>Ga0351920_1099_pt2 | contig 18941 bp, 23 predicted proteins | sample BONcelHT113001C8_FD_206854 | JGI IMG/M metagenome (GOLD analysis project Ga0351920, IMG submission 206854) | Enriched cells from coal bed in the Powder River Basin, Montana, United States - BONCAT cells T11 rep2 HSBNCT.T11.300.1.C8 ... | reverse complement strand
CGCTTAACGCAGCAAATCAACGTCACTACTGCTACCAGATAACCCTTACATTTCAAATAGCTACAAGGTTTTATTGGCTCGGATCACGAAAGATCATTTTGTGGTCTTTTACAAAATGATCTGGAGTGACCGAAAAAGTATTTACCATACCTCACAACCTATATTAGCTATCTGACAGGAGATATCCAGCTGAAGCATACCTACCTATGCCTTGGAGAGCTACAACCTCTTAAAGCTCAGAAACAAGGGGCGGGGTCGGAACCTTGGTCAATTCAAGTCTGATATCTTAATACCTCTGCCTCGGGTAATATATAAAAATGAAATTGAAACCGCAATCTGCTTTTCTTACTTGCTGCCTCTCTGCCGGTACAACCACCTGATCACACGCCATACCTCTCTTTTTTGGCGAGATTGAGATTGAACGGACGTCTCCACAAAACCATATATAGTGGTACTTCTTCCACATACACCCATATATAGCAAATGGTCTATTATTCAGCGTGTTACCAATACTGCACATGGAATATGACAATATTTATAATGATATCGATAGGATATGAAGCTAGTTGCGTACTCTAATGATATATAAGACATTATAGTAATAGCCTATGAAAAATAAAGACTAAATACTCAGGGTAAGGTTGCTATCTGGGATACATTTCTATTGGGAAGAAGGTCATCTTAGCTCACTCAGCCGAGCTTGTGTGGACAAGGGAGGATGCGTCTGGTGAGGTTTGCGTGTAAGCGTCAGCGACTAAGCAAAAGCACCAGTGTAGGGAGTGCAGTTGATTCGTTATATAACATCTGCGTCAATATCTGCGTCAGAGCATAAAGAAAGAGGCTAGCCTGTGAGGGCTAACCTCTTGTTTTTCTGGAGCCACCTACCAGAGTCGAACTGGTGACCTATTGATTACGAATCAATTGCTCTACCAACTGAGCTAAGGTGGCAGGTAATTATCTCTTAACCGCTTGATAATTAAATGTTTTAGGAAGGTTTTGCCCTACATATGACTCCTGCGAAGCCGCATAAGTACGTTGTAGTGCTTCTTTGTACCTCAATCCCTGGCAGGTGTCAAGTTATCCCTATAAAACAGCCACTGTAAGGGACTCGCGGACTATTACGAGCTGGCGGTCTGCTTTCTTGCCTCGAGTACCGCAATGATCGCATTGACCTTTACACCCAGGGCGTTGAGTGCAGACTCGACGCTCGGGACAACGTTCGTCACCAGGTCCTCCCGCAGTGCGTCAGCATCAACCGGTGCGTCTGTCGGGTCGGTGATGGTGTGTACGGTTACTGCATCGGCGATATGCGCCTCGATCTTCCTGATCGGGTGGGTTATGCCCACAGCATAGCATTCGTCGCTGGTGGTATTTCTGTACGCCAGAACCAATCGGCCCAGGGCGAGGAAGTTGCTGGCGGCGGCGGTGGAAACTGTCGCGCTCGATACCGTCAGTACCGTGTCGTTTGTCTCGTTGAGGGTCACATAGGCAAACTTGTTATCTGTCAGCGTAACGCTTCCCGCCGCCACGGTGTTCTGGATCGCCTGCCCATCAGCTCGGTTGAATAGTATCCGCAGGGTTGCCGACCAGGACAGAATGCCGGTTGCCTTGTCGTAACTGAGATCACCATCGCAATGGACCATGACATTCTGCTGATAGCTGATTGCCTTGTCTAGTGCTATCAGTGGCGTGTTCATTTCTGATGCCCGGAAGCGGGCGGTGGCAAACGGTACAAAGAAATTATTGCCCATCGAGAACACCTCTCATTTCCGGCGGCAGCATGTTCTTCGCGACATCCATCATTTTTTGCGCTTCCTGCATCCTGGCTTGGCTGGCCTCCTGCTGTTTGACCGCTGTTCCGTTGAGTATCCTTAATTCCACTAATATCGCTTCCAATAGTTCTATTTCCCGGTTTTCCATGTTCGCTCCTATCCCATCAGGATGTTGCCGCTGGAATCGCGGACGGTTATGAATTGTATCATCTTCAAATTCGGGTTTTGTATCAGGCTGAACTGTAGCATCGGGCTCTTTTCTCCGGCCGCAGTGTTGCGGGCATAGGTGAATATTGCCTGATTCGATGATGTACCGGTGTATCTGGTCGATGTTGTTTGTCCATCGATGGTCCCGGTGCCGCTCAGGAATTCTGCGTAAACACCCCAGTTCGTGCCGGTTATGATGCGTCCGTACTGGTCGAGGACTTTCGCGGTGATGGTGCAGGAATTTTCGCCCCATGCAAGGTCACTGTCGGATATTGTCAATGTCAACTGCGAGGCTATCGGGTCGCTGAATGTGCGGTTGAGGTGGCTTTGCAGGATGGTCGTTACGCCGGGAGGCACCAGGACATTACCCAGCCGCAAGTGCCCGGCAGGGACGGCAGGCTCTACCGGGGTCGCGGCGGCCGTGCCGTTGGTGGTGTGAATCACCATGTCAGCGCCGATCACTATCAGGTCGAGTCGATACAGGGAGCCATGAGCACCGCTGATCGCAACCGCCTCTGCCGTGGTGTCGAGCGGGGCGCCGCTGTTCATACTCAGGATGTTGCTTTCGCTCATCAGTGACGGCTCAACCGTGTATATCGTGCCACCGATGCGGAAGGTACCGGTCGAGACGTAGACGAACATTCCCGGCGTCTCAAAGGGGAACAGTTCCAGGCCGGTCAATACCGCGTCGACGCCAATCGGTGGAGTGGGCAGAAGTGCACTGTCCGTTGGCTGAGGTATTGCGGTACCGAGTCCAATGATCGTCAATATGTGCCGGTTGCCCGCGGTATGGTTTATTTTGACTGCTGTTCCCGGCTTGAGCCAGGCTGGTTTACTCTCCAGGTTCTCCGGGTAGTTTGCAACAAGCAAGGTGTTACTACCCAGGATCTTGACGCGGCATCGTTTGTTGTCGATTACATCCCATAGGATCGCGTCACGGGTTTCCGTGCGGTAGGCTGCTTCCTTCTGTATTCTCTGTCGGATAATGCGGTTTTTTAGTTGTCGTAGCGCCATTAAATCACCCACCCATCTACCGTGTCGGTAAAGTGTCCCTCGTCGTCGGTCAGTGTGGAAGGTTTGTATTTCCGGTTCAACTTGGTTATCAGCGTTTTGATGGTGTTGTTGGTGTAGGGGTGTGGTAAAGAAATCACATCCCCGACCTCGTCCTTGAGGTGTGCGATTTTGCCGGTCGTGACCCGATTCCTTTGCAGCACCGCCAGGTCACGTTCAAAATCGGCGACATACTGACAATGGGTAGGTGTGGAGCAAAGGAAACCTTCTTCTTTTTGCGGTATCACCATGCCCAACTGCTGCTGTAGCGTAGCGTCATCAGCCTGGGCCGTGTAGTCCCTTTTCACGTATCCGACTGGTTGACCCCAAATTTCAAACCGGTAATTCGCCACACTGCCAAGGACGTTCATGACAAGTATTAGGGAGACGCTTTCGATAATTCTGCCAATCGGTATCGTTACCCCGGCAGACGCTCCGACACCACCGACAATTACCTCGTCAGGGATGTAGTGAGCAGCAATCCAAACGGCAAGGGCACCGACCAGAACTGGTATAAGGTTTGGAACATTTACCTCAACGATGCAATATTTGTGATTCGTATCGATATAGCTGATGCCGATTGAAACCCCGCCAGACAATTGAAACCCCATCGAAACGGGCGATTCCAGCACGTTGAGCCGGGGGTGCTTGGCCCTCCGTGACATATCGCCGCTGTACCAGATAATGAGGTCTTTTTTACAGCCCCACCAGCCAACCGTCCCGTTTTGCTCGGCAATCCGCTCCTCGGTATACATCAACTCAATATCATCGAGGGATTGCCCGGTGACGATGAAACGATTTGTCAGGTCGGAAAAAGCATCATTCGGCGTGAAGTCGATCAGCTTACTCTTGTCGGTGTAGGCGTTGCTGACGGCTGCGGTGGTGTCGATGCGCCTGGCCGTGACCTTGCCGTCCATATCCATGATGATAAAATATTTGAACCGGTTCGCCAGGTCATGGACGATGTCGGAGAGGTAGGTATCGATCCACATGGCATCGAACGTGAACCTGTCTGTGAAGGTGGGCAGGTTGAAATCGTCATCGGTCAGCGGAGTGTTGGCCTTAACGATCGCCTTAATTCCATCGTCGGGATAACTGGTTGTCAATTGCGTGGCGGCGATCTGTGCCATCTCCCAGAGGCAGGTGATGTCTTCGCAGGAAACATCGAGGATCGGATACTCTCCGCGCTGGTAGCGCAGGGCCAGCTCACGGATGATATAGACGCCCTGGTTCGCCCAATATTCCACCCCGTTCACCAGCTCGCCGAGCTTGGCCGTGACTGAACTGCCCTTTGACAGGTAGTAATTGAGGATGGAGGCGGAGTTCTGCGGATCAAAAAGGTGGCCATGGGATAGTTTGAAATGCAGGGAGCTTGGCACACCTTCCAGACTCCACTCGAATTCCGTTTCGTCGGTCAGGTAGTTTTGCAGGGAAAGTTGTGCACCGGTTTTTCCCCATGATACCGGGAACGCTGCGGCGGCATTATCGGTCCACGTTGCCCATACAGCATCATCCTCTGTTATGGCAAGGCGGCCATTCACGTTTTTGTAGCCAGAAACAAGGGTGGCTGGTGTGCCAAAGGCCCAGTCGGTTGTTTTGACGCCCGTGGCGTACATTAAGCGGGTTGCATCGCCGCTGCGGGGGAGCAGGTACAAGATATTTTCGGCCTTTGCGCCAAGGTACACATCGTTGATCGGGTCATAGTCAAGCACCCACCACCGATTATCCACTGGAGTCGGTGCCGAACCATCATAATTGTAATCTATATATTCCCATGAATAATTTTCATAGTTGAAAACGAGAGGGTTTTTATATGTGGCGATGATGAATTCTTTTGTGGTTTCGCATTTGCTCATCGCCCCATAATAAGGAACCTCTCCCGGACCATTACCATTAAGGTTTGCTACAGATAAGGAATACGGGGCTATGTGATACATCATGTTATCATTCAAAAGGTTTATTTCCAGGATATGATATTTGTATTCATCACCGAGCGTACCACCGTTGCACGGAGTACAAAAAACCGTATTGCCAATCAAGTGAGCGTCTAGTATCCCACCATATGGAAAGTTGGTATGTGTCGATCTGTAATAGGTTTTATAATTGGCGTTATTGTTAATATCATAGATACGCATACTGCCGCCATAGGATGCACTTGCACCCCAAATAAGCAGCAAACCCTGATCGGGGTATACCCTAAAGCATGTCGCTGTTTGATCGTTCCCCTTATTGAAAACGGCAGTTACAAGTGTGGTGAAATCATACGTCGGGCCTGTTTGGTCAAGATCGATGTATCCGAATTGGTAGTTGTCGTCATAAATATAGGAGTTGGTTATATGAACATATAACCGGTTGTTCTCTATGTCTACCCAAGCACCACGGCAAATGAGAGAGTCCATGCCCCAATACGCACCCCCTAGGAATGGTGTCCAGTTTACATTTTGTTCGTTTCCAGCACCGTAAGTGCCACTCTCATCCCGAAAAAAGAACGCCCTATAGTTGTCGTTATCAAAATCAAGCAGACAAATGCCGGAGTTCTTGACTATTGGCATAAAACCCAATACGCCATGCTGTCTGCCACCAAGAATACCACTTTGAGCGGCAAAATAAGCTGGTATTGCTGGAACATTCAACCCGCTATAGCACTTGTCGATGGTCCATGTGGCGAGGTCAATCTTTGCGCCGCCCTTAAAACCGCTGTCATACGAAATGACGTACAGCTTCCCGTTTGGTATATCCAGCCATTGGTCCGATACGCTGAGTGCTTGATAGGGTAGCGTACCCTGCACCCATCCCGTGGTGTCTCTATTCATCGACAGGTAGGAATTATATTCGTGCATGGCAATGAACAAGGAGCCGTCAGCCATCTGCACAACGTCAGGAAAATAGTAATCCCGGCTTTTTAGTGTTGTGTCTGTCAGCGGCAGAGCATCAGCCCAGGTCACCATATCGGCACTGGTGGAATAATAGATGTTGTAAATGCTTCCCGTGTCATCGATGTATGCCTGATAGGACAGAAACATCACATAGGAACCATCTGCCAATTTAGCAACCTTCACATCCCGTATTATTTGAGTAGCGACCAGACCGCCAATTGCAGGGGCCGAATCCGAATGAATAACAGTTTCGGCGCTCCAACTGGTAAAGTTTGTCGATGTTCTCATTACGAGCTCGTTGCTTGGTTTCATGTATACCAAGGCGAAGTCGTTATCCCCGCGCTTAACCACCGATATGCTTTGCACCACCGTTGTTGTGTTCCAGATGGTGTTACTAGAAACTTTAACACCGGAAGAATTGACAACGTGGGCGTACAGTCCATTTGACCAGCCGGGGTCATTGAATACAATGATGCCGATATCCCCATTGGCATTCAGCACCACGGCATCGAGCATCAGTCCGTTTGTAGAATAGGTATAATCCAGTGCCGGAATAACCCGGTTTCCAAATGCCGTCCTGTCAACATCAGAAAAGGCTATGCCTATGCCGGCGTCGCCGGAGTTGTAATCAACATTATGTATGAGCGCTATCCGCCCATCCGGCATGACCAGCATTTTTGGGTATCTTTGTTTGCCACTAACCGGGATGACGCCGGGGTTTTTCGGGAATGGCAGATCGTCAACGCTGCGGCGGACGATCAAGTCGCAGAGCGGGTGCCGGGATTGGCTGGATTGGGCGGCTAGTAGGGTTGCGTCGAGAGTTAATGCCATTAGGCCACCTCGGACATGATGAGCAAGGTCAGCTTTACTTCCTTGCGCAAGAAGGCATCGTCGACACCGATATGGTATTTGCCGTCCAGACTCATAATATTTACATTGTAGGTTTTGCCAGAGCCGTCGTTTGGATTGAAGACAACCGGGGCATCAGTTACGTAAATAGCATCGAGGCTATCAAAATCGCTGGCCGATAGGTAATCCCAGCCGATTTCTATTACCTCGCCGACGATACTTACTCCCCAGGAAAGGTACGCCACGCTGGAGTATGTCTCGACCGCTGCGGCAGACTTGCCTGGCCGAATCATGGGGCGGTCGCTTGGCTCTCGCGCTGGAGTAAAAGATCCGATAACTATGTTTGCCATTAGCTGTGGTCCCTCACGTATTTTCTTACCGTTTCCTCAACTTCTCTTCTGAGGCCGGAAGTATATTTTTTACTGCCTTCCACGGTAAGCGGCATGTGGATGGTTAAGGACGATCCTCCGCCTCCGACCGCTCGAACACCGAGCTTGCCGCTTTTGTCCCTGGCCAAGGGGAAGATGCCTTCCGGATCACTGCCCTCGCCCATGACTCCGAGGGCGTCACCATAGGCGAATTTGAAGAAGGTGGGTTTTGAGACGACCTGGCCTGAATACTGGGAGAGAGATGGCGAGGAAAAGACGTTGCCTTTGGCGTTGGTCAGCCAATCGAGGGTTGATTGCGATGTCCCTGCCGGAAAAGAACTAAACAGGCTGCCAAAGAAATCACCCCAACCGCCACTTTTCCCCATCATACTGGCCATGGTCATCTGCGCCATAGCATCAGCCCACAGATCTATTAGTGAGTTCGTGAACGATGCAAAGTAATCGGAAAGATCCTTCAGTTCACCGCGCATGCCATCCCCGAACACTTCCGAAAAGGAGCCCTGCATGCTGTTCGCTGTGCCTTCCGCCATGTCTGACATCTGTTGGAAGGTCGAGGGCAAAGTTTTTTTGTATTTCTCGATGCCTTCCTGCCAACCTTGCGCTGCCGTGCCGTTATATGATTGGACGGCTTTTGATAGTCCTAGAATTTTTTGCCGGGCTTCCTCGATGGCTTGCGCCTGGGCCAGCCAACCTGAAGCGTCAGTGGCCTTGTCCATGGTACCGAGCCACTGCTCCTGGACAGAGAGTAATTCCTGATTGAGCGCCAGCCGCTGCTCGGCTGCCTCTGCTTCGCTGATTTGGTTGTAGGCTTCGGCGGTGTCGACCAGGGAAAGTTGGTGCTGGATCTCGGCTTCACGAACCTGCTGCTTTAGTTCAAGTTCTTTGACCAGCGCATCTGCCGCCTCTTTTCTAGCCTTATCCTCCGATTCCCACCATTTTGCCATCTTGGTTGAAAATGCGGCCAGTTCTGATGTCTCCATGGCGTAGGCACTGGGGAGGGTTTCAGCTTTAACGGCTTTCTCTTTAAGGGACCTGGCGATCTTGGTAGGTTTATCTGTGGTTCTCCCACCCCCTGCAACAGTTGCGGCTTTCTTCGCTGCGAATTTGGCCTCGATGTCGTTCATTGTAGCGAAAGCCGCTTCGTCGATAATGGCCATCTGTCGTGACAATTCGGCCCGACCGGTTTTTGTTATTATTCCCTTCCATTTTGCGTCATCAATGGCTTTCAATTTGTCCATGAACGCAAAATACGCGACGGATGCCTGTTGAAGGGACTTGATAAAATCCATCAAGGGCATGATGCCGTTATTGACAATACCGATAGCGAAGCCGGCGAATGAGGTTTTAATCGTGGTCAGGTTATCGTTAAACTGTTCCGCACCCTTGGCAGCTTCACCAGTAAACACGGCACCAAGTGCCCGCGCTTCTGTTGCCATATCCTTTAGACCACTCTTGCCGCTGTTCAACAGAGGTATGAGGTCCGCACCGGAGCGTCCAAACATTCTCATTGACAGAGCGGTCTTTTCGGCACCGTCCTCCATGGTCGAAAACTTCTCAGCCACATCGCGGAACACGTCGTCTGTACTGCGCAGCGTTCCGTCAGTATTTTTAATCTCTACGCCGAGGTCATTGAATGAGCGTATCTGCTCTTTGCCGCCCAGGCTGGCATCTCGCATGTTTTTGCTGAGCTGCTTCAAGCCCATGCCGAGCTGATCGAGCGACACATCGGCCAGGTCTCCGGCATATTTCAGCTCGGACAGTGCCTCCACGGAGACACCGACTTTCTGGGACATCTTTCCCATCTCGTCGGCAGCATCGATAGTGCTTTTGATCCAGGCCGCAAACGCTCCAGCAGATAGGGTCACTCCCAGCCCCGCCATAACGCCAGCCAATGCCGAGAACTTTCCTTTTGCCGACTCGAGGTCGTTTGCCAGGCCACCAAACTGCCCTTTTAGTTCCCGGAAAGCCTGCTGCGTCTGATTCAGGGCCGTGATGACTATCTCGGTTTTATTTTGCTGGGTCATGAGTCTTTATCTCCCTGGTGCAGGTGGAGCAGTCCGCTTTCCCGGACTGCTTGCAGGCCTCGCAGTAGGCGTCTTCCGGTGTTTCTTCTTTGCCGCCGGTCATGAAGGCGATGACCGCCTCGCGGAACAGCAGCTCGCGCTTCCGGTGCTTCAGGTAGGGGGCGCATTCTCCAAGGGTATATCCCCAGAGGACTGCGTCTCGCCGGGTAATGTCTCCGTCGGTGAGATACACGCAGAGCTGTCCGACCCAGTCCTCGTTCTCATCATGCTGCGAACTTTGATTATCATCCCCGCCAGCTTTGTCGAGAGTGAAGCCACCGGGTTGCAGATAAAAAAATCCTCGATTACCTCGACGGCCGTTTCGGCCTCGATGGAAAACTCCAGCTCATCCGCCAGGGCCTGCAGGTCCTTCTTCCTGGGCGACTCTCCTTCGGGCGTCAACACAACCGCCAGGGCCAGCGGGAGACGGTCATCGAGGGCGGCCATAATATCCGGCACGTTCAGCGACGATGGCACGACCAATCCGGCGATGACCTCGCGGATCTGCTTGACCTGCCCCAACACCAGTGTTCTCTGGACGTAGGTTTTACCGCCTATTTCGTAACGCTTTTCTTTCATGGTGACCTTTCAAGATCAGACCTGCCAGGTTTTGAAAACCTGGCAGGTCCAGGGCGTTAAATGGTGGCCTGGGCATTCTTCAGAATCAGCTGAATGGCGGTGGCCTGGACAGAGTCGGAGTAGTACGCTTCGAACGGTCCGCGATAGAGGATCCCTTTCGGCCCTTCGATGACCGGCGTTTCCCGGGAGAATTTCAGTTCAGGGATGAGCAGCTCGAGTGATTCGTTTCCGGCGGTGCCGGCACCGGTGCCGTGCTTCCAGATCAGTTTCAGGCTGGTCTCGGTGAAGCGCAGCGCCTTGTTGAACATGACCAGGTCCTCGAATAGGGCGGTGATCGTGCCGCTTACCTTGACGATGCCCTCGTTGATGCTCCTCCGGACCCCTCCGCCGCCGATGACATACGTTTCACCGTCCAAGTCGTTATCGATGGTGATGTCCACGCTCTGGATCACTGCGACATCGGCGCCGCCTTCCTGCAGTGTGCCGATGGAAAAACCATCGAACGGTGAATGCCCCGGGTCGGTGTACGTGCCGTCGATCGTGGCGCTGCCGAGGGTGCCGTCCACCGTGGCTGCGCCGGTGTCGCCATCGGCGAGCGCTTCATCATTCTGGAAATCGCCACTGGTGTTGATGAGCGTCAGGAAACCGCTGGTGCCGCCGTCGTTATCGCCCATGATGAAACCGGTGCTGGTGCTGGTGGCCCCTGTTGCGGTCTGGCCCACGGCAAAACTCCCAGACTGGCCATCGTATTTCAGGGCCTGAGCCTCGAAGGCGCCCATCAGGTCGAAGGATATGTCCTGGTACCCTTCCGCTTTGGCGCTGATATTCACCCGGCTGATCTTGAGTCCCAGGTACAGGAGGTATTTCCCGAGGTCGGTGAAGCCTTTTTCCATCAGGAGCGACGGCAAATCGCCGACCTTCATGGTGTGGGTGTAGGGGGATGACGCTCCGGTGGTGGTATTGGATCCCAGCGCCGCCCGCAGTAGGGTGCCGATGTTCGGGCAGAGCTGCGTTTTAATGCTGCCGGATACATCGCGATTGCCGCGGACCGGAGCCACCGGGTTACGGCTGTCGCGGATGATCTGGCTGGTGATGGTGTTGATCTTCTCCTGGATGGATTCGTTCTCGAAGTAGAGAAGGTTGAGCGCTGGGGTGTCCGGCATAGCGGCAAAGGTCGTCTCGACCTGGTAGCCCATTTTTCCTTTAGATCCTCTGGCCTGTGGCATTGCTTGTTGCTCCTTTTCTAGCCGCTGACTGCCAGCCGCTGGTTTTTATATTTCCCACTGATTGGTTCTATAGGTGACCGAAAACTTGACTATCCCGGCGCCGATGAGTTTATCGGCCTGCTCGAGGTTGATATCGTGACTGGGTGAAGAGGTGGTTTCCACCAGGCCACCGAAATACTCATCTGTGCCGAGGGCCTTGAACACGTCGGCGATCATGTTGCGCACCACGCTGCGGGTTGTGGAGCCGGAGGCGATCGCCTCGATACTGAGATCCAGTCGGTGGGAAAACTTGCCAATGATGCCGCCGTCCTCGTTGACCTCCCCGGTCGTATCGTACAGGCACAGTGCCGGCAACTCTGTATCAGCCAAAGGCGTGGTGCGCCAGACGTAGACCCTCTGCCCGGCATTGGTGGCATAGCCGCCGGTGGTGAGGATGGTTTTCATCCGGGTTTCGATGGCGTCGACTATCTGCTGGCGTTTACTGCTCATTTATTCCGCTCTCCATACTAAAGTTTCCGGCCGCCTCGCCGCTTTACGTTCTGCTTCGGTTTTGGCCAGCTTCTTTGCTGCCCGGATTGTTGCCGCCTCACCATGCCCCCAGGAGGAATGATCGACCTGGACAGCTACGCGGAATCCTGAGCCTCGGCGCTCTCTTTTGAAGCCGGTTATCATGGGGTTACAGTTCGCCTTTCCGGCACTCTTCGTGCTCGATGCTCCGTTCGCAGTGCCCGAGGCCAAAGACCATATCAACCACCCGTTTCGCGAACCGGCAGATCCAGATATGTTGATTGCGGCCGATTCTGCTGCTGATTGTCTCGTCAGGGGATCCGGCAAACAGTACGACGTTGCAGCCCTGATCGATCCAGATGGCGATGTTTTTCAGATAGCGTTTAATTACAGTCCGAATTTTGCCCGCTCTGACTTTCCCCATTGCCTGATCCCCTCGATGAAGGTTTGGTATGCCACTATCAGCTCCGGCTCGCCCGGCTGCATCTGATACATGCCGGCGAGTTGCCCGACGCTGATCCGGGTCATGTACATCTCGTCTTCTGAGCAATACTTCTCGCGGATCTTCTCCTGCATCCTGGTATAGATCAGCTGGCAGTGTGGGCTCGTTGCCTTGATCTGCTCTTTCAGCTCGTCAGTGAGGATCGGCTCCTCGATCTGGATCTGCTTCGGCTGCTCGTCGGACAATTTCCCATCATCCGGTACCGAAACATACGTGAACCCATCAGGCAGCGTGCAGAGCTCGGTGATCCCTTCGCCTTGCGGGCCGTAGCTGGTGTATTCGTCCGAGGCTTTTTGGAAGCGGTATATTTTGGCCATTGCTGCTCTCCTTGATGAGCCGCAGCATGTGCGGCAGTGAGTTGGTGCGACAGGCGTGTCCAAGGATCGAGGCTATTGATCTGGCGTTGCCGGTGCGCAGCGCTTTCTTGAATCGGTACAGGCTGAACTTTCGGATAAAGCGCTTGTGTCGCCAGGTGCGGTAGCCGACGAAATTGACGCCACGGCGTACCTTTTGGATGGTGGATTTCGAGAGTGTCAGGCGGAGCGCTTTATCCAGGTAAATGATGATCCGCTCCCGGTATTCGAGGCACTGCTCGCGGGTCAGGCCGAACAGGATGAAATCATCGACATAGCGGACGTAGTTTTTCACCCCGAGGATCCGCTTGACGTAATGGTCCAGAGGGTTGAGGTAGACCAGGGCATATAGTTGGCTGAGGAGGTTGCCGATCGGGATCCCGGCCGGTCCGTCGCATTCGGCGTAGAGCATCATCAGGTCAACCAGTCGCTGGTCTTTAATCTTTCGTTCGAGCAGCCAGTTCAGGATGGATCGGTCGATACTGTGGAAGAATTTCCGGATATCCAGTTTCAGCGTGTAGCTGTCGGGATCGCATTTGCGCAGAGCTCGCTGAGTGTAGTCGCTGGCCCGGTGAGTGCCCATGCCGTTCCGGCAGGCGAAGGATTGATCGATGAATGTCTTGTTAAAGAGCGGATAGATGATCCGATAGATCGCGTGCTGCACGACGATATCGCGGAACGCCGGGGCGTGGATGATGCGTTCCTTGGGCTCGTAGACCTTGAAGGTATAATACGGACGCGGGCGGTAGGTGCCTGAGTGGATCTCCTGGTAGAGCATCTCCAGGTTGCGGCCGAGTGCTGTCTCGAAATCGAAGCAGGCACGCTTCTTCCGTTTGCCCTTGCGGGCATCGAGGAAGGCCTGGTGCAGGTTTTCCCGGGTAAATATTTCGTTGAAAAGATTGCCGTGTCGTTTCAAAAAGTGCCATCCTGATGTTCGGATTGTCCTACTAAAAAGTCCGGCTGGTTGATTTCGCGTAACGCCGGACACCACACCCCTGTATCTCCACTATACGCCTGCGCGTTTTGAGGCCAGAGAGACAGTCACACCGGAACCCCACATTGTTGTTCGAGTTCGTCCGATAGTTGTTCAAATTCAGGTACCACACGCCGGCATTCGAACCGTTGTTCCAGTTCCCACCGGAGATGACGCATAGTAATGTGGTGCCCGTTCTTCTACTTCACCATCTGCTATCGTCCTTCATCTTCTTAATCCAGCCGCCGATCATCCTGCCCAGCTCGTCCACCAAGAGACTGAGGGAGCCAAAGCGGTGGCCTTCGAGCTCTTCTGGTGTTTTGTCGGTTTCCTTGCCGTCCTTGAATCGGAAATACCCCAGCTCGTAGGCGAGGTAGATCTGCATCCTGAGCTTCTCGTGGGCAATGTCCAGGTTGCTCAGCGTGGTCTTTTTCAAGTATCGCTTCTGGCCCTCGGAAATATTGTCGTAGATTTCATAGGCGGTGTTCCGGATCCTGTTGCTGAGCGCGAATTTCTCGTGCTTTGGAAAGTGGTTGAGGTAAATGTTCAGGAGTTTTATCAGCTCCATGAACTTGCGATTTAAATGAACTTCACCACTGGACTGCGTCATCGGTCGTTATCACTCCCTTAAGCAGGGTAGCAGGCACACCGGAACCCCACAGAGCTGCCCGAGTTCGTCCGAGCGGAGCTCACAGCCAGGCACCACACGCCGGCAGACGAACCGTCGTTCCAGATCCCACCGGAGATGACGCATAGCTCATTCCTGATATACTCATAAAAATAGTCGGTGCCAAAAAGGTTGGTTCCTGCTGAAGAAATTCCGGCACTGTCTTTCTGGATGCCGAGACCAGCAAGAAGCCATCCGGCGCCGGAGGTTGCCTCGGAGAGGACCTGGTTAGCAGCATTCCCAAACCGCTGTGCAATCGCTGTTCCGCCGGACGCTGCCAGGAGCGGCATGGCGAAGGCATCCATCATGGCGGCTACGCCGGTTGCCCCCCAGTGATCGGTGGCGGCTGAGTTGCCGGAGGTGAAGTCGCGCATCTTTGTCGCCGATTTAGCGGCGTAGAATGTGCCGACGGTCACGGATCCACCCGTGGTGAAATCAGTGTAAGCGGAAGAGTCGACACCGTTCAGCGAGAAGGTGTCCGCGTTGATCGACGTGAGTGTGTAGATTTTGTCGTTGAGTTGCGTCATGCCGCCGACGCTGGTGATCATTGCAACCTGGCCGGTTGTGTAGCCATGTCCGACAATGGTTATCACACAGGGATTGGCTTTTGATGCACCAGTAATTGTTTTACTTGCGGCGATACAGGTAAGCCCGGCGCTGATCTCCCACATCAGGCCATTAAGGTCAGCGACACCACAGGCCTGGCCGTTGTGGGTTGTTTTGGCAAAAGGGTTACCGCTGCCCGTTTTGGCACAGTTGGAGTAGCCGTCCGATTGATAGGTGACGGTGGCGTCGGATTCATCCGCCAGGGCGTTATTGTTACACCCTTTCGGAAAATTCTTCGTCGCGTCGAACCAGCCGCAAAACTGACCATTGGCTGAGGCCTGGCCGTGGGCCATGGACAGCAGCGCCAGGGCAGCATAGATGAAGCGGCTCGTACAGAAAAAGGGTGAGTTGGCGTCGACGGCGCCGTTGAGTCCGCTCCGGGCCCTTGCAGCGGTGAGGGCCGAGTAATAATAGTTGGCCCCGCTGACGGCGGTCAGGTCTCCGATCGGGTTGTGGGCACTGTTGGTGGAAAGCGGCAGGCCGTTTTTGATAGAACTGGCAATATAACCGGTACCCCAGGCGTTTTTGCTGACAATGTATTTGTCGACAAAGAAGCCGTCTTTTTCCGCCCCGCCATCGATAAAGGCCCGGTGCAATGCGTAGCCGGCATTGTTGGCCAGGGCGGTAGTGGCGAAGGTCTGGACGCCGGCAATGTCGACCCGGTTGGCCGGCAGCCCGTTGGCTCCGGTGCCGATCTTGTAGTAGTATTTCGGTACCCAGCACATGACGGAGCCGTCTTTGTACTGGTAGTTGCCGAAATTGAAGTGGGTCGGTTCGGTGTACCCATACAGGGGGACCATACCCGGAGGCAGGGCGGTCTCCGGGGCGATCCCGACGCCGAAGCCGGCGCTGCCCGGGGAGCCGATAGAGTTGACCGCGGGAGAGAGGGCACTGGAGGAGCCGAGCAAAAGGCCGGTCGGGTCTGATTTGATTTTTCCATCGCTTTGTATTGGCATCTCTTTCCCCTTAGCTCATGGACCGGCCAAAGGCGTAGAAGCGGTACGCACCCTGGATTGTGGAGCCGTTGATGTATTCGAACTTGACATAGGGAGCAATCACCAGTTGGTCCCAGGCTGAGTTGACCTTGTCCGAGGCCCCGACAGAGATGGTCCGGGTGTAGTCGATGTTGACCCCGTCGCCGCTGAAGTGGATGTTGAGGGTGCCGCCCTGATCGGCGAAGACGGTGCCGTGCAGGCGGGAGAACTGGGAACAATTGATAAACTCGCCTACATCAACGGCGGCGGCTGCCAGCGGCGTGATACTTGATGCCACTTCGATAATGCCGGAGTATGAGTGGCGGGTATAACCCTCGATTAGTTTTTGCATCGTCTATCTCCTGTACCCATTGATAATTGTTTCCAGCTCGCAGGCGTAACCCGTGAGCTGCTCGACGGTGATGACGTAGGCCCGGAGCACCTCGGAAGGCGCTGCCACGGGCTGAAGATCCTGGAGGGCCAGGTGCGGGCGGATCAGAGCTGGCGGCTGCGGGCAGGGGATAGCAGTCGGGATCAGTGTCTCGACTGGAGCGGTGCAGGCGGCGAGAAAAACCACTAAAAACACTAAAAGCAGTTTTGAGTTTTGAGTTTTGAGTTTTGAGTTGAAAATACCTTTCAACCTTGAACTTTGAACCTTGAACATTGAACCGCCTTCCGTGTTGTTCATTTTTTTGTAGCTCCCATTGTCCGTGCCGCGTTGTCATACGCCTGATCTATTAGCGTGTTAAAGATCGCCTGCTTGCCCAGGCCGCTCCATTCTCTGAGCTTTTGTAGTTTCTTTATCCGCTCATTGTTGAGCCTTACGTCGCACTTGAAATTTTCCATAGAGTCTTCGCCCTTCACGGACACAGTTCACGGAGCAGGGATCGCCTGCCATGTCCTCGTCAGTTCAGCCGCTTTGCCTGCTGCCCATTGCGCTGCCTCGGTGCAATCTGTCGGTACCTGTTCGGCCTGGAGCTTGGCAATTCGGCGGTTGCTTTTGGCTCTCACCTTGGCGGCGGCCTGCTGGGCCACCTCGGCTTGCAGCCGTGCCATCTCTCCCTCTTCTTGCCACCGCTGGATTGCCTTATTTTGTGCGGCAATCTCGGTGGAGAGGTTTTCGTTTTTGGCTTGGACTATCTGCAGGTCTTTATCAGACCAGCGAAGCCTGGCTGTTTGGATACCGGCGAAAATGGCCAGCAGGACAATGATGCCAAGCAGGATCTGTATAAGGTACGTAGCTACCGCCCCCGAAAATGATTTAAGCAAGTCGGTTATCACAACATCCCCCGGTATTTTGGCGCCCGGACTCGTATCACAAGGTGCGGATACTCATTGCGGCGCTCGCCCAGGTCACGTCCATAAAGCAGCCGTTTTTCGTAGGCCATGCGATATTTGTCGAGACCACTGAACCAGAGACCGCTATTCCGGCCGGTAGTGGCTCGCTCAATTGCTCGGCGCTGAAGTACCGTGCCCATGCCGGCATTGTAGGCCACTAATGCTCCTGCCCAGCGATTTGCATCATCCAGGAACATTTTGCTCACAGCCCTAATATTGGCCCGGTCAGTGAGAACCAGGTAGGTCATCTGGTAGCGCGGATTGAAACGGTCTTCCCATTGCCAGTCCTTGAGTGCGGAGATTCTTTTTGCCGCCTCAAAATTATTGAATCGCTCCGTGACGGTTATCTGTGCCAGGCCGATGCCGTACTCTCTTGAGGTTTTCAGTTCGGCTTTCGTGTTCCACCTGCTCTCCTGCTCGATCTGTCCGGCCATGACTTCCCGCATCGGAGCGTCGGGCCAGTGGAGGTCGGTGATCTGCGAGAGGGTCGGCAAATGTTTTTGCGCCCTGGCCAAGATATTCACCTGGGCAGCTAGACAGGCTGCAGGCGATATCTGGAGGCCGATAAGCACCAGGGCGAAGAGCAGATATCTCACTACAGCACCGCCACGCAAACAATGACTGCCAACAGGGCGAACAACGCCAGAACAACCATGCCCGCTCCGGATGCTGTTTCCTTGGCTTTACCGGTAAATGTTTTCAGGTCCAGATACGGGAACAGCGCCTTACGGATCAAGTGGGCAGCGATCAGGACCAGCGCCACCATCGATAGGCGGTAAAGCTGTACCGCCAATTGAGCCACATCGCCGAGTATCACGAGGGCGAGGGCAATGATTGCCAGGAGCGGCCAGATTCTGATTAGTTCATTCTTGAGTGTCGTCAGCATTTTGCATCATCCTTTCAGAAAGTTTTGTGTCCTCACTGGGGGTACCGTCTTTCTCCTCCGCCAATACCTCCCCTGGTATCCATGGTCTACCGTCATACATCCGCTCGCTGGGTTTGCCATCCTCCACCACCAAGGCTCTGGCGGACACGTCCCCGTGGGGATCCTGGCCGACCACACACCCGCCGCAATGCTCGCCGTCGCAGACATGCTGGTTATTCGGTTTACAGAAAAAACAGGTCTTAGCCATTTTTCTTACGCCTTCCGCCTTCGCCGAGGCTTCGGCGGACACGCCGCATGTGTCGGTTGTGTTCCGGATCCGGCAGAATCACCAGATTGTTCCATCCTCCCAGGGCCGTGATTATCATTGTTTTTTCCTTTCGGTGTGGGGCAGGTGTCGTTACAAAAGTGCCTGCGGCATGCTGCCTCTCCGGCATTTTGGTAGACTTGGCAGCCTTCTAAAAATTCACACTTGACCATCACGACCCCAGAAGCTTGACTTTAATCCCGACCACCACCGCGGCAACGAACAGGAGCGCCAGGGCTCCGACCATAACCAGCACACCGTGATCGGCGAGCTTGAAGAGCTTTTTGCCGAAGCGGAGGGCGTCCTGGAACTCCGCCACCTGCTCAGGGCGCTCGATATCCACCCCGAGGATCGCGAAAGTTTTTTTCACTGCCTTCTCTGCGGCGGAATTGGCATATTCACAATTACTGGCGTGATACGCTGAGCACGGTTCCGGGTGAATATGCTCGGACATGAATGGCTCCTATTCCCTGGTTACTGGTTTCTACTCCCTGCCTACTGACTCTCGAGTATGAGTTTCTTTGTTCCTTGGCCGTCGGGTTCGATGCCGATGACGGTGTAGGTCCCGTCATATTCTCCGCCAGGTGCGCCGCTGATGATGATCGAGGTACCATGCGCTATGGACAGGGCTGCCACGTCGGTTGATTTAACCGTTGCCATCGGGGAGTAGGCCTCGATCTCGTTGGTCTCAATGCTGACGCCCTTGTAGGGAGCGTCGAATATGACAGAGATTGAGTCGGCGCCGATGGTGGCGGTTGCATCGGCAAACTCTTCAAACAGCATGTCTATGTCAGTTGTGAAATCCATAAAACCCCGGCAA
>Ga0351920_1097_pt1 | contig 20022 bp, 15 predicted proteins | sample BONcelHT113001C8_FD_206854 | JGI IMG/M metagenome (GOLD analysis project Ga0351920, IMG submission 206854) | Enriched cells from coal bed in the Powder River Basin, Montana, United States - BONCAT cells T11 rep2 HSBNCT.T11.300.1.C8 ... | reverse complement strand
CGGCTCCCCGTCCGCTCTCATGCCGCGCGTCGAGGACTATACGCTGATGGGGTGGGCCGAGGGATTTCCCGGGCATACGCCGGAGGCGCGCTGGCGGCGCGTCATCCAAACCGGCTCGTACGCGTTGGTGCTGGAGACCGACACCCTGCAGATCCCGCATTTCGGGATCGTGCCTGGTGGAGTCAGCTACTCGGCCGCGGCGCGGGGCGACCACCGGGCCTGGCAGAGTCTGCCTCCCGCGGAACTCGCGCTGACCATCACCGTGGGCGGCAGGCTCTATCGCTGTACGGGCGGCGGGGCTTGGAGCCAATTCGCCGGGCCGCGATGGATCGAGTCGGGCCGCTTCCTGCAACGAGCGGATGTCACGGATCTGACCTTCTCGGCCGAAGATGGCGCCAGGCTGAACGTCGAGGCGAGGTTCGAGACCGCGGCGTGGCCGGACCGGCTGGGGTTGATTCTGGCCGCACGGCCCGGCGTGTTGCCCATTGCGGCCGGCGAAGCCTGCTTCGGACGTATCGGCGGCGGGTTCGGCCTGGACGGGACGAACCACCTGGAGATTCCGCCTGGTCCGGAACTGGAACCCGTCCAGTTGACTCTGGAGCTGTGGGCCTTCGTGCCCGCGGATTACCAGGCGTCACCCCGGACTTTCCCCTGGCTGGTGTGCAAGAACCATCACGAACAGGCAGAGGGCAACTATGGCCTTGTGATTCTTCATGGCCGACCGCAGGCCCGGCTCAATATCGGCGGCGGTCGTGACAACATGTTCGTCGCGGATGCGCGCCACGGCGTGAAGATCAATTCCTGGAATCATTTGGCGTTCAGCTACGACGGCGACACATTGCGGCTGTACGTCAACGGCGAACCGTCGGGCGAAAGCAAGGTCGGCCGCCCGCGGGTACCGGGCCGTGACGGGTTGGCCTTTGGCCGGCGGCAAGACAATTCGGGCGACGGTTACCACTTCCGCGGTGTGTTGGACGAGATCCGGCTCTACGACCGCGCGCTGACGGCAGCCGAAATCCGCGAACGCTTTCAGAAACCGGAGGCCACGCATCCGGGGTTGAAACCGGTTCGCCAGTGGGACTTTTGCGCGGAGGGTCTGGCTTCGCCGGTGCGGCTCACCGAGCGGTGGCAGGACGCCGCGATGGACATCAGCCTGACCACGCCGCGCGGCACGCTACGGCAGCGCTGGGAATTGTCCCAGCGGCAAACGTGGAGCCACTCGGACTGGCATGAAGTGTCGCTCGCGCTGGATCCCGCGACCTTTCAGACGGAACCGCTGATGAGTACGGTCAGCGTGCAAGCCCGTGAGTTGCCCGACGGCGCGGCCCGCCCCGTGGACTACGACGCGGTGCGCGGCTGGCACCGCGTCAACTTGGACGGTGTCGAGCCCATCGTGCCGGCGGGCGGGCGCGAGCGGCAGAACGACGCGCTCGAACGCACCCAACTCGTGCTGTCCAATCCCACCGACCGCGAGCAACCGGCGCGGCTGCTGTTCGAGAAGACGGCCGCGGGTTTCCGCCAGCGGATCGGGGCCGCCATTACCGGCATGTCCGCCGTGCTCCGCGACGCGGAAGGTCAGCCGACCGGCATTCCCGTGCAGTTGAGCAAGAATTGGCACGGTCGGCCGGAAGGCGGCGTCTACGCGGGTCTGTGGTTCCACGGCCTCTCGCAGGTGCGTCTGCCGCCGCAGGCCACGGTCCATTTGGAACTGACGATCGCCTATGGCCATTGGGGCGGCGTGGCGGCGGCCTCGCATTCCCAGCTGTGCCTGATCGGCTGGGGCAGCAATCAACTCTGGGACCAGAGCGCCCTGGGCTCGTGGGGCGAGAGCATCTGCTATGAACCGGACCAGGTTCAGGCCCAGTGTAGCGTTCTCGACGTCCGGCCCGTGATGGTGCGTTCGATGGCCGCCAATCAGCCCTGGCAGTGGACGCACAACGTCGGGGGCGGCGATTTCTTTCGCCTGTTCGATCCCCGCGGCCGCCGCGTCCCTCACGGCCGGATGCGTACCGTCTATCCGTGTCAAGGCCCGTGCCTGACGGAGGTGACCTACGCAGGCTGGTGTGGCGATGGTCTCGAGCATTCTGCTACGGTCAGCCTCGCCCGGACCGACGATATCGTGCGGGGCACGTATCGTTTGCGGCTGGACGTGAAGCAGGCGACCGACTTCTCGCGGTTCGTCATCTTCCAGATTGGGGCGGATACCTACAGTTACACCGGCGAACGCCAGATGGCGCTGGGCAACGAGACCGGACTGATCCGCCAATGGCCGACGCAGTGGGGCGGGGACACGTATCGCACCGCGCCGCAGGAGTGCCGGGGCCGCGTCCCGTGGATTTCGCTGCACGAAGCCGTCTCGCGGGCGAATCACGAAGCGGCCTCGCCGGGGCAGCCCGGAGGAGCCGGCGCCTGGGCCAATCGCGGCGTCGTCATTCGCGCCTGGCAGGCCCGGCTGGGTGGCCGGACGGCGTCGCCGTGGATGGCGGAACACGGCGTGAACGCGCGTGGCGCGGATACGTCCACGGCGGACATCATCCCACCGCCCGGCGTTACGCGATTGGAACCCGGCGACTTTGTCGAGGCGACCTTCGAGCACGTCATCCTGCCCCAGTTCGCCGCCGACTACTACGGCCCCAACGAGGCGTTGCGCCGCGCCCTGGCCACCGACGAGAACACCTGGCGCATGGTTCACCGCGAAGCCGTTGGCAACGACCGGTGTGTCGAGATCAAGACGGGCACGCTTCAGGCTCTACATCCCGCCGTCTGCATCGCTACCGCGAATGACGCCGCCGAACTCACGCTCCGTAGTGGACTGGGCTATGTCCCCCTCACCTTCACCGGCCTGGTATCACCGCGCGGCCACCTGCTGCTGATGGATGATCAACCCGTGAACCAAGCCGTTCACGGCAACGACTTCTGGCAGACCGACTACGACCCCGCAGCCAAACGCTGGAGCCGGACTTACAATATCCCCATCCACGACGCCAGACCACACACCATCCGGTTCGCGCCCGAACCTTGACCCGCTCGTGGATGAACAGCCTTGGAGGTGCCACCCCTGCAAAGGTGCAGTTTTCGGGGAAATCCTCGGGGGCGGCGGCGCGAAGGACGTCGCGTCCGGCTTGGCCTTCATCACGTGCCGCCAAAGCACTACGGGCGGCGTGGTCCAGTCTAACTTCCTGGCGGGCGCGCCGACAGGTTCCAACTTGACGGCCTGCTCGACGCCCATCGGCTGCAGATGGTAGCCGTTGTACAATCTCCGCTCAACGGCAAGCGGCGGAACAGCGACGGGCGTATGACGAACGGGTGTTGAAGGCGACGACGGCGCCCTACCTCGCCTGCGATCGGCAGTATCGGGCAATTGAAGTTGAGATCGTCGAAAACACGGGATGGCACTTCGAGAACGGTAAGAAGACCGAAATGGTTAGTGACCGACCTCGGTTGGCGCGGCTATCAACTCGCAGAGATGACCCCGAAAAGCCGCCGTCGCGACGCGTGGTGAAGAACTCCGGAACCGGCCCCGCTTTGAACTGCAAGGCGAGGTTTATCACCACGCAAATCAATCTAATCAGCAACAGCCCGGCCAGAATCGAGGAGCAAGAAATTGACGAATGTATCGTTGATCCGAGGAACATCATGCCGGGTCACGACGCCCAAATTCTCGGAATGCCACAGTGCTTTGATTTGAAACGGTTCGTTGCGGATGCACAAGGCTACATGGTATTTGAATGCGAACAACTCGACGGCACGAAACTGGAATTCAAAGAGACGTTCGACATCTGGCAAGGCTTTGGGGCGAAGCCTTATCCTTTAGTCAAGATGCAAGCTTGGGGCCGGGAGTTTCCCTGGAACAACGAGGAACTCCGAAGTGTGACAAGCCGCGACGAAGCCAAATGAGCGCCCAATGGCGTCAGATAGCGAGGCTCGTGGGGACCGCGGGGTCTCTGGGGTCGCCGAGTACGGCAACCATGGGCTCTGGGACGAAAACCCTTTGGCGTAGGGCGTTTGGGACCGCACGTGGTCAGCCGTGCCTGCAGTGGCAACGGAGCGTGGCTTCGTGGGAGCTCTCTGGAAATCCGCTTCCTGACGCGGTAAGATGCGCAAATCTTCGTCGCATGGCTCTCCGAGCCGTGCCATACGGCCCCGCACGGTTCGGAGAGCCATGCTAGTTCGGTTGCGGCCGGAGTCTGCGTCAGGAGAGGAGTTATGCATAACAACGTGACAGCCTTGACGATCGGGATCCTTGCGGCGGGTTTGTTGGCGGCGGGGATGACGACCGCGGGAATCCCCGCTGAGCCGGAACTGGTCGTGGCGGCCAAGGGGAAGACCGAGGCGGTGGTGGTCGTGTCGCCCGAAGCGGGGCTGCCCGAGTCGAAAGACCAGGACGGCGGCGTGGTGCGCGGGTTGGACGCCGGTGGAAAATGGAACCACCAGTGGCTGGCTGCTGCCGACCTGGTCAAGTACATTGAAATGATGACCGGCGCGAAGCCGCGATTGGCCGCCACCCGCGCGGAGATCGACGCGGCCTTGAAAGGCAAGTCGCCGGTGATTCTGGTGGGCGAAGAGGCCCTGCGGGCGAAGCCCGACCTGGCGCAGCGGATCCGCGGAGCGGCCAAGCCGAATCCGCTCCTGGCGGCCGACGCCATCGGACTGGTGCGGGAAGGCGACCGCATTTACGTGGCCGGGAACAACGATGAGTCGCACTACTTCGCCGCCGCCGAACTCCTGGGGCGCTGGGGCTGCCGCTGGTACCTGCCCACCGACGTCGGCGAGTGCATCCCGGAGGTCGCAACGCTGACGATCGGCGCGCTCGATCACGTCTACGGGTCGCCCTTCGAGATCCGCACCTACTGGATTTCCTGGAATGGTGACAACACGGGCCGGCTGGAGTTCCAGCGGCGAAACATCTGACGCCCCGCAGCCGCAAGGACTATCCCGACCAGTGGGAGATGCTGCGGACGGACTTGTATGCCCAGGCGCAGGGCATCCGCGACCCGGACCGCCAGAGCTTCACGGGCGACCTGTGGTACCGCACCGACGTGGAGCTGACGGCGGAGCAGGTGAAAGGGAAAGTCCATCTGCTGTTCCCCGGCCTGTTCAACGAATGCCGGCTGTACGTCAACGGCACGGAAGTCGCCTTCCGCAAGCAGGGCAATCTCTGGTGGCTGAACGACTATGCCTTTGAGTGGGACGTGGACTTGTCGGGCAAACTCCGGGCCGGGAAGAACACGCTGGCCCTGCGCGCCAACTGCGAGCACCATTTCGGCGGCATGTTCCGCAGACCGTTCCTGTACGCGCCCAGCGCGAAGTAGTTCCTTCCTTCCGCGTCCCAGGAGGAACTGACGCATTTCCATACGTATCGCGATCGTCGCCCAACTCCTCTGGTCGGTTCTTTCTGGGACATTCTGGGACACCGTTCGCCAACGGCCGGTCCAAGACGTTGGAGGTCACGATTCATCGTGTCCCAACCCAATCTCACTCGCATCCACACGATGAATCGTGAACTCCAGCGCGACGGGGTCGGGACTTCGCAAGGCCATCGACGGCTTCCGATCCGGCGGTCACACGGCCAGGCCCTCAGCGTGCCTCAGCAACCTCGCCAGTCTCCTGAAAACCCGGCCGGGACGCCTGGACGAGGCCCGCGAACTGGCCGAGGAATCCCTGGCCATCAAGCAGACCCTGGATGCCGGCGCCGCGAAGATCTGGACGCCCTACGACATCCTGGCCGAAATCGCCGATCAGCAGTCGCAGCCCGACCAGGGCGCCAAATACCGCCGTCTGGCACGCGAAGCCAAACGCAACTTCGCCGGCACAGCCCACGAGATGAAACGACATGCCGAACTGATCGGCGCCGTCGTTGCCGTTTGCGGCGGCCAAGACGACTTCCGCGCCCTGGTTGCCGCTCATGCCGGCGCGATGCACCAGGGTGGTGGCGAGTGGTTCGCCTGTGCCGATGCGATCGAGAGCATCCTGGCCGGCGAGCGTGACGAACAACGCCTCTGCGAAAACGTCGGTCTGACCGAATCCATGATCATCGAAACCATCCTCCGCGCGATTGCCGATCCAAGCACCCTGTCCGGCCTACTACCTGCGGAGCACCAAACGAACACACGATCCCAACACACCAGCCCAATCCCACAGCTCCGCAGACCGGCGAACACGGACGTCCCCTCTCCCCCGAAAAATTGACGGCAAGACGCCATCCATGCTAAATTACCTCGACCCGCCAGTTTTTTGGGGGAGAGAGTTATGCCGCACCGACAACAGCCTGAACTGACCGAAAAAGCGCGTGACCTGCGTGCTCGACAAACCAAAGCCGAGTCACTTTTGTGGAACGTGTTGCGAGGACGCCGTTTGTGTCGCCTGAAGTTTCGACGTCAGTATCCGTGTCCTTTCTGCAAGCGTGCATGAAGATTTTTTGGGAGGCGGGTATCGTTGGCTGTCGAGGCAGAAGCTTGCGGAGGACAGCCGATGAAGACGAGAAAGCCAGCGGACGTACCTGGGGATCTGGAGAGCAGCCGGCGACGATTCGAGCAGTGGCGTCGGCGTCGTAAGGGCCACATTCCCATCCCCGAGGCGTTGTGGGCCGAGGCGGTGACGTTGGCCGGCAGATACGGGGTCTCCCGGACGGCCAGGACGCTACGGGTTGGTTATCGCTCACTCAAGACACGGGTGGAGAGGAAGACGGACTGCTTGGCGTCCTCTTCCCCGCTGCTTGGCGAACCCGCGTTTCTGGAACTGGCGATTCCTTCGCAGGCGGGCACGGGGGAGTGCCTTCTGGAATGGGAAGACGCGGCCGGGGCGAAGATGCGTCTTCACTTCAGGGGCGTCGAGGTTCCTGACTTGGTCGCGCTGAGCCGCAGCTTCTGGGAGGGCCTGCGATGATCCAGCTCACGCCTCAGATGCGTATCCTGGTGGCCCTCGAACCAGCGGATTTTCGTCGGGGCATCGACGGCTTGGCGAGTGTCTGCAAGGAGACCCTTCGGGAGGATCCGTTCAGCGGCTGTGTGTTCGTCTTCCGCAACCGTCGGGCGACGGCGTTGAAGGTGCTGGTGTATGACGGCCAAGGTTTTTGGCTTTGTCACAAGCGTCTTTCCAGCGGCCGCTTTCGTTGGTGGCCGACCGGCGCCGATGCCAGCGTGGCCGCGCAGAAGCTGGCGGCGCACCAATTGCACGTTCTTCTCTCGGCGGGCAATCCCTCCCGGACCCAGGCCGCTCCGGATTGGCGGCCGGTGAGTCCGAAATTCTGAGAAAAAAGTCGCCGCGGGTCTTGCGTTCCAGGCCTGCCTGTGCTACCTTGCGGGCCATGAACGTGATTCTGAAATATCGCGGCCGCGAGGTCACGGCTGCCGACGCGGCCTTCATCCGGGAACTGATCGCCGCACATCCGATGCTCAGCCGGCGCCGCTTATCCCAGGAACTTTGTCGGGCCTGGGACTGGGTTCAGCCCAACGGGCAGCCCCGAGACATGGTCTGCCGCGGCTTGATGCTGACCCTGCACCGTAGCGGGCACATCCGCTTGCCGCCACGGCAGCAAAGGCCGCCCAATCCCTTCGTCCAGCGGTCGCGGCCAAGGGCGGTCGAAATCGACTGCCGCCCGATCCACACCTCTCTGGCGAGCCTGGGTCCGCTGCGTTTGGAACAGGTCCGGCGGACTCCTGCGGAAGCGCTGTTCAACAGCCTGGTCGAGCAGCATCATTACCTGGGCTACACGCAACCTGTGGGCGAGCATCTGAAGTACTTGGTCTTCGCCGAAGAGCAGTTGCTGGCCTGCCTGGCGTGGTCGTCGGCGCCGCGTCACCTGGGACCTCGCGACCGGTTCATCGGCTGGTCGAGTGAAGCTCGCCGGAGAAACATTCACTTGCTCGCCACCAATCTTCGCTTCCTGGTTCTGCCGTGGGTGAAAGTGCCGCACTTGGCCTCGCACATTCTGGGGCGCATGGCTCGACAATTGTCCGCTGACTGGGAGCGGATCTACGAGCACCCGCTCTACTTCCTGGAGACGTTCGTGGATCCGGATCGCTTCCGGGGCACGTGTTATCGGGCGGCCAACTGGATCGTGCTGGGACGGACGACGGGGCGCGGCAAGGACGACCAGACGCATCGTCCGAATCGTTCGTTGAAGGAAGTGTTGGGCTATCCGCTGCAGCGTCATTTTCGCCACTTGCTGTCGCAGCCGTGAGGAACGCGGAGGAAACCCCACGTCGAAAGAGGTGGGCGTGCTCGATCAGGGATGGACCGGAACGATGAACGGAAAACAGAAACCGTCGCCCCCGAAGATCATCGAGGTGGACCAGAGGCAACTCGACGCGCTTCTGGAACACGCCGAGGCGGGCCAAGCCCTTTCCCAGGAAGAGTGCCAACTCCTGCGGGCGGCGTTCAGTTCGTTGTCCTACCTGCAGAATCTGCTGAACCAGAAGAACATCTCGATCGCCCGTTTGCGGAAGCTCCTGTTCGGCGCGAGCACCGAGACGACGCAGGCGGTGCTGGGCGAGGAGGCGGAAGGAACGTCGCCGCCAGCGGGAGCCGGGTCCGGGGAGGAAGCAGGAAGTCCGAGCGATGCTCCCAAGGCCGCTCCCCAACCGCCGCCTCCAGGCCACGGACGCAATGGCGCCGCTGCGTATTGGGGCGCCGAGAGAATCCAGGTGCCTCACGCTTCGTTGCATCCCGGCGAGGATTGCCCGGAATGTCAAGCAGGCACGCTTTACCAGGCCAAGCAGCCCGCCACGCTGATCCGCATCGTGGCCCAAGCCCCCGTGTCGGCCAAGATCTACGAACTCCAAAGGCTGCGCTGCAACCTCTGTGGAAAAGTGTTCACCGCTCAGGTTCCGCAGGACGTGGGCGCCGACAAATACGATATCACCGTGGCCAGCATGATTGGCCTGTTGAAGTATGGAACAGGGATGCCGTTCAACCGAGTGGCAGGCCTGCAGGGGAGTCTCGGCATTCCCCTGCCGGCCTCAACCCAGTGGAAACTTGTTGCCGACGCCGCACCCAGCCTCCGCCCGGCCTTCGAGGAATTGATTCGACAGGGTGCCCAGGGCGACTTGGTGTACAACGACGACACCACGAATCGGATCCTGGAGCGGATGGGCAAGCGGCTCGAGAAGGCCGAGGCGAAAAAAGGTTCGGCAGCGGAGCGCGAAAAAGAGGACGAGGAAAAAGACCCCCAGCGTCACGGGATCTTCACGTCGGGGATCGTGTGCTCGTGCGCGGGCCGCCTGATCGCGCTCTTCTTCACCGGCTGGAAACACGCGGGAGAAAATCTGCGGGACGTGTTAGTCCGGCGCGCTGAGCAACTGGGACCGCCGATTCAGATGTGCGACGCCTTGTCCCGCAACCTGCCCGGCGAGTTGAAGACGATCCTCGCCAATTGCTTGGCTCATGCCCGTCGCAAGTTCGCCGACGTGGTGCAGTACTTCGATCAGGAGGTCGGCTACGTGCTGAAAGCGTTGGCGGTGATTTACAAGAACGATGCCGAGACGCGGAAAGAGCATCTGTCGCCGGAAGCGCGCCTGCAGTGGCATCAAGCCAAGAGTGCTCCCGTGATGAAAGATCTTCACCAGTGGCTGACGCGGCAAATCGAGGACCGGCTGGTCGAACCCAACTCGGGTCTGGGCCAAGCCATCAGCTACATGCTCAAGCACTGGTCCGAGCTGACGCTCTTCCTCCGCCAGGCCGGGGCTCCCCTGGACAACAACGTCTGTGAACGAGCGTTGAAGAAAGTTATCCTACACCGCAAGAACGCGATGTTCTACCTGACGGACAACGGCGCCCAGGTGGGCGACATGTACATGAGTCTCATCTACACGTCCCACCTCTGCGGAGTCAACCCGTTCGACTACCTGACGGAGTTGCAGCGGCACGCTCCGCAGGTCACCGCCCATCCACAGAACTGGATGCCCTGGAACTATCGGGAGACGATCGACGGTATCGCCGATACCACGCCGCTGGAAACCATCCGCTGACCATCGCTCCCGGCGGAACGTCTCGCCGTTCCTGCCCGCCTGACGTTCTCTCATCCCAGATCGCTTCGCGGATAGATGGGCGAGCCACTTTCCCGCTCGCCTGCAGCGGATCGAAGGATGCCGTCTTCAGTGTGCTGGCCGCTTCCGCGGCGGCGACCTCCCGTTGATTCTCATCGACACCGGCGAGTTCGGCAGAATCGCTTGGTCCTTCTTCGCCCCCTCATCGCCGGCATTGTCATGGCCGGCTGTACCCCGATCCCTCCTGCCACAGCAGACAACGAACCACACGAACCTAGCCCGCCTGCAGAGCAACGGCAACCGGCAGTCATCGGACCGCAAAGGGTTCTGCTGCGGAACGTCCGCCGCCACGCTGGACACCAAACTCGCTGCAACCCCTCAGATTACTTGTTTTTCGGCTCCCGCACGCTTGCGGAAAGGACACCAGTATCCCATCCCACCATTCATCGTGGACTTCGCGTGTATCGACAAGAAGCTCGTCATCGAAATCGACGGTGGGTATCACGACTACGTTTACGCGAACGATGTCTCGCGACAAGCTAGAATCGAAGCGGAAGGCTGGACCGTGGTTCGGTTCAGCAATGAAGATGTTCTTGAAGATGTTGAAGCAGTTGCGATTGCCATTGCAAGACAATTGAAGATGAAGTTGGAGTTTCGAGGGAGGCAGCCGAGCTAGAGGCGGACGGGCCACCCCCTAACCCTCTCCCCCAAATCGTTGCCGATGACGCGGTATTTGAACCCAGAGTCCCTTTGCGGCAACGATTCGGGGGAGAGGGGACAAGAACTGGACAGCCGGCGAGAAGCAGACGACAGGCGTTGGTCGCCCAATGCCACTGCTCCGGCGAGCGACGAATTCCGCCGTCCCCTCTCCCCCAGAAAATTGACGGTGGAAACGCGATCCACACAAGAAAGCCTCCACCCGTCAATTTTCTGGGGGAGAGGGTTAGGGTGAGGGGGCCAGAGATGTTCTTGAAGACGTCGAAGCAGTTGCGATTGCCATTGCAAGACAATTGAAAATGAAGTTGGAGTTTCGAGGGCGGCAGCCGAGCTACAGGCGGACGGGCCACCCCCTCACCCTAACCCTCTCCCCCAAATCGTTGCCGATGACGCGGTATCTGAACCCAGAGTCCCTTTGCGGCAACGATTCGGGGGAGAGGGGACAAGAAGTGGAAGACCTAACCCTCTCCCCCAAATCGTTGCCGATGACGCGGTATTTGAACCCAGAGTCCCTTTGCGGCAACGATTCGGGGGAGAGGGGACAAGAACGGAGTTGGCTGAATGAAACCGTTTCATTTGCACGTTTGGCTCGATTCCCGAGCCGCGGCGTTGACCTGCCAGTGGTTCGGGCTGTCCGCCATTCATGCGGCGGGTTCCGCCCACTACGTGCTTCGTCCCGACGCGGGCGCTACGTTGGTTCCTCATCCGTGTCTGATCGACATCCGGCAGCGCGGCAGGGCTTGCTTCAATCCCCGCCCCCCTCCCAGACTCGCAGGGCACGGATCTGCGGTCCCGTTCCGAAGCTGCTGATCGCGAAGGTTTGCCTGCGGTTCGGCGCTAACGGGCAGGACAACTGGGTGTCGATGCGCAGTTCCTGATCGACCCAGACGCGTAGTTGCGGGCCGCGTTTCTCGACTCGCAACGTATGGTCCTGCTCCGTCGTGATCGGCCGCGGATCCTGCGCCAGCAGCGTCGCCTCAACCGGATAGATGCTGTCCACGTTGATCCCGTTGGGATAGTTCGGAGCGATGAAGATAATGCGGTAGCCCTCGAAACTGTCTCCATCGACCGATACGCCTATCGACCAGGGCTCGCCGGCAGCCACATCGACTTCGATCGCCACGTCGCCGCCGATCGGCTCGGTCCAACGTGTGACCAGCAGACCGTGCTCGCCGAACGCTTGCCGCGAGTCCACGAACTGCAAGCTCCCGTTTTCCAGCCGGACGCCGTTGGGCGCAGGCACGATTTTCCGCTGGGCGGTGTGCAGGCTCGGACTGTCGCAGTACACCGTCTCCAGTTGCAGCGGCACGGTCTGCAACGTGCTGAAGTCCAGGTTGCAGACCGGCTGCCACGCTTGCACCCCTTGGATATCCGCAGAAAACTGTCGCCGATCACAAGCACCTCGGACGCCGAATCGTCCTGGTATGGCGTCTCGTCAGCGAGCCGCACGACCTGCTGGCAGTTGCAGATCTCTGGCTGCCAAGCGTGCGGCAGACGCGGCAGTTGCAGCATTTGCAGCAGGTCTCCCACTCGCTGCACTGGAACGGCCCGCTGGCCGTAATCCACCGGACCATGCTCGACCCATCCCAAGTCCAGCAGCCGTCGCGCGACCGCCTCGGCAGCCAACTGCACACCCTCGGGCGTCCAGTGGGTGTCCTGCGCCAGATAGTAGCGCGCGGCGGCGGGATCGGTTTGCGGTTGCTTGGCTCGGCGGTAGATTTCGAACAGATCAAGGAACTCGATGCCCGCCGCGTCCAATCGTCGCAACACCTGGGCGGTGCCGTCGCAGACCGCGACTTGGCGGCCGGCCGCACGCGCGGACACCAACTCGGGATAAATGCTCTCCTTGTTCGGGACCGGCACGACCAGCAACCGGATTCCGCGCTGCGCCAATTGATCCCGGAAGGACACGATCGCAGGCAGGGGATCGGCGCGGCCTTCCCACGGATCGTCGGCTGCGGCACGGGCGGCCTGCTGGATGCCGGGCCGGTAGAAGATCCAGCCCTCGCGCCCCACGAGCGACTTGTCCCCGGCGTCGGCCAACCACTGAAACCGAGCGAATTGAGCCAGCGGACGCAACCATCCGATCACCAGGCTGGCCTGCTCCAAGTCGGTTTCGAAACTGCGCAGGTTGGTCGCCGTCGGCATCTGCCGGAAGACTCGGCTGGCTTCCGGCCACTCGCCGCGCCGCAGTTCCGCGACCGTCTGGATGGTCCCCGCGCTGAAGATCACGATCGCGAACGCAACCGTCGTAAAGACGGCAGCCGAGTGGTTTGCAGTTCGCAAGGCGGTTCTCCTCCAGCGGGGCAGAAGCTCGTGGCTTCAAAACTGAAAATACAGGAACGGACTGAACGACTGCGTAAACATCATCAGCAACGACAGGCAGAAAACCGGCAGCACGATGGCCGCTTTGGGCCAGGTGATGGTCCGGGTCCAGCCGTGGGCCTGGACTGGCGCGAACACCAACAGCCAACACGTCGCCATGACCGTGAATGCCGTGGGTGTGTACAGTTCAGCGGCCACCAGGTACCCGCATTCACCGCCCGTGGCGCTGCCCGCCATAGCGCTCAAATAGCCCACGGCCGCCGACATGTCCACCGAGCGGAACAAGACCCACGAGAACAACACCAACACAAAGGTCATGGCCACGCGCACGGGCCGCGGGAGAAACCGGTAGATCGGGCTCTTGCCTGCCGCCCGTTCCAACGCGAGCAGCACGCCGTGGTAGAGCCCCCAGGCCACGTAGGTCCAGTTCGCTCCGTGCCACAGGCCGCCCAACAACATGACGATCAGCAGATTCCCGTACGTGCGGGTCGGCCCGCGGCGATTGCCGCCCAAGGGCACGTACAGATAGTTGTACAGATCCCGCTTGAAGATCGCGCCCTCCGGAACCTCGACCAACCGTGCGGTCACCTCCAGCGAGCCCAACTTTGTGACCGGAGAATCTTCGGGGCTCGCCACCGGCGGTGCGTTGTCTGGCGTCTGGCAGCCAGCGATGAACACGACGAGGACGAGGCATTCACCTAGCGTGTGTGCCGCGGACCTCGTCGCACGGCACGTTTCCTCAACAGCCATCATGTGCATAGCAGTCCTTCCTGAATTCGTCTTCCCGTCTCTTTCCCGGCCCTTCCTCTTTCACCTGATCTTTCACCTAATCTCTTCTCGGGCGATGCATGCACATTAAGGCGAAAGCTCAGAGCGAAAGATCAGGGGGACGCCGCGCAGAAATTGTGGCTGGTCCAATGCGGTTCCCAGCCGGGGCCGAGATCGAGTCGCGGCCCCAGCGGCGCATCGGGAATACGTTTCCGTACCGCTTCGCCCGCATCGCCGCGCATGGGGGTGTCACTGCGGCAATTCGGGGGGTGTTCGTCAAGGGCTGGCGATCCGTGCCGTCGGGCCGCATGAGGAACAGGTCCCAATCGCCCTGTTCGGTCTTGGCGCTAAACGCCAGCCACCCCAAGCTGTGAAGTTCAGGAGCGAGCCGGGACGCATCGGACAGCGTGGGGTAGGCGTCCAGCCTGCCGTCTCGGCTGCCGACAGGCTGAAAGCCTGTCCCACGGTTGGCCGGTGCCTGAGCCGAAATCAGGATCGTCCGTGGTTCGCTGCGACGCGAGCTTGACCGCGCGGGCTTGCCGGCCGGCAACTCGCTAACCGTCCAGCACGGCTCCCAGCCCACGGGCAACGTCAGCACGGGCCTGTCGCCGGCCCCGGGATGCAGCTTGCGCAACTCCCGGCTGGCCCCGCCGATCAGCGGCGCGTCGCGGAGCCGCATCAGCCCCATCGGAGCGCCGGCACGGTTCGGATCGCCGTCTTCCTGCATGTTGCCCGTGAACAGCAGGTACTTGCCGTCCGGAGAGACGTGCCCGCCGTACACGTGCCGTCCGTCCTCGGCGTACAGCAGGCGGCGAGATCTCCCTTCCGCATCGGCCATCCAAAGCTGGGTCCAGCCGTTGCCATTGTTCGCCGCCTGGCCCGGCGGACGCCAGGAAAAGACCAGGTGCTGCGAGTCCGGAAACCAATCCGGCGTGCAGCAGTCGACGCAATTCACGGCATTGGCCGCACCGGTTTCGGCGTCCATACGGGCGGTGCTCCAACCGGCGCCAAACGAATTGGCGACGCCGCTTAGCCACCGCCCGTCAGGCGACCAGGTCAACTGCTGGAAGAAGCCCTTTCGCTCCCATTTGCGCACGACCTGTTGGGTGGCCACGTCGATGAACATGATGCCTTTGATCGACAAACACGCGAGCAGTTTCCCGTCGGGGCTCCAGCTGGCCCACGTGTATTCGCCCTCAGCGCCGAACACCTGCGGTTGGGTGCCGTCGCTGTTGGCCAGCACCAATTCGCCTTGCGTCCCGTAATGATTGCCGTCGATCGTTTCCGTGCGGGGCATGCGGCGATAGAGCAGACGCCGTCCGTCGCGCGAGAACTGCGGCGAGAACTCGTTGTGCTCCGGCGTCCCGGTCAAGTTTCGAATGTGCGAGCCGTCGGGCCGGCACACGAAGATGTCCCAATCTCCCTTGTCCGCCCGCGCGGCATAGGCGATCCACCCCTTGGCACGCACTTCGTCGGCCAGGGTACGGTCGGCCGAGGCGGTCGGCGGAACCGCAACCGCTGCATCTGCCGCCCCAGCGACCAGTACCAGGTTCAGCGTAAACTCGACACCGTCCACGTCGCCCGCCCCGGCGGTTGTTCGCCCAATCCCGTCGGCCAGTTTATCCGATTCCTCCAGGTTCCACCCCGCCGCGTCTTGAATCTGCATTCCGTTCGCGGCAGGCACCAGCCGGACGAACCAGGGTGCGGCCTGAGGCGAACGGTGTCCCCACGACAGACGCACGCCGAAGGAACGTAGCTCCGCGCCGGCGGTCGTCTGGGCGCGCAGTGACTCGGTCACAGCCGCCGCACTCGTGAACCACAGGACGGACAGGGCGAAAACCCAGCGTCGCATGGGCATGGGCGTGCTCCGGTTGGTAATGGGTTGGTACAGGCAATATACCTACATAACGGAACAGGCCGACATATTACAGCGAATCTTTGGACAGCGACAGCACCTTGTTCCTTCGACCTCGATCCAGCGCAAGTACCGCAGGTATCACCGATCATCCGTGCCCCGGCCTTGCCATCCGTGCTGCCGAAGAAACTGCTGCGGAACTCGGAACAGCACGGATAGCAGAGCCGGGGCACCTCGCTCCGAATCACAGACAGCTTGGCCAGTTCTCGCACACTCTGCGCCCGATCGAAAACCGCCACACCGCCACACCGCCGATCCAGCCGGGGAAGCCGACGCTGCGTTTGATGGATGCGAAGACACACAGGCGTGTACCGCGTGATGGTTCAACAATAGCCTTTCATTGCGGAACGAGCCACGCCGCGTGGGCAGTTATCGTGATCGCCGGGATCGGTGCGATCTGGCTGCTTGCACCCCGACGCCCCGGCGATCGGGCGCGCCGAGGAACATCGTCGACTCGTGTCGGCGGATCATCTGCGTTGTAGCTTCGTTCGCCCAAACGTCGCCGTAACCGTCGACTACGTCCCACGTTCTGGCGACCGCAGCGACAAGGTCATGGTTCATCGTGGCTAACGATCCCAAGGTTTGGCGTAGAGTGCCAGTTCGAGCGAATAGAAGGTTATCGACCGCTCCGTCGGCGTGATCTTCTTCAGCTCGATCACGTTCCTGCCGTATCGGAGTCGGTCCAGTGGTACCTCGTAGAACTTGAGTTCATCACGAGGCGGCAGCGAAGTCTCCGGCCTGCGTGCGCCCTCGCTCAAATACGGAAACAGCTCCGTATCCGGACTGTCGCACTCCTGCAAGGCAGTGCCGTTCAGTCGGACTTCGATTGTCGCTCCGACGCATTTTTCCAGCGTTTCCAGCCGAAGCAGTGCCCTTTGCAGGAGATGTTTGGCAGGATCGTCGCCGATGATCAGGGGAAAAACAGCCTCGTCCGCCCTGGGCAGGCTGGTGTTCTTCGTGCCGTTGTTGAAGTAGATGCCGTACGCCTTGGACTGCGCTTGCAGACGATTCACATCCGTGATGCCGACGAACGCCGACAATGCCGCCTTTCGGACTGCCAGCGGCGCAAAATCCAGATTGAAGAGACTGATGCCATGCGACCCGCGGGTGAGATAGTTCAGTGCTGCGGCACGGTAGTGCTCCGGTAGTGTGTATCGCCGTGACGACTTTGGCGATCCCTTGCTCGCCTCCATATTCGTGATGTAGTTCATTTCGCCGTAGATGCGCGAATTCGGGGCTGTCTGCAGGAACTCCTCAATCTCGACTTCGGTGCTGTGCAGGAAACAGGAAGAAACATTGATCATATCCAGCAGGCATTGCCGGTCCCAGGCAGCGATGTCGATGCCGAATCTCCGGCACTGTGCCACCGAGTGCAACGAGCGCACACCGAGTTGGAGTCGCCGGCCACGTTTTGTTTCGAGAGCATCCAACATCTCGCGGACGCGCCTGACGAAAGCGGTCAGCAGGGGGAGGCCCGCCTCGATGTCGGCATCGTGAAACAGCCGCCAGCATCGCTGGAAATCGAGTTCGATCCCGTCGATGTCGTAGTTGTGGGCCAGTTCCTCCAGGATGGCGAAGTAGTGCTCGCGCACTGCGGGGACAAGCCAGTTGAACAACCGCGTGTTGTCTCGGCCGCCGTAGGCCGGTTGGTCGCTGTCGCCCAGCCAGTATTCGGGATGTGCCCGCCAGAAGGGATTGTGGGTGGGGTAGTCCTGATCCTCCACGTTGTGCCAATCGTTCATCCGGTAGCTGATAAAGAACCCCACGTTGATCTCGCGGCAGGCTTCCAAGGTTTCTCTTACCGGATCCCCGCCCTCATAAATGTACTTCATCAGATAATCATAGTCTCGGGTCTTCCGCGTGATCTGTCCCGGAGTATACGTTTTCCACCAGGGATCTACCTCGGAGGGAAACATGTTTGTGCGCCACATCGTGGGGCAACACATCACCGCATCAATGTCCGTGCCGGCCAGTGGGGTGACGAAGGACTTGATGTATCCGGTAGCGTACTCGGTCGTACCCCGCGGCAGGAATGCCACTCGATTCAGTTCGAGATTATGCAGAAATCTGTACTTCTTTAAGGTGGCACGATCGAGTCTTCCAGCGTCTTGAGGGGTCGGTTCGGCGGAGGAAAGAGCGGCGGGCAACAAGAGTCCAGCGGCGGCGCCCGCGCCCAGCGCAGCGATGCAGCGTCGGCGGTTCAACGATGGTGCGGGCGAAGTTGCAGTTGGTCGACGGTTCATGAGCAGCACTCCGTAAGGCACGGGCTGAGCGGCGGCTGTCTCCCATCGTCGGAGCAAAGAGACAGTCAGTCTTTCGGCAACGTTGAAATTAGCGGGCAGAGTTGGGCTTTTCAAGGGGAGTATAGATCGCCAAGGCGGTGGAACTCGCCATTTCCGTGCCCGACCGTTGCGGTCGCACGGTGTGACTAACTCAACTCAGAAGCATTAAACGAGACCAGTCTGATTTGCTCATTTGTTTCACCGCTTCCCCAGCACGTTCACCTGATAAATTCCCAGGAAACCTCGCGCCATGTCAGGCGATCTCGCCTGCACCGCCGGCTGGTGGTAACGCGTTCAGAAAGCGGATCACGACCAGCACATCCGCCGCCGTCACATCCTCGTCGCCGTTGACATCGTAGTAATAGGCCGGGACGTCGTCGCGCTGAGCGAGTTCAGCCACGGGCTGGGCGCCAAAACGGTTCAAAGCGTTGATGACCAGCAGGACGTCCAGCGGCGTCGTCAAGCCGTCGGCGTTGACATCCGTTGACCGGATCGGATTCTGCAAGTTGGGAAGCCCCACCAGTTGGACCGTTGCTGTGTCGGTCTGTCCGGACGAATCCGTGACCCGGTAGGTGAAACTGTCGCGAAAGCCAAACGGGGTGAGCGGTTCCCAGGGCGTATAGGTAAAGGCGCCATCCGCAGCGAGCGCCAGGTCTCCCTGGTAGGGCCCCAATTGCCTGGCGGCAGTGAGGCCAATGCCTGCATCGTTTGCCAAGACGCCCGACGACGCATCCCGCTGCAGCGCCCCCGTCCAATCCGCCATGTCGACCGCGAACAGGTCATCCACCGCCTGGGGCGGGACGGCCGTCCAGAATGGGACGGTCAGCAGCGAGTTCGGCGGTCCCGCGATCGGCTCGTAAGCAAGCCATGTCGCCCGACCGGCCGCGTCCATGACGATCACCGCCTCGTATCCGCCGCTGGCGTCAACGACCAGATTCCCCGAGGCATCGATGGCATCGGCGATCCAGGGGGCGGACGGGACGCCCCGATTGACGATCCGTTCCAGCGAAAACCACGGGTTCTGCTGTTGACCGCCGTGGTTCGTGTCCAGCCAGCGGATGAACTGGTCGCGGATCTGGTAGTGGTCGCTGCCTTCCAGAACAAACGACTCATGGGCCGTCCGGGGACTGGTCGCCGAGCCCTCGAACCCTCCGGAGCGAAAAGCCCAGGAGAACCCGCTATGCGCCGCAAAGTTGACTGTGGCCGAATTGTTGGGATTATAAGCATTGAACGGCACGTCGGTAGCGGGATCGAGCAGCAGTTGGGAATTCACGACCTGTGTCTGACGTGCGACGATTTCCTCGGCCAACTCGTCGGCCACGTACGCGCCCCAACTGTAACCCACCAGATTCAGACTGCCGGCGTCGAATCCGTAATTGTCCAGAGCCGCGGCCGCCCAGCGACCAACAGGCTCGATGCGCGACTCGCCATCCCACAGTCCCGTGGCCGCCGTTTCCCAATCCAGCAGCAGCACCTGGTCGTCGGGACGGTACCCGTCGATCGCCGCAGCCATCTCCTGGTAAATCGGCTGCGAAGCCGCTCCCAACCGCCCGTGAATGACCAGCCAGGTGGTCCGCTGGGGATCGATCAGGATGCCCGAATTCTCGCCGCGCGGCGCAATGCTCAGCGGATAGACCGTGCCGCCAGAGACGATCGAGCCGGTCAATGCGGAAAGCCACCCCGCCGAATCGGCGGCGGTCAAGCCATCGACCGCTGACACGTCAACGGGCCAAGCCGTCAACAGCTGCCGCGGCTCCAACGTTTCAAAGCCCAGCCGCCAAGCCGCGCGGCTCGAGTGTCGGCGATGCCTTCCATCCGTGCAGAACGCCGTTGAGATTGCCGTGTTCATCGAGTGGTTCCGTTTGGGACCGCGAATCAATTGCGGCCGGGATATCGCCAGTGACTTCGTTTAACGCTCACCTAATCTTCCACTTAATCTTTCACTTCCACCTATTGTTCTGCTTCATCCCGGCAAGGAAAAGTGCTGCGGAGTCCAAATCGTGTGTTTTCCGCGGTCACGACCTGCCGT
>Ga0351920_1093_pt1 | contig 20192 bp, 22 predicted proteins | sample BONcelHT113001C8_FD_206854 | JGI IMG/M metagenome (GOLD analysis project Ga0351920, IMG submission 206854) | Enriched cells from coal bed in the Powder River Basin, Montana, United States - BONCAT cells T11 rep2 HSBNCT.T11.300.1.C8 ... | reverse complement strand
AACATTTTGCCAGGATATCGGAGACTATATCAAATGTTGTCCTGTTAATCAGAATATTTGCATGATTTACCGGTAATAGATAAAAATGCTTTTCGGGTGTTACCGGGGATTTAGCAGATTTTATCGAAACGAATCCGTCCCCTGCCCCATCTCTCCATTCATCAATTACAAGGCTGCCGAAAATATTTTGTGCGGAACCGATTATGTTAATAGGTCCCCAATCAAAATACCTTGTGGAATCTCCGCATACATCGAAGTAAAACACATGTTTTTCATTTTCCAAATTTTCAGGATTGTTTATATCCCGAATAAATTCTGCATCAGTACGTAGTTCGTTAATAGAAGCCCTGTTTTGTTCTATTGACGGAACTGCCATTTTAATAAAAGGCATGTATTTAATCACAAGGTCGGCAAGCCTGCTGCCGTGATGAGGTGTGGCAAGACAGATCAGAGCCTTTGGCCGGAGGCCGTATAGCTGAATAGCCCGTCTTGCCACAAGTCCGCCCCGGGAATGGGCAACAAATATAAAATCCCGGTTTCCAATATTGCTGACAAGATCTTTCAACTGAAAAGCAGCATCATCTATTGAGCCAAAAGGATTTTGTGTCCAGCTTGCAATATTATATTGCCTGTAGCATCTGTCGACAAAAGAAACTACTTCCTTTTCCTGCTTAAATAAGGTCTTAAAAGAGATAAACTTCATTTTTTCTTCGCCGGGCACAGACCAGATTCTCTCCGAAACCCCGAGTCCGTGGATTAGCACCAGCCAAGTTTTTTCATGTGAATGCTCAATAATCACCGGTTACCCGTCATGCTTCCTGTATCATAATCTTTCTTGCCGAAATCTTAAGCACTTTCTTTGTACCTTCTGATACTTTATATCTTTCATCAATCCTGTATCCTACAACCCATATAATGTCATCACCTGACATAAGAAGCGGAATGTGCCTCCTCTCTTCTCTCGGTATTTTTTGTGATATAAAATAATCCTTTAATTTTAAAAGACTTTTCATTCCAAGCGGAACAAATCTGTCACCATTTAAAAAAGTCCTTACAGATAAATCCCCGATCTTGTCACCGTCAAAATGAGCAGCGTACCTGTCGGGTGAATATGGCATATCAGCATTATGCAGCGACAAGGAAAAATCAAGCATAAGTCCGAAATGCTCCAGCCGGTTCCCCCCGGGGTTTATGGTAAATATATCTGTTATTTTCGGGATAACCGCCCTCTTTGTAAAGATAAGCCTGTTGTAAACCTTTTTTATTCTGACCTTATGCGGCATGTCAAGCATCAGATTCGGTTTTTGGCTTAATATAATACTGTTTATCAGACGTATATGTTCCCGTAGTGGAATAAATGCCGGTTCAATCCTGGTAAATGCGTCTGCAAACACCCTGAACCTTGTCTCTCCATCTATATCTTTTAAAGCATCTATCTTGAAGGATATTTCTCCATTTTCTATTTTTTCTTCATTTCTTATGAATGCTTCGGCCTTGCTTCCGTAAAGATCATTTATCGCAGAAATATCCTGAAGCAGCATTATAATCTTCTCCTTAAAAAGAGGATTTCTCTTTTCCAGAACCGGGATTACCTGTTTCCTTATATAATTTCTTTCATAAACAATCTTATTATTCGAAGAATCCTCCACATACAATACCGAGTGCTCTAAGGCATAGTCCCTTATTTCAAGTCGGTAAACATCGAGGAAAGGCCTGATTATTTTATTTCTTTTCACAGGTATCGAGGAAAGGCCTCTTATGCCCGTACCCTTCATCATCCTTAACAAAAATGTCTCTGCCTGATCGTCGAGGTTGTGTGCAACGGCAATTTTATTATATCCGTATGTATATACAACTTCCTCAAAGAAGGCGTATCTCAATTCCCTTCCGGCATGCTGGAGAGATATTCCACGGTCTTTTGCACATCCTTTTACATCGGCTTTTTTTACATGAAACGGCACGGAAAATTTCCGTGCAAGATCCGCAACAAACATTTCATCCCTTGTGGATTCTTCGCCCCTCAACTGGTGATTTAAATGTGCTATACCTATTTTAAAATCTATTAGTTTTGATAACTCGAACAAAACATGCAACAAAACCGTGGAATCGATCCCGCCCGAAGCCCCTACGAGAACATTGTCCCCTGCTTTTATCAGATTTTCTTCTTTAATTATCTTTTTTACTTTATCAATAAGGTCCACAATTCTAAAGGTAAACTGTTTATCCGTGACAGCTGGAACAGTTTGAAGAACCGCAGCTTTCACAGGACGATCCTGTGCCTGTTGATGATGACGTATACTTGGAACCTACAGAAAATCCGAATGACGACATCTTTTTTGTCGGGTTTTTCGCGCCACAGGACGGGCATGAGGGCTCATCGTTTCTAAAGACCAGCATTTCAAATTCATTGTCGCATTTTTCACATATATATTCATATATAGGCATAATCTCCTCCTACGACTTCTTTGTTCTTTTCATCTCCTTTGACAGATCACGCATGAGATCTTGCAGCAAATCCTTATATATGTTTATATTTTCAATATCTATATTCATGGAGTATGCATGCTCAGCAAAAATCATCGACCTTGAGAATTTGTTTTTAAAATAAAAATGAAAGGCAGAGGTGTGCATATATAAAAACAATACTGTCTTGTTTTCTTTGTCCTTTGACAGTATCCTCCGAAACAATAAACGGGCAAGGTCAAAAAAATCACTTTTAAGATAGCTCCTTGCCGTCTTGAATAACAAAGTATCTCTTCCGTCTTCATATAATTCATTAAGAAGTTTTCCAAAAACCTTTCTTCCATATATTGATACAAGAGTTTTTTCATTTTCAAAAATAAATCGCGGCAACAGATAATTATTTTTATACAGTTTAATGAGGCTTTTTAGTTGGCTTATAAGCTCGGCAGTCAGGGTCTTAACTTCTTTTACCTCTTCCTTCAGCCTTTTCTCCGCTTTTTTTGTAAGCATCTCAATTTCACGTACTATCTTCTTTTCTATATCGGTCATCGAATCGGATACTTTATCGGAATTGGGCTTATAATACTCAATCTGGTAGAGATTTTCTCTGAGCTTCATGGCTTCATGAAAAACATATCCTACAGTTATATCATATAGTTTCTCTTTATAATTTGCCTCGTCAGAATTTCTGAAAAGCTCATGACACATTTCCTTCAGCCTGAAAAGGCAGCTGCTTCCTTTATCATCTATAAATTCCTCAATATTTAAAAAATATAGATGCCCTTCCTTGAAAAGAACTCTGCATTCTGTAAATTTTTTGTAGACACATATTGATTCTTTAATCAGATCAATTTGTTTCTTCTCTATATTGGTCATTGCCTCTTTCACCCGTCTTTCCATTAATTAAAACACGCAATTCCTCTCCGTCAATCGTTTCCTTTTCAAGGAGGGTTTTTGCTACTTTCTCTAAAATATCTTTATTATCGGCCAACAGCAATTTTGCATTTTGACAGGACTCATCAATTATCCTTCTTACCTCATTGTCAATTTCTCTTGCTGTTTCTTCGCTATAATCCTTTGTTCCAAATCCCGGGTTTATATCAAGAAAAAGTGGTTTTCTTTCCCCTTCAAATGTAATGTATCCAAGCTTTTCACTCATGCCGTATTCCTTCACCATGGATTTTGCGATATCCGTTGCCCGAAACAGGTCGTTTTGCGCACCTGTAGATATTTCACCAAAGGCTATCTCTTCTGCAACCCTTCCTCCAAGAAGAACACCCATTCTGTCAATCAGTTCTTTTTTTGTCATGAGATACCTGTCTTCAGTCGGAAGCTGTAATGTATATCCTAAAGCTGCAATACCCCTTGGTATAATGGATATTTTATGCACAGGGTCGGTAGTTTCAAGGAGTTCGGCCATTAGTGCATGACCGGTCTCGTGGTAAGCTACAATCTCTTTTTCTTTCTTGTTCATAACCCTTTTCTTCTTTTCAAGACCTGCAACAACCCTGTCGATCGCCTCTTCAAACTCTTCCATGGTCACCGATGCCTTTTCTTTTCTTGCAGCAAGCAGGGCTGCTTCATTGATAAGATTAGCAAGGTCTGCACCGACAAATCCGGGAGTACGCGCTGCCACTACCTTCAAATCTACGTTATCCGCCACCTTTACGCCTCGAACATGAACTTCAAGGATCTCCTCCCTCCCTTTGATGTCAGGTCTGTCAACGAGAACATGCCTGTCAAATCTGCCGGGCCTCAAAAGCGCAGGATCAAGTATCTCCGGTCTGTTTGTTGCGCCCATAATTATAACACCTGTCTTTGTCTCAAAACCATCCATCTCTGCAAGAAGCTGATTCAGCGTCTGTTCCCTCTCGTCGTGGGATGAAAGCGGGTTCATGCCCCTCGCCTTTCCAAGCGCATCAAGTTCATCAATAAAAATAATGCAGGGTGATTTCTCCTGCGCCTGCGCAAAAAGGTCTCTCACACGGGAAGCACCAACTCCTACAAACATTTCAACAAAATCTGAACCGCTCATACTGAAAAAAGGCGCCTTTGCCTCTCCGGCTACGGCTTTTGCAAGAAGCGTTTTGCCCGTTCCGGGCGGACCGACAAGCAATATACCCTTCGGAATCTTGCCGCCGATGTTAAGAAATTTATCCGGGGTCTTCAGATACTCGATAATCTCCTTTAATTCCTCCTTTGCTTCATCTACACCTGCAACATCACCGAAGGTAATTTTTATCTCATCCTCACCATATATTTTCCCTCTGCTTTTGCCGAAATTAAGCACACTTGAAGGCGCGCCGCCCATCTTTTTCATAAGGAAATTCCATATCAGGAAAATAACAGCAAAGGGCAGCACCCACGAGATAAGGGCTTTAACAATTTTGTTTTCATATTGCCCTGCAAATTTAATATTGTTCTTCTGTAGATCTTTTACAAGGTCGGGGTCCTCTACCCTGCTTGTCAAAAACTTTGATTTTTTACCGTTATCAAGTACAATATTCCCCTGAACAGTCTCTGTATCTATAACTAAATCACTAATTTTCCCCTTGGTTATTGATTCCTTAAATTCACTATAAGGTACATTCTTAATTTCGCTTGTAAAATAATATGTATTAATAATCGCTATTGCTATAAAACCTAAAATAAAATATATGAATGTGAAACTCTTTGTTTGTTTATCTTTTGACTTAGCTTTGTCTTTTATTTCAAGAAAAATACTCTTCCCTTTTTTCTTTTTCTGTTCAGGCTTTATTTTCTTCATTACTCAAGAAGTTTAACAAATAAAAGTTGTTTTTTAAACATGTTTTTCCCTGTTCAATTTTTCAAACCAACATGTTATTATATATCATTGCGAGTCTGATACGCACACTTGCATGTGCGTCAGGCTCCAAAAAACCGTTTTGAATGGAGGGGAGAACCTGTCTGTTAACAGACAGGCGTGAGCCGGATAATATCAATGAACTTCTTTAGCTCACACGGTGAGCGAGAAGGGGAGGCTCCGGCAGCTTGGCTGCTGGAGGGGGCGACGCAAGCCCCAGTAATTGATAAGGAGGGTTGTATGGAAGAAAATCTGATTGGAAGGGTTGAGAGGTACTTTTCAAAAATCGGTGTAGCTGCGATAAGGATTACAAACGGCGAGTTGAAGATTGACGACAGAATAATGATCAAAGGACACACAACGGACTTTGAACAGGCTGTAGAATCAATACAGGTAGAGCATCGGAACGTAGAAAGCGCCAAGGCAGGCGATGATATCGGCATAAAAACAAAAGAAAGGGTAAGAGAAGGCGATTCTGTATATCTGATAAAACAGTAGTTTTCTTGGTTCCTGAAAAAATGTTGGCTTACTGATTTTTCAGTAAAACTTATAACATCAAGGTATAATATTGGAAATTCCCCTTCAAACCCTTAAAAACAGAATAAAAAAAGAAGGGGTTGTCAAAAAGATTAATGACCGTCGTTTCAACGGTAAGGTATACCTTGTCGGCGGTGCAATAAGAGAGTTATGCCTCAAAAAAAAGCCGAATGATTATGATTTTGTCCTGTCAGATAATAAAGATTTAAAAATTCTGGAATCATTGTTTGATGCAGGCGCCTTTGTCTTAGGAAAAAAACCAATTCAAACATGCAGGATTGTAAGTGATGAAACATCGGTTGATATTACGTTTCTTCACACCACCATAGAAGAAGACCTCATGAGAAGAGATTTTACCATGAATGCCATCGCTTACGATATACATGGAGACGAGATTATCGATTCTCTGAACGGAATTGATGATATTAAAAACAGGATAATCAAATATCCTTCAATAGACACATTGAAAGACGACCCGCTGAGAATGTTAAAGGCAATTCGCCATTTTTCGGCATTAGAAGGCTTCACGCTACATAAAGCATTAATAGATGCCATCACAGGGTTGGGACATTTAATCAATCAGGCAGCCCCTGAAAGGATTAAATACGAAATGGATCATATAATCCTATCCGGAAACGTCATGGCAGGTTTGAATACTATGACATCTACGGGTTTGATTTTTAAAATATTTCCAGAATTATATGCTTTAAAACAAATGGATATTGAAAAAGGGTTTACTCTCGAAACATACGGCCACACTATTGAAGGATTTCAATATTTAAGGAAATATAACAATACGTATAATATCGATGAAAAAAGTCTTACAGATGTCGGATATGCACTGCTCTTCCATGACCTTGGAAAGGCATATACATTCTCTTTTGATGAACACAAAGGTCTTGTTCATTTTTTTTACCATGAACGGGCTTCCTGTGAAATTGCTTCACTGATAATGGAGAGACTCAGATTCAGCTCTCACGAAACAAGAACAATCAAAAAGCTTATCGAAAATCATATGAGAATATTCCTCATCAGCAGCAGTGAATCCACTGAAAAGGCTACAAGAAGACTCGTGTATAAGATGGGGGGCTTAACACCTTCACTCATATTGCTCACTTTATGCGATATGTATGGAAGCTCGGGAGGGAAAGACAACCCGTCAACGAAACGTATCAAAGTCAAATGCAGGGAAATCCTGAATGAATACAACGAATGGATGAAAGAGCCTTTACCAAAGCTTTTAAACGGTTATGACCTGATTGAACTGGGATTCAGGGAAGGCCCGAAGATAGGAGAGACGCTTGACAGTATCCGGGAAAAACAGATTTCAGGAGAAATTAAAGAAAAGGAAGATGCCCTGCATTACGCCGGAACACTGTTGAAAATACCTTAAAATCTGCTTGTAGCTTTAAGAATCAAGTTCGTATCACCGGATACGATTTTATCACGTCTGATCAGCCTCATTTTTCCGTTTCCGCGATTTAAAATCAGGCATCCGGTCCCAGTTCCTTTTTTAACTGCGCGAAATAGTCTTTGATATATTTATATTCCTGTAAAGCCAGGCTTCGCGTTTCAGGAAGTGCGAGCCCCTCCCACCGTGCATCAATATCATCGAGTATATAATCTATTGGTTTCTTTCCGTAAAAGTGCCGGATGTACCTTAAAACACCCACGACCCCCAGCGTATCAATTTTATCGGCATCGTATAGAATCTTTGATTCAAGGGTTGTCCTGTCCTCAGGGGCAGCACCTACATCATGTACCCTGATGGCATGCAGAACAGCGCCTCTTTTTTCCTGCGGAAAGTTGATCCGTTCCAGCACCGGGTCTGCCTTCAGGGCGCTTAGGGCACCATGAGCCTTGTCATCAATGTAGTGACGCCCGAGATCGTGCAGATAGACTGCCGCAGCCAGTATCTCAAGGTCCGCGTTCAGCTTTTCTCCAAGACTGATACAGCGCCTCAGCACACGGAGAATATGATCCCCGGCATGTACTTCAGAAGGTGAAGGCGCCTTCTGCATCTCGAAGTCAAGCTCCTTCTCCAGCACCGGGATCCAATGCTTCCAATAAATTGCTTGATTACCCATGCCGCCTCCCCACGATAGCTAAACAACAGGCAACGTTTGACCAACACCGGAAGCCCGGGCTTTGACGACCGGCCAATCCCGTTAGTCGCCTTCGGAAACTTCCTTGACTGCCGATCCACAGTCACTGCATTTGGCAATCTTTTGTATATGCCCCGTTCTTCCCCGGTTATCCGGCTTTCTTTGTAGTCTTTCCCATGATGTTTGCAAGGGTCGGCTTTGGCTGAGTGAGCATGCGCTTCATTGCCCCGACAAACATTTCAGGTGTCACACCCGGAGTATGTCCATGAGTTCCCTCTACAAATTCAATTTCAGGAAAGTTCTCTTTAAGCATGTTGAGATATCTCTCCTTAAACGGGCACAGGAGCTTCACGCATGTTGCAAAGTGGATGGCGCTGACACCCAATTCTGTCAAGGATCTTATACGGCCGAGGAGTTTTTCCGGGGCGTGCGCGGTTGGACAGCCGGCACAGTTTATGATCCCTGCAATTACTGCCTTATCGCCCTTTTGTGTATAGCGGTTAAATTCGCCGCCACCTTCATTTAGTTCCTGGAAGCAAAGATATGAGGAACAACCCAGATCCTGTGTAGCGTTAGAGCACGTTAAAATACCTATTTTTGCCATTCTTCCCCCTTTTTATGATTGATATACCGGCTGCAATGGATTTTCACCGGCATCGTTATTAATTCAACATTATTATAAAAAGACTGCTCTGTCAACTTTTCATTCGCGTTGCAGATGTTGAAAAACGGCTATCATCTTCTTTATTGAGCCTCCCCGAAGCCCTGCTGCAGGGGAGGTTAATCCTAATAATTTTCCGCGAATAACTCGAAATAGGCACGGTCATAGGCACATATGGGACAACTATGCGGAGACTCCTTATCTTCTTTCACATAGCCGCATAATCGGCATTTCCATTTCACGACCCTATCCTTCTTGAACACCTTTCCTTCTTTTACATTATCCAAAAGGGCGCGATACCGTTTTTCATGGTGGGCTTCCACGGTTGCAATATTTCGAAACATTTGAGCAATCCCGGAAAAACCTTCTTCATCTGCCGTCTTCGCAAACTCTGGATACATCGTTCCCTGTTCATAATACTCACCGGAAACGGACGTTTCCAGGTTGGAAACCGTATTGCCGACTCCTTTTACAGGATAAATGCCGGCAGGAAGTTCTATGTCGCTTGTCTTAATAAAGTTCAGTTCCTGTCTGGCATGTTCGTGTTCATGGTCGGCTGTCTCCAGGAAAATTGCAGCGATCTGCTCATAACCTTCTTCTTTTGCCTGATAAGCAAAATAGGTATACAAGTTCCTGTTGAGAGACTCGCCGGTATAAGCCAATAACAAATTTTTTTCTGTTTGTGTTCCCTTCAAGTCCATTTGTGAAGCCTCCTCCTTATATTAACCACTCTCTGCCTCAGCACATAATACTGTTCTTCATATGCAGCGTTTAGCTTCAGGCTGCAAGGGTCATGTTATGGCGCGGATTTATTTATAATTATTTTGTTTTTCCATCATAGTTCTCCCTGTTTTATCCTAAATGCTTCGCCCTTTAAGCTGAAATTTAACAAACCCATGGTACAGGTCTTCATTTTTTACTCAAAAAAACTTAAATCGGGCTGATACAGCAACGGATAAATATTCGGCACCTGTCCCTACAGCTTAATGATGAACTGTATGATATTGTCCTAAACATCAATCCACAACACGCCCGTGAACAAATGACCAGTATCGGAGATTTTTCGTCATATGGCTGCCCACCATTCCAAAAACAAGTACAGCTGTTAGCACCGGCACCAGCAGATCGGGTCGCAGACGGATCAGGCCGAGAAGCCCGACATGTATGAACACCATAATTCCACGGCCCTGGTATGGCCAATGACGATTATGGTAAACCTCTGAGGCAATAAGTGTGCATCCGGTGGCAATGGTGAGATAATACCATGAAAAAAGCCGGCTTAAGGGGATTCCGTAAACCGCCCCTCCGAAGAGGGCGCTTGTTGCTAAGACATGGGCAGTTCGCAAAATAACATCCAATGTGCGTGTCCATGCCGGACGTTTCTTTCTTTTCTCTGAAATTGTTGTATTGCTGTCAATCATGCTTTATTTTCTTAATAAACCTCCCCGCAGCAAGGCTACGAGGTATCAGCGGATTGGGGAAGATGATTCTTCCCCCTCACAGAGCTTGGCTTTTTTAGTAATATCTGATGCCCCGGTCTTTTGCCCATAAAGGTTGACGTACAACCCGTTCACAAGAGTAACCGTTTCAGGTGACCGGGCCGCAATAAAACAGTGCTCAGGTCCACCGGCGTATTTGCTCAACATACCGGGAATTTCCCATGGACCAACAAAATCAGTCGAGTATGTTCTTCTGCATGTTCCGGCATATATCATAGCCTTCTGAGTGTTCATAATCTGATGCTATTTTAACATACTCGCGAGAAATACTCTAATCATTCATATGAGGGAATGATCTGCTTGTGATGGAAGTGACACATCTGAACGGGAATACCGGAGAGCAGTTGCCTCACTCCAGGCTTTCCGTCAAGAACGATAGCCTGGATAAGACTTCAGAATCATTTCTCTGCAATTATTAGCATTTCAAAATCTTCAGTCGATAATTCGTCATTCCGACTAAAAGCACCAAGCTTCGCACCCAAAATATCAATGGTATTAAAATCAAGGGTTTTTAACAGCCAGGTTATTTCTGATGGTATATAATACCTTACGTTGCAGTGGAGTTCCTTTTTATTCCCAAGATCATCTTCGGCATGTACGGTGTTGTGTTCCCGGAAGGTCATTAAATCGAATGAAATACCGTCGCATTTTGCGTTCCCTTCTTTTTTGTTTGAATCAAAGAAATCTTTCACGGAATGGAACAGAGGAAATAGGGCATTCAGGGTAGTAAATATCAGTTTCCCATTCGGTTTTAGGGCTTTTGAGGCATTCCGGAGGATCTGATAATTCATTTCATCGGTCTCCATCAGCGAAAATCCTCCTTCGCACAGCATGATGGCCAGGTCAAATTCATGTAGGAATGGAAGATTTCTGGCATCATGCTTTTGAAAATTAATTTGCAGATTATCTATGGATGCCTTTTGTCTTGCTCTTTCTAATTGCGAATCTGAAAGATCGACCCCCACAACATTATAGCCTCTTTTTGTCAATTCAATTGCATGTCTGCCTGTTCCGCACCCAATATCCAGTATTCTCAAGCTCTTATCATAACCAATCTCTTTTTCAATAAAGTCGCATTCACCAATTGTGCCTTGCGTGAAGCACTCGTTATCATATTTTATTCCGTAGTTTTCAAACAATTCTTCATACCATTGTTTCATGTTGTTATATCCTTTCGTTTTAGTTTTAACTCCAGCATGAGAGAGAGGCCTGATTTCAGGCCTATTTGCTCCATGCATCGTTCAGCCCGCGCAAAGTTTCCCATATCTCACGCTCTTTCCCTTTGAATAATGATTTCATTCAGCCTCTCTCCTTTCTTAAGATGGAATATAGGATCTCCCCTATCCTACCTCTTGGTGCGGTTTATGCAATTTGAGCGAAGCAAACCTCACAAACCGTGACAATAGCATTGTCAGGTCGAAGCGGTTGTCAGGCACTTTTTACTACATTTCGTACTTATACTGCCTGATTCTTATCATTTTAGAATATCTGCCTCATTATCATATCCCTGCTTTTCCCAATATCCTATATACGGCTTATCCGATAACTCAATGTGTGTGACCCATTTAACCCATTTATATCCATACTTTGATTCAGCAACTACTTGTAAAGGAAATCCTCGCTCGGAATCCAGTCTTTTCCCGTTGATTTCGTAGGCTATCATAATGTCGTTTTTAACAATGAACTTATATTCCAATGATGATGAATAGCCATCCGCTGCATAGAATATGACTGTTTGTACTTCTTTGTCTGGATTCGCTTTCTTAAATAAATCTACTAAACGTACGCCTTTAAAAAGCAAGTATTCGCTCCATCCTTCAATACAATGCAGCGTCACAACTCGTGTAACCGAATGAAGTCCTAGTATCTCATTATAGGTAAGAGATTGTGGCCGTTTAACTTTTCCGTTGATGAGTAGCTTATATTTATCTATATCAACGGTTTGCGGGCCCTTGATAGAATTATCATACTGTCTATTGTATGGTGATAGGGCTTTCCCTTCATACTTATGTATTTCAACTTGTGCAAATGCCTGTGCAGAAAACATTCCTAACAGCACTACAAGGAAGGATATTTTCGTAAAGCATTTCATATAAAATCTCCTTTCTATAATTGAACTTACATACTTAAATTAGTAGCAAGACTTGTTGGATATTCCTATCTCATTCTCCCTTTTCTAATTGTATGCTCCCTCCTTACAGTTAGCCGGGAGTGCCTGCTTTATTGGGGGAGGTACGCCGTCCGCTCCATGCAGTGGATACTATTCAAGGCCTCCCCGAGACATGGTAAAATCGGTCTTGCGAGGAACCAAATCTTACCTATACAGGAGGAAGCCTTATGGACTTTTACAAAGGTCAACACAAATTTTACTGTGGTATCGATCTTCATGCAAGAAAAATGTATCTCTGCATTCTTGATGAAAAAGGAGAGGTGAAGCTTCACCGGAACATGGATACGGACAGGGAAGCCTTTCTGAAAGCAATTGAACCCTATAGAGAGGATGTTGTTGTAGCTGTAGAATGTATGTTTGCCTGGTACTGGATAGCCGATCTGTGCAGGAAAGAGGGTATTCCCTTTATATTGGGTCATGCCCTTTACATGAAAGCTATCCATGGAGGCAAGGCTAAAAACGATAAGATCGATTCACAGAAAATTGCAGTACTGTTACGAGGAGGGATGATCCCCATGTCCTATGTCTACCCTGAGAAGATGAGGGCAACAAGAGACCTGATGAGGAGAAGGAACCACCTTATGAGAAAAAGGGCTGAACTCTTAGCTCATATTCAGAATACCAACAGCCAGTATAATCTTGATGAAACCTTCGGCTGTATTGCGGTACCCAGTAAGAGAGGAAACATTATCGATAAGTTCGATCATCCTGCTGTTCAAAAAAGCATGGAAGCTGACCTTGAAGTTATATCCATCTATGATACAACAATAACAGATCTTGAACGGACCATTCTGAAACTGGCTCAATACCACGATCCTGTCTCTTATGCTTTATTACAATCAGTGTACGGTATAGGAAGAATAGGCGCCCTTACCATACTCTACGAGATAGAAAACATTAAAAGATTCCCAACAGTTCAGGACTTTGCCTCATATGCCCGCTTAGTCAAGTGTGAAAAACAATCTGCCGGCAAGAAGTATGGCACCAGCGGCAGCAAGATCGGCAATGCACATTTGAAGTGGGCATTCTCAGAAGCAGCAGTGCTATTCTTAAGAGGAAATGATCCGGCAAAGAAGTATTATGAGAGATTAGTCCGTAAGCACGGCAAGGGAAAGGCATTATCTATTCTTGCCCATAAACTTGGCAGAGCAGTCTACTTCATATTGAAGAACAAGGAGGCATTCGACCAGAAAAAGTTCCTGAGATAACCGGAGGGAGGCAGGTCAGACTTGACGCCTAACTAGAACGTATATGGGTACGAGCATATAACGCCATCTTTTTAAAGGGACAAGAGCACCCTTGTGGGAAAACCACAAAAGAGATGCTGTGACGATAAAACCCTGTAGCCTGTCCGACTCGATTAGCGATCCGCTTCCGCTCCTATGTTATAGATTTATTACAAAGGTTCTGCCCCTTACCCGAACCTGTAACTAACTGGGGATGAGTAACCATTACCCCTACCTTCGATGAGGACGGAATGAGGGAACGATATATTTTCTAGGTCGCAAAGGAATCTGTTCTTTGCAGTTCTGCTTGCGGGATGAACCTCAATAAGCGTTTGGTGCAGAGCTTTTGCACCGAAGATGAAAGAAAAGTCGGAACCGTTGGCAATGAGTCGAGATGGGTTGTTATGGAGAGTTCGAAAAAAAGGCAAGATTTTTCGTTCAGGGAGAGAATTGTCTATTGACACGGGGAGTCCTTATAAGGGTTGGGCGGGAAATGCTGGTAGATGACAGAATCGTATTACCTCTGTTTACTGTTTCCCGGTTACAAGCTTTTGTGCCTCCAAGCAGGCTGCATTGGGGTTTCTCTCGAACAATTTCGATAAGGTCGAAGCATTTTCATCTCTTGCTCTTTCGTCCGCTTGCAGGAACTTGAGCCAATTTGCCTCAAGTTCCTGCAAAGTCATCCCGAAAATGTCCTGCCAAGGCCGTTCCTTTCGACTGGAAAGTTTGTAGAACTGCTTTATCTTGTTGATCCCGTAAGTCAGAATAAGGTAGTTACCGAAGGAGCCTGCTTCGGCATAAGCCTTGGATTGTCTGACCCTGTCAAAAACCGCAGGAAAACCATCCTCGCCGACTTTGTGGCCCCATGACTCGTGATCTGGTCCCAATTCATTGAGGGGAATGAGCAAATTCATCCTTTTGAAAGCCAGTACCCAGTCGTCACTGCTGAATCCGCAACCGGGATGGGTCAACGGATTGCCGACCCGCTCCTCCGTAGCGACACCCATCATATTGCGAATCAATTTGTCGTTGTGCGGAAATACGGCGCTTGTAAGCTTGTGCGCCATATCTAGCGGAGCTCGTTCATAACCGAATACCCGAACGGCGCGTACACGTCGACCGTACATCTTGTCTAAGTAGAAGACACTGGTATAATAGTCAATCCTACGTGGTGCATCGAAGATGACCCGTATCTTTCCAAATTGGCCTATTCCGGCATCGGCAGACCAGAATGTAAGAACGCGTTCCAACATTGTTTGCGCTTGATCGGCCAAGTTTTTCAGTTGAGCATCCGGTAATTTATCGGTGGCATCGGTTACGACTAGGTGCTGGGTTTCTATAATTGCGTCCGACGCCGGTGATAACCCAGCTATCAATGGCCCGGCTAATAGGATAAATACCATAATCATTCTTCTGGTCATTTGTTTCTTTCCTCCTTAGGTAGTCATCGCTCTCCTGTCCCCTGCCGCCCAATGTGGCGCTGAGCGACGGGCACGAGGATGCGGCCCTGTTAAGGGCATGCAGCCGAGTGAACGTGTGCTCCAGCGCTTTGTTCGGCGTCCTGATGCAGTTCGTTTTGTTAATGTCTCTATAATGCCTTTTCTCCTGTCTGGCGCCGATAAAAAGCGCGGTGGGCTGATAAACTCAGCGCCACATTCGGCGGGGACAGCATTTTGCTTTTGTCTCCGCCGAACTAAAAATTCAGCGCGACGCTATGCGGATGCGCTGGAATGTCTTGTTGGGCGGTTCTTTTCGTCATATTTCAACATTTCAAGAGCGTCCCCAAAATCCTCCCCATTATGTTTTGTAGCTCTGTCTGAGTTTCATTACCAGAGAGCTCACAATTTTAAATTTACTGTGCAAGATCATTTTTACCCGTAGCGTTATTAAGCGCAAGAGTTTCGGCAAACTTGAAAGCCTTAAGCATGCGATCTTCCGCAGACAATTCTGGTGCAAACCAGTCTGACTGAAGGAGATGTTCGGCACTCTGATTAATGTATTTACGAAAAAATATCCTGAAAGAGTATTTGTTGAAAGACCAAGATACAATGAGAGCAGGTAATGCAATTTTCCAGCCGTATGAGACCCAAAGTCCAGCGATGCTCCCGTAAGCCATTATTGGAACAAAGAAGAATAGGAATGATGATCTGGTAATTTTGGGTTTTTCTGCCACACTTCTCATCGAGAAATAGTTTTCATAGAGAATCAGCGGAAATGAAAATAAATATAAGATAACAAAGACCATTTTTCTCCTTTTTACCGGCTATATACGTCTGACCACAGAATTTGCTTTATTCCCCAGCATAACTATCAGTTCTACTGTATCTTCCTCCGTAAATGCATCGAAATCCTTATCCAAATGTACGCTTTCAAAATCGAACCCATAACGAGTACTAGTGCCAGAATCGACCGATTTTGCAGATTCCAGTTTACTGCAACCAAAACGTCGCCTTATCACAAGCGAGTAAGTGGGTCCCTCAACAAAAATAGCATCATCTGTAGATAAACGACGGAGAATAAGCCCCCGGCTGCTGATTTGTGGTGCAATCTTCTCAATTATTTGATCTATCCATTGACTGAATTCCTTCCTTCGAGATGATTCTTCCGACGAAGTGGCCATATTACATAAGGTATCAATCTCTTGCCTGACAAATCGGTCGTCAAGCTCGGTGCGTGCCTCCGAAAAACCATCAATAGAACGAAGTGTATGCTCTATGGAAAGCCAGTTGATGTGATCCCCGGTTTTTGCATACTGATATGCTCTTTTTTTAATCTCTGTCTTTCTCTCTGATTTCTTCATATGCCCCCTTTACAAAAATATGCTACGCCCAACGCAAAAAATCAGCGAGAGGCCTTATTTCAGGCCGATTCGCTGCATGGCGTTGTTATATCTGGTCACGCCATCGTGTGCTTTTCTCGTATCCTTTCAGCTGCTTTTCCCGTATCTTCTTTTCTAGGTATTCGATAGCATTATTGACTGAAGGGAATGCACGCGAATGTGATTGCAATTTGCCCACAGGAAGGACTTCCCTCTTTTCTATTCGCACCGCTCCCCACCAAGTTGTAACGCTTCTTCCCTTACGTTGTATCTTCCACATTTTGAAAGCCACTCCACTCTTGTTGTCGGAGTCACGCCCTAGGTAATAGAATATTCTCATGCAATTCCTCCCTTTGCGTTTCTGTCACGTGAATTACACTTCTCACGGAAAACCATGTACCCTACCAATCGGCCTTCAACGATATAACAGCAAGGTCAGCGAGAGGCCGCTTTATGGCCGATTCGCTGCATGGTATGGTTGTGCAACACTCTGTTCCGTTGCGCTATTTGGCACTTCTTAATCCATCATGTTGCCCTCAGCGTGGGTATCATCAGAATATATTTGCTACCTGCACTGCTATTTGATCTACCATCATATTCACGGCTTGTTGCATTTCAAGCCCCTGCTCCCTGAGTGTAGCCACATAAGACGTCGTATGAGGAAAAGGATTGCCCTTCTCTTCGATAAGAACGTCTATAATAGAAATAAATGTAGACTTAGCTATTGCTTCCTCTATTGCATAACCCACCAGTGCTCCAACAACAACACCAGCAGCAGCACCAGCAGCGTAGTTCTGGCTTGAGGTATTATGAGCAACGGCCATACCACCGACAGCACCAGCATACGCGCCAGAAACAGCTCCGGCGCCAGTATTGATGTCTTTTGCTAGCCCACTATAACGGATGTTTGCTCTGAAAATTATCTCAGCATCATTGGGTTTCTGAACTACTTCATAACCTTTGCTTTGCAGAATAGACATTATTTTAGGTTCGATTGGGAAATTGAATGCTTGGCCGGTGTTTCTCACGTCAACATGGACTTTAGCCCCTCTTGGGGTTTTCAAAAAAATAGATTTGCTCATTCTAACGTCTCTGACTTCTCGAACACAACCGCAAAAAAGAAAGAGCGTTGCAAGGACAACAAGTATTTTTTTCATTGTGTTTGTCCTCCCTGATTTTGTGTGCTTCCTTCAATCCTGTCGGCCCACTTCTTCTTAGTTGGATCCTCAAATTTGTTATAAGTGTAACTGAGATCAGTAACTATACCGTCTTTGTTGAACCATATCGTTAAGGCATTATGCTCACCCTCAACAATTCCGTGATTTATGGCCCCTTCAAAAATATATTTTGCATTATCATAGAAATATATCCATATTCTTCCCTTTTCTCCACCGATAATTTCCTTTTGCGGAGACCCAAAGGAATATGCTATATCTTTAGCAGTAGTTTTGCCTTTTTCTATAAGAAACAGTGCATTATTGTCCCACTGAACACCGGATTTGAGTTCTTGTACTGTCAAACACCCAGCAAGGCTTAAAACAAACAAACCAGTAACAAGCATAAACATTAATTTTTTCATCCCATTCCTCCACATTGTTTTATTTATACCCTCTCATTTTTTTCTACAATGTTGCATAACATAAAACTCACCTACCTGCGTTCTTTGCAGGTTAGGTGGAGCGATTGGTTATAAGGAGGTCATACGACCGGCCATTATGGCCTTCACAGTTTAGACCCCGCTATCGTACTTTTATTTATCTTTCCACTCATCTCGTATTCCGCGTCCGTAGTGTCCGTGCATGGGAGAATATCCTCTTTGCACTCCCGATTGGATGTCGAGATGAGGATGTATTTCTTTTGATCCCACCTTCTCGTGTTGCGGCACTTCACTGGCAAAGTATTTGATCTGCTTGCTATCACACTTCGAACACCTAAAACGCCTTATGTCAGTGTCGTACAAGGCAAAAGGGGCACGGTCCAGAAAATGGTGTTTGCAAAGCTCTTCAACCCACTCTTTCGTTATTTCTCTGACTCTTCCACACTCCATACAACGCAAGAACCCTCCAGCCAAAACGCCCATCTATCCCTCCTCAAACATCAAACGAGTAGGATTCGTAAAACCGCCCTTCAGGTAACCTGTGGGCTCATTTCCCCCAAATATCTTATCAAGTAGCAGACCGGAAAGGCAGTACTCAGCGAGCTCCTGTTCGGTATAGGATTCTTTTTTAACCTCGCTTTTCGGCAACAGGTATATTCTCGATTTTGTCCAGTCAATGTCGCTATCTTCTCCGATCAGTTTTACCAAGGCCAGTAAGTGGTAGTGCTTAGGCAATCTTCTTCGGTGAACACGGAAATCGTCTTTAACTGTAGCCTTAACCTGTATTGCTTTAAATACTTCTCCCCGTACAGCAATAAGATCATTGCCGGAATCCTTGATTGGCGGGGCTGCCTGAACCCCGTATTGGAGGAGTTTCAATTGCACAAATATCTCTCCCAATGCGCCTTCAGCAATCTTATCGGGTAATGGATTCATCGGTATCCCCCTTCTTTTACGCATTTCATTGTCGTATAACGTGCGGATCAGCGGCGGCTGTAGGGAGTCGGCTCCATCAAGTTGTTATGATAGCTCTTTATCTAACTTTTCGAGTTCAGTTTTCATGTCAACCAGTGAGTAGATTTCCAAGTTGTAAGCAAACTTGGGCTGTACCATATTCTGTAGTATCAAGGCCTTGTCTTCATCCGTTGTTACGAGCACGATAACTTTCAGGCTGGAGAAAAAGGACTTAAACTTCTCGGTGTTCTCTGGCTTTACGAGTCCAATTTCGACTCGCGCCTTAATGGAGTCCTTCCGGGCGTTCAAGAGTTCGTTCAGCATTTTTAGACGCCATATTACTGCCTCAGATCGAAATGGCGTGAAATTGCCAAAGAAATGATAGACCAAGCCGGAAAAGTCGTGAAGAAGGTTGAACCCAAAGTGTGATCCCATCAGGAATATGTTCTTCTCGCCCGGATCCTGGGTGTTAGCGAACGTGAGCTTTTTTGATAGAAGGAAGATTCCAATTATCTGGTCTGGAGGTGGCGAAGAGGAGGACTCTTGGTTTGTCTTCGTTACTGCAATGTCGATTGCCGCACCAGCCATTTTCTCGAAGTTTTCGTCCGCGTACTTGACTGTATCGAGCCCCGCGACGTTGAAAGGCAGGATGTGTTTCTCACGCTGAAAAGGGATCAAGTACTTATTGAAGCCAAGCATGAGTCCATATTCGATGTTTACGTTGGCATTGGGCATCAGTCTCCCTTCCTTCTCGTCTTGATTGAGAAGCACTATACAGAACTGGGCGGTGATTATTTTCGAGCATATCTTCTGGCAAAAGGCGTTTTGTCCAGGAGCCAGTTGCCCTCCCGCTTCCTCGCATTGGATGCCTCTCTGCTCTAACAAATTCCGCAAAATAGTCATTTCCATCGGGCTCGTCTTAAAGCCATAGGCGATAAAGCAGGTTCTTGTGGAGGAGAATACAAAATCACACCGGGGTAAACCAATCACGCAGTGCACATTTTTCCTAATAGAGATATCCATTCTCAATTCTCCTTTTTCTCATAACACAAAAATCAGCCACGAGTGTAACGAGTTGGCTGCATTGCCTTGTTGGGCAATGGTTTATACTCTTGCCGCCGTTCTCTCTCAAAACTTATCCCGTTACTTCCCTTACTTCATGTAGGGTACAAACTCGATTAATGGTCCCGGTTTTTCCACTTCTCAAGTGCCGTGCGGATAGCAGAAATAGCAGCGACTCCGGCAAAAAAGAAAGCAAATAGTCCAGCTACGATCGGTGCAGCCTGATTAATGGCCCCGGTCAACATGGAACTCCCCCCTGCGAAGGAGTTTGGTACC
>Ga0351920_1090_pt1 | contig 20441 bp, 17 predicted proteins | sample BONcelHT113001C8_FD_206854 | JGI IMG/M metagenome (GOLD analysis project Ga0351920, IMG submission 206854) | Enriched cells from coal bed in the Powder River Basin, Montana, United States - BONCAT cells T11 rep2 HSBNCT.T11.300.1.C8 ... | reverse complement strand
AGGAACCCCACGAAGGTGAAGAGTTCGGTTTTGTCCTTTCCGGCAGCGTTGAACTCGTGCTGGGCGGAAAACCCCAGAAATTGAAGAAAGGTGAGTGCTTCTATTACAAGGCAAGCAGGAAGCACTACATAATAAATAAACGAAGGGCTACGGCAGTCCTGTTGTGGGTATCTTCTCCCCCGAATTTCTAGATATCCCTTTGGGGATGCAAAGCGGAAGAGGGGAGATTATGGCGAGTAAGCAAAGACAAGGGCGGAGATTATTCTCGCCTGTTGTATTTTAGAATGGCTGAACTCTGCCGGCAAATGAGACGCCCGGGAACTGCGGGGCCTAATCCATTTGGGAGGTGGTTAAATTGATTGTCAAAACACCTACGAAGTTCTTTCTTGTCAGTGGTTCGTCCGACGGTTTTTCATTGTTGAACGCATTTGACGGGGCTCTTCTGGCTTCGGGCGTGGGCGATACGAACCTGGTGAGAATGAGCAGTATCCTGCCTCCCGGCTGTGAGGAGATCAAGCCGCGTCCGGCTGCGCTTCCCCAGGGGGCCCTTGTGCCCGTCGCTTACGCCTCACTTACGAGTGATGTTCCGGGGGAGGTGATATCGGCCGCCGTGGCGATAGGGATACCGGAGGACCCGTCCCTCGCCGGCCTTATCATGGAATATTCGGCCAGGGCCGAGGAAAAGGTTGTCGTGGAACAGGTAAAGAAGATGGCCGAGAAGGGGATGGAAGTCCGCAAGCGGCCCATCAAAGAGATAATGGCCATATCGGCCACGTTCGAAGTCATCAGCATCGGAGCAGTGTTCGCCGGTGTGGTCCTGTGGGACTAGCAAGGTCATCCTGCAACCGGGTGTCGACTCAGCAGCCTTCCTGTAACCGGTAAAACCCAGAGGTATTTTGATGAAAGCTGTTTTTCACAATCAGTATATGTGTTCCAGACTCGGTGAGCTGCACGGCGGCATCGCACTCCTGGGTTGCCCGCTGGATATTACGTCCTCCTTTCGGAACGGGTCCAAATTCGGCCCCGATAGCCTGAGAAGGGCATCATGGACCCTGGAAACATACAGTCCTTACCTCGACCTCGACCTCGACGATATCGATTTCTCCGACGCCGGTGACCTCGAGCTTCCCCAGGGCAACCTCCTCGGGTCCCTTGACCTCATCGAGGATGCAGCGGCATCGATGGTCGAAAACGGTAACAGGCCCTTTATTTTCGGTGGAGAGCATCTTGTGACCTACCCTGTCTTAAAGGCTGTGAGGGGAAAGTTTCCTCTCTTTCAGCTCGTACATTTCGATGCCCATTGCGATCTCAGGGATGAATACGATGGTGAGAAGCTCTCTCATGCCACGGTGATGAAGCGCGCCAGGGACCTCGGCGTATCGCAGATGTACCAGATAGGCATACGGTCGGGGACAAGGCAGGAATTTGCGGATCTGTCCCCCGTGGATTCCCCGGCAATGCTGGCCGAGCGCCTCGACAGAAAGACACCCGTCTACGTGAGTTTTGATATAGACGTTTTCGATCCCTCCCTCGTACCCGGAGTAACGACTCCGGAGCCGGGAGGGCTCATGTTCAAGGAGATCATGGATTACCTGCGTGTTCTCAAGGGAATGGACATTATTGGCGCCGATCTTGTGGAACTGGCGCCCGATTACGACACCACGTTCGTCTCTTCCGTCTGTGCGGCCAAAGTTGCGAGGGAGATCATCATGCTCCTGCATTCGGGCATCAAATAGACCACGATCAATTCGTTTTTCGGGAGAAAGATATTATGAATATGAAAAACCATGGAAGGATCATGATAATCGGAGCCGGAGGAGTAGCGACGGTAGCGGCCCACAAATGTGCGCAGGTTCCCGGCGTTTTTAAAGAGATTCTCATAGCCAGCCGGACCCTCTCCAAATGTGATGCCATAGGGGATGACATCAGGAAGAGATATGCCAGGGATATCCGAACGGCCGGGGTGGATGCGGACAATGTCCCGGAACTCGTCTCCCTCATGGAGTCCTTCAGGCCCGACGTGGTCCTTAACCTGGCGCTGCCTTATCAGGACCTGCATATCATGGATGCCTGTCTCGAGACGGGCGTGCACTACATAGACACCGCCAACTATGAGCCCCCCGATGAGGCCCATTTCGAATATAGCTGGCAATGGGCATACCAGGAGAGGTTCCGGCAGAAAGGGATCATGGCCCTTCTCGGGTCCGGCTTCGATCCCGGAGTGACGAATGTCTTCGCAGCTTACGCCCAGAAGCACCTTTTCGACGAGATACACTACCTCGACATCCTTGACTGCAACGCCGGAACGCATGGCCACGTTTTTGCCACCAACTTCAATCCCGAGATAAATATCCGGGAGGTTACGCAGACGGTGCGCCACTGGGAAGGGGGAAACTGGGTCGAAACTCCCGCAATAATTGAAGAAGGCAGTGTGCATTTCAGTTTCGAGTATCCCCTGGCGGGAATGAAGGAGAGCTATCTCCTCTATCACGAGGAACTGGAGTCTCTCGTAAGGAACATAAAAGGGGTGAAAAAGGCCAGGTTCTGGATGACCTTTTCCGAGAACTACCTCACCCACCTCAAGGTCTTGAGAAATGTCGGTATGACGAGGATAGACGAGGTCGATTATGAGGGGCACAGGATAGTCCCTATTAAGTTCCTCAAAACACTTCTTCCCGAGCCGGCCTCGCTGGGAACGAAATACACGGGAAAGACCGTGATAGGAAATATCATGACGGGCATCAAGGACGGCAAGACCATTACACGGTACATCTACAATGTCTGCGATCACGAAGAGGCGTTCAGGGAGACGGGCACCCAGGCGATCGCCTACACAACGGGCGTGCCCGCAATGATCGGTGCGATGATGGTGCTCACGGGTGTCTGGCGGGGAACGGGGGTGTTCAACATAGAAGAGCTCGACCCCGACCCTTTCATGGCGGCCCTTGGCAAACACGGCCTTCCCTGGCAGGTCGTGGAGCACGCTCCGCTGCCCCAAGAGCCGTGACGTTTACATGCGTGCCGGACTGAAGGTCGAAGAAATTCTGCGAGCTGTAGTTGCGAAGGACATTTGCGCCGCGGCGATGTACCACGACCTTAATGACCGGGACAGGCGCAAGGTCCTCGAGGCCCTCGACAGTGCAGGCTTGAAGGCTCTTACTCGCCTCGTGAAGAGATCTCGCAAGAGGGCCTTTCAGGAGGCGGAAAAAAGAGTTCCCGATATCGCGGAAGGTATCTTTCGCACGCCGGTCTATCTCATCGACGAAAACCTTATCGAAGAGAACATGCGCGTTCTGAGGTACGTGAAGGACAGAACGGACTGCGGGATACTCCATGCCCTGAAGGCCTACGCGTCCTTCGCCACGTTCGGCGTAATGACCCCCTACCTGGACGGGGTGTGTGCGAGTGGCGCCAACGAGGCAAGACTGGGCCGGGAAGAATTCGGGAAAGAGGTTCATACCTTCGGGGCGGCCTATGGTGAAAGGGACATAGGGGCGGTGCTCAGGTATTCGGATCACGTAATTTTCAATTCCTTCCATCAACTTGGCAGGTATGGGGCCATGGCCCGACGCCTTGGACGCGAGGTGGGGCTGCGGGTGAACCCGGGACACGCAGAAGTGGAGACATTGATGTACAACCCCTGTGCCCCCTGCTCGAGATTGGGGGTAGTGCATGAAGAGTTCGAGCGGGAATTCCCCCATTTTGCCGGGCAGGTGCAGGGTCTGCATTTTCACGCGATGTGCGAGCAGAACTCCGATGTCCTTCAAAGGGTCCTGAGGTCCTTCGAGAAACTCTACGCACCATACCTCAAGGGTCTCAGATGGGTGAACTTTGGAGGGGGCCATCACGTAACACGGGACGACTATGATCTGGAACGCCTGATAGGCCTCATCAAGGATTTCAAGGAGAAATACGGCACGCAGGTCTATCTCGAGCCCGGCGAAGCCAGCGTATACCATGCCGGGGCCCTTGTATCGAGCGTTGTCGATATTGTGAAGAATGAAATGGAAATAGCCATACTCGACACCTCTGCCGAGACACATATGCCCGACGTTCTTCTCATGCCGTACAGGCCACATGTACTTGGTTCCGCCGACGGGGGAATGAAGACGCATACCTACCGGCTGGCCGGACCAAGCTGCCTTGCGGGGGATGTCATCGGAGACTACTCCTTCGACGAGCCCCTGTCGCGCGGGGCGAGGCTGCTTTTCACCGATATGGCCCTCTACAGCATCGTAAAAAGCACCACCTTCAACGGCATAGGTCTTCCCGATATAGCGGTCCTGAGAAGAGATGGCCGTCTGGAGACCGTAAAGCGTTTCGGATACAGGGACTACCGGAACAGACAATCCTAAAAGACCGTTCCAAAGTTCCGGAGTTCAAAGGTTTCGGGGCTTCAAGACAAAGGGAAGGTCTTTTTCCGGGAAACTCTGAAACTTTACAGTGTCCTCGTTATCAATGCCAACAGCTTTACCAATCTCAGATTTCGGCGATAAGCGGGTAAGATACAGATAGATACACACCGGACATTGAAATGACAGATGACGACGCGCAGCTTGTGTCCTGTGATGAAGAAGAAAAAAAGCCTTACCGAAGGGTCATTGACCATTGGGTGTATTTCGCCCTTGCCGTCGTGCTCGCTTCGGGAGCCCTCGGAGCCTGGTGGGTGATGGAGGGGGCGGAACGTCGGATGCGCTCTGAACTGCTCCAGCAGGCCCGACTCGTCGTACAGGCGATCGACATTAACCGCGTGAAGGCGCTTTCGGGCACCGAGGCAGACCTTCGCAAACCCGAATACCGACAGCTCAAACAGCAGCTTTCGTATATCCGCCAGGGAAAAGAAGGGTGCAGATTCCTCTACATCATGCGGCGAGGGGTTGATGGCAGGATCATCCTCCACGTGGATTCGGAGCTTGTCGGTTCGAAGCAGTATTCCCCTCCCGGACAGGTCTATGAAGAGGCTCCCTCAGGATATCGGCGTATCTTCGATACCAGGGCCGCCGCCGTCGTGGGTCCCGTTCAGGACCGCTGGGGTACCTGGGTTTCGGCGCTGACCCCCATGGTCGATCCGTCTACGGGAAAAATGATTGCTGTTATGGGCATGGATATCGATGCCCGGAGATGGAAATGGGATATCGCATCCTTCGCGGCCGTCCCTGCCGGTCTGCTCCTCATAATCCTTATAGTAGGCGTTCTGGGGATTATTACCGCACTGTCAAGGGCAAGGCTTCGTGAGAGTGAAGCACTGCAACAGCTTCTCCTCGAGAACGTCGAGGCCGGCATCATCATCATCGATGCCGGGACCCATATTATCGAACGGGCGAACAAGAAAAGCCTGGAGCTTTTCGGGGGAGGCGCCGAAGACATTGTCGGCCGAACGTGCCGTTCCTTCTTCTGTTTCTCAGGGGAAGACCACTGTATCGGAACAGAACCTGAGGGAGGTGCAGGAGGGGATACGGACGATGTCCTGTTGAGGACCGACGGAAGCAGGCTTCCCGTCATACGGTCGGTAAGGCGCATCCGTATCAAGGGGAAAGGCAAATTGCTGGAGACATTTGTTGATATCACCGGGCGAAAACAGATGGAGGATAATTTGCGCTGGAGGACGGCGTTGTTCGAGGCGCAGATCAATACGTCCATCGACGGCATACTGGTGGTCGATGCCGACAGAAGAATACTCATCCATAACAGGCGCATGGTCGATCTCTGGAACATCCCTCAAGGCGTTGTCGACGATAAGATCAGTGCGGACCTGTTCGATTATATCGTCAGCCTTGTCAGGGACCCGGAGACATTTGTCCGGAAGGTGGTGTACCTCTATGAACATCCCTATGAGTCAAGCCGCGACGAGATCGAGCTCACAAACGGGACGGTCATGGATGGTTACTCCGCGCCCGTTCTCGGGGAGGACGGACATTACTACGGGAGGATATGGACATTTCGGGACATCACCGACCGCAGGAGGGCACAGGAGGAAGAGAAGCGTTTGGGAAAATTGTCCGCCGCCCTCGAGGTGGCGGGGGCGGTTTGCCATGAGATGAATCAACCCCTCCAGGTGATAAGCGGCCGCATCGAGCTCTTGTCCATGACACAAAGGGATGATACTATCCGCAGGTCCCTTGCGATAATGGCCGAGCAGGTATTCAGGATGGGCGAGATAACGAGAAAACTCATGGGATTGAAGGAGTATTCAAACCGGGATTACGCGGGTACCGTCAAGATCACAGATATAGACAACAAACCGGACAGGGGTTCTCAATAACCGCGGGTACCGGAGAGATACTGAGGGTTCGTAGCGGCCCGCCGGCACCACCAAATATCTTCTGATTTACGCATGATATTCTGAGATAATCACAGTGATCTCCTGACATTGCAGACGTACCGGAGGCTTGATGAGCCGCAGAAAGACTATTCTCCTCGTGAAGAAAGGGGGCGCTATCGCATCGGCTCGTAAGAGGGCGCTTGAGAAATACGGCTGCATGGTCATTACCGCGGCATCAGGTGAAAAAGCGGTGGAAAAGATTTGTTCAGTTGCCGGCATTGATCTCTTCCTTGCCGATGTCAACCCGGGGAATGGGATGGACGGCCTCAAGGCCGCGCAGTTTTCTGGAGGCAAACAGACGGGCGGCGGAGCTTCTCGGCTATTCCAAAAAGGAACTGGTGGGGATGATCCCCCTTCACATCCAGCCGAAGGAGGATACAATTCCCGTCGATATAACGGGCTCTCCTGTCAAAGATGGGGGAAGAACGCTGGTTCAGGGGATCTTCAGGGACATCACGGACCCACTGCTGTCCTTCAAATAGCATATTGACAACATCGACACGTAGCAGCGATAAGATGACTTAAAGAAGTCCGCCCGGTGATGGATGCGCAGAACAGGCAGCGACCGTCAGGGGAAAATGTCTTTAGGAAAAAAGGATTGAAACTGGGATGCCCTTTTCCGTCAGGATGTCATGAAGTTCGCGGGCAGCGGCCCTGACATGGGGCATCGTCATCTGCGCAGCGAGCCCCGAGGAACGAAGAAGTCCGGCGACCTTGCCGGCGTAGTTCAACCTGTCGATGAGGACCTCGTCTGCGGCACCTTCGATAATTGACGCCAGGGCTTCAGGGTCCATGGGAAGCATGGGTCCCACGAACACGTATGTTCTCAGACCCGCATCATGAAGGGCTTTCAAGGCATCGACACGGGAGGCGATCGAAGGGGCCATCGGTTCAAAGATCCCCTTCACATCCTCGCTGTTTGTCGTTATCGACAGACCGATCTCAACGCAGGACAGTTGCTTGAGGATGTCGATATCTCTTACTACAAGCGGGGAGCGGGTCAGGATATGTACCTCCAGCGGCGACTGGACGAGGACTGACAGACAGTCCCGGGTAATGCAATACCTGGCTTCCAGCGGCTGATAGGGGTCTGTCACGGTGCCTATGAGAAGGGTACCTTTCTTGATGCGCCCGAGTTGCCGGCGCAGGGCATCGGCCGCATTGATCTTCACGTCCACAAAGTCCCCCCACGGTTCGGGATGCCCCGTAAACCGCTTCATGAAGGTGGCATAGCAATATTTACACCCGTGTCCGCAACCAACGTAGGGGTTCAGGCAGCGATCGTAACCGTCGATACCCGTTCTGGTGAGAGCATTTTTCGTAAGTATTTCCCGTATATTCATAGTAGCGGTACCCCTGGGGTTTGATTATGATACCATAATCCACCCGCCTTTCACAGACGATGAAAATCACCGTCTCGCCGACAAAAACGTCGAAGTCACGGAGATGCAGTAAGGAAGCAGATTTGCTGGATTATCGGCTTATTAATAATATTTTCTTGACAAAGTATCGTAGTATATATTTATATAGGGACCTTGAGAACAGCCGTAACAAACCTCGGCTTTCATCCAGTTAATGCATCGTAAGAGGTGAATATCATGAAATCCACAGCATCGAGTGAATCTCCCAGAGCAGCGACAGCAAAAAAGGCAGACAAAGAGGCAGCGATGCGGATCCTTGCCCTCGAAGAGACGAACGAAGCCCTGAAGGCACTACTCGCCCGCGGAGAAGACGATAAGAAGGTTGATGAAGACAGGATCAAATCGAACGTGAAGGAACTCGTCCTTCCCTACGTGGAGAAGCTCAAGCTGACGGGGCTTACCATCGAACAACAGACCTATCTTGAGATCATAGAGACGACTATAAAAAACGTCTTTTCGTCGTTCCTGCAGAAGATAACATCAAAGCAGTACCACTTTACCCCCAAGGAAATCCAGGTCGCCACACTCATCCGGGAAGGGAAAACGACGAAGCAGATCGCCGACATCATGAAAGTGACGCGCAGCGCCATCGGGCTCCACCGCCATCACATCAGGAATAAACTGGGCCTTGGCAAAGCAAAGGTGAACCTCAGGTCCTACCTGTTGTCCTTGCAGTAAAAACCAGGGGTGTTGTGCTCAGCGAAGATTTGATTATTGGTTATAATTTAGTATTGCCTCCCTATTGTTGTATGTTATAATCAGGTTGCGTGTCTTCCACAGTTCCATATTCGAACTAAAACTGAATCCTGATCCACCGCAACAAGGATGATCTTGAGCCGAATATTCGTAAAGGAGAGAACGAATGAACAGGTATCCGGAGATCGCTGATAAGCTGATGGGTCTCGGTGAGGCCGTTTCACGGTTCGTAAAGGATGGCTGCCAGATGGCCATTGGGGGGTTCACCATAACCCGCAATCCGATGGCGGTCGCGTACGAGATCGTGCGCCAGAGGGTGAAGGAGATCCACCTCGTCTGCCACTCCCACGGGCAGGCGCTCGACGTCCTTATAGGCGCGGGGTGTGTTAAGAGGTTGGAGATCGCCTACGGAGGCAACGGGCGCTATGCCCCGACATGCGTCAGGTTCAAGAAGGCCGTTCAACGGTCGGAGATAGAGTTCGAGGATTACTCGAACTACCAGATGTCTCTCAGGTTTTTGGCGGGTGCGCTGGGCATGCCCTTCATGCCCACGAAATCCGGGCTCGGTTCGGACCTTATGAACTATGAAGGTTTCTCACCCGATATCAGGAAGGAGGAAAAAGTAGCGAACAAGAAGTATGCGAAGATGGAGAATCCTTTCAGTGAAGAAAAGGACGAAGTGGTCCTTCTGCCGGCTCTTACCCCCGACGTTACCATACTTCATACTCAATATGTCGGGGATGACGGCACGGTCCGGATCAAGGGTCTCACCTTTGCCGATATAGAACAGGCCAAGGCGGCGGATAAGGTCATTGTTACCTGCGAAGAGATCGTGCCCCGGTCTTTCATCCGGACGGACCCCGACCAGAACTCATTGCCTCCTTTCTTCGTCGATGCCATAGTCAAGATTCCCTACGGTGCGCATCCGACGGCATGCTACAGTTTCTATGATTATGACCCGAAACACCTCAACCTTTACCGCAAGATGGCCGAGGATGACAACCTCTTCGGGGAATACCTCGACGAATGGGTGTACGGGGTCAGTTCCTGGGAGGATTATCTCACGAAGGTGGGAATGGAGATGATCCTCAAGATCAAGGCTAATCCGGTGATCGGTTACGCAGTGGGACTCGACAGGAAATAAGGAGGTCATCTCATGATCCAGTACAGTGACAATGAAATGATGGCTCTGGCGGCGGGACGCTTCATAAAGGACGGCGACATAGTGTTCGCGGGAACGGGTGTTTCCATGCTGGCCGCCACGGCGGCGAAAAGGATCTTCGCGTCGGGAGCGGTCGTATTCTTTGAAACGGGAGGGATCGACCCGTCTCTGGACGAGATACCGATGGCTGTGGCGGACCTGAGGGTCATGGCGGGCACGTCGCTCAACTCCGGCCTCATAGACGCCTTCTCCATAGTAGGCCATCGCAAGTTGCATACGGTTGCCTTCCTGGGTGCTGCCCAGATAGACCGGTACGGGAATCTCAATACAACATCGATCGGTGACTATTTCAGACCGAAAACCCGCTTTTCCGGCAGTGGGGGCGCCTGTGACGTGGCCACGTATGCATCGGGGGTGATAACCTTCATGCAGCACGAGAGGCGCAGGTTCGTCGAGAAGCTGGATTATCTCACCAGCGTCGGCTGGTACAAGGGCGGCAACTCACGAAAGGAACTCGGCCTGAGGCGTGGAGGCGCCCTGGCTGTCGTCACCAATCTCGGTGTCCTGAAGTTTCACGAGAAGACGAAGGAGATGTACCTCACGGAGTATTTTCCGGGAGTCACGATAGAGAAGATAGTGGAGAACACCGGCTTTCCCATAGATACGTCCATGGCCGTGGAGGCACAAGCACCCACCCCCGGCGAACTCCAGATACTGCGCGAGGAGGTGGACCCGCAGCGCCTCATCTGCCAGGCCATCCTTGCGGCACCACAGAAGTAGAGACAGCTTGAATGGCTTGAGTCGCGTGAGTCGTTTGAGGGGAAGGTAAGCCGAATTCCAGTTCGGATCGTGGGATCGGGACTCCGGGAATGGCACGTAAGACTGCTGTTGCCCTAATATTCAAGCGACTCAGGCGACTCAGGCGACTCAAGCCATTCTTGTTGCTAATTTCGCAAAATTAAGTTTATAATAAGTCAGTTTTTAAGGGACTTTAAAGTCCCTTTTTATTGTCGGAGGTCTTATGAAGGTTCAGGTTGAAGCGCTCGACAGCGTGAGAAAGAAAGTGGAAGTTCTTCTTCCCGGTGAGATGGTTACGGGGATAAGGGAATCGATCTATGATGAAATAAGAAAGAACGCCAAGATCAAGGGGTTCAGGCAGGGAAAGGTCCCGAGACCGATCATTACCCAGTACTACAAGGATTATATCGAAGAGGAAACACGGAAGAGGATGCTTCAAAACACGATGTTCGACGCATTGAAAGAGGCCAATGTGGAGCCCATCATGGAACCTGTGGCCGATTTCCTCGAAGGCGACAAGTCCGGTTACACGCTTGAGTGCGAAGTCCTCCCGGAGATCGAACTGCCCGAGTACAAGGGCGTAGAGATCGAGACGGAACCGATACAGATATCCGATGCGGATGTCGAGCAGCGCATCGAGAGCATGCGGCAGTTCCATGCCAGCTTCGAGGCGAAGCAAGGCGACGCGACGGCCCAGAAGGGTGATTTCATTGTCATCAAGTATCAGGGTTACCGCGACGGCGAGGCCTTGAAACAAATCGTGGCTGAGGGCTATCCCCTGGAACTTGGAAACACAATGCTGATGCCAGAGTTCGAAGATGGAGTAATCGGCATGAAGGAGAACGAGGAAAGGGACGTGGAAGTGACCTTCCCCGACGATTATCCCGATGGGGAGATCGCTTCGAAGAAGATCCTTTTCAAGGTCACCGTGAAGGAGATCAAGCAGAAGGTCCTTCCTGAGGTCAACGATGAATTCGCCAGGGACATGAGCTTCGAGAATCTCGAGGTCATGCACAAGGGCGTACGGGAAGAACTGATAAAAGAGAGGGAAGGTTTTCGCAAACGCGAACTTACCCAGAAGGCGTTGGACGTCCTTCTTAAGGGCATGGACATTCCCGTTCCGAAAAGGTTCCTTGAAAAGCGTGTCTACGGGATGATCGAAGAGGCGCAGTCGCGCTATCAGACAGACAAATTCTCCGCCGAGGAGATGAAAGCCCTTTCCGAGAAGATGCATGGCGAATTTGAAAAACGGGCGGAAGAAAGGATCAAGGCTGAGATCGTTCTTGCCCGCATTGCCGAGAAAGAGGGCATCAAGGCGGACGACAAGGACGTTGAAGAGCGTCTGAAAACAATTGCGGAAGACGCGAACAAAACATACAATGAAGTGAAAGGCATTTACGAGCAGTACGGCCTTGTGTCGGGGCTCAAGGACAGCATAGTTGAGGAGAAGGCAGTCGACTTCGTGCTTACAAATGCCGTGGTAAAGGATGCTCCAAAGGAGAAAGAATGAGTCTTGTACCAATTGTCATAGAAAAAGACGGAAGGGGCGAGCGGGCTTACGACATATACTCGCGGCTCCTCAAGGAGCGTATCGTTTTTCTGGGCACGGGCATCGACGACATGATAGCGAACATCATCATCGCCCAGCTTCTCTTTCTTGAATCCGAAGACCCTTCGAAGGATATATACCTGTATATCAATAGTCCCGGCGGCATTATCACCAGCGGGCTTGCCATCTATGATACCATGCAGTACATAAAGGCACCGGTCGTGACAACGTGTATCGGACAGGCGGCAAGCATGGGGGCGGTGCTCCTGGCGGGGGGAGAGAAAGGAAAACGTTTTGCTCTGCCTCACTCACGGATCCTCATTCACCAGCCGCTTGGTGGAGCTCAGGGACAGGCAAGTGACATTGACATTCAGGCAAGAGAAATATTGAGAATGCGGGAATCGATCAACCACATACTCGTGCACCATACCGGTCAACCCTTTGAAAAGGTAGAGAAAGACACGGAGCGCGATTATTTCATGGACGCGCAGCAGGCTATCGAGTATGGTATAGTAGATCAGATACTTGAGAAGAGGTTGTAGGACATGATCAAGAAAACAAACGGCAGGACCATCAAGCTTAACTGCTCATTCTGCGGAAAGAGTCAGGATGAGGTCAAGAAGCTGATAGCCGGACCGATGGTCTACATATGCGACGAATGTATCGAGCTCTGCAACGAGATAATACAGGAAGAGGCAAAGAAGGAACGTTTCGATTACATTAAGACGGCGATCCCGAAACCCCACGAGATAAGCAAGCTCCTCGATGACTTCGTTATCGGACAGGACCATGCAAAGAAAGTCCTTTCGGTGGCGGTCTATAATCATTACAAGAGGATAGAATCGAAGACGCAGTTTGACGACGTGGAGATCCAGAAGAGCAACATTCTGCTCATCGGTCCCACGGGTTCGGGAAAGACGCTCCTTGCCCAGACACTCGCGAAGATACTTCATGTGCCCTTCACAATAGCGGATGCCACGACGCTCACCGAGGCGGGATACGTCGGTGAAGACGTGGAGAACATCATCCTTTATCTGCTCCAGTCGGCCGATTACAACGTCGAGCGGGCGGAGCGGGGCATCGTATATATCGACGAGATCGATAAGATATCACGCAAAACGGACAGCCCGTCGATTACGCGCGATGTATCGGGTGAAGGTGTTCAGCAGGCCCTTCTCAAGATAATTGAGGGTACCGTCGCGAACGTCCCCCCGAAGGGCGGCAGGAAGCATCCCCAGCAGGACTATATCAAGGTCGATACGTCGAACATACTCTTCATCTGCGGCGGTGCCTTCCATAGTATAGAAGGTCTCATCGCGGGCAGGATAGGGAAGAAGAGCATCGGTTTCGGTGTCGACGTGGAGGGCGGAAGGGACAAGATGTATTCCGAACTTATCCGGGACATCCAGCCCGAAGACCTCCTGAAATACGGGCTCATACCCGAGTTCATCGGCCGTCTGCCAATCACGGCAACCCTCGAGGAACTCTCCGAAGAGAACCTCGTTGAGATCCTGAAGAGGCCGAGGAACGCCATTGTGAAGCAGTACAAAAAACTTTTTGACCTCGAGAACGTCAAGCTCACCTTTACGGAAGGCTCCCTGCGCGGCATCGCCAGGGATGCGATGAAGAAGAAGACCGGCGCCAGAGGCTTGCGTTCCATCATGGAGAAGGTGATGCTCGACGTCATGTATGAAATACCCTCCTTGTCCAACGTCAAGGAATGCGTCATCAGCGAAGAAGTCATAGTCAGTCACGAAAGGCCGATTCTTATTTACGAAGAAGAGGCCGAGAGTGCGTGAATGGTTGACATTTCACGCTGAACCTGTTATATTCACGGCTATTGGGCGGGTAGCTCAGTGGGAGAGCATCGGCCTTACAAGCCGAGGGTCGCAGGTTCAAAACCTGTTCCGCCTACCATTTATGCGGGGTCGTAGTTAAGCCTGGTTATAACGCCGGCCTGTCACGCCGGAGGCCGCGAGTTCGATTCTCGTCGACCCCGCCATTTTTCTCAAAAAGAGTGGTGCACGTCTGGCCATGAAATTAATTATCTGCATACATAATCATCAACCAGTCGGCAATATGGAACATATCCTGGAAGAGGCTTATACACGTTCGTATATGCCTTTTTTTTCTGTCCTCAAGGACTTCCCCGAAATTAAGGTCAATGTTCATTTCACGGGCTTCCTCTTTGAATGGTTTAAGGAACACAAGCCTGATTATATTGCGCTTCTCAAGGCCCTTCATAACAGGGGACAGCTGGAGATCGTATCGGGGGGTATGTACGAGCCTATCCTTGCACTTCTTCCCGAGGACGACGCTCGCGCCCAGATAAGGCTCCACCTCGACCTGATGGAAGAGACCTTCGGCGTGCGCCCCCGGGGAATGTGGCTTGCCGAGCGGGTCTATGAACCGCAGCTGCCGAAGGCGATGGCGCAGGCGGGCATCGAGTATACCATTATTGACGACAATCACTTCAAATCTGTTGGACTGAGAGAAGAGGAACTCTATGGTTACTACGTCACCGAATCCGACGGCGAGAAGCTTCTTGTTTTTCCGGGCCTGGAATTGCTCAGGTATGTGATTCCCTTCAGGAACATCGAAAAGGTCCACGAGAGTTTTCAGGATATGATGACGGCCGGGGCGGATGTGGCCGTATTCGGCGACGACGGGGAGAAATTCGGCCTCTGGCCGGGCACGTTCGACTATGTCTACGAAAAGGAACACTGGCTCGAATCCTTCTTCCGGTATCTCAGCGATAACATCGGGTGGCTTCAGACGGTGAAGTTCGGCGAATATATCGATACAACGCCGCCCAAGGGCCGGATCTATCTTCCCTGTGAATCATACAGGGAGATGGAGGAATGGTGCCTGCCTGCCCGGCTGGCCAGGGAGTACTCCGAGCTTCTCCATGCCGAGGATCTTCGGTACCGCGATTTTCTCAAAGGCGGCTATTACCGGCATTTTCTGGTGAAGTACAGCGAGAGCAACGATATGCACAAGAGGATGATGCGCCTTTCGAGAGCGGCGAAGATGAATCCCGAAGCAAAGAAGCACATTTATATGGCACAGGCCAACGACAGTTACTGGCACGGGGTTTTCGGCGGCTTGTACCTGCCGCACCTGAGGGGATCGGTCTGGCATCATCTCATCGAGGCGGCAAAGATGCTCGACCCGAAGAAACCTTTCGTTAAAGGATATATCGAGGACATCAATCTCGACGGTCATGACGAGGCTGTCATTATGAACAACGAGATGGAGGCGTCCTTTCGCCTCAGGGAAGGCGGGGTGTTGTACGGCCTTGACTATAAGCCTTCATCTGTCAACATCATGGCCACGCTCCAAAGGCGGTACGAAGGATACCACGAAAAGATCAAAGAGGCTGTAATGGAGGCCTCGGCTGATGGAACGAAGACGATCCATGACATAGTAATGGCAAAAGAGGAGGGTCTTGACCGTTACCTCCACTACGACTGGCACCGCAGGGCCTCCCTCGTGGATCACGTTCTGAGTACCGAAGCTGGGCTGGATGCGTTCTACCGTTGTGAGTGCCCCGAACCGGGTGACTTTGTCATGGAGCCTTACAGCGCGGAGATGGAGAAAGGCAAGAAGAGGGTGGAACTCCTGCTGAAGCGGGACGGGCATTTCCGTCAGGCCGACGGGGCCTTGCCCCTTTCCATCGAGAAAAGGATCGCCGTGGGCCAGGGAGCGGCTGAGTTCACAGTCGATTACAGGCTCGCGGGAGAGGTCGACGTGCCTTTTCTCCTTGGTATTGAGTTCAATTTCGCCTTTCTGGGGAGTGGGGGGGACCGGTACCTGGAAACGGAGAAAGGTAGATTCGCACTGACGCTGCAGGGGGTTCTCGAGCCTGCGGCGAATCTGAGATTCCACGATCCCTACCAGAACATCGAGGTCTTTCTGGAACTTAGCGAGCCAGCCGAACTCTGGACCTTTCCCGTAGAGGTCGTTTCTCTCTCGGAGAACGGTTTCGAGCGCAATTACCAGAGCACCATGATCATGCCTGTCTGGCAGGTCAACCTCGAAGACGGCGCGAGAGACATCTCCGTGAAGGTTCGTCTGGAACAGGCCCGTCAGTCTTGACGGGGAGGCAGATCTCACCACCATAAAAGAGGGAATCGAGAAGACCGATGCCCATGGTTTCCGTCATCATAACAACCTTCGAGCGCCGGCGTTTCCTCAAGGAAGCACTCGAATCGGTTCTGGCCCAGGACTTCGGCGACAAAGAGATCATCGTGATCGATGACGGCTCGACTGACGGCTCCCGTGAAGAGACTGCCGGACTGTCCGTGCGTTATGCCTGGAAGGAGAACGGCGGGATCAGCAGTGCGAGGAATGCGGGGCTTGACATGGCCCGGGGTGATTACATCGCATTTCTCGATGTCGACGATCTCTGGAAGAAAAGAAAGCTTACCACCCAGATGGACGTGATGGAACGGACGGGCACGCTTTTGTCCTACACGGACGAGATATGGATACGCAACGGAGAAAGACTCAACCAGAAACTGCGGCACCGAAAGTTCTCGGGACGCATCTTTGAACACTGTCTGCCTCTGTGTATCATCAGTCCGTCGTCCGCCGTCATCCACCGAAGTGTTTTCAATGCCGTCGGTCCTTTCGATGAATCCCTTCCCGTATGCGAGGATTATGACATGTGGCTGCGGATAACAGCCCGGTATCCGGTGACGTTCATCGAAAAGCAGCTTATCGTCAAACGGGGCGGTCACCCCGATCAGCTTTCACGGGCCTATGACGGCATGGACCGGTTCAGAATAGAGAGCATCGCAAAGATACTGGGCGGGGGTATCCTAACACCTGACCTTGCTCAAAAGGCGATTGAGGAACTCCGAAAAAAATGCCGCATCTATGCCGGGGGCGCCATGAAAAGAGGGAAGAAGGAAGAAGGAGAGTATTACCTCAACCTGGCGTCGGCATACGAAGAAAAGGCAATCCCGGAACAATAGACGGTCAATGACCGTCGCCCTGCAGGTGTCTTTGCCCCTTATGCCCGTTTGCACGCCCCGCGCGTATACCCGTATACCCTGAAGATGCGAAGCGCCGACCCGCACCTATCAGTGCAGGCTCTTGATTTCACTGTCTATCCTGCCTTTGTGGGCGGCGGTATCGGTCACTATTTCCTTCATAAGGCCGAGGTATTCGACGTCATCGGTCTTCACGATCTCGCCGTAGCGGTTCTCCATGATGGATTGCTCGATGTCCCGCGCCATGAAGAGGGCGTTCTTTCTCTGCAGGGTGCCTGCTCTGACCTTCTCGATGTTGCTCCGGACCCCTTTGATGACGGTTTGAGCGGCCATTACATTGAAGGGACGGCCTTTTTCAAAACGCTCCGGTTTACGGGAGATGATATCTTTCATTGTTTCTATGTTCCGGACGTGTTTTCTTTCCTCTTCCTCGATGTCGGACCAGAATGCATGCCCGTCATCCCACACCTGGCCGCAGGCATGATAAAGCTCGGCGAGGACTTCTTCCGCCTCTGCCATAAAGGACAGTACGTTGAGGATCCCCTTCAGGTCTCCTGATGCCATTAGGTCCATAACAACCTCATTCTATTACCGGGTGTGTTCGCAAAAGCCTTCCGATGCCTGCCCCGGCTGTGTTTCGTTAACACTATCAAAAGATGGAGGTATTTTCAATCTGAAACAGCCTTAAGCGCGTTGCCGCACTTGAGAAAAAGAGGCAAAACCTGTATATTTGTCAATGCCTTGAGGCGAAACTGAAGCCTCTTTTATGCAAAAGGAGCTCAACGATGCCCTATGACGCGACAAAAATGGCGGATTGGCAGATATCCGAGGCCGCCGAAGAGAGGATGAAGACCATCCGGCAGATGCGTGACGAGATGGGCCTTGGTGATGAGGAGGTCATACCCTACGGGAAGATGGGCCGCCTCAACTATGCGGCGATCATGCAGCGGCTCAGCGAGAGGGCGAACGGGAAATACATCGACGTCACGGCCATCACCCCCACACCGCTTGGCGAGGGCAAGACAACGACAACGGTAGGCCTCCTCGAAGGCCTGGGAAAAAGAGGAAGGAATGTCGGTGGCGCCATTCGTCAGCCATCGACGGGCCCCACTATGAACGTCAAGGGAAGCGCCGGCGGCGGCGGCAACGCACAGGTCGTTCCGCTGACGGAATTCTCGCTGGGGCTTACGGGCGATATCGACAGGATCATGAACGCCCATAATATGGCAATGGTTGCCCTGACGGCACGGATGCAGCACGAGCGCAACTACGGCGACAGGGAACTGGCAAAAAGAGGCCTTGAGCGTCTCGATGTGGATCCCACGAACATCCAGATGGGTTGGGTCATCGACTTCTGTGCCCAGGCCCTTCGCAATATCGTTGTCGGCATGGGCGGAAGAATGGACGGCTTCACCATGCAGTCCCATTTCGATATCGGCGTCAGCTCGGAGCTGATGGCCATCCTCTCCATTGTACGCGACCTGAAAGACCTTCGGAAACGGATCGGCGAGATCACCGTTGCGTACCGGAAGAACGGCGATCCCGTCACCACCGAAGACCTTGAGGTTGCCGGGGCGATGTGCGCCATCATGAAGGACACCATCAATCCCACCCTCATGCAGACCGTGGAAGGTCAGCCCATCATGGTGCACGCCGGACCCTTTGCCAACATAGCCATCGGCCAGTCGTCGATCGTAGCCGACCTGCTGGGTCTCAAGCTTTTCGACTATCACGTAACCGAAAGCGGCTTCGGCGCCGATATCGGCTTCGAGAAGTTCTGGAACGTGAAGTGCAGGCTCAGCGGTCTCAAGCCCAATGTTTCGGTGATTACGGCGACCATCAGGGCCCTTAAGATGCATGGTGGAGGGCCGCGTGTCGCCCCGGGCATTCCGCTTCCAAAGGAATATACCCAGGAGGATCTGGGGCTTCTGGAGAAAGGCATCCCAAACCTGCTTCATCATGTACGCATAGTGAAGATGTCGGGAATAAAACCCGTCGTGTGCATCAACAAGTTTACCACCGACACGAAGGACGAGATCGCCCTCGTCAGAAGGCTTGCGGAGGCCGAAGGTGCGCGGGTTGCCGTGTCAGAGCAATGGTTGAAAGGCGGAGAGGGGGCTCTGGAGCTCGCTGATGCCGTCATCGACGCCTGCAATGAAAAGGTCGAGTTCGGATATCTCTATCCCCTCGAGATGCCGCTCATGCAGAGGGTGGACGTGATTGCAAAGAACATCTATGGAGCCGACAGCGTGCTGTGGATCCCCGAGGCCGAGGAGAAGGCGCGGCGCCTCGAGGCCGACCCGTCAAAGAACGATTACTTCACCATGATGGTCAAGACCCATCTTAGCTTGTCTCACAAGCCGGAACTGAAAGGTGTTCCGAATGGCTGGAGACTTCCCGTCCGGGACGTCCTCGTCTTTACCGGGGCACGGTTCCTTTGTCCGGTGACCGGCGCCATAAGTCTCATGCCGGGAACCAGCTCCGACCCCGCCTTCCGCAGGATCGACGTGGACGTGGAAACGGGAAAGGTGAAAGGGCTTTTCTAGCGAAAAGCGCGTCGCACGTCGCAGGTCCCACGTCACAAGTCTAAAGGCCAAAAAAGATTTGCTGTCATGCAACAATTCTGTTGACAGTCCATCCACCTTCGCAGTCTCTCTTTGGCAACCCGCAACTATTCTTTCACTATCTCTCCCGTTTTCACTGAAAAGAGGTAGGTTTGGCCGTCATGGGTCTTGATGAGCATTGTGCCTTCTTTGTCGTATTCAAGAACCGCTACAGTGCATTCCTTTCCAACCCGCCGGAACTCAGGCGGGCGCTCGACAAATTGAAAAGGACCCAGCTCATCGTGGTGGGCGTCGCCGCGAACGTCTGCGTTGAATCCACTGTGAGGGACGCCATGCAGCTTGACTACGAAGTAACGGTCGTTGCCGATGCCACAACCTCCTCCGATAAAACCCTTCTCAGGAGCACGTTGAAAAACATCATATTCTTCTTCGGGGACGTCCGCTCGACGAAAGAGGTCATGGACGAACTAAGGAACAGCAGTGCCCGCAAAAATGGCTGATCAAGACCGGGAAACGCTGGAAGAGACCCTCTCCGGATACACACAGGGGGTCGCGATGGAGAGAATCGATCCGGACACCCTCCATTTCCTGAAGCGCGATATGCTCGACTTCAACGAACATGACCGGGAAGCAGGCCGACTCGCTAATCTTGTGTTGATTCTCCAAATCGTAGTACTCTATGCACCAGTTCGCGCATCCACCAGGAGGAGATGATCATGAATATCATTGCGAAGTCCATTGTGAAGTCTATTTTCGTTCTTCAGGTAATCGCCCTGCTGTTGGCTTTCAGCGCACCGGCCATCGCCGACACCCCTGCCCCGCCCCGGGATTATGCGAAGGAAACTGAAGACGGACAATATGTCTTCGTCATGCTGGCGCCGCCGGAAAAGTGGGTAAGCAAGGATCAGGAACTCAGAAAAACCTACAGGACG
>Ga0351920_1081_pt1 | contig 22214 bp, 21 predicted proteins | sample BONcelHT113001C8_FD_206854 | JGI IMG/M metagenome (GOLD analysis project Ga0351920, IMG submission 206854) | Enriched cells from coal bed in the Powder River Basin, Montana, United States - BONCAT cells T11 rep2 HSBNCT.T11.300.1.C8 ... | reverse complement strand
TTCGGTGACTCCACGGTGAATTTCATCAACATGAGCGATCGCTCCGCCCCAAGCTTTCTGGGGAGTGTCACTCTAAGTTTCTTTGCCGAGGACATCGCTTTGACCCCCGATGGGCGCTATGCACTCGTGACCGACGGAGGCTTTTCTCCTATGATCGCGGTACTTGATGTCCAGAACCGCACCTTGATCGAGGAATATACGGATGGTGCCGGCAACAATTTCCAGGCTGTAGCCGTTGCCGCGGACGGAACGACCGTACTCGCGGTTGATTATTTTGGCGCAAAAGTGAATACCCTCACCCTTGATGAACTGGGCCATTTAACCTATGTGGAAAGCATCGATATCTCGAACGGCGGAACCTTGAACCCTGTGAACGTCTCCATATCACCGAATGGAAAAACCGCTATCGTTGCGACGGTGGCAAGCGCTGTTCTTCCGGCTGTTCCTGCTGACAATATGCGCTACCCTGTCTTGGAGATCACCGCTCCGGGAGTGGTTGAACTTAAAAGTTTTGTGGTCACGGCAAGTCGGCTGACAGCATGCCAGTCTATTGTTTTCAATCCTCGTGGCACAAAAGCCTATGTCCTCTCCAACCAGGAAGATCCGGACCCCTTGGATTTGATTGCCCCCAACAATGTGATAGTCGAGCTGGATGTGACCGGACCGGGAGTAGTCAGTGACACTACCATCACCACAAGTGTAGATTTTATCGGATCAAGCCAGTTGTTTGGTGTGGATACCCTTGCCATCGACCGCACGGGTCGCTACCTGTACGTTTCCAATATGACCCTGTCTAATGCGCTGAATCAGTTGCAAGTGGTTGACGTAAAAACCGCCAGCGTGGTCAAGACCATTACCTTTGAAGATGTCATGGTACCGCCAGTGGGAGGAACCTTGGAGCCGGCTAGACCCACGGGAGTGTTTATCCGCTAGGAACCATTTGGAGGATTTGAACAAAGAAGGGGTCCTGAACTTGTGTTCGGGACCCCTTCTGCCGTCTGTAGCTTTCTGAAGGCATAGCAAAGGACTGACGGCTGTACACACTCCAGGCGATAACTATTGTTGAGATACGAACGGTACTTGTTGAGTCTCACGGGGCAAGCAACTCAAAAGGCCATAGCTGAATGTTTCGGAAAATACCGTAAACGATCAGTATGATAAAAGCCGCCCACGGCAGCCATTTGAAATATCCCCAGCGCGGTTGGATCACGAGAAGCGCCATAATGGGTAAAGAAGTTACCATAAGAGGGTTCATTTTCAACGCACCCATGAGGTTTCCGTGGAGCAACAGATGCATGGCACGTAGTGAACCACAACCTGGGCAATACAAACCGGTACACCAATGTAACGGGCATGGCGGAAACAACTGAGAGATGGCGGGATCAAAGAAAAACAAAACACCAAGCACGACCCTACCGGCCACCGCGAAAACAGCGACCAGTACGAATTTACTTGTCAGATGCTTACTAGGCATCCAAACTACTAGCCACGACGCCGAATACAATGAGCAGGATATAGCCAATTATCGTTAGAATTCCCAAGCCGAAAGATATCCAACACCAGAGTTTTGCATTTTTGGATGCAGCCAAAGCACCCTTGATGTCTCCTGATTGAATCTTTCCATTCACTTGAGCCGCAAAGACAATGGCCGGAATCCCCAACGGCAAACAACAGAACAAGGTGACCAGAATGGAATGAACAAGATAGTTCGGAATGTTCTGTGTGGCAACTTCAGCCAACTGCAAGACCTCTCCGCATTTGATACAGTTACAAGCATTATCATCATTCTGTGTTCCGCATTTTCTGCAATACATGGTTCATTCCCCCTTATTATTCTTCCATCCGGATATCCCTGACGAAAACCTGCCGATGACTCTATCGAAAGACGCTTGTTACCGTGCAGCCATCAAATTCGATATTAAGCATTCAGCTCCTTTTAACTCCAAGCCTTAAGCATTAAGTTTTTTATATCTGGCCAGTAGTGTCCCAACGTTGAATACTAGATTAGCCGTAATTGCCCGACAATATTGAGAGAAATCGACATCATGCCATTTAACGACTTGAAAATGTTCCAGAGGTCTGTTCATCTTCGTACAGCACTGTACGGAGGTGGGGACCATGTACACCGGCAAGCTCGTTTTCTCTCAAGTGATGGAGCATCTTCCGCTCCATGTGTTTCATCGATGCGTAGATCGGTACAACGGCGACTTCAAGGTCAAAGAGTTTACCTGTCTCGACCATTATCTCTGCATGGCCTTCGCGCAGTTGACTTACCGCGAAAGTCTCAGGGATATCGAAGCCTGTCTGCGTGCCCAGAAGAACAAGCTGTACCACATGGGGATACGCAGTGCTGTTTCCCGCAATACGCTGGCAAACGCGAACAAGGTCCGCGACTGGCGTATTTATGCCGACCTTGCACAGTCGCTGATACAGGTTGCCCGGAAGCTTTACCTCGGCGACGACTTTGCGTTGGAACTCGACAGCACAGTCTACGCCTTGGATGCAACGACCATTGATCTGTGCCTCTCCATGTTCCCATGGGCCAACTTCAGAAAGACCAAGGGAGCGGTAAAACTGCATACCCTGCTGGATTTGCGCGGCAATATCCCGACCTTCATCTACATTTCCGACGGCAAGCTCCACGAGGTCAAAACCCTCGACCTTCTTCCTATCGAGCCGGGAGCATTCTATGTAATGGATCGGGGATACCTGGATTTCGAACGGCTTTATCCTTTCGCGCACGGCGGCGCGTTTTTCGTCATTCGGGCCAAGTCGAATCTGAAGTGCAACCGGATATACTCGCACCCCGTGGACCGTACCACGGACATTATCTGCGATCAGTCGGTGCAGTTAACCGGAGTCCGTCAAGCAAAGTATTACCCGGAGAAACTGCGCCGGGTGAAGTACTATGATGCGACGACAGAGAAGACTATCGTATTTCTGACGAACAATTTCGTCCTGCCGGCCCTGACCATAGCCGAACTGTACCGCTGTCGCTGGCAGGTGGAGCTGTTCTTCAAATGGATCAAGCAGAACCTGAGGATCAAGACCTTCTACGGCACTTCGGAAAATGCCGTCAAATCTCAGATTTGGATCGCCATCTCTGTCTACGTGCTTGTCGCCATTATGAAGAAAAGACTGAAAATAGAGGCCAGCCTCTACACAATTCTACAGGTATTGAGTGTAACAATTTTTGAACGAATGACGTTAATACAGGTACTTACAGAATCGGTCTACGAAAATGAAACCAGCAATAACGATAACCAACTGTTTTTATTCAGTTAAACGTTGGGACACTACTGATATCTGGCGTCAGAATATGCCGCAGGCCCATATCTATGTCAACAGGTTACTTAATTTCCATATGGAAACCACTTAACAATTGATTGCAATGCAGACAACGCGCCCGGCACACGTATCAGGTACTGATTCTGAGCTGTGGCCATCCTACGGCTATAAATGGAAGATATGAAAGGCTTACAAAAGTTTGGCATAAGGCAAACCGTCATATGTGGCAATTTTGTCAAATATGACGGATTTTGCCATCAATTTTTCCCTCACACCCTATTACGTTCTCAAGTACCGACTCAGAATCACTAGTTTTGCACTATCAGTATTCATAGATTCATTTTGGCACAAAAGTTGTAGAGATTCTTTGTAGAAGCATTATCACGAAAGCTGAACTGAGTTGTACACCGAACAAACCAGTTCAGAGAAACCGTTCATGCCAGCAAAAGTTTGAGAAAACAGAAAGCGGGTGGGAACAATGAGAGACTTCGACAGTTGGTTAGAGGATATCCTGAGAAGATTACCGCTCACAAAGCCGGGGACCCTGGTTGCGTCGCAAGAAGGAATTGGCGTATTTATCGGAAACTGGCTTGGCGGCAACCGCTTATATGGTGTGAAACGTGGCAATCGCGTTGTTGTGGAAATGTATCCGTCCGGCGAGAGGGTGGAAGCAGAACCAGTCAGCCGAGACCGGCTTGTGAAGCGTGTCCTCAAATGAAAGTCTGGGGGTTCGCTTCATGTAAGGAATGCAGTCTCCAGAAAGGTGTATCTCGAGTATCGTCCAAAAAGAGCCGTGCAAACCATTGCAGCGGGGTTTGCCGAAAGTACGAGTCTTCATTTTCTCACCCGACAGTCTCCCTGAGCCTAGAGTTCCCTAGCACGGGGAGTAGCCCTGGACTCCACGGAAACACCAGGAAAAACTCTCTTGTGCAAAAGGTGCTGACATTCCCCTCAATGGCTGTGTGACAATGCGCTGAACAACGCCAATCCGCCGACCAGGAGCAAAGCGCCAGCCCATATCAGATCGAAATTCACCCAGCCTTTTTTCAGAATCGCCAACCCAAGCTTCTTGTACACGACCCAGGCAACTGCACCCATTACCGCCAACATTGCAACGGTATGGAGAGATACGGCCAGCAGCAACACGACACTATTGTAAAGGTTTGCCGTCAGCGGACCGGAATGGCTTGTCAGGGAAATAAAAATGGGGGCTATCATCAGACCGGCGCCATGGGCGGAGGCCATGAGAAACGACCAGAAAAACAGGTCGCGCATGCCAACCTCCATGCCGACCCAGCGAGGATGTCGATAGTAACGGAAAAGCTTGTAAAGGCCGAAAGTCAGAAGAAGAGCGGCAGTCGACAACCGCAAGACCGGCAGGTTTACCAGGTGCCCCACGACCAGCACAAGGCCCGCCACCACGGCGACTGAAGCCGCGTGACCGATGGCTATGGGGAGAAGTGAAGTCCAGACAGCCTTTTCACTTTGCTGCTGAAGCCCCCGGGACAGGGCGAACAGCCACCCCATCCCGGGGTTGAGTCCATGGTAGGCGCCAAAGCCTATCATGGCCAGCCAACTGACCAACAGGTCAGGATGGATAACAGAATGTATCTGTGGATGCATCTCCACCCTCCAACCGTACCTGGTGAGCGCGAGTCTCTCCGAAATCGATGAAAAATTCGGGGTCCAGGGACATTCCGCCGATCGGCCCCACATCAACCTTGGCCATCCAGCCTGACATCCGCTCGGGGTAGAACTGGTCATCCACAACCCCGTACAGCGAGTTGGTGAAATAGACGCGTTTCCCGTCCCGGCTTATTTCTACCATCTGCGGAGCGCCGAGAAGTGGGCCGCTTTTGGGATGGGCCGTGCGACGGACAATGCCTCCAAGTTGAATCGAACCGGTCAATTTCGGCTGGAACGGGTCGGAAACGTCGTACTGACGCAGTTCACCCGTGCCCCAGCACGAAACATAGAGAAAGCGGTCATCCAGCGAGAGGTCTATGTCGGTCACCAGCGGGGGAACGGCCTTGAGGTCCTTGAGAGGCGGCGGAAGGTCTTTCGGGTCTGCAGGTTCGGCCGGGATTTCGATGACCTTTCTCATCGCCCACTTTTCGTCGTTTTCCCGGTACCATACCCAGATAGAGCTGGACAGGTCCTTCAGGCCGAGGACGACACACACGAAGCCGTACGCTTTGGCCGGTTCGTGAGCCGGCCGCACTTCGAAAACCAGTTGGTACTCATCGCCGAGGCTTAACGTCTGGATATTTTTACGGCGGCGCATATTCCAGAAATGGAGGTTTTTACCGTACCGGGCATTGATCAGGTCGTCCAGAATCAGGCCGTTTTCGAACTGGGCCGGTAACCCCCATTCGCTGGTAATCATGACATCGCGGGTGAAATGCCACCAGAAATCGTACGACAGCTTCTGTGGACCCCGCTCCAGTTCCCACGGCCCGAGGACACTGAAATTGAAATGGTCCAACATGAAAATTCCTCCGGGGCCATCGCCGTTTGCGGAGGCCAGGGCACTTACATAGATGGCATCGGGACCGCAATGCACCGTGTGGGGACGACTGTAACCGGACCGCTCCATGAGTTCTTTCGGTTCGATGATTTTGCTGATGGTGGGCCGGGCAGGATCAGGTTTGGTATCGATGATGTAAATCCGGGAACTCCTGAGGCCGGGAACAACCAGGTAGCGGCGTTCCAGGTGCGGGTGCGGGGCGGAGGGGCATAGCGCCGAACTGCAGCAGCTCCAGCCGTAATGGTGGAGTTCGTCCCCCACGTATGGCATCTGGAGCATATGAATAACCTTACCGTATTTGCTTGAACCGGGATCAAGATCGACGACTGCCAGCGCATCGGGCTTATCGTTGCTGCCGTAATTGAGGGTTGCAACGTAACCCAGCTTTTCCCGTGGAGCTTGCATCGCCATCCGTGGAGATGGATAAAAGGTCGGATCTGGTCGCAATAAAGCCATATCGATCACCTCCTGGGAGGTCTCGTAGTCAAGGTATCAGCAATTGCCAGGACTCGGCATCGGCCTACCCATTGTTTCCTTTTTGTATTTACTCAACCTCCTGTTTGTTACTTTATCAACATTGCCAACATTGTCAACTTGATCCCAAATAGACTCTTTCGCCCTTGTCGGTTGCCGCGAATACGATCCGTTCACCTTTATACTCCGGATACCAACTGACCGGGTTTTCCAACAGGTGCCCACTATCCGATTTTTCTATGGGCAGGTAGCTATCGAGATGCATAGTTTCAGAGACATTGACTTTGTATAGTACTATGAGCCCGCTACTGAGCAATCCACATATAGCACCTTCCGCAGCATCATATTTTTCGCCGAGCGACGCGTCTGGATATGAACTATTGAGTTCCCACACAGCTTCGTAGAGCCCGGCATAATCCTCGTTTGCCGAGCTGAGCAGCATTGCCTCAGCATCTCTGCGTAAAATTTTCATATAAGTAAACTCGACTTTCGCACGTGGTGATTTGAATGCAACTGTTTGTATTGTCGAGGGTGCGTCCCCTCAGCCCCCAGATCGGTACGATCTTCTTTATCCCTTCACTTCGCGCCAGCGGAAACAATCCACGCCAGGTGTTCTGACTTGGTGAGCCGTCCTCGATGCGCTACTGATGAAAGCCCCGTGAAAATGAAGAAAAAACAACAGGATGTTTCGTGTCTGAACTTACGGGCGGCCGCGGCGTCGAATTTCACGCCGGTGGATAAGAAGTCCCAGGTACTTGTTGAGTGGATGACTCCTTTTCAGAAAGCGGAAGACCTGTAGATGTCGTGTCCCGATTTGTACCAGCAGCGACAGGATTCTCTCACTGCCGCCTTTGTCCATCCCCCTGCGAAGTGTATCGAGGGCTTCCCGTTTTTTGCCGGCGGCGAGGTAAACCTTGCCAAGATTCAGATAGTGAAGAGGATTAGCATCGTCGTGTTCGATGGAAGTAAGACAGAGAGATTCGGCCACCAGGAACTCACCCCGTTCCTTCGCGATACACAAACCTAGACAGGAATGCCAGTCGGGATCGTCATGCAGGGCGAATGCTTTTTCCAGGTGGGCCAGTGCCGACGTGAACTCCTCTTCTTCCATGGCTTTCCATGCCAGTTCGAACTGCTCTTTTGCTTCATCGAACGCCGAACGTTCCATGCTTCACCCCGTTTTTCGCCTGATTTTCATGAATCGAAAGGGTCTACACAAGTGACAAGTTTGGCCCCTTTTTCCCTCGGATTACAAATACCATAAAAAAAGGGAAAGGACATCAGAAGTCCTTTCCCACCATGTCATGTTTACGGTTATATATATGCATTCGCCCATTCAGTGGACAACTTTGAATGCACTTTTCTTGGATTTACAGATCTGACAGGTTTCGCTCGGGGACTTTTCGACAGTATTTCCGCAGGACTCGCAGACATAATAGTCAACATCGGATAGTGCATCGAAGCTTTCCAGTGCCTTTTCGAAGATAGTGGCATGAGCCTTCTCAACTGATTCGGCATAGGAAAAAAATTCCCGGGCAAGATCCCAGATCGCACCCTCTTTTTCAGCATCTTTTATCATCTGCGGATACATGCTCATGACGTCGCGAGCATCGTTGAGAGCTATCGCAAGGTTCTCCTTACTGGAATCTTTAACCTTTTTCGTGTCAAACAATCCCGCTGCCCAAAGTTCGCTTGTCCCATGCGCGGTCTCGTGCAGTGATCTCAAAAACATTCGGGCAATGATGTCTTCCGATGCCGACGAGGCACGAAATATCTTCGCGAGCTGCATTTTCCCTTCCCGTTCGGCTATTTCAGCAAAAGAAGCATATTCTTCTCTCAATTGCGACTCGGTCTGGAATGCCTTTAAAACATTCTGTTCCGTTCTACATTCACTTAATTTCGTCACCTGAGACACCTCCTTCCCGGCAAATCCTCTTAGCCGGATGATCTCGACTCTCAGCTCAGCTAGCAACTGAGACCTTTTTCTACTGCCTTGATAGTAGTATAACTCTTATGTTTCCTTTCTGTATATCCTAAATTCAGGCAGAAAAGGGGGCTGACAAAATAGAGCGCATGCTACTTTTCCGTCATAATTTCCGTGGTTTTCCAGCGCGTTCGTCGTAAACCAGAATCAAGTGCAGCACTAATTGTACCGCTAAAGACTATCGATCTCGGCCAGCCCAAACCTAAAGCACTCACGGCAGAGCCCATGACTAATCTTTGGCAGTTTGCTGTTCTCAAACAATCTCAAAGCTGCAATGGCGGCTTCCACGTCTAGCCAAAAATTTTTCGTTACTTCCACTTTCTTGCACATGCTGCATATTTTGAGGAATTCTTCCGATCGCGGAATGTCTGCTTTCAATAACTCAACAGTGTCCCGCGCTTCTTCACGGAGTACAGTACTTGAAAACTCGATCGTATCATTCTGGGCAGCGGTAATACGTAATTCAAGATACCGGCGTTTATCAGGAGCATCACAGCGGAATGGTAGCCTAACCGACCTACGGGTCCTTCTGATTTTTTCCAGTACGATTTCGTACAAGTGCCTTGTTTCAATACCATCAATAAAATCCCAGAGGGATTGATTGAGAATTTTATCAGGATGACAACTTTCCGCCGCTTCATTTTCCCGCGCGAATTCCAACCACGTATCGCTGACATGAACGATCCGGTCCTTACCGTCAATGAGATAGCAACAGGACCCTCCGGTTTCTTGACATTCCATCGCAATACCTCTCACTTTCACACCACATGTTCAGGCACTGATCTGCCTCCGCCGGCAACGTCTCTCTGTTCCCCAAAAAAATCCTGCCAATTTCGCCACAGCCTGCTTTCCAGTTCGCTTGTGGTCATTCCCTTGATCACTGCAACCTTCTCCAGTATTTTCAGGAGCAAATCAGGCATGCCGATTTCTTTTGCAAGCCAGCGGTAACCGTCAGGGTTGTCTGTCTCCAACAGCATGCGCTCCACTGGCAGAATCGCTGCAATACCAGGCGCTTTCCGCGGATTCAGCACGTCCACCCCGACGGTGAAGTAGCACCCGGCCGCCAGATACGATTCTATCAGGCTGTGCGGGCCTGCATACCAGTGGATAATCGACCTGCCGATCCGATAGCGCGTCAACATCTCCAGCACCTCACGATCGGCGCCCCTGGTGTGCAGATTCATGGGCTTTGACAGACGCTGCGCCCAACAACATTCGTATTCAAAAACCTTCAGCTGGCCGGGATATAGATCCCGATCTTTCACATAATGGAAATCGAGCCCCGCCTCACCGATAACCGGCGTTTCTTCCAGATAGCCGTCGAGTTCGTGCAACCGGTCCGTGTAGCGCGCGGCCTCCCAGGGATGGATGCCGAAGGCCGGAATAATCAGGGGACAGGAACGGGCCAGCTCCAGCGTTTTCTGGTAGGACGGCACATCCATGGCAACCGCCATGGTCAGAATGCGGTGTTTCTCAATCTGGTTGAGTGCCTCGGGCCAGGCTTCAGTATACCAATCAAGATGCGCATGTGCATCAACCAACATTGACTCTCCTTCAATGTCATCGACCTGTTTCTGTATTATACCAATTCCATATCAAGGATGATCTCAAGGCGGCAAGGATTGAGGCTGCGAGGCGTACTGAAGAGTACGTTGAGCAGCCGAAGACGAGCCAACGCAGAGAGGGCCTTGATATGGAATTGGATTTAATCGTTGAAGTTCAGTGATGATTTGACAACACGTTTCCCATCATGTTCGATGACACAGATATACCGTCCCACGACGCCGCCGGCAGTGACTAAGGCCTGGTGGTCCGCGGAGGAACCGTAAAAGCCCCAGCCCGCCAAGGAACAGCACTATCAATTCTATTTAGTTTCGGGATTCACAATCCTGCCCATGAAGAGAATACTGCCACTTTCGTTATCCCGAATAAGACAGATGAACGGATGATCGGCACGAAATACCGGATACTGGCGGAAAGACTTCGTGGCCATCTCGACGGCCGTGGCGGCAGCGGCTTCCGTGCCTTCTTCATTGACTTCGACAAAGGCCTGGTGCTTGATCTGTGAGATATAAAGCCTTCCTTTCGGCCAGCCCATACCGCGAAAATCCGCCGTACTGAAATCAAACGCTTCTTTCATGCCCATCCTGGCAAAAGGAGACACCAGGTCGTATTTGGTTTCAAGCTTGAATCTCGGCAGAAAGAGTTCAATCTTCTGATCCGGTTGCACATCAAGTTTCGCCAGCCAGCCAGTAATGCTCCGGTCGGTCAGCTGTCTTTCCAGTGCGGCCAGACCATTTACTGTCCGTGGCAGCAAAACGACCATCGACAAAGTCTTTCCTCGGTACGGAAGTGAAACGGCCTGGAAATCTTTTTCCTCCAGGAGTTTAAAGTCGCTCTTCTGGTACATCATGGGCACCGTCACCTGCTTGCCTGCCGACAGGTTGAAGGGAACATCCTGGGTGCTGCTTTTCTGAAATTGACTCGCCCAGGTGCCTTTGAAATAAATCGCGTTCAGCAGCACACAAACGGAATTGGGATCAAGTTTATCAAGTATTTTCTCGATTTTCCCCTCGGTTTTCTGCTTGACCCAGCCGTTGATCTTGTCCAAGCCGCCGCCAAAAATCTCGGCATCAAAATAGTTTTTCAGGATGGCCTTGAACTCGCCGCTCACATCACCGCCGGTCAGGACCAAGGCATTGGCAATGTTCAGTTTCTGCCCGGTTTTATTGGCTGTCGCGGCCAGTTCCCTGTTCAACCGCTTGAACGCAGACGGCAGCGAACTTTGATCCAACGAAAAAAGAAGGGCCGACTTCATCTCTTTCGCCGTAGTACCACAGGCACCGGCGTACGTCATGCCCAGCGCCGAAGAGATGCTGTACGGTGAAAAGAAGAGATTACCTTCCGGGACACCAAGTTCTCGATACATTTTCAGGGCAAAGGCGTTGTTGCCTTGCACAATATTTTCTCGCTTCGCCGAGCCCGCGGCAGGTTCCGCCAGTGCTCTCGCAAATGGCCCGGCAAACATAACACCTACTAGCATGACTGACAACACCGCAACAAATCGCTTCATTCTCCTCTCCTCTCTCCAAGGCTTCCCGGAAAAAATTGGTTCCGGAAGCTCGAAATACATTGCTAACCTTGCAATACCTTCTTATTTCGGACACCTGCCATCGCTACCGCAACTCTGATGACCGCAACAATGGGAACTTGAATCGCATGGCTCTCCGTAATCGGTGCAGCAGCTGCCGCCTTCACAGACATTACTGGAACATTCATCATTACTGGAGCATGCCGCGCCGTCATCACTTTTTTTTGTTGATGTAGATGTATCCACATCGTAATTACCCGCGGTTATCATTATTTTTTCGAAAGTAAAATCTTGTTGTCAGCCAGGCAAGCCACCTGCGTGGGAAATTTCGACCAGGCACACGACGCTAAGGATTGCTGCCAATACCAGAATTTTTTTTGCGAATGACTTTTTCATTGCATCCTCCTTGGATAATGATTCTGCCAGAGACAGAAGCGCTTACTTTGCCTGACCATAGGAACCGGACAAAAGCGGCATGTAGGAGCCGTATGTGCCAGAAGTTTTCGTATCAGACGATTTTGACTATGGAAGTGGAGGAACGGGTTTATCAAGCTTGGGCGGTTTCGGATCATCCTTTTTCAAGTCATTGGGATCGACAACTCCCGTCTTGCCGCTGAGATCGACCGGGTCCGCGGCAAAAGAATGCACCGAAAAACCGAACAGACACACCACCGCCAGCAACAACGTACACTTTTTCATGATATTCTCCTTTTGGGCTACAGCAGCTATGCTGCCATTTTCTGTTTATGCTGTTTAGACAATCCACAGGTCTTTTTTGTTCCCGGACATCAATAAATAATTCATCACAGGATTGTATATTCAACAATGATTGCCTTACAAATTCTCCAAAATTGCCAATACACGTATCAAACATTCTTTTCTGCCGACGTTTCGCGGTGAGCGCATCAGTTGGAAAACATGGGGTTGGAAGTGACAGGTACCATGCACCCTGACAAGTATTGCGAAAATTCTATTCATGTAAAATGCTTTGTTGCAGTCACTACGCAATGATTAATACAACGATCCATACAACGTCCTGGATGCAAAGAATCCCACAGCCGTAAACAATGCCCCATACATTAGGAGTTGCGCACCTCGCTGAGGCCTGTAATGGGAGAGATTCCACTCCGAAACAGATATCATGGTACGAAGCCTAAAACTAGTGTCATTCGGGACAGTAGTGAATTGACAAAAATTTTATTACTAGGATAATTTCTATAAGAAATCGACTTATATGTATATTTATTTCTCAGCTGGATATTCCGGCAAATATATTGGGTGAAAACATAAAGGAAAACTTTCGTTGCCGTTCTCAACGACGGTTCAAATAGTGTAAGGAGACTATTATGAAAGTCCCGTTTTACGGTCACCAGCGGCAGTACCTGAGCATCAAGAAAGAAATCGATGAAAAGATAGAGGAAGTCATCATGAGCGGCCAGTATGTTCAGGGTCCCATGCTGAAAAAATTTGAAGGGGAACTGGCTGCATACGCAGGGATGGATCATGCAATCGGCGTCGGCAATGGAACCGACGCCCTTTGGCTCGCCTTCATGGCTCTTGGGCTTGGTGAAGGTGATGAACTGATTACCACCGCCAATACTTTCTTCGCTACCGCGGAAGCGATGTGGATCGCCGGTTGTACCGCGGTACTGGTCGACTGCGACCCGAACACCAGGTGTATCGATCCGGAGGTGGTCAGAAAAGCGATTACGAAACGCACCAGGGCAATCGTGCCGGTTCACCTTTACGGTCAATGTGCTCCGATGAGAGACATTCGCAAGATCGCCGACGAATACGGACTGTTTGTAATCGAAGACAATGCTCAGGCGATCGACGCCCACGGAGACGATTTCAGGACCGGTGAGTTGTCCGACGCGGTTTGTACGAGCTTCATTACCCAGAAGAATCTGGGCACCTTCGGCGACGGCGGTGCGATCTGGACCAACCACCGCTACATCAACGATCGTGTCCGCAAGATGCGCAACCATGGCTCAAATAAACGCGATGTGCACAGCTTCGGTTTCAATACACGCCTGGATGACCTGCATGCGGGCATCCTGAGCGCCAAGCTCAACCACATCAGAGAATGGAGCGACCGCCGTATCGAGATCGCTGACCTGTACACGACCGGTTTGGCCGGCTGTGATTTTATCGACCTACCGTACGTTCGCCCCGGTTATCGCCACGTGTTTCACCTGTATGTCATCGAGACGAAGGATGCCGGCGACCGTGACAAAATGCTCGACTACCTGAACAGAAACGGCGTCGATGCCAAGACGCATTACTCCATTGCGATTCATCAGCAGGAGGGTTTTCCATGGGGCAAGAGTGCTCGCCTGGCCGGCCCCCTGGTCAACGCGGAAAAGAACGCAGCCTCCTGCATCTCGCTTCCAATGTTCCCTGAATTGACGCAAGAAGAAATCCGGCACACGATCCAAACCATTCGTGACTGGCCTGAAAGGATGGAAGAAAATCATGCGAACATCACATAAAATATACACCGTAGCCATAGCTGGGATGGGCAAACGCGGAACGCATCATGCCGAAGCGTTTGCCAACAATCCCCGTTTTCGTATCGCAGGTATAAGCGACACCGATCCACAACGCCTGGATGCCGCCGTACAGGCTTTCGGGGGAGATTATGCGAGCACTAACGTAACAGACATGCTTGACCATACCATGCCCGACATCTTCGCTTTTTGCACTCTTCCGCAAATTCGACTCCCGTATATCAAGGCGGGTGTGGAAGCCGGCGTAAAGCTCATAGCTTATGAAAAACCCATGGCCATTTCCATGAACGAGGCCCTGGAAATACAGCGTTTACTGAGTGGGGCAAGCATCAAATCGGTTGTCAGCCATCAGCACCGCTATGGCGATCACTACAAGAAGGTAAAGGAAATCATCGACAGCGGCATGATCGGCAGGGTTCAAACCGTTTACGGGCATGCCACCGGATGGATGCTGCATATGATGACCCACCTCATCGAGTATGCACGCTGGTACAACGGCTACGCGGAGGCGGAATGGGTGGTCGGACAGGCGGACGGGCTGGGGAAATTCAGGGATACTCATTCTTCACCGGAATATATCGCAGCACTGATCCATTTCGAAAACGGGGTTCGCGGCATCATCGAATGCGGTGCCGGAGCGCCGGACGTGCCCGAGGTGGAAGCATGGTGGCGTAAATGCCGCATCGGCGCGCAGGGCACCGAAGGTTTCGCCGAGGTGCTGACCGGCGGCAGCGGCAGCGGTGGTGGCTGGCGTGCAGTAACCAAGAACGGGGTCATGTCCGGCCATGGTGGTATGGACTATAACCATGACATGCATCCATATGTTCAGGAAATCGCGGAATGGATGGACGATCCGGCAAAGGTTCACCCATGCAACGGCGAGCGTGCCCTGAAGGGTTTCGAGGTTATGATGGCAGCCTGCCGGTCCGTAGTACAGCGTGGCAAGATCATGTTGCCACTCGACATGGGTGAATCGGAACTGTCAGCCCTGGAGTACTCCCTGGCGAACAGTTCAGGTGAAAATGAATTGAATGTCCTGAAAAAATCGTTTACGGCACTGTCAATATAAAGCGGCAGGAGGCTCCCGACCTCAGATGACTGCTTCTCACCGGCTCACGGATGGGCTTTTTTCCGCACGCTTTCTTTGATCCGCTGAATATGCCCGCGGCCCAGTGCTTTTACTTCGCAGCCGAGCTCGAAGTAGCGGCGGATCTTTTCGTCGGAGAGTATTCCATAACAGTCAATCACGGCCAGCGGGTTACCCGCCCAGGCGACGACATCATCCGGTTCCAGTTCCAGATAAGGAGCATGAGGAACGGCAAGCACAACGGCTTCCACCCCCTTGAAAACCTTCTTCAGATCTTTCTTTACCACAATTTTTTTCAATCCGTCCTGATTGCGGAAAAAGCGTTTCCACGAATGTGACGGATCGGGATAAAAATCCTGGTTTTCCAGCTCATACCAATGGTCCACGTAGGGATCATGGACACGCATTTCCGCTCCCATCTCAGTCAGCTTGCGTACGACCAGTTCGCTGCCGCTGTAACGGGTATCCCCCACATCCTGCCGGTAACTAGCCCCGCAGATCAGGACATCGGCTCCGGCGATGTACCGCCCGATGTTGCGCAGGGCGTCGCGGGTGAGTTCGGCCACATGTAGCGCACGCGTATCGTTGATGTCGATTGCCAACGGAGTTATCTTGAAAACGCTGTTGCCATCCTCGAATCCGAGAATGTGCCGATACGCCCAAAAACCGAGTCCTCCGTCCTTCGGCAGGCAGTAGCCGCCGATGCCCGGACCGGGGAATATGATATTACTGTGCGTGGGACGCATTTTTATGGCGTTTATGACCTTAATCAGATCTATGCCGTTGCGCTCGGCAAACAGGCTCCATTCGTTCAGGTAAGCCAGAATGGTTGCGCGGTATGAATTTTCCACAATCTTGGTTGTCTCTGACTCTATGGGGCGGTCCATAACCGTGAGCGGATAATCTTTGGTGTTCAGCACCTGTTCAAGAAACTTCACCACCCTCTTTCGGGCTTCGGGATTGCACCCGGAGCAGACCCGCCAGAAATCGCGAATACTGGATACATAGTCTCTGCCGGGCATTACCCGTTCAAAGCTGTGGGCAAGAAGCGGCACAGACTTAATCCCTCGTTCGGCAAAAGCCTTTTTGAGAATAGGCCAGGCAACGAACTCGGTCGTGCCCGGCGCTACGGTCGTCTCGATCAGCACCAGGCAGGAAGGACGAATCTTCTCTCCAATGGTGCGCATGGTCGCGTCAAGGGCAGTCATATCGGTTTCGCCCGTACGCATGTTGCCGAGGCTGTTTTTGCTAAAATCGCACTGCACATCCACCACCACGCAATCGGCCAGTTCAAGGCAGTCGTTGTTGTATGTGGCGGTAAAGGTCTTCTTTTCCAGAACACAGCGTGAAATTAACGTGTCAACCTCGGGATCCTCTGCTTTTACCGGTGAAATCCCCCTGTTGAGGAGCGGGATTTTCCAGTAGCTTCGAGAACTGGGCCGCTGGCAGCCTATGACGAATTTGCTCGGATGTCCCTGCTTGTTTTCGGTATCAGCGATGATTGCCGCCATGACCGCACCGACAAAACCTACCCCCATGACGACGACTATTTCCTTTCCTTCACCACGAGCACGTTCCGAGAGTTCCCTGATCCGCAGGTTTTCATTATCATAATCTTCCTTTAGAGGCAGAGGAAATTTTTCCCCGGATGGGCTTATGGAATAGTTTGCATGACCGTTGTTTTTACCGGAAGTTGGCTTGCTCTCTGCCATTGGTGAACCCTCCTGGTCTAATCCTCACAACAAAAAGTGTCTGGTAGCGAAAAGAGAACGTTGCCCGGAAAGCTGTTTGATCGACGGCAAGCTGAGGCAGTGTGCATGGATTTTTTGCACCGTAACGCTCTACGGAGAACTGGATATGCGAGAGGAAATTTTCTCGAACCTTGCGGGTTTTGAAAACATCCTTCTGCTCATTCCCCCTTGGATGTTACGCAGTAAAAACAGCCGGGGTATTCAATTCCAAAGAGGAAGTGCCATCAGCATCCCTCCGGTTCAATTCTATTAGAAGCAATGGTACCTTTATCTCCTTCATTGTCAATTGCTGAGACATGGCCCCCATTCATTTACCTATTCATTTTTCAGGTGAACAAGGTTCGGCATGAGGCACCAAGCCAACACTGTAACATGACATTTCCCCCACCATTCTTTCATCGGGTCGTTTTAGGCACGCTAATCGTCGTCGCAGAAAAAATCTGCTGCCTGCGGTTGCCGCGCCGGGTAACGTAGTGAGGGATGTCAGGTGCTATTACTCGTGCGATTCTTGCAAAAAGGCAGATAGCAAGGGCACGACTAGTACCGATTAAATATACTGCTCACATATTTCTCATAACTCCATAGTTCCGGGCGGCTGCAGGACAAATTGACGAAAGCACCCGGTATTCCGGATGTTTCTCCTGCATGATCATGGTTTTTTCACCCCTGTTGTGCCATAATGGAATCATGCAAAGGGGGTGTTTGTATGAAATGCGAATTCAAAGACGGCCTGACAATTGACTATTCGGGCTCTCTCCGGGTTCGAAGAGGAAATAACATAGAAGGTGTCCTTGTGAAAGAAACCGGTTTGCCCGATACGATCAAATTTGTGCTGGACAGTGCCGCACGAAACCATGACTGTAACGAGCTTCGGAAGATCACGGAAGAAATAACACGGACCGAGTGCGGAAGAATTTGCATAAACTGAATTGATGCCGTGTAACGGTACGTCATTCCATATAAAGAAAAGACCCCGGGACGGGAAGGTTCCGGGGCCTTTTTTGTTTGAAAACGTGGGGTTCGGGGTTTCGGGGCCTGTTTCTCGATCAGTACGACTTATCAATTGATACCGACAATGCTCAGTGAAGTTCACCTGACGGCAACTACTCTACCTCATCCCGCAGAGCCTGGGCGATGTCGCCACTGATAGCGGCGAGGGCGCGGCCGTGGGCGGCGACCAACGCATCATAATCCGTCCCGCCGACCGGCTCGCTCACCAGCGAGTGTCCCTTTCTCGGGGTGGCCCCGACAGCGATGCGGCGAACCGACCAAAGGGCCTCGATCGTGACCCCTTCTCCAGGGATCGTTTCAAAGCGCTGAATGTCCACCAGCACGCGAAATTCCGCGTCTCGGCTTGCGCTCTGCTGATAGGCCGATATCCGCGCGGGCCGCAGCAGGCGGGCGAGGTTTTCCGCAAGCAGACGTGGGATTTCGCTCTTCAACGACTCTGCCCATCGATGCGTTTCAAGGATTTCCACCCTGTTGGCGGCAACCCGTATCACCAGCTGCGGCCGATCAATCAGATCCGGCAACGTGACCGGACCCACGGCGACCGCACGGGTGGTCGTAGTGGGGACAGTGGCCTCCGGCGCCATGGCAGTCAAAGTGTAGAAGCTCACGCCGGGTGATCTGCCGCAGCCGGCGGCGATTAACCAGAAGAGTGTCACAATCCTTACTACGCCAGTTGAAGGTGCCCAAAGTGAGCGACCTTGGCCTATTTCATTGCTGCTCGTGAGGCGTGAGAAGTGAGATGTCAGCTTCGACGTCTTACGTCTCACGTCTCCCATTAAATCAATTGTCGAATGCAGTTTCATCGCCCCTCCCCCTTCTTTCCGCGAATAAGCGACTCCGGGTTACGCTCCAGATAATCGACGAGTATCCGCACCGACCGGGCAGCGCGGGAAAGCTCGCGCAGCGTTTCTCGAAGGTCCTGCTGCAGAGGCGCATCCGTGGAGAGAACCTCCCGTGCTCCACTCAGCGTGTTGCGCGCATCCTCCAGCAGGGCGCGCGCCTCCGGCATGATCTCGGCGTCGGTCTTCTTCAGTAGCTGGTCAGCGCTTTGCATCGCCTGATCGAGGCTCCGCACCGCGAGCCGCACTTCGGCCGCAATCTCCTCAAGCGGCATTTTCTCTATTTTCCTGGCGATTCGCGTCAGCGACTCCTGAAGTTCATCCTCACCTGCCCTGATCGTCGGAAATTCGGGAGGGACCCGGCTCCAGTTAATCTTCGCATTCTGAGCCTTCGGCAAAAATTCAAGAGCGACGTATCGCTGGCCGGTCAGCAGGTTCCCGCTTCCGAGCCGAGCGCGCAGGCCGCGGCCAACCAGTTCATTGATGAATGCATGCGACTCTTCCGGCGACCTTGGTCCCGAGGCCACTTGACCTCGCAGTCGCTCAGGATAGAGCCGTATTTCGACCATGATGAAAAAATCCTTCTTGATGGGATCGAACTGCAGGTTGAGTTTGGTAACGTCTCCGAGAGGAACACCACGAAACTCCACCGGCGAATTCACAGACAAGCCGCGAACCGACTCTCTGAACACCAGCAGGAAGGTTTGAGAGGTCTCGGCGTGCTTCATCGCTTCTTCCCTGTTGGCAAACAGGGAGAAGACGGAATTCGGGACCGCCCGAGACGTTTCGCCCTTTCCCTCCGGCGTCTGAAAGGAAACACCTCCCGACAGGATCGCAACAATCGATTCGGTGTTTACCTTGAGGCCGCCGGCGGTGAGCGAGAGGTCAATGCCGCTCGCATGCCAGAAAAGTGTGTTTGCCTTAACGAACCTGTCGTATGGCGAGTTAATGAAGATAGTGAAGGTCACCCCGCGGCCGACCCTGTCGAGTTCGTAGGCTACCACCTGCCCGACCTGCAGGCGTCGGAAAAAGATTGGCGATGTGATGTTCAGTGACCCGAGATCCGCGGCATGCAGGAAAAAGGCGGTCCCCGGCACATCCTTGGTTACGGCAGGCGGCGCTTCCAGGCCATCGAACGATCTGGACGGTTTGGTGGATTTACCGACGTCCACGCCGATATACGTGCCTCCCAGCAGGGTGCCGAGTCCGGAGATGTTGCCGCCGTAAATCCGGGGACGGACGACCCAGAAGCGAGTGTCTTCAACCAGGAGACCTTTGCTCTCCCGTCCCAGACGGGCGGTCACTATTACTCCGGAGCGGTCTTCTGAGATTGCTACGTTTTTTACATCGCCGATCGCGACTTCCTTGTACTTGATCCTCGTCTTGCCGGCTTCGAGTCCTGCTCCCGTCTTGAAGAAAATGGTGATGGTCGGTCCGCGTTCAAGGATGGCCTTGACCGCAAAGGTGCCTCCGATGAGCGCCGCAATGATCGGGACAAGCCAGACCAGCTGGATGGACCAGCGCCCTCTCGGTTCGACTACCGCTTCGGGAAGGTCGGAGATATCCGGTCGGGGGTGTTCTTCATTCATGTTCATCCCTCTCCTGTTTCGACGATTCCCAAATCAGTCTGGGATCGAACTCCGTTGCGGCAAACATGGTAAGCACCACGACGGCTCCAAAGGGGAACGCCGCCGGTCCGACTTCTACCGTTGCCAGGTATCTGAACTGCACCAGTGTGGTCAGGATCGCCACGACATAAATGTCCAGCATGGACCAGCGGCCGACCAACTTGATCAGGCGGTAGAGCCGTGCCCGCTGTTCCGCTCCCCACGCGGAGCGGCCCCGCACCGAATTCAGGAGCAGGGTGAGTGCGATCAGTTTAAAAAGCGGCACGGTGATGCTGGCGATAAAGACGATGAAGGCAATACCCCAGGACCCCGAGTCCCACAGAGACACTATACCGCTCATGATGGTGTCCTGCCGGGTGCCGGACAGCGAGCTCGTCTCCAGCATCGGCAGGAGATTTGCGGGTATATACAGGATGTACCCGGCAATCAGAAGGGCCCAGCAGCGCGCCACGCTGTCTGGTTTACGAAGATGAAGCCTGGCGTTGCACCGTGGACAGTGCATGCCCCCCGCTGTCAGGGGCGGTCTTGACACCAAGCCGCAGGTATGACAGGGAATCAGGCCCAATTCCGTCGCGGTCGGAGCCCTTCCGCTCATAGTGATTTCTCCTTGCCTCCGGCTGTTTCCGCGCGAGCCCATATCTCACGCGGGTCGAACGATGCTGCGACAGCGGTCATCAGTAAGGTAAGTCCTCCGAATGACCAGAGTGCCAGGTCAGGGACTACGCTCGCAATTTTGGAAAGCTTCACCAGTGACACAAGCAGACCGAGCATGAACACCTCGACCATGTTCCACCGCTTCACCTTCTGCACGACAGGGAGTATCGTCGCGAAGCCCGTGGGGACGCGGCCGAACCTCAATGGCAGCAGGAGGTAGAGCATTACGGCGACCTCAACAGCAGGAGCCAGAATGGCAGTGACAAAAATCAGCAGGGCGACGGCCGGCAGATCCTGATGCAGGAGCGCGCGCACGGCGCCGAGCAGGGTCGTCGTCGTGTGAACTCCCTGTGCTTCGAGGCTGACGATGGGGTTGATGTTGGCAATGAGGTAGAGCACGGCTGCGGCGAGCAGGAACGCAACCGTCCGCTCTAAACCGTGCCGGATGTTGCGATAGAGAAGCGCCCCGCAGCGGTGACATCGCGCCGTTCCACCCGGAGAAAGCGCGACCTCGCGCTGGAGCAAGTCGCACTCGCGGCAGGCGATGACCGGTGCGGAACGGATGGCCGTCCGTTCGGCTGAACCTTCCGCCATTTCATCAACAGGAGTCATCGATCCTCCCCGGTTGGGCCGACCGGTCCTGCCTTGGCGTCCCTTCACCGGTCTTTATCCTTGGTTTTCATACCTATTATAATAGTAATCCGAACTTAGCACATGTCCATCCTAGGGACGGGACGAGTGTTCATCAGGCTACCATGCGCTGCTCATGTCCGGTTGCGCAACCGCGAAAGGAAATCGTAAATGGGGGGGGAGGAGAGTAAGGAAGGTGATAAACACAAGGGCGGTCAGGATCTTCGCCGAGAAGATATCCTCCGGCCGGTTGATGGAGCCGAGTTGCAGACCGGCATAGACGTAGATCAGGGACCCGGGCAACATACCGAGGGAAGTGGTCCAGAAGAAGGTTTTCAGGGGGATACGGATCATGCCCGCCAGATAGTTGACGACGAAGATGGGAAAAATCGGCAGGATCCGGAGAGCCATCAGATAGCTGACGCCGTGCCGCTCGATGGTGCGGTTGAGAGATTCCAGCTGCACCGCATAATGAGGCCTGCTGGCAACCATTCAAAACCTGAACCTAAAGCATTACGGACATTATATCCCGGAAACCGGCTTTTCAAACGGCTCAAAATGAGGTTGGACGCGAATATTCTCCCTGCTTGTTAACTACCCTGAGGTGATTATGCTTATGTATAAACGTATACATCTTTTTGGAGGATATCATGCTCTGGACAATCTGTGTGATTCTGATAGTACTCTGGCTGTTGGGATAACTTCCTACACCATGGGTGGGCTGATTCATATTCTGCTCG
>Ga0351920_1078_pt1 | contig 22808 bp, 13 predicted proteins | sample BONcelHT113001C8_FD_206854 | JGI IMG/M metagenome (GOLD analysis project Ga0351920, IMG submission 206854) | Enriched cells from coal bed in the Powder River Basin, Montana, United States - BONCAT cells T11 rep2 HSBNCT.T11.300.1.C8 ... | reverse complement strand
GACTATGGTGTACTAACAAAAATTGTCAGCACCTGGGTCAGCGGCCCGCTACTGGGCATGCTTTTTTCGGCCTTATTGTATTTGTTGTTTAAGCGAACGCTCTCTAAAATTCAGGTTCATGTTATCAGGTTAGACACCTATATACGAATAGGACTTGTTGTAGCCGGGGCATTTGGCGCTTACAGTCTGGGAGCAAACAATATAGCAAATGTTATGGGGGTTTTTGTCCATGCTGCCCCGGACATTTCTCTCGACTTTGGTATTTTCGTTCTGGACGGCACTCAGCTGCTGTTTTTAATGGGCGGTCTGGCAATTGCCCTTGGCATCTATACGTACAGCGAAAAAGTGATGAAAACTGTTGGAAACGGAATTCTTTCCATGTCGCCGGAAGCTGCCATAATCGTTGTTCTGGCACAAGCAGTTGTGCTGTTCCTGTTTTCATCCTCCAGTCTTTCGGATTTATTAATGCACATCGGTCTCCCCCCTTTTCCGCTGGTGCCGGTGTCAAGTACTCAGGTTGTTGTAGGATCGGTTTTGGGCATAGGACTCGTCAAAGGGTCAAGGGAAATTAACAGTAAATCACTCGGAGGGATTGGATTGGGATGGATTGCTACCCCTGTTATCGCCGCTGTGTTTTGCTTCTTTGCCTTATTTTTTGTGCAAAATGTGTTTCATCTGGAAATTTCAAACCCATTAAACAATATTGCCGGCCAGCAGATAGCTGTTGATACCCCTGAACGCACAAGTAAGGCGATCAACCTGATTCTGCCGGGCATAATTCTGGCTTCTGCCCTCATCATCATTGTATTTATCTGGTTGCTTGCCAGACAACAGCAATTAAGACTTACGGCTGAAAACGAACTTCTGCACCAACAAAACCAGCTCTACCAAACGCAAAGAAACCTTAATTCAATGGAAATAAGCAGTATGCAATCAGCTTATGAACTGTTGAATATGAAACACGAATCCAAGCGAAAAGAGTTTATTGATATGGCCAATAACCTCACCGAACAGCGTTTGTTTTTGGATGAAATCAACAAACTCCTTGTTGAAACCCTCACAAAAGATAAGCTTTCTGATTATCAGGAAAGCATTCGGAATATTCAAAATATTATCCATCAAAAACTGACTTTTGCTTCGGAAAAATCAACTTTTTATGCTGAAGTTGAGAAAATACATAAAGACTTCAAAATCAAGCTAGAGTCTAAATACCCTGACCTAAGTGAACACGATAAAAAACTTGCTACACTTATCCGTCTAGATCTTTCGAATAAAGAAATAGCAACTTTGATGGGTATTTCGCCAAAAAGCGTTGAGGTATCAAGATACAGGCTTAAAAAGAAACTTGGGCTTGAAAAAGATTCAAGCCTGATAGAATTCATTAACCAAATATAAATTAGTCTATGAAAAAAATCATTTTTCTAACGGTTTTATTCTTTGGGCTTACTGCGCAAGGAGTTTTAGCACAGTCGCGTAACGTAAGCGGCACTGTGAAGTCATCCGAGGATGGCACCGCAATCAATTATGTTACGGTGCGACTTAAGGGAGCACTAACAACCACCCAAACCAACGAAATGGGTTTTTACTCAATTGAAGTCTATCCAAATTCAACCGACATTCTGATTTTCAGTCACGAAGACCATGATGAAGTTGAAGTTTACCTCAATGGAAAAATAAACATGGATATTGAGCTTAAAAGCAACATCAGGTTTAATCAGTATGGGGTAAAAGTTAACCGTAATCCACTGTTTGCCGAAGAGCGCAATGGAATCCTGGTGCTTGAGAGTTACAGGGACGATTACCGGGTTTGGTTCGATATCAGGGTTCAGGCCGATGGGGCGATGTTTTTTGGTAAGCCACTGAATCCAATCGGCAATGGTGTCTCCATCAGAAGGGCCAGATTTGCAACTAAAGTCGAATTCGGAAAAAACTGGTATGCAGAAATAGATATGGACATTGCAAATTCTGAACTAGAACTGAAAGATGCCTATCTGTCTTATACCTTTAATAATGGTTTGGAGCTGAAGGTTGGAAACTACAAAGAAAGTGTGTCTATGGAGTCAACTACTACATCGCGCTATCTTACGTTTATGGAAAGACCCATGGCAGTAAACACTTTTGCTCCATCGCGCCACATAGGCCTATCTGCCAGGTATTCCCAAAAATGGCTCCTTGCTTTGGGAGGAGTTTATTTTCAGGCAGTTGACGGACTTGAAGAAAGGGTTTTTTCAAAAGACAACAACAAAGACTATGGAACTGACGAAGGCGTTTCGTGGACCGGACGTCTGGTTACAATGCCTTTTTATAACAATGTTAATAATGGGCTTCATTTCGGTGTTTCAGCCTCTTACCGCACACCAAAAACCGATGCTGAAGTACCGGGAACAGTGCGTTACAGTACCCGTTCGCTAAGTTCCATCAACCGGAAAAAATATATTGATACTGACCTTATCGGGAACGTTGACCACACTACTATCACAGGATTTGAAGGAGCTGCATACCACAAGAATATACGGGTTCAGGGTGAATACCTGATGAGCAGCATTTATCGTAAAAATGATTTGCCAACTGAGCATTTTGACGGTTTTTATGTTTTTGGAAGCTATCTTGTATTTGGCGGAAAATATAATTACAACACTAATGAGGGTGAGTTTACGCAGGTTGCCCGTGGTAAAAAATGGGGAGATGTTGAGTTAGCATTCCGCTATGATTACCTTTGCCTTAACAGCGACTTCGATAAAATTATGGGCGGAGCAGGTGAAGGCTATACCCTAGGCCTCAATTTTTACGCAAACAACAACGTAAAAATTATGCTTAATTACTCCTATCTTAACCATGACAGGTATGCAAGCGGAAAGAACAAACTCTATGTTGGTTATGATGCTGACGGGAAGCTAACCCGTGACCCAAAACTCGTTGCAGACGAAATGGGTAAGGCTGGCGAAAATTACCATATGGTTGCGATTCGGTTTGAAGTAGATTTTTAAGGTTTAATGAAATAAATAATTCACAATGAAAGCAAAAGAAATAATAGGTGCGCTCATTTTATTGAGCCTCTTGATTACCGGATGTGTTAAAGACGAAATCTTTCAGGGACCACCCGTGATCAGCAATCTGACAATGTCCCCTCAGATACCTTCCGAAAACCAGTCAGTAGAAATCAGTGTAAAGGTAGCAGACATTAACGCGATAAAAAAAGTATCGATTTATTATAGTGCTTCAGGTGGCAATTTTATTGAAGTTGCCATGACGGGATCAGAAGGTATCTACACTGGGCAGATACCAGGTCAGGCATCAAATGTGACTGTGAACTACTACATTATGGCAGAAAACATCAGTGGGCAAAAGGCATACCATCCTGCCGGTGCACCCCAAACAACTGCATCATTCACCATCGGGGCGCCATTAATCGTGATGAACGAGATATACAGCCGTGGAACGGTAGAAGAACCTGACTGGATTGAAATCTATAACGCGTCAGACATAACTGTCAACATCGGCAATTTTGCCATTTATGACAATGGCGGACAATCAGGTGCCAAGCCCAAGCTTAAAATCCCAGAAGGAACTACCATCCCTGCAAAAGGTTTCTACGTTGTAGTTACCGATATCGGAGGTGATAGCGGATTTGGGCTGTCAAGCGGAGGCGAAGAAGTTTGGTTAGAAAACGCAACAGGTAGTATCATTGACAATGTTCAATTCCCCGCGATGAATACAAGCCAGTCTTACGGACGTATTCCTGATGGGGCCCAGAACTGGGAACTGCTGAATACAATCACCAAAGGGCAAGCCAACAGCTCAGTGACACCAGATCCTACCGTGCTGATTAATGAGATTTTCTCACGGGGAACTGCGGAAGATCCCGACTGGATTGAAGTGTATAATGACAGCAACAGCGAGGTCAATATTGAGGGCTGGCTTATTTATGACAGCGGCGGCAATGGCGGAACCAAACCCAAAAAAGCCTTCCCCGCCGGAAGCATCATCCCTGCCAAAGGCTTTCTGGTTATTGTAGTTGATGATGCTGATGCTTCTGGCTTCGGTTTATCCAGCAACGGTGAAGAGGTTTGGCTCGAAAAACCAGGCGGAACTCTTGCCGATCAGGTAGTTTTTCCTGCATTGGCCGAAACAGAATCTTACGGAAGATATCCTGATGGAACAGCAAACTGGCAGGTGCTGCCAACCGTTACAAAAGGTGCCCCAAACTCCAACGTGATGCCTGAAGAAGGCAGAATTGTCATGAACGAGATCTATTCCAGAGGAACAACTGAAAATCCTGATTGGATCGAAATCTACAACGATGGAAACAACGAAAAAGACATCAGTGGATGGCTTATTTATGATAGCGGCGGCAACGGCGGAACAAAACCAAAAAAAGCCTTCCCTGCCGGAAGTATCATTCCCGCGAAGGGTTTTCTGGTAATTGTGGTTGATGATGCCGATGCATCTGGATTTGGATTATCGAGCAACGGTGAGGAGGTATGGCTTGAAGACGCTAACAGCACAATCATTGACCAGGTTGTGTTCCCGGCTATGGCCGAAACACAATCCTATGGAAGGAAACCCGACGGTTCGGCAAACTGGCAACTGCTCGAAGTGATTACCAGGGGATCAAGCAATGGCTCTAAATAACACCATTGGCCCGATCGTTAATAAAACTACTTATACTTGTACACGTAAAACATTTATCAAATGGCATCAGAAAAAATTGAAATAGGCCAGGAATCGAAACCACGGTTTGAATTCAGAAGTTTCGGACAAAACTTCGACACGATCTGGAAGCGCATGGCCCGCTTTTCGGTGCCCATACCCGAAAAAGTATGGGAACGCTTTTCAGAGGAAATATACATCATTTCGGCAACGAACGATGTAAACAACACAAAGATCAGGGATGGGAAAATGGATATCAAAACCTATGTACAAACCATTGACGGCCTCGAACAATGGAATCCGCTGATGAAAGGTGAATTTCCAATGCCGGTTTCCGTACTTGCCGAAGAGGTATTTCCCGCTTTTCAGGTCGAAATGCCGGCTTTAGACAAAGAGGTGTATTCATTCGAAGAATTCCTGCACCTGATCAATATCCATCCCGAGTTGCTGGCAGTGAGGGTCAGCAAGCAAAGATTCGGCTATATGGTCAACAATACGATCTGCGAATATGGAGTGGTCCTGATCAATGGTGCACGTGTGGTGACCATTAATTCCGAATCCACAGAAATCGCCGATATTCTGAAAACAATCAGCGATATTGGTGCCTCAGGCATCGAAAACATCAACTACCTGCAAGCGATCAAACGCGTCACTGGAATGATAAACAAACCATTAGCTAACGAAACTTTATAAACATGGCACAAGAAATTGAACGTAAATTTTTGGTAACCGGTGATTATAAATCAGTTGCTGCCAAACAAACCAGAATCACACAAGGCTATTTGTCTTCTGTACCCGAACGTACCGTCAGGGTGCGTGTGAAAGGCGACAAGGGCTTTATCACTGTAAAAGGTATCGGTTCGGCAAGCGGTGCAAGCCGCTATGAATGGGAGAAGGAAATATCTGTTACGGAAGCAAATGAACTGATGGCTATTTGTGAACCCGGAGTAATTGACAAGACCAGGTTTCTGGTTGCTCAGGGTAAGCACACTTTTGAAGTGGACGAGTTTTATGGCGACAACGATGGCCTTGTCGTAGCAGAGATTGAACTCTCAAGCGAAGACGAATCCTTTGAAAAGCCTTCATGGCTCGGACAGGAAGTAACAGGCGACAGCCGCTATTTCAACTCCATGCTCATGAAAAATCCGTTTAAAAACTGGTAAACCTACAGAACACCTGATCCAGACCTGCAAGGATGAACACTGACAACACAAACAAACCCGTACAAAGCGCTGATCCGCTCGACATGCAGCAATACCGTGTTGAGAAACTCCCCAAAAGGAGCAAATCACTGTTTGAGAAACGACTGGCTGTGGTCGGAATACCCATCGCCATCGCAGCCTTCCTGCTTCCGGGCTTTGTGTTCAACATCCCCTTCCTGAGTCAGGTTGATGCTGCATCCTTATCCGAATCAGCCCTCAGGGTGTTTCAAAAAGTTGGCTACGATGCCTTTGTGCGGAACAACCATTTTATGCTTGCCATTTTTTTGGCAGCCATTGTGTTGTGGATCACTGAGGCTATTCCAAATTACCTTACTTCATTAATACTAATCATCAGCCTGGTGCTTACAGGTGTGCTACCCGAAAAGGAGGCTTATGCCCAGCTGGGGCATCCGGTGATGTGGCTCAACATCATGTCGTTTGTGCTGGCCAGCATGCTTGTTGCCACAGGTGTTGCAAAGCGGTTTGCGCTGTGGTTTATCCTCAGGTTTGGCAAAAATGCCGGCTCAGTATTCATCAGCTTCATCTTCATCAACATCCTGCTATCGGCATTCATCTCTGCCACCACAGCCAAAGCCGCTATCTTACTGCCCATTTTCATGGTAATTGCCGCAATTTACGGAGCAGGAAGCGGTACGGGCAAAACGAATTTCGGCAGAAGTATCGTGTTGCAAAACCTGCTGAATATCAACCTGGGAGCCGGAGCATTCGTAACAGGTTCGGGTGCCAACCTGCTTGGCGCTGCCCTGATCGGTGGCGCTATTGGGGGCAGCGTTTATTTCGCCGACTGGATGGCTGCCATGTTCCCTGTGATGACCGGATTGATGCTGATCGGGTATATTCTGGCCATGAAGGTCTTTTTTCCATTGGCCAAAGATGAGCGTTATCCGCACATCGAAGGAGGTATGGACAGGCTTAGGGACGAATTGCACAGCATGGGCCGGCTGAATATTCAGGAAATCAAGGCAATAGCAATTTTCACTGTCATTTTGGGCTTTTGGGCAACTGACAGGCTGCATGGAATAAGCGCAACTTCGGTTGCATTTGTTGGTGCCATTGTTGCCCTGCTGCCGAAAATCGGTATTGTAAAATGGAACGATGTGGACATACCCTGGCACCTGATGCTGTTTTCGGCGGGAGCTTATACCCTCGGTTCAGGTTTTGCTGCCACTGACCTGCCTTCGCAAGGTGTGAATGCATTCTTTGATCACCTCGGCATCAGCGACAACACCCCATTCTGGCTGCTGTATGTGCTGCTGACTGCTGTAATGACGTTCAGTGCATTGCTGTTTCAAAGCAAAACCATGCGCACCATGATCTTTGTCCCGGTGGCCATTGGTGTTGCCAACCGCTTTGGTTTTGAGGTCATCAGCCTTGCACTTCCTGTTGCTTTTATGATTGAGCATGTATATGTGCTGCCATTCAACAGCAAACCGGCTGCACTGCTCTATGAAACTGATATGTATTCATATTCCGACACCTTTAAATTCGGAATCAGCATGATGATCATTTCGTGGCTGCTGATTATCCTTGCAGGCGACACTTGGTTCAGACTGCTCGGTATCACGCCAAACGGGGTCTTTTTCTGATGAACCGTGGTATAACACCTTATAATCAATAATGATCGAAGAAATCGTAAAAATCCATAATAACCTGACGGTTGAAATCAAGCTTGGCTTTCACGCAAGAAACAAAAGAAAAGTAAGCACCTTCGCGGTCAACACCTGGTTTTTTGTGCCCAATAGTCTTGATATCAATTCATACACTTATGACAAAAAAGATTTCTATCGTGACCTGAAATCAAACATCAGACTTATTACTCCGGTGTACCTGCTAAAAGATATCCATTCGGGCGCAGGCTCGCCGATGGAAAAACTCGAAGAAGCCATTCAAAGAATGGTTTCTCAACCCACGCGCACGCGTGTTTCAGAGTTCGAACACCACATCAAGATGTTCCAGTCAATACTGAAAAGCGCCTTACGTGAAGAAAGCGAGCACCTCATTGCAAACACAAACAAGGAGGAACATAAGTTTATTGCAAATGAGTATAAGACCAATCTTGAACAAATTGTTAAAAAGTACAGGGGACTACACCGAAAACTTCTGGTTGCTACTATTAATGCCGACATCCTGAATTATTTTTTATTCGGAGATGAATTTATGAGCAACCTTATTGAGCAGCATGCCTTTAAAGTATTAGAATCCTGCGCAAATCAGAAAAAAACAGGCAAGCTGCAAACAATGTTCCGTGAGATTATTGCCGCTGAAGCAGAGTACAGAAAAATAAAGGGCTATCTGTCTGCAAAGAAAGGCTCATCTGATAACAACAGAGAACTCATACACAAACTTGCCCTGTTGAAGAAATATGTCGAAAACGTATTGTTTGTAACAGCACACAAAAAGAAAGACGGGATACTGAAACAACAGGTTTATTACAGCCTGGCTGCCGGCGTATCTATGGTGTTTGCAACAGCAATTGCATTCTCCATTCAATTGAAATACGGCAATTTCACCATGCCATTTTTTGTTGCGTTGGTGGTAAGTTATATGCTAAAAGACAGAATCAAAGAGCTGGGAAGGTATTATTTCGCCCACAAACTGGGAAAAAACTATTTTGACCAGAAAACCCGTATAACCCTTAACGACAATTATATAGGTTGGTCTAAGGAAGCGATGGACTTTGTTGAAGAAGACAAAGTCCCGCCCGAAATCCGCAAACTCAGGAACCGGTCAGCCATATTGGAAGCAAATAACCGCAACAATGACGAAAAAATACTGCTTTACAGAAAACTTGTGAGCCTGCGAAGAGAGAATCTTGACAAAACCAGCCAGTACAAAACCAGAGGGTTAAATGACATTGTCCGGTTTAATTTGCAGTCTTTTACACTCAAAATGGATAACCCACAAGTTCCATTGTATTACAGTGAAAACCATGACGAAATTGAAGTTGTACAGGCTGAAAAAATCTACTTCGTCAATATATTGATGCAATTCAGAAACGAAGATCAGCACGATTATAAGCGATACCGCATTATTTTTAACCGTGAAGGGATTAAAGAAATTGAACATTTGTAAAAGAAATGCTCATTAAGCAATGAAATGATGCAAAAAGACTGTAGGATTTTCGGATTAATATTCCTTCTGACGCTCAATGCCTTTAATCTTGCAGCCCAGACAGGTGTTACAGAATACACAATTGACCTGAGAACCATCGTCAGGCTTCCGTTACAACTTAAAGAAAGCTCTGGTATCGCCATTGAAAACCCGAATAAAATATGGACACACAACGACTCAGGAAACACCAATGAACTGTATGCTGTAGATACCCTTGGAGAAATTGTTAAGACATTGAAAATAAACAATGTTGATAATATTGATTGGGAAGATCTAACAATGGATACCGACGGAAATATTTATATTAATGATGCTGGCAACAATGACAATGACCGGAAAAACCTTGCCATTCACATGATCAACCCTGTTCATGAAACAGGTGGAGTAATTGAAGCCCAAAGCATCAATTTTACCTTTGAAGACCAAACAGCTTTTCCTCCGCCAAACGCCAACAAAAATTTTGATATTGAGGCAATTGTATGGACAAACGACACCTTGTTCCTTTTCACGAAAAACAGGAGCAACCCCTTCAACGGTTACTCGAAAGTATATCGTCTTCCTGCTCAACCCGGGAACCAGATTGCAAGACTTTCAGACTCTGTTTTCCTGGGTTCAACAACCAGTGAAGCACGGGTAACAGCTGCCACCCTGAATGTTGCAAACTCAGTATTAGCATTGCTGACTTCCAATAAAATTATTGTGTTCAGAAACTTCTCAGGAACCAATTTCTTTAGCGGACAAAGCACTGTGTACAGGTTCAGTGCTCAACCAGGACAAGTGGAAGCAATTGACCACGTTACGGACAATACCTACTATATTACTTCTGAAGGAAGTAACAGTCAGGCCGGTTTTCTTTATGAAGCTGATCTTACTGGTTTAACAGGGATATGGCCAAAAAATGAACATCGTATTGGTTTCAGTACAGAAATCAGAGATGATGTGCTGTACCTGAAACTTGATGACCAATATGTAAATTTTGAACTTATTCAGTTATTCTCCTTATCCGGAGTAAGGATTGGGCATTATGAAACTGTTAATTCAATCCCTCTGTATGGTTTTAACACCGGAATTTTGATAATAAACGCTTATTACAGAGGAAACAAACACAGTCAGACGATCAGACTCTTGAGGTGATTCTGATGCCTTGAGTTCCGTTTTATACGGAGAAACTCCATAAAATCGTTGATAAGAATTAATAAAAGAGATAAATACCGGAACGAAAATACCAAGATTGTTTGTATTTTTGGGGATTGACTTTCAATTGCCTGAAAAATCACAATAAATATCATTCATAATTTATTAATCACAATTAATAGAAATAACATCATGAAACACATCTACTTAACATTTAGGGTTTTAGTTATTGTTTTGGCAATCGTTGCTTTTAATTTTTCACAAGCACAGACAACCCTCACCAAATGGACCTTCGACAATGAAGACCTCGTTCCGGCTATTGGCGAAGGAACAGCAACAAACATCGGAGGCACTTCCTTCACATGGGCAAATGGCGTTGACGGAAGGGCATGGAACACCAGCACTTATCCTGACCAGAGCGCTGGCTCGGGCACTGCCGGAGTGGAGTTTATGGTCAGCACACAAGGCTTCCAGAAAATCAGCATTGCCTTCCAGCAACGCTCTTCAGGGACAGGAAGCCGCTGGGCCGAAATACACTACACCACCAACGGTGGAACCAACTGGAACCTGCTTGCCAACAACGCAGGTGGCCTTTCACCCCACGACACTTTTTATCCATTCACCTTCGACCTTTCCACCATTCCGGATGCAGACAATAACCAGAATTTTGGTTTCAGGGTTGTGTCGGTTTTTTCTCCGGTTGCCTTTGAAGACGGACTCGGCAATAGCTTCAATGCCAATGAAGCCTACCACAGGTCACGTGTTGAAGCTGGCAGCCCCTATGGCCCCGCTGGAACCTGGAGGTTCGATGATGTAGAAGTCATGGCTATGGAACCTGTTGGCATCCGTGAGCAAGCAGGACAAAACTGGACTGCTTTTGTAAGAAACAACCAATTGGTAATCAATGGATTGAAATCCGTTAACGCACAATTGGATGTGTTAAACATACTTGGTCAGGTTGTACTTCAGGAGCAAATTTCTGACAATATCAGCAATGTTTCGCTGACCGGACTTCAAGGCGTGTATTTTGTCCGCATCACCAATGACTCAGGTAATTCTGGTACCAGAAAAATTTATATCCCATAAAACCAACTAATAAAACAGTAATGATCAAAAAAATTTACTTTTCAGTTTTCCTTCTGGCATGTTTCTTCTGGCTTTCCTCAGCCATACATGCACAGGTCGTCATCACACAGTGGACCTTCGAGGGTGATGTTATCACACCATCAACAGGTTCTGGAACAGCCTCGCTTCTCGGTGGGACAACTGCCACATTTGCTACCGGCAACGGCGGCGGACGCGGATGGAATACCACTACCTATCCTGTCCAATCCACAAACTCAGGCACTGCAGGAACCCAATTTCTGGCCAGCACCTCCGGTTACAGCAACATTATTGTAAGCTGGGACCACAGGGCTTCAGGCACAGCATCAAGGTGGTCGCAACTGCAATACACAACCAATGGAACCACTTGGAACGTTTTGGATGATAATGACGGGGGGCTTTCTCCGCATGACACATTTTATCCTTTCAGCTTCGACCTCAGCTCAATCCCGGCAGCCAACGACAACCCCAATTTTGGCGTTCGTATTGTCTCGATTTTCTCACCTTTAGCCTTCAACCAGAATGCTACCTTATCATATGGCGCCAATGAAGCCTATATGCGTGCCAATACCGATGCCAAGTATCCACCAGAGGATGGTGTTGGCACAGGCAATTACGCTGTAGCAGGGACCTGGCGCTTTGATAATGTAACCATCAGCGGAACAGAAATCACCGGAGCAACTCCGGTTAAACTGGTTGTTACGTCTGTCAACGGCGGCAATCCCCCCTCGGTGAATACTCCTTTTGAAGTGGTCGTTCAGGCGCAGGATGCTGACAACCTGCCTGCAGCAGTTACACAAAACACTCAGGTTACGCTGACCAAAGCCACAGGCACCGGAACGCTCAGCGGAACGCTGGTTGGCACAATCAACACAGGCCAGCACACCATTACCTTCAACAATGTGTTGTACAATGTTGCTCAATCAGGAGTCTCAATTACTGCCTCGGCAACAAGCGGTATGACCCTCACTCCCGGCACCAGCGCACCGTTTACTGTGCTTGCAGTTGCCACACAGCTTGTGTTTGACCAATTTCCTGCCTATGGCCAGATCAATGCTCCCATTGCCACCTTTGAAGTTCATGCACTTCGTCCTGATTTCACCATAGACGAAAACTTCACAGGCAGCATCACACTGAGCAAAGCCAGCGGACCCGGAACAGTGGGAGGCACCCTTGTCAAAAATGCTGTCGCAGGTGTTGCCGTTTTCAACGACATTACCTTCGACACGCAGGGAAGTTATGCCCTCAATGCCAACTCAGGAAGCCTTCCTCAGGCAAGCAGCACAATCATAACTGTGCTCGGTGAAGCCACACTTGCCGAAGTTATCCTTCCTCAATACATCATGGCCAATGAACCTGCCAGCCACCGTATTCCCTACGCATTCAGGGTAACCATATCCGGACTGATACCTAATGCTACCTATAAATACATCAATCAGGTGGTCCTAAGTGACGACAGCCCAACCACCAACGGAGCCGGAAACATGATCATTGCCACAACAACCGGCGATTTCATCCGCACTACCAACCCTGACTTTGCCGTTGAAGGAACACATGGTTTATTTACCACCAATGGTTCAGGAAGCTATACAGGCTGGTTTGTCACCGAACCCACCGGAAATGCCAAATTCACCGCAGGAAATGAAGTTTATATGCGCATCAGGCTCAACAACGGAGCAGGAGGCAATACGGTTCAGAACAGGGTAACAACAACCAGCCCGATTGATGTGATCGCGCTTGGCGAAGACAATGTTTCGACCCTTGGCACAGGAGTCGTTGGGAAAGCCTTTGGCAACCCCAAAGATTTTGCCTTCATGTATGACAATACTGCCGGCAGCGGGCGCCCGCTTTCAGGAACCTTCATCGAAAATGACGGAACCAGTGGCGGAACCAATTATGCACCGTTCTACCAGACCCATGTTGATGCGTTGGACAGAAGCTTTGGCAGCCTGGTCCCCAACCAGCTCCCCAGCGGAATCCGCAGGGTTGAGGTTCGCGACAGGGCCTCGGGATCAGTAAATACCAGCGAAACAATCTCTTCTGCTGATGGCCTGTGGCCTTATGGGATGAACACCGTGAACCCGCTTGGTGGTGCCACTGCAATGCTGCTGACCGCTCAGCCTGATTTTTCGGCCAGTGCAACACAAATTGTACCCGGCGGAAGTGTCACGTTCACAGCCGACACACCCTATGCCCCTGATACTTATTTCTGGGAATTTCTGGGCGGCGACCCGGGAACCTCAACCAGCGCAAACCCCACAGTAGCCTACTACAACGAAGGCGAATGGGATGTAATCCTTACGTTGACCAATGCATTCGGTGAAGAAACAATTGTAAAAGCCGGATATATACTTGTTAGTGATGCACCCATTGCCAACTTTTCAGGCGAGCCTCTGATCATCAATCCGGGTGGAGAAGTCCAGTTTACCGACCTTTCACAAGGAGTGATCGAAACCTGGACATGGACATTTGAAGGGGGAACACCAGCCACATTCAACGGCCAGAATCCTCCGGCAATCGTTTATAGCGAGCCGGGCACCTACGACGTAACCCTCACTGTATCAAACAGCGAAGGCAGCGACACAAAAGATATGACCGATTACATTCATGTTGGCCTCGCACCCGAAGCTGACTTTGACGCCACCTTCGAGATTGTTGATTTCAGCGCTGTTTATACCTTCAGCGACCTGAGCGAAAACAATCCGGCTACATGGGCCTGGACATTCGAGAATGGAAACCCTGCTTCCTCAGCAGCACAAAACCCGGTAATTACCTATTTCGAAAATGGCGAGTTTGACGTCTCCCTCACCGTTACCAATATCTTCGGAGAGGATACAGAAATCAAAGTCGGATTTGTGAACATCACACTCATCGGCCTGGGCGAAACAAACTTCACACATGTGTTGACCGTTGCTCCTAACCCTGCCGGTGCTTCTTTCACACTCACGGCAGCAAGCGGCACAACCATCAGGATTTTGAACAGTCATGGTTCATTAATCTACAGCACTGTGATGGACAACCAGCAACTGACAGTTAATACTCAATCGTTCGCCCCGGGAATGTACGTGATCGAAGGACAACTGAAAGACAGCAGTAAAGTTGTCCGCACGAAACTTGTGGTGCGGTAAACTGAAATATTACTGTCAAGGATCAGCTACAAAAACCGCCCCTGTTTCGGGTGCGGTTTTTGTAACTAACCTCAATTTTGTTCATTGATGAAATTTTCTTAGCAATTACGTAACATTGAATTGGTGAAAAAGTATTTTTTTTGTTCAGCAAACTGTGCCTTCAGAAAATGTGATGTTGATACATTGCTAAACAATACCAAAGCACTTAAATTCAGCATGTCAAATAATCTCTTCAATATAAAAACGACATACTTTCATAATAGCAGCGAGACTGATTCTCGTTTATTCATGCTGTTTTTTCTGTTAATGATATTTGTTTTTGGTATCAGAAGCGTTGTTGCCCAGCCTCCGGCAGGCTATTACGACCCTGCAAATGGTTTAACGGGACAAAGTCTGAAGACTGCACTTCACAACATCATTAAAAATCATACCATCAGGAGCTACGACCAACTGTGGACCGACTTCCAAAGTACCGACATCAAAGGGAATGGTAAGGTTTGGGATATGTACAGCAACACCAACTACACATTTATTACTAACCAATGTGGTGAATACACCAACGAGGGCGACTGCTTCAACAGAGAGCATTCCTTTCCGGCAAGCTGGTTCGGCGGAGAAGTTTCCCCCATGTACACCGACCTTTTTCATGTGTTCCCGACAGATGGTTATGTAAACAACATACATGGCAACCTGCCCTTTGCTGTGGTCGGAACGGCCAACTACACCAGCACCAACGGTTCAAAACGGGGAAATTGTGTAACAACAGGCTATTCAGGTACTGTTTTTGAACCTGCTGACGAATACAAGGGTGATTTCGCCCGCACGCTCCTTTACATGGCCACCCGCTATGAAAACCTGATTGCTAACTGGTACCTGAACGATCCCCATGCCGATGTAGTTTTGATGAATAACAATTTCCCGGTCTATGAAAGCTGGTATCTCAATATGCTGGGCGTCTGGCATCTGGCCGACCCGGTCTCAGCCAAAGAAATAGCCCGTAACAACGCCGTTTATGCCCTGCAGAACAACAGGAACCCCTTTATTGACCATCCTGAATTTGTTTACAGTATCTGGGGTGTTGGCGGAAGCCTGGCCGATGAACCTGTTAACCATGCAACTGCTTTTAGCGGACACACCATCACACTCACCTGGAGCGATGCTATTGGAGTTTCCCTGCCTGATGCCTATTTGGTGCGCATGAGCGCCACAGGCTTTGGCGACATTGCACTACCGGCAGACGGTGTAGCTGTAGGTGATGATGCCAATAACAAAAATATTGCCTACGGCACGCAAAAAGCAGTGTTCGGCAACCTCACACCCGGACAGGTGTATTATTTCAAGATATTCCCCTACCGCAACAATGGCGGAGCCATTGATTACAAGACGGATGGGGCGGTGCAGCAAATTAGCCTCATAGCCAGATAAAGATGAAAACTAATCAAAATAATAACTTCAATAAATTAAAATGAACCTATGAAAACAAAAATGATGCAATTAGCCATCCCGATCCTGTTGGCACTGATGATGGCGCTTTCACTGGACGGGTGGGGGCAGACAACTGTTTTTTCTGATGATTTCTCTACAGATCAAAGTGCGAGTTGGACTACATCAGGTCAAATAGGGTCAAGTGCTTTTTCAGTTAGCAGAAGTGGAAATGATTGGGGTGCGCGAAGAAATTCAAGTCCTGCTCAACTTGAATTAACAAATGATGCAAGTGCTACAGCCAATGTTAATGGGTGGGTATTTACCAATACATTAACTTCTGGATTTAGTTCACCATACAATACTACTTTGTCCTCTAACTCTGGTTTGGTAACCTGGTATTTTAATATAAGGCAGATTCGAACTGATCCTGCTGGCTTTGGTGCTGGAAGCTACGGCGCTGCATTCATTATTGCAACAAATAACACCGCAGCTAATAATACTGGCACTGGTTATGCAATAGTGTACGGGCAGTCAGGGACTACTGATCCAATCAGATTAGCAAGATTTTCCGGTGGATTGTCAACAGGGTTGACCAACATAATTACCAGTAATACAAGTGGATTAACTGATTTTGGCGCAGAATACATTAGCTGTAAGGTCACCTATAATCCATCCAATAATCAATGGGAGTTATTTCTACGGAATGATGGAGCATCCGAATTCGCCGATCCGATGGGAGGAACATTAACTTCACAAGGAACTGCAACAGATAATACATACACATCTACAGTCCTTGATTATATGGGAGGCTATTGGCAAGGATCAACTGGCGCGAATCAGACTGCATTCTTTGATAATATTACAGTTCAGGTTAATTCCGCCGTATCCCCCACCATTACCGTATCTCCTTCATCACTCTCCGGCTTCACTTATTTGGAAGGCAATGGCCCATCACCTGAACAAAACTTCAGTGTATCCGGAAGCAATCTAACTGCCGATATTTCAATTGTTCCTCCAACAAATTATGAGATTTCTACCGGAACAGGGGTTGCATTTGTTGCTACAAATCCTATAACCTTGGAAGAAACAGATGGTTCTGTAGCTAGCACACCAATATATGTGCGCTTGAAAGCAGGGCTTTCGTCAGGATTTTACAATAACGAAGAAATTACATGCACTTCAACAGGTGCTTCAAGCAGAACAGTTTTAGTGAGTGGAAGTGTTGTCGGTCCGGTAACTTTACCCTACAATGAAAATTTTTCTGATTGTAATGTACAAGAATGGATTGCTGTCAGTGTTGCAAGTAACAGAAATTGGACATGTGGTTCGGGATATCAGGAAATCAATGCTTTTGGAGGTGATGTGGCTTCTGACGATTATTTGATTTCTCCTATTTTTAATCTTAATCTTACTAGTGATGAAGTATTAACATTTGATAGTTGGACAAGATTTGCTGATATCACTTATCCACGAGTTGAATTACTCTACACGACTAATTACTCAGGTGATCCGTCAACCACTACTTGGAACAACTCATTAAACGCTTCAGTTACATGGTCACCGGAGAATTCACAAGTCTGGACTTCTTCAGGTAATATCAGCATCTCCGGGATTTCAGGAAATGAAGTCAGGTTTGCTTTTCGCTATACCTCTTCAGGAATTGGAAGTGGCACAACATCTCAATGGCGAATTGACAACATACTTGTGCAGGAAGTAGCTGTTGCAGATCCTGGATCTTTTGCGGCAACTGCAGTTGGATCAAGTCAGATTGATTTGTCATTTACAACCAATGCGGGTGGAGATAATGTAGTAATTGTGCACAATGAAAATGGAGTATTTAATAACCCAGCAGGAGTACCACCAGCAATTGGCGAGCCTTTTGCAGGGGGCATCTTACTTTTTAACGGAAATCTATCGCCTCAAAGTCATATAGGCTTAAGTGCTCAGCAAACGGTTTACTATAAGGCTTTTTCATACGATGGAGTAAATTATTCTCCAGGTTTGACAGCGAATGCCACAACCCCGGCTACTGAACCCACCAACCACCCTACGGGTTTTGGTGCCACCGCAAACTCGGCTTCAGCCATTACTGTAAACTGGACCGATGCTGTTCCGGCAGCTGATGGCTACCTGATCAAAGGAAGCAGTGTAGGTTATGGTAATATCGTAAATCCTGTTGATGGAACTCCTGAGGCCAATGGCACATTGGTCAGAAACGTAGCCGGCGGTGTTGGGTCTTACCAGTTTACTGGTTTAAACAGCAGCACGCAGCACTACTTTAAAATATTCCCCTATAACGGAAGCGGAACTACCATCAATTACAAAACTGATGGCAGTGTGCCGGAAGCTACGGCAACAACAGAAGTTGATAACACAACAGTACTTCAGCCCGGTGATATAGCGTTTATCGCCTATGCAACGGATGCCCCCGACCGTTTTGCTTTTGTGACTTTTGTAGGCATCAACGCGAATACGCAAATTACATTTACTGATAACGGATGGAAAGCAGATAATACATGGAGAACAGGTGAGAACACCGGCACATGGACAGCCCCATTGGGAGGCATCACGGCTGGCTCTGTAATCCAGATAGAAGGAACAACCGTTACGGGTGGTGGAACTATGTCAGCAGGTTTAAGCGGATTAAGTAGCGATGGAGACCAGGTAATTGCCTATCAAGGAACTGCAAGTTCACCAACTTTCATTACAGCCATTAATATGGATTGGGCAGTTTGGCAGGCTGATGCAACTAATACCAACACTTCAGCGATTCCAACCGGGCTAACCAACAATGTGAATGCAAATGCTGTAACACAAGAGAATGGATATTACAATGGCCCTACGAGCGGTACAATTAATTTCCTTAAGTCTGCGATTAATAACCCTGCGAATTGGGTAACTACCAATACTGGTCCTCAAACTTGGCCCTCCTGGTCATTCAGTTTCGGTAATTTCACTACACTATCTACCACAGCCACTTTGTTAAACTTAGAGATTGCCGGTGGTCAATCCCTTACTATTGAAACGACCGGAAAGCTAACGATCACCGGCACCCTCACCAACAGCGCAGGCTCAGCAGGTTTGGTTATCGAAAGCGATGCCACCGGCACCGGCTCCCTGATCCACAATACCGACAATGTGCCGGCTACCATGCAGCGATACATCACCGGAAGCACCGATTTGTTGTCGCGCTACTACCACCATGTTTCCATCCCGCTGAACAACAGTGTGCAATCCAGCCAGTTTTCAGGTTCTTACCTGTTCAGCTTTAACCAGGCCACGCAAACCTGGAACCAGATTACTCAAGATAACGTCACCCTGAACAACAACCAGGGTTATATGATCTTCTACCCGAACACAGAAACCACCTACAATTTCGTTGGTCAGCTGAACAACGGAGCATTTGTTGCCTCAACAACCACCGATGCCATTGATGAATACAGTCTGGTTCCCAACCCCTACCCTTCGGCCATTGACTGGGACGCTGCCACAGGATGGACAAAAACCAACCTGCTGGATGCCATCTGGATATGGAACCCTGTTGCACAGAACTACGCCGCTTACGGAACCCAGGCAGGCACCAACGGCGGAAGCCGCTACATTGCCCCCGGACAGGCTTTCTTTGTGAAATCTTCAGCTGCCAGCCCTCTGCTCAGCATGAACAATAATGTTCGTCTGCACAATGCTCAAGCCTTCTTCAACACGCCCATCAACAACCAGATGCTCAGGGTAAGGGCCGAAGCCAACGGATTCAGCGATGAAGCCATTGTGAGGTTCCATGCTGATGCCAGCCTGAACTATGAAGCTAACCTTGATGTGGACAAACTGCGTGGCAACGAGGCTGCACCTCAATTATTCACGCTTGCTTCGGACATGCGCGAACTTAGCATCAACACAGTTCCATTTGCAACGGAAACCTTTGTAATGCCCTTAGCATTTGAAAGTGGATTTGAAGGTGAGGTAGTTTTCAGCTTCTCCGAACTCAATAGCTTTGAAGAAGGAGCAACCATCTTCCTCGAAGACAAAACCACCGGAGAGATGATCAAGCTGCAGGTACAGCAAACCTACACTTTCACGCACAGCCAAAGCAACGACCCCGACAGGTTCAACCTGCATTTCTTCGGCGTTACCGGAATAGATATGCCTGAGGCCAAAAGAGACTACCACATCTGGAGCCGCGACCGTAAGGTGTATATCAGCATCCCTGAACTGAACGGTCAACGTGCGCAAATAGAGATGTTTGATGTGCTTGGCAACAAGCTATTCAGCAGCGAAGGCATGATGAACAGCACGGCAGTAGTCCGCGCCATGAACAGTGGAGTGGCTATAGTGAGGGTTACATCACAAGGCAGGGTTTACACAACTAAGTTATTCATCCAATAATACGATACGACCATGAAAAAGCACTTAAGAAACATACTGTTGGTAAGCGCCATGATGTTAGCCAGTCAGGTTTTGCTGGCCCAGCCACCGGATCCGCCGGTTGACCCGAGTGCGGGTGGCGGCCCCATTGGCGGTGGCGCACCCATAGGCACCGGAATTGGTATCCTGCTCACCCTTGGAGCCGCTTATGGCGCCAAAAAGGTGTATGCAGCCTGGAAGAATAGGGAAGATCTCGAGGAGTAGGTTCTGGTTGCTGGTTGCTGGTTGCTGGTTACTTGTTGCTGGTTTCTAGTTTCTGGTTTCTAGTTTCTAGTTTCTTGTTACTTGTTTCGGGTTCAGGGTTTTTGCCTTGGGCCCGAAACCTTTTTATTCGTGAACCGGAATGTGAAGTGTAAATACTGAACCTTCGCCGGGTCTGCTTGAAACCTCCATCCGGATGTTGTTCTTTTCTGCGAAATCTTTGACAATCAACAAACCCAATCCTGTTCCTTTTTCATCCTTAGTGCCTTGTGATGAATAGAAAGTGTTGTTGTGAAACACCATCTGAATTTCTTCAGGAGTCATACCCCTGCCCGTATCCGTGATACTCACCTGTAATTCATCAAGTTGGGTGACGCAGTCAATCGTGATCGTACCATGTTCCCCGGTAAACTTTATGGCATTGTTGATCAGGTTTCTAAAAATAACCCGCACCATATCCTTGTCCACAAATGCACTCCTGCCCTCGGGAATGGCGTTTTCAATGTGGATTGATTTGCTTTCAGCACGTGAACGGAGAAATTCAACCTCCTGTGCTACAATTCCTGCCAGTTCGTGATAGCCCGGCTCGCACTGAAGTTGTCCGCGCTGATTCATTGCCCAGGTCATCAGGTTTTCGATCAGGCTGTATGTATTCGAACTTTGCTTGAACAGGCTGTCCAGTACTTTTTTCTTCTCCTGCTCCGACATGGAATCAAAATCTTCTGAAAGCAATTGCAAAAAACCCAGCATACTGCTGAAGGGACTTCTTAAGTCATGGGCTATCAGTGAGAAAAGCTTGTCCTTGGTGCTGTTGGTTTCTTCCAGTATCAGATTCTGCTGCTGGTATTTGTAGTTCAGCAGCGACAAACGTTCATTGTTTTTTCGGATTTTTTGCCTGCTTTTTAATATCATTATGACCATCAGGGTGAGCAACACTATGGTCAGACCACCAAAGATTGTGATATATAACTGCAGTCTGATGGTTTTCGATTTGTTTTCGTTCTCAAGTTTTAAACTAATGTTTTCAAGTTCTTTACGCTCAGTTTCATACCTTGTTTGCAGGTCCATCACATATTGCTTATGGTTGATCTCGCTGATGGAGTCGTTCAGTCTCATTAGCTTTCTGCTGAATTCCAATGCTTTGTCGGTCTTTCCAAGCTTTTCATACACCAACGACAGACTTCGGTATGAATCGAGCATGGTATTTTGGTGGCCCGACATAAGCGCAATTTTAAGCGCATTCTGAAAGTGCGGTTCGGCTTTTACGTAGTGTTTTAAATCCTTGTACAATGCTCCCAGTGTGTAATTATTGAGCATGACACCAAAAAGAATCTCATTCTCCTCACATATTTTTAACGATTCTTTGTAGGACAGTTCAGCCATTTCCATATTGCCTTTTATCTTGAAAATATTGCCAAGGTTCAGGTGAATCCTTGCCTGGTCCCGTGCCAGATTGTTTTCAACGGCTATTTTCAATGATGCCTTGTACATTTCCAGGGCTTCATCAAGCCTGCCAAGCTCCTTGTATGTAATTCCCAGATTGCTGTAGTTCATACTCAGATCAACCAGAGCATTCAGCTCTTTGTTTATCTCAACCGCCCGCTTAAAATATCCGGCAGATTTATCATAATCACCAAGTCCCTGGTTTATTATCCCGAGGTTATTCAGCACAATGGCGGCATTTTTCAGGTTGCTGCTGCTTTCATATAGCTTCAGTGCTTCCACATAGTGGTCATAAGACTTGCGGAGGTCGCCTTTGCTGTCGTAAACCATGCCAAGGTTGTTGTGCGTAGCTGCTTTCCACTCCTCTGACTGAATCTCTTCGGCATCGTGCAGGTTGATTCCGAAATAATACAATGCGCTGTCATATGATTGAAATTCATGGTGCAGCCTGCCAAGCAGGTTTTGCACATCAAATCTGGTATCTGTAGATTTCTTAAGGGAAAGAGCCAGCTTTGCAAAGAACATCGCCGAATCGTTTTGTCCGATATTGATGTAACAATTCCCAATTGTGTGATAGGCCTTTGACAGTAATGTATCGTTTTTAATCATTTTAATTCCTGCGACAGCTTCCAGAGCAAGAATTTTTCCCTGTTGGGGATTTTTAACACTCAAATCAAATGCATTTTCAATCAACTCCACCAACCCTTCTAAAGTTCTGTCCTGTGGTCCTGCAGTGCTGACAGCACCCGACACAAGCCACAAAAAGAAAAACACATTACAGATTATGAACGTCTTAAAGCCGTAATGCCTGCTTTTCTGTTTCACTCTTGCTATGTGCATACGCTCCATATTTGATTGCCTGACTGAAACAAATATACGAAAACATTAAGCTGATTTCAATAAATATTTTAAACACCCCTGACACCTTATGTGGAGGTTGCATAAGTCACTTCATTGCTCATTCACC
>Ga0351920_1077_pt1 | contig 22875 bp, 20 predicted proteins | sample BONcelHT113001C8_FD_206854 | JGI IMG/M metagenome (GOLD analysis project Ga0351920, IMG submission 206854) | Enriched cells from coal bed in the Powder River Basin, Montana, United States - BONCAT cells T11 rep2 HSBNCT.T11.300.1.C8 ... | reverse complement strand
TACCTGCAGGCGACGCGCGGAGGAGGACACGGCGATTACAAGACCATCGTCCTCGCACCCGGTTCCGTGCAGGAGTTAACGGAAGTGGTTCCACTGGCCTTCGACCTTGCCGACCGGTATCGCAACCCCGTCATCATCCTTGGAGACGGTATGCTGGGACAGATGATGGAGCCCGTCAGTTTCGAAAACATCCAACCTCCCGGGGAATATCCGAAGGATTATATCCTGACTGGCGCGAAAGGAAGACCGGCGCGGATGGTGAGGTCGCTGCTTTTCGACACCAAGGAAGAGGAAGAGCACAACTGGAAACTCGTCAGGAAATATCAGCGGATGGAGCAGAGCGAGGTCCGGTACGAGTCATTTATGACGGACGATGCTGAAATGATCGTCATCGCCTACGGTATCGGAGCCCGGATCGTAAAAGGCGCCATAAAGAGACTTCGCCAGGAGAATATGAAGGTGGGCATGATACGGCCCATCACGGTCTGGCCGTTCCCCTCCGCCGTCCTTCAGGAAATGGCTAAGACCGTCAACGATTTTTTTGTCTTCGAGATGAGCGCGGGCCAGCTGATCGAGGATGTCAGGCTGGCGCTCGCAGGAAAGGGAAATATCCACTTCTACGGCAGACCCGGTGGGGTCATCCCCACGCCCGTCGAGCTCTACCGTATCATTGGCCGCCACTATTACATGGCTGCCCGAAGAAGGAAGCAGCAATGAAAAAGGTATACACGAGACCGAAGACCCTGAAGGAAGCCCATTTCCATTACTGTCCGGGTTGCGGGCACGGTATCATCAACCGGCTTCTCATGGAGGTTGTGGACGAGATGGACCTTCGCGAAAAGGCGATATGTGTCGCGCCGGCAGGCTGCGGCATGCTCTTGTACAACTATTTCGATATAGACACGCTGGAATCGGCCCATGGCCGCGGAGCGGCGGTCGCCACGGGCATAAAAAGGGTCCGGCCCGACAACCTCGTCTTCTCCTACCAGGGGGACGGAGATCTTGCCGCCATCGGCACCGCGGAAGGGTTTCATGCGGCAAACCGGGGAGAGCCCATAACCATTATCTTTGTGAATAACGGGGTCTACGGGATGACGGGCGGACAGATGGCGCCGACGACCCTGACGGAGCAGGTAACGACGACGACGCCGCTCGGGAGGGATCCCATCCTCGCAGGCCATCCGGTCAGGATCTGCGAGGTGTTTTCCATGCTCGACGGGACATCGTACCTGGAAAGGGTCACCGTCAACAAGCCCGCGGCCGTCATTAAAGCGAAGAAGGCCATAAAGAAGGCGTTCCGGTGCCAGCTCGACGGAAAGGGGTTCTCCCTCGTCGAGATCCTTTCCCCCTGCCCAACGAACTGGAAGATGGGTCCCCTTGAGGCATGTCAGTGGATAGATGATGTGATGACGAAGCAATTTCCCCTGGGAGTGGTAAAAGAGGTTTCATGACGACAAAGACGATATTTTCAGGTTTCGGCGGGCAGGGCGTTCTTTCCATGGGATTTACCCTGGCGAATGCGGCAATGCTTGAAGGCCGATATGTCACCTATCTTCCGTCCTATGGCGTGGAGGTGCGCGGCGGAACGGCGAACTGCACAGTAGTTGTCTCCGAAGAAGAGATCGCATCGCCGGTGGCCTCCGAACCGGAATTCGTCGTTGCCATGAACCAGCCTTCCTTCAACAGGTTCCAGAACATCCTCCAGTCGGGAGGCCTCATGTGTGTCAACGCCTCCCTCGTGAGTGCGACATCGGTGAGAAGCGACATAGAGGTCCTTTCCATCCCCACGAGCGAGCTGGCGGAAAAACTGGGAACCATAAAGGTTGCCAACATGATCATGCTGGGAGCGCTCATCAAGGCGAGCAACATCATATCATTCGATGCCATGATAAAGAACCTTGCCGAGCTTCTCGGCGAAGGGAAAGCAAAACTGATCAAGCTGAACAGGGAAGCCCTCGAAACGGGTTTCAATTACGTCAAGGAGTAATGATAATGGTCATCACGCAGTTGTCCATCAGTCTCGAGAATACACCCGGCGCCCTCTCTCATGTGAGCGAGCTGCTCGGGCGCGAAGGGGTGAACATCCGCGCCATCTCCGTTGCCGATACCTCGGACATCAGCACCGTCCGTTTTGTCGTCGACGACCCCGAAAAGGCGAAGAATATTCTCAAGGGCAACGGCTTCAACCCCCGTGAGACAGGAGTCCTTGCCGTCGAGACCCCCGACCATCCCGGAGGTCTCCTTGCCGTTCTCAAACCCCTCAAGGCCGCCGGCATAAATGTCCATTATCTCTATCCCCACCTGGGCCGGGTGTCAGGCAACGCCATTGTCATCCTCGGCGTGGACAGGACCGAGGAAGCCCAGAAGGTGCTTGGCCAGAACTGGGTCAAGACACTGGGAAAGGAAGTGTACAGTATATAAACAGGTCTCAGGACAATAAGGCGGTTGCGTGTTGCGCGTTGTGGGTTAAAGGCCAGTAAAGGACAGCAAGGTGCAAGGATGCCAACTTTCTCCCGGGACCCATCCCGCTAGTCCTGCAGGTCTTGAAGTGCCTTTGCCAGGTCGTCGAGGCGGGGTCGCTTGTTTATGTCGTGGATGTCGATATATCTGATCACGCCCTTCTTGTCGATTATGAAGAGCGCCCTTTCCGATTCCCCGCTTGAACGAAGGACACCATACCGCGACGCGACGGCCCCGTGGGGGTGGAAGTCGGAAAGCACCGGGAACCACAATCCCTTTTCGGACATCTGTTTTGTCCAGGCATAGAGAGTGGGGATATTATCGACGGTTATGCCGAGAAGTATCGCGTCATGCCTGTCGAAGAGGCCTTTCACTATGTTGTAGCCGGGCCATTGGTCGGAGCAGACCGGTGTCCATGCGGCCGGCACGAAGGAGATGACGACGTTCTTCCGGTCCCGGTAATCGTGAAGCGAAACACGGCCTCCCGTTATGGATGGAAGCGTGAAATCCGGTGAGATGTCGCCCACCTTCAATGTTGGATCGGAGTCCCTCGGTTTGAGCTTTCCCGGATCGTAGATGTTGTCTTTGAAGACCGCCGACTCCCCGTATGCTGTCCCGCCCGAGATCAGGACCAGGACAACAACAACGAACACAGAGCGTTTCCACAGATCTGCCAGCAGTCGCATTCCTGACCTCCTAGTCCAATCCGGATGTCTTTAAGATCTCCTCGATGAACCGGGTGGTATTCGTGAAGGCCCCCGGCAGGAAGTAGAACTGCTCCTGTGTTCCCTTGCCGTCCACCCTTACACCTATGAAGGTGGGTGTGTACTTGATGCCGAGCGCCAGCGCGATCTCCCCCTCTTCGTCCGAAAAGACCGGGAAGGGCAAGTTGTGCGTCTCCTTGAAGGATTGGGCCTCGAAGGCGGTGTTTGTGGCCGCTATACCGATCATCCTGATCTTGTGCTTCAGGTCCGCGTTTCCCTCTATCTTTTCATAGACCTCACGGACAAGAGGGGAATGGACCTGGCAGATCGGACAGTAGAAGCTGAAGATTTCGATGATAACGATCTGACTCTTGATCTCACCAACCTTGAATTTCCCCTTCCCGGAAAGGCCCAGGTAATCTCTCTCCGATTGATCCCGGGGAACGGGCAGGTCAAAGGAGGGCAGGGGGATCCGCTTATCAGAGTACTTCTGCTCGGTAGTTTGGGCGAAAGAGGCCGTTGCTTCCGGGAAGACCGCGACAAAGGCAAACAGAGCTGTTGCTGCAACAAACAGGGTGATCACCCTCTTGATGTCCATACCTTCCTCCATTGCGAGTGATGTGAGCCGTAAAAGCGAAGGGGAACAGGGAGCCCCTCTCTGGCTCAGTGAGCCAGAGAGGGGCTCCCCATGCTTAAATCTGACTATATCGTCGGGGCCCGGAATCCCTGATGTCTTACTGCCCGATTTTCTTCAGCTCATTCTCTGCCTCTGTTCTCAACGCCCGACCCGTCTTTATCTGCAATTCGCAGCGTTCAATTGTTTGCAGGGCATCGGCGATCATCTTGTCCGCAGCTTTATCCATGGTTACCCATGGATACGCTGGCCGGTCTTCCTTTGTGCCGCCGGCCGCCGCAGCCTTCGCCATGCCTTCCTGGGCTATCCTTTTCATTTCCTGTGCCCTGGCGATCTCCTCGTTGCACCGCTTGATGGTCTTCTCGGCCTCGGATATCATTATATCCGCGGCTTCCATTTGTGCTCTCCATGCCGGTGCTGCGGGCTGGTCCTGGGCTCCTCCACTGCCTGCCTGGGCCCGGACGGTGCCTGCGCCGAGGGAAAGAAGGAAAACCGTCGCGATTGCGACCACCAATGCCAATAGGACTCCTCTTTTCATATTAGTCTCTCCTTGTTTGTAAAGAATGGTTACAGCCTGCTATTCATCTTTCTCAACGACCTTGACAGTAATCGCGCGCACCTCCTTCTGATCATTTCCATCCTCGACAAAAGATCTTACGAGGTATGGCAGTCACTGAAACGACCAGTCCTTATCGGTGCCCGGGAACGTTGCCTCTCTACGTCACCCGGTGCTTATTGTTATAGGATAATCAGACGAATTCCTCCTGTCTGTCGCAGAAACAATTATTATTCTGTAGTCGTTGTGACGATTTTCGTGCCGTCTTTTTCGATGACAGGCATTGAGGCATCGCAGGCAATGCCTCGGGCCGGTGTCCGGACTTTCCGCCCGAATATTCAGACGCTTTGTTTTCCTGCCTTCTTGCGCTATGGTGTATTATTCCGGTTGAAAGGGGTTGTCTGTGAGGTTGTTTGGGTCTGACTTCTCTTTCTTTCCATTGGCGTGGCAACGGTCGGGAGGATCGGGACGACAGGTCGTGGTGGCCCGGGGCCACGGGCCCGCGGGTATCAGTCGGCGGTGATGTAGCCTTGCCGGTATTGTGAAGCGAGACAGTACTCGAGATACTGCCTGACGACGTCTTTTGGGCCGTAGGCTCCCGAATGGCCATCGCAGACTATATCGGCTTCCAGGGCAAAGAGTTTTTGTATGGACTCAAGCCAGGCGGGCGGATCGCAATCGAATTCGGTAAGCAGGGGAGCGCCGATGTCCTGTGCAAAGAGAATGCGTTCGCCGCCCATATCCATGAAGAGGGAGATCGACCCGGGCGTGTGGCCCGGTGTGTGGATCCACCTGAGGTCATACGTGCCGAAGCTAAGGGTCCCCGTTTCGCCGGTGAGCTTTCTGTCGACGGTAAGGGGTTTGAAATCGACGTCGAAGCAGAAGGATGCCGTGAGCCGCATATCCCCGCGTTCGACGATCTCCGCATCCTTTTCGTGTATGACCAGCTTCGTGCCGAAGCGTGACCGCAGAAGCGGCGCGGCACCGATGTGATCGGCATGGCAATGAGTCATGATGAGGGTCTTGACGCCGCCGGGGTCAAGACCTGTTTTCTCAATGTTGTCGACCGTACGGTCAAACCCGTGTCCCGACCCGCAATCGATAAGCACCGGCTCCCCGAAATCAAGAAGATAGACGGCGCTGTCCCGCGGATTGGTCATATCCGCCCCGGCAACGCGCCACAGAATGTCGTTTATCCGTTGAGGTCCCATGGTTGAAATTCAGGTGACAGGTGACAGGTCATAGGTAATAGGAAGGACTTCTTCCTTTTCACCCATCACCGATAAACTATAACCCATAACCTCTCCTCTAGAAATACACCATCTCTTTGGACTCGCCGTACGCATGCGGTCTGCCGCCTCCAAACTCGTTTATGAAGACCCAGGCGGTTATCTCACCGCCGTCTATGATCGTCTTGCCTTCGTCCGTCTTTTTCCAGAAGAGCATGCCGCGATTGAAGCGGGAGCAGTGTTTGTCGGGATACCTGCAGGCATCTTCACTCGCCTTTCGGAACCTCTCCTGCCATCGAGCCATATTGGAGGGCCTTAAGTCCACCCATTCCCGTTCGGCCCATTTGTCAATGTTCCCGGCAGTTACGGTCCAGGGGCTTGTTTCCCAGCCCTTGTCTCTTACGGCCCGCCTGGCGAAGAGGAGCCGCTGCCCGTCGGGCAAAAGGACAGGCACTCCAATGGAGAGGGTGGCGTTGCGTATATCGGGTTCGATTTCGAGAAGCTTTTCCAGCGAATAGGCAAGGCGCTCAGGTGAGACGGAAAGGGCGTCCTCCACGGTGCCGTAGCTTTGCTTGATGAGCTGGCATTCGGTGATAAGCTTCGACATCTTCGGTCCCAGGAAACCGTAGGCGACGCCCCCGCCGCCGAGACGGGCGGCCTCTTCGATTGCGTCCCTGCGCAGGATGCCCGCCCTGAAGGTCGGCTCCATCACCGAATTGTCGATCGCCGCGATAACGTCTTTTGAAGAGCTGATGCCTATGATGTTCATAATCGTGTGATGGGCGATGTCCTCGGGAGTGACGAATTCCATGAGGCCGAGAGAGGTGATCGCCTTGAACTCGTCGACGGAGAAAACACCGTTCTCGCCGGTATCGATGTACACCCCTTCGATCTGTCTGCCGCCCGGGGATCTCATATCCATTTCCTCGTAAGAGAAGGTCGATCCCTCCATCAGGCGGAACGCTCCTTCAACGGGGCAGTCGTAGAGCGGATAGCCCCTGTTGCCCCGTCGTATGACCCCCTTTCCTATGTCCTTCCATCCGATCATCGCAGCGGGTTTTATCTCCTTGATGATGGGCCACCCCGGAGTTCTGCTTAGGGTGTAAAGCAGCATGGTGTGGGCGCCGGCCGTCGCGGCTTTCGTCATGAGGAGCCTCGAAGGGTTCTCTTCACCATGGGTAAAGGGGATATTAAAGCCCATTCCACCGGTCCCGGTGGTGCCTATCTTGAGATAGAGCCGGGTTCCGGACCGTTTCATCGACTCGTGGAGGATCTGGACGTGCCGGATAAGGGGAGGGATGCTCACTGCCGAAAGAAGGTGATAGGGCAGATCCGGGGCGGCGTCTCTGGACCCTTCTCCGGCACCTTCCATCGTGTGATAGGCGTGGTAGATATTCTGGTAGGAGAGGGCCGTCGCGGTGTTTATGCAGTCTACGATGATCTCCGGCCTGAACTCGGTGACAAGTTTGTACAGCGTGGATGCCGTCAGGATGTCTTCGGTCAGCTCATTGAGATTGTCATCGACCATCGTCCGCAGGTGCTCCGGGGAGGAGGCGATATCCGCGAGCCGCATATCCTTGAGCGGCCACCGGACGAATATATTCCCCCAGGAGGCCCGGACCTTGCAATAGGAGGGGGTTTCGGGTTCGAGATCCTTGAGTGCCCACTGTGCCTCCTCTTCGGCCAGGGACGTGACGACAAGCTCGGCGGGAAGGTATCGGAGGATCTGCCTGCAGATGGCTATGCCGGCCTCACCATAGGCGCCGAGCACAAGCACGTTCTTACCTTCGATCTCCACGGATCACCCCCGGTCGGTTTTTGTATTTATATCACAGGAACATGGAGGCGAGTAAAGATAATATTCGTGTCCCGGGCTGGTCCTGACGGGTGCCCGATGGTGGTCCACAGAAATCTCTTGACAAGGGGCCCGTTCCTGATGATATAAACTACGTATTATGGTAGGACCAACATAGCGCCTAGACCAACATGAGGGTCAGGATGCGGGTGCCGTCGTGGAACAGTGATGGGCAGACGTGGTCCATGGTATATGGACAGGAACAAATATAACAAGAAAGGGGAACGTGAGATGAGACAGAAACGCGGTTTGGTGGGTACCTGGTTCATGTTGTTGGTCGGGGTCATTTTCTTGTCCGCCGGTGTGGTACACGCGCAGGCAAAGAAGTATGAGGTTGAGATCTCAGGGCTGTGGACGGGCACCAACCCGTATACGATTGCGGTGTACTGGGCCGAGCTCATCAACAAGAACAGCAAAATCGTCAAGGCGATAGCCCGCGAGGGAAGAGGCCCGGCGGTCGATATGAAGACCCTCATCATGAAGCCCGAGAAGAGAAAGAGTCTTGTTTTCTTCCAGGTCGAGGACGAGGTGTGGGCGGCGAAGCGGCAGATCGGAGACTGGAAGAACTTCGCGGGGAAATACGAACTCGATAATTTCCGCCACATCGCCTTCGGCGGGTTTACCGTTGACGTCCTGCTGACGACCAATCCGAAGATAAAGACGCTCACCGACATGAACGGAAAGAGCACGGTCATCTCCAACGTGTCCAAGGCATCGTCCAAAGCGGTCGCTTTCGAGGAGATATTCAAGGTTGCCGGCGTGACGCCGAAATACCAATACCTTGGCATGAATGCCATGACCGACGCTGCCAGGGACGGGACGGTCGATGTGATCCACGGCGGCATCAACCCCGTCGGCTCGGGCAAATGGGAGCCCTCACCCTACCTCAACGAACTGTTTGCCATGAAGGACGTCTATTCGATCTCGATCGACACGTCCGTTCTCACGAAGATGAAGCAGGCGACGGGTCACCCGGGAACGATCGTGTCGATCCCCGCGGGCAATATCGGCAAGCACCAGAAAGAACCGACCACCGCTCTCGGGAAGTGTATGAACTGGGGTGTCGACGTTTCCATGCCGGACGAGGTGGTGGCGGAGATCCTGAGGATATATGTGGAGAACGTCGACAAGTTCCAGCAGTTGAGCCCCGCCGCGCGGGTGATCACAAAGAAGACCGTCGCCGCCGTGGAGGTGCCTGAGACAAGGATGCATCCGGCTGCCGTGAAGTTCTACAAATCGCAGAAGATACCGATCGGGAGCCTGAAGGACGCGGGCGTGATCAAGTAAGACCGAGCTTCCGGTTTTCTCTCAGCACTCTGGCAAGGAGGCGGCAATGAAGGACGGCGTGAACGGCATTATCAAGGTTGCAGTCATAATCGTGGCTTTTCTCATGGTCATCTACCAGATGGTCTCTTCGCAAGTGCTCTTGCTGTCATCCGTTCCTTATCTCAACCTGCACCTTCTCTTCGCCCTCGTTATCGTGTTCCTTGGCGCCGCGAGGGATACAAGGTCGACGCCCCTGAGGGTGTGGCTCATGTTCGTCATTGTCGTCGCCATCCTTGCCCTGGGATACATTCAGCTCAACTGGGAGGACATCCAGCAGCGCGCCTATTTCAATACGGCCCTTGACCTCGCGGCGGGCATCCTGGCAATACTGCTCGTTCTAGAAGCCACGAGGATAGCCACGGGGTGGTTCCTTTCGATCATGGCCGTAGGCGCCGTCATATATGGTTTCTTCGGGGCGCAGCTTCCTCCCCCCTTCACCGTTCAGTCCATGGGATTCGAACAGACCATGACAAACCTTTCCGTCGGGTTGGACAACGGTATCTATGCTTTCCTGCCTATTTCAGCGAACTTCCTTTTCCTCTTTATCCTTTTCGGAGGTGTGCTGTCCGGTACCGGAGCCGACAAGTTCTTCCTCACCCTGGGTAAGATCGTGATGAGCAAGATACGGGGTGGAGCGGCCATGATGGCTGTCGTGGCAAGTTGCGGCATCGGAATGATCACAGGCAGCGCCGCCGCGAATGCCGCGGTTACCGGTACCATCACCATACCGCTTATGAAACGCTTCGGGTTCAAGCCCGAGGAGGCGGGTGGAATAGAGGCTGCGGCATCCAATGGGGGGCAGATCATGCCCCCCATAATGGGCATGAGCGCCTTCGCCATGGCAGGCATGACGGGCATTCCCTACATAACTATCGCCAAGATGGCCATTCTCCCCGCGGTTCTCTATTTCGGCATCTTAGGCTTGTACGTCTACCTCACGGCAGGCAAACACAGGTTGCCGATGGCAGCGAAAGAACCCATTGACGGCAAGGAACTGGCCCTGTCTTCCATCAATTTTGTCGTTCCCATCCTTCTCATCGTCGTCATGATGATCCATGGCTTTTCGGTGAACTACATAGGGTTCTGGGCGATAATCGCGACCGTGGGGATCTCCCTCATACGGAAGAAGACGAGGCCCTCCCTGACGCAGTTCGTGAACGGTTTCGTCCAGGGAACGATACAGGCAGCTGGCATCGGCGTCACGACCGCGGCGGTGGGCATCATTCTTGCCACTCTCACGATGAGCGGGCTGAGCGTGAAGCTTGTGCTGGGCATAGAGGCCTGGAGTCTGGGGAGTCTGCTGCTCGCCCTTGTCCTCGTCCAGATTGTCACCGTTGCCATGGGCTGCGCCGGCGCCTCTCTGACTGCTTACATGATAGTCACGATCTTCGCCGTGCCCGCCCTCCGGAAGATGGGCGTGCCCGTTGACGTGGGCCACTTCTTCGCGATGTTCATCAGCGTCTTCGCTTTTCTTACTCCACCTGTGGCCCTTGTTTCGCTCATTACCGCGAAGATCGCCGAGGCTCCCTACCTCAAGACGGCCAAGGAATCGTGCAAGGCTGCCGTGGCGGGTTTCATGGTCCCCTACATTTTTGTCTTCTGCCCGGTCCTTCTGCTTAAGCCGATAGAGCCCTTCTTCGGGGTCATTGCCGTCGTAATCTCTCTTATCTGCCTGTGCAGCCTTCAGATATCCTTCGTGGGCTTCCTGCGAACCGACCTCAACCGGTGGGAGCGGGCGCTGTTCTTTGCCACGGCGGCAGTGGGCTTCGCCGGTCTCGTTCAACGCAGTATCACCCTGTCGGTGGTGGCCTGCGTGGCTTTCGCCGTGATATTCATGTGGCACCGGCTGCGAGCGCGCGGCGGAGGAGTCGATATCGAGCCTGTCGCGACATGATGATGGGTTTCACGTGAACGATAGCTCCCGGAGTCTCGTCCTGGGCCGTCGGAGAGAGGGCACATAACTCTGGAGAGTCCTTGGTAAAGATGGTATAATAGGAAAAAAAAGCGAACAGGGGCGGGCAGGTGAAAGAAGATATTATCAAACTTCTGAGTCCACCGAGAAAGGCAAAACTTCACGAATCCATCGTGTCGCAGCTGAAGGGTCTCATACATTCCAAGAAGCTCGCGGTGGATGACAAGCTCCCGCCCGAACGGGAACTTGCCAACCTGTTCTCCGTGAGCCGGGTGGTTGTCAGAGAGTCCATCCAGGCCCTGGAACAGGCCGGTCTCATCGAGATCAGGACGGGTCCTGCAGGCGGCGCATTTGTCGTGCGGAATCTGCACAAACCTCTTGTCCATGCGGCCTCGGACATGTTTCAGGGCGGTGAGCTCACACTGCAGTATTTTTACGAGGCGCGCAGGGCCATCGAGTGCGCCATAATCAGGCTGGCGGTCGGGAAGGCAAAACCGAGGGACCTGAAAAAACTCAGAGAGATAAACGCTAAACTTCTTGCGGAAATAAATGAGAGAGACAGGCTTCGGGCGAACAACAGCGATTTTCATATCGCCATAGCGCAGATCGCGGGCAATCCGCTTCTAAGCATGATGTTACAGTCGATCCTCGAACTGCTCGATATCATCTATCCGAAATCGATACAGTCCGAGGATTATATCAAGAATACCTACTCACGTCATGACGCGATCATAGCGGCAATGGAGAAGAAGGACCAGGGCCGTTGCGACGAACTCATGGCTGTGGATACGGAACACACAACGAAACTGACCACGTAAGAAAAACAGTTTCTTCCTGACAAATATTCCTTGACAAGCAATTTGAGTATGGTCCATAATTAGCTATGGTCTATTGGTTAGTCCATCCTAACATAAGACAATTGAGCCCGGGGAGGCAAGGGATCGGGGTGATCTCACGCGGCCCATTCATCCCGGCGATAACAGCGGGTTCATGGAGTTCTCGGAGGAGGTAATATGAACTGGGAAGATGCGGTAACTCGAACGGGTCAGGTGATCGAATGGCCCTATCCTGTGAGGTACGATAAGCAAAACGATGTCGACGTGGACGTGGTCGTGCTGGGCGGCGGTCCCGGAGGGTGCATGGCGGCGATCAGCGCAGCAAAAAAGGGTTTGAAGGTCGCCCTTCTCGACAAGGCATATCCGAAGAGATCGGGGGGAGGCTCCGGCTTCGATCACTGGCTCAACACGCCCAACCCGGCATCGAAAGTAACAGCGGAAGATTGTGTAGAGTGGGAGAGGGTGACGTTCAAGGGCTATTCAAATTCTCTTTCGCGTTACATAGCTGCGCGGGAGGCATACGACACCCTTCTCGAGGTAGAGAAGATGGGCGCGAAGGTGAGGGACCTTGACGATACCTTCAAGGGGGCTCCTTTCCGGGATGAGAAAACGAAATTCGTCTTTTGCTATGACTACGAGAACAGGTTCCAGTTCCGTGTCTGGGGGGCGACATTCAAGCCGGCCATCTTTAACGAATGCCTGCAGCTCGGGGTGAAGGTCTTCGACAGGGTCGTGGCCACGAGCCTTCTTACGGAAGGAGGCAGGCAGGGAGCAAGGGTTGTCGGTGCCACCGGCATCAACATGAGGACGGGAGAATTCTATGTTTTCAGGGCCAAAGCAACCATAAACGCGATGTCCTGCCACCAGGGAAGCTGGCGATTCTCGTCGGAATCGATTGGTCTCGATATGTTCAAGCCCAATATCACAGGTGACGGACCCGCCATAATGTGGAGGGCGGGTGTTGAGCTCGCACAGATGGAACGTAGCAGGGCCGCGATGCCGCCGGGGTACGAATACCCCTCCTATGGAACCGGCAACTGGTGGAACACGTGGCACCCGGCAACGATCGTGGACGCCAACGGTAAAGAGGTCCCGTATGTGGATTCCGACGGAAATCCGGTGCCCGTGGAGGAGCGCTGCCAGCCGAGGCCGGGACAGAAATTCATAGCCGAGCGTTCCCGGGATCCGCTCTACGCCAAACCTACCATGCCCGCGGACCTGGCGGATCGCATCAAGAAAGGTGAGTTCATCCTTCCCCTGTACGCCGACCTTGCGGGAATGCCCTGGTATGAAAGGGACGCCATCTGGGGTCTCATGGTAGGGAACGAGGGCCGCACGAAGATCCCGGTGATCGTAAACTACGAGGCAGCCGGATTCAATTCGAACAGGGATATGCTCCAGAACTATTTCACCCTGAGCGGCGAGCCCTATCCCAGCATGGACAGCACCATGGCGCTCGGGCCGTTCCGCATGGAGGCCTTCGGAAACGGCGGAGAGGTGGTCGTTGACTGGGACCTGCGGACTAACCTCGAAGGCCTGTACGCTGTTGGCGACGCCATTCTTGCCGGAAACTACTGGTACCATGCCTGTGCGACGGGAAGGTATGCAGGCAGGAAAGCGGCTGAATATGCGATGAAACTCCAGAGTCCGCCGGACATAGATGCTCGTCAGGTCGAGCAGGAAAGGTCAAGGGTCTACGCACCGACAAAAAGGAAGCCCGGCAAGGATTGGATAGACTGGAAAGAACTGCGCTTCGCCGGCGCCAGGGCCATGCAGAACTACTGCGGTGCCGTGAGGAACGAAGGGATGATGAAAATGGGTCTCAAATGGATCGAGGATATCAAGAACGAGCACTATCCTGAGACATATGCGAGCAATCCCCATTTACTGCTTCGCGTTCTGGAGACCTACAATATTCTTACTGTGGATGAGATCATCTTTCAGGCCTGTCTTGCAAGAAGGGCGAGCAGCGAGATCCTCGGGCACTTCCGCCAGGATTATCCGGAGATGGATCCCCCTGAGTGGCGCAAGTGGGTAACGATCAGACAGGTTGAAGGCAAGACTCAGACCGGCGTCCTTGCCCTCGATTTTCAGGGCGATCTGGCAGAGAACTACGAGGCCCATAACCCGGATTACAGGGGTTACCTGAAGAAGAAAAAGGCATGAAGAGGCAGGAGGGAAGGAACATGAATGAAGAAGGAGTGAAAACCGATAATGGTGGGAACAAGTGCTATGCCTTTCCCAACAAGCCGACCCCCGGCATGCCCGTGGTTATCGATGAGGCGAGATGCACGGGATGCAACAAGTGCGTCACGATATGCACAACCGATGTACTTGTGGCGAACCCTGAAAAGGGCAAGCCCCCCATCGTCATGTACCCTGAAGAATGCTGGTATGCGGCCTGTTGTGTCGGGGAATGCCCCGAAGGATGTATCATCATGCGGCATCCCTTAATGATGAGAGTACACTTTAAGAACAAGGAAACCGGGGAGATAAAAAGGACCTGACACCAGGGCCTTGCGCAAGGGTCGACCATGAGACATGGAGGACAGCATGACAGTAACGGTGGAAGAGGCGAAGGAACTCATTGAGGATGTATTCGACTTTGATCATGTGGGAGAAGCGATGTCCGCTTTGCGCCGGGATCTGGGATCCAATGCGGCAAAGCAGGATCTCGTGAATGAGCTGGCGAAGTGCGCCGCACAAGAGGCCGGGGACGATTCCGACGAAAGCACGGCGGTCTTCAAGTCCGTCGCTGAGGCACGGGTAGAGCGGTTCGTCAATGGTGCCCGGTACTCCCAATCGGGTTGCAGCAAGACATGATCGTTAAAAGAGGCGGTTACCGGAAAGGCCCGCTGCTTTATGCCTTGCCTTTCGGGCGTCCAATCCCATCCGTCGGGCTTTCATAGAGGGTCTGCGGTTTACCGACGGGTCAGGTGAAAAACGAGGGTTGCCATATGACGTGCAAGTTGTTGATTATCGGAGGCGTTGCGGGGGGAGCCACCGCCGCCGCCCGCGCCCGCAGGCTGGACGAGGATGCCGAGATCGTCCTCTTTGAGCGGGGAGAGTATATTTCATTTGCAAACTGCGGCCTGCCTTATTATGTCGGGGATGTGATAAAGACGAGAGAGGACCTTCTCGTAACGACCCCGGAGGATTTTAAGGCCAGGTACCGGATTGACGTGAGGATATTTTCCGATGTTGTTTCGATCGACAGGGCCGGCAGAGAGGTTATTGTAAATAATCTGGCGACAGGAGAAAGCTACCGGGAAAGGTATGACAGGATCATCCTTTCACCGGGGGCCGAACCGGCAGGTCTGCCCGCGGGGTATGACGGATTTGGAAATGTCTTCAGTCTCCGGAACATCCCTGATGCTGATCGCATCAAGGCGTATGCGGACAGGACCGGGCCGTGCTCCGCTGTTGTAGCGGGAGGCGGTTTCATAGGTCTTGAAATGGCCGAGAACCTTGCGAAAAAAGGCGTGAAGACGACAATAGTCGAGAAGCTGCCGCAGGTAATGAATACCTTTGATCATGAAATGGTATCCGTAGTACACGGGCATCTTCAGGAAAATGGGGTGAGTTGCCTGCTCGGGCACGGTATTTCGTCCCTGGTCGGACAGGGGATGGTGTCCGCGGTTGTGACGGAAAACGGTGAGAGTATACCCTGCGATCTTCTCGTCCTTTCGATGGGGGTGCGACCGGACACCAGGCTTGCGCGTCAGGCCGGTTTGGCTATGGGAGAACTGGGGGGAATCAAGGTGAATGCCCTGCTGATGACCTCCGACCCTGACATATTTGCAGTGGGAGACGCGGTTGAGGTCACCGATTTTGTCACAGGCTTGCCTACCCTGACGGCACTGGCGGGTCCGGCGAACAAACAGGGAAGACTTGCGGCGGGCAACGCACTGGGACGAAGAACGGTATACACCGGGACGCTGGGAACATCGGTGGTGAAGGTTTTCAACATGACGCTGGCGTCCACGGGGACGAGCGAGAGGGTGCTCAGGAAGAACGGCATACCTCATTTGATCAGCTATACTCATTCGACCTCTCATGCAGGCTACTATCCCGGAGCCGAGATGATGACGATCAAACTTGTCTTCTCTCCTGGAACCGGTCGCATTTTGGGGAGTCAGGTCGTCGGCGGGGCGGGCGTTGATAAACGCATTGACGTTTTGGCCACGGCCATTCGGGGATCGATGACGGTCTTCGACCTCGAAGAGATCGACCTGGCGTACGCACCTCCTTATTCCTCCGCGAAAGATCCGGTCAATGTCGCCGGTCTTGTTGCATCCAACATACTCAAAGGCGATCACGAAATAGTGCACAGCAAGGATCTGAAGAACATCGATGCCGGGAGCGCGGTCCTGGTGGACGTGAGAGATATGGAGGATCTGATGAGAAGTTCTCCGATAGAAGGGGCACTGCATGTTCCCCTCAGGCGACTGAGAAAGAGAACTGAGAAACTGGACAGGGACAAGATGTATATCACCTACTGTGAAGTTGGAACGAGATCTTACGCGGCCCACCGTATTCTGGCCCAGAAAGGTTTCAGATCAAAGAATTTGAGCGGAGGATATAAGACTTACCTCGCCACACGGAATTTGTCCTGAGTCAATTATCTGCGTCGATACCTTGACTTTTTGTCGTGATTGGAGCACCATTGGCACATGTTATCCATAAAAAGCACTGTGGTGGATGCTGCTCGCAATCTTTGCCTGGTGTTGATCTGTGTGATGGTGGTCGCAGTTATTCCCGCATACCCGGAAGACCTGCCCGGTGTGCGTGTCATCTTCTTTGACAGGAACAAGGAAGAACTCTGCCGCTTTGAAGCGGAGGCAGCGGTGACGCCTCGTGAACAGGCGCAGGGACTCATGTTCCGGATGTCGATGCACAGGCGCACGGGCATGCTTTTCGTTCATGACCGCGACGACATGCATTACTTCTGGATGAGGAACACCTACATCCCTCTGGACCTCATCTTCATGAATGGACGGTACGAGGTGGTCCACGTTCACAGGGGGGCGCGGCCGCACGACGAAAGTAATATCAGTTCCCGCTATCCGGCCCGTTATATCCTGGAAGTGAACGCAGGTGAGGCAAAGGAGTGTTCCATCACGCGGGGGGTCACGGCACGATTCAGCTCGGGCCGTTAACGGCAAGGCAAGAAGTTTTCCACAACGATTGTGGATTTCCTGTTGAAAAATTGTGGAAACGCGTAGCCAACTTATTGAAGTGAAATGACTTTGCTCTGATTGCATGGTGGTCGCGCATAACCAAAAAGTGAATCATTTCAAGACCTATAGAAATAATTCACCAATCCGATTCATTTTAGTGATGGTTGGCTCGGAGGCATTTTTAGCCAATCATTTGCGGGGGTTCGGATCACGCCGTCCGGGAAGGGCTGGTATCTCGTTGATATCATTTGGGGCCCGAAGGCGGGTGAAGATATGGTCAAAAGCCGTGAAGCGCCGGGAGTGGGGAGAAAGAACCTGTTCGAAGTCCGAGGCTCCAGGTCCGTAGTCGAACGAAGACTGTGAGACGCCCTGCGCCTGACGTTCCACGGCTTCTTCTTCCGTACGGATAAAACTATTGACATACGGAGCCTTAAGCGAGTAAAATCTTTGTCTTTAAAGGAACTCAAGGGAGTTCAGGCAAGGTCAGGAGGTCAGAAATGGCAAGGGTCTGTGAAATCTGTGGAAAGGGAAAACAAATCGGTAACAACGTGAGTCACGCGAACAATAAAAGCAAAAGGGAATGGCTGCCGAACCTGCAGACCGTCCGCATCGTAAAGAACGGTGAAACCCTCAAGGCAAGGCTCTGCACGAAGTGCATTAAGAAAGGCAATTTTCAAAAGGCAGTATAATGAAGACAGGCGATGGGTTATAGGTAATGGGTAATAGGAACGACATTACCTTTAACCTGAGGCTGACCGTCCATCTTTCATCCCCCAAACGCTGACAAAGAAAACAGGTTGCAGGGCGCAGGTAATCGGCATTTTTTCCCATGACCTATTACCTGTAACCCATTACCCGCCTCTAGGTTATACTCCTCATCCTGTCGACTGACCGCACGCCCTTTATTTTCTGGATGGATTTCATCACCTTCTGCAGCTGTGACATGTGTTCGATCTCAACCTCGTAGATGCCCGCGGCTGACCTGTCGGGATAGGTCATCGCGGAGGCGGAGAGGATATTGACCTTGTTGGCGGCTATGACACTCGATATGTCGGAGAGGAGTCCCTTGCGGTCACTCCCCGTCACCTTGAACCTTACGGGGAAGGTGTAGTCTTTGCTCAGCTGCCAGTTTACCTCGACCTTACGCTGCTCGTCGTATGTGTGGACGTTCGGGCAGTCCTCGACGTGCACGGTCAGGCCTCGCCCCCGGGTTATGAAGCCTATGATGTTGTCACCGGGGATGGGGTTGCAGCATCTGGCAAAGCGTATGACAAGACCATCTACGCCGTTGATCTTTATCGCATTGTCGCGGCCCTTTTTCAATGAACTGATGATGGTTTTTATTTTCCCCGCCGGTTTGGCGACCTCGGGTATGATCTTGTTCAGCACCTGCAGCGGGGTGTACAGTCCGTACCCCACGCTGGCAAAGAGGTCGTCGACGCTCTCGAAGCTGAAATCCCTGGCCAGCGGCAGGAAGTCGCCGTTCTTGAGAAGCCGTGAAAAGCTCATGCTGTGTTTGGAGAGTTCCTTGTCGAGAAGATTACGGCCAAGCTCGATGCTTTTTTCGCGCTGTTCCGTTTTGATCCACTGTCTGATCTTCGTCTTCGCCTTGGAGGTGGATACGAAGCTTAGCCAGTCCTTGCTCGGCTTGTGCGTGGGGCTTGTCATGATCTCCACAGTGTCGCCGCTCTTAAGAGTGTAGCGAAGAGGCACGAGTTTGCCGTTCACCTTGGCGCCGATGCAGTGGTGGCCCAGTTCTGAATGGATGGCGTAGGCGAAATCGACGGGCGTCGCCCCCTTTGGAAGCTCTCTCACATCACCGTTCGGCGTGAAGACGTAGACCTCGTCGGGGAAGAGGTCGATCTTGAAGATCTCCATGAACTCCTTGTTGTCCTTGAGTTCCTGCTGCCATTCGATGATCCTGCGCAGCCAGGCGAAGATCTTGTCCTCCTTGGGATTGAAGACCTTGCCTTCCTTGTACTTCCAGTGGGCCGCGATTCCCTCCTCGGCCAGGCGGTGCATCTCCTTCGTCCGTATCTGTATCTCTATCTTCTCACCGTGGGGGCCGATGATCTTGGTGTGCAGCGACTGGTACATGTTGGCCTTCGGCAGGGCGATATAGTCGCCGAACTTGCCCGGTATCGGTTTGTAGGCCGCGTGGATGATGCCGAGTGCCTCGTAGCACTCTTTTATGGTGTCGACAACGACCCTGAAGGCGATCATGTCGTAGATATCATCAATATTGAGCCCTTCTATGGACATCTTGCGATAGATGCTGTAGAGGTGCTTCGCTCTTCCAAAGATGTCCGCCTGGAGATGGAACTCGTCGAGTCTCAGTCTCAAAAGCCCGATAACCTCATTGATATAGGCCTCGCGCTCTTTCCTTTTTTGGGCTATGCCCTCGGCGATCAGCTTGTATTCGGCGGGCTTGAGATATTTGAAGGCCACGTCCTCGAGTTCGGCCCTGAGCCACTCTATCCCCAGTCTGTGAGCCAGCGGCGCGTAGATCTCGAAGGTCTCCCTGGCGATCTCGATCTGTTTTTCCGCAGAGAGGAAATTAAGGGTCTGCATGTTGTGGTAGCGGTCGGCAAGCTTGACGAGGATGACCCGTATGTCCTTGCTCATGGCGAGGATCATCTTGCGGAAGTTCTCGACGCGCGATTCCTCCGAGGTCTTGAGGGGGATCTTGCTTATCTTTGTCACGCCGTCGACAAGCTCGGCGATCTCCTTGCCGAAATACTCCTCTATCTCCTTCTTGTCCACATAGGAATCCTCGATAGTATCATGGAGGAGGCCCGAGACGATGCTCGGGATGTCGAGGTTCATCTTCGTCAGGGTATAAGCCGTTTCGAGAGGGTGTATCAGGTAAGGCTCCCCCGACAGGCGCACCTGCCCCTTATGTGCCTTGGCGGAAAAGATGTATGCTCTCTGGAGGAGTTCAACATCAGCGTCGGGGTTATACCGCAGAACCTCGTCAACGATGTCGTTAAAGCGTATCATGCGTTTTCCCGCATATTTGTGAGGAGCGGGGCGGCGATGCGGGCGGGAGGTCCCCCGCGGAAAAACGGGTCGGGATTGTTTTCTTTGTCTCCTCGGTTATCTGTGGGGGGTACGTCTGATCGCATGCTCTTCCTGATCCCTAATATTACCTTATGCGGCGATAAATGACAACCCGTAATGAAGGTGGTATCGCGGGATGAGAAAAATCTTATCCTTCAGGATTCGAGGGTGGCGTGGCCGCCATTGGCCGCGGCTCCAATGTTTCCCCCTGATTTGCGGAAGGCCTTTCTTCTGTCGAGAATTTCCGCGAGAAGGGGGATGAGCAGGGAACCGAAAGGCATGACAAATATCACCAGGGCGGGGACATAGTATGACAGGTGCCGGAGATGCATCTTCAGAAGCTTTCTTTCTTCCCTCGTCCACTTCGCCTGCGTGTTTCTCGGCTTCATAAGGAGGCGCATGAAACCGGTAATCTTTTCGGCTTCGTGGAGAAGCAATGCCCTGTTGTTCGCAACCATTTTGGAGAGCTGGTTTTGTATCGCATTGAATACGGAGCGCACCATGAATTTATCTCTCCATCATCGGGCTGCGGTAGTTGTCCGGCATTGCATGTGCCGCCGTGGGTCAGTAGGCCTCTGGCCTACGTTTCACTTTTATTATCGGCGGATTTCCGATACTATTAATCATGTCTGAAGGTACCGTGCACCCTGAAATAAAGGCACAGGTGGAACGTGTTACATATTACAACGAAGAGAACCATTATACCATAGCGAAAGTGAAGGTTGACGGAAGAAATTCCCAGGTCACCGTCGTCGGCACCCTTTATTCCGTCGTTCCCGGAGAGGTCCTTCGGCTCAAAGGCAGCTGGGAGGTCCATCCCCGCTGGGGCGAGCAGTTCAAGATAATCTCGTATGAGACCCTCCTGCCTGCCACAGCGAAGGGGATCGAGCGGTATCTTGGCTCCGGCATGATAAAGGGGATAGGGCCTGTCATGGCCAAGAGGCTCGTCACGCGGTTCCGCGAAGCGACCCTCGACATCATCGATACGGACATGGACAGGCTTCGTGAGGTCCCCGGCATAGGCCAGAAGCGAATCGATATGATAAGGGCGGCCTGGGAGGAACAGAAAGAGGTTCGAAACGTCATGGTCTTCCTCCAGGGTAACGGCGTCAGCCCCGCCTACGCGGCGAAGATCTACCGTTTCTACGGCGGTGACGCCGTCAGGATAGTGAGTGAGAATCCATACAGGCTGGCCGTCGATATATTCGGCATAGGTTTTCTCACCGCCGACAGTATAGCGGGGAAGCTCGGCATTGGGAAGGAAGCCCCCCTTCGGATAGAAACGGGTATCATCTACGTGCTGGGACAGCTTGCCAATGAAGGGCACCTTTTCTTTCCCTCCCGTCTCCTCGTCGAGAAATGCAGCGAGGTGCTCGAGGTCGCCCGGGAGAAGATCCCCGATGCCCTTTCAAGCCTTGCTGTACAGAAGAGGGTGGTTCTCGAAGACCTGGGGTCATTACCCGGCAGGGCGGCGAAATACCAAGGCGGTATCGTCTACCTCGCATCCCTTTATGTTTCGGAGAAGGGGATAGCGGAACTTTTGGGAAGGGTTGCGACCTTTCCCCGGCAATTGCGTCTTGTCAACGTCGAAGACGCCTTGAGGTGGGTCGAAGGGAACCAGGGGATCGCTTTTTCCGCAAGGCAGCTCGATGCGGTCCGGGCTTCTCTGGAACAGAAAGTGCTGGTTATAACGGGAGGCCCCGGAACGGGCAAGACGACCATCATAAAGGGCATCATCGGCATCGCCGGCAAGACGGGGCAGAAGGTGCTGCTCGCGGCCCCGACGGGCAGGGCGGCAAAGAGGATGACAGAGGCTGCCGGGGTCGAAGCAAGGACGATACACCGCCTGCTGGAATACAGCCCCGGGGAGGCGTCGTCCGGCGGAGGGTTCAAGCGCAACGAATCGAACCCTCTCGATGCCGGGCTCATCGTCATCGATGAGGCATCCATGGTCGATGTCTCCCTCATGTACCATCTTTTGAAGGCGGTGCCGCCAACGGCTGCCCTGGTTCTTGTCGGTGATGTGGACCAGCTTCCCTCTGTCGGCCCCGGAAGCGTTCTCAATGATGTCATTGCCTCGGGGCGAGTGGCCACCGTGCGGCTCAATGAGATATTCCGGCAATCAACGAGGAGCATGATCATCGTCAATGCCCATCGCGTAAACGGTGGAGAAATGCCTCTTTTTGAGAGGCACGCCGAGCAGGGCCAGGACTTTTTCTTTGTCGACATCGAGGATCCCGAGGAAGTCCTGCGTCACATCGTTGATGTCTGCGAGAATGTGCTGCCCTCGCGCTTCGGTTTTCATCCGTTGAACGATATACAGGTCCTGACGCCCATGCATCGCGGCGTGGTGGGTGTGTCGAACATGAACGCGCGCCTTCAGGAAACGTTGAACCGGTCTGAGGACGGGATCTCGCGGGGCGGCAGGCTCTTAAAAACGGGCGACAAGGTGCTCCAGACGCGGAACAACTATGAAAAGGACGTCTACAACGGAGACATCGGAAAGGTCATCGCCATGGACAGGGAGGTCCAGGAACTCAAGGTTGAGTTCGAGGGAAGGGTCGTGTCTTACGACTTCAACGAGCTTGACGAGCTGATCCTGGCCTATGCCATCTCGGTGCATAAGTCCCAGGGAAGCGAATACCCCGCCGTGGTGATGCCCGTCCTGACCCAGCATTATCTCCTCCTGCAAAGGAACCTTCTTTACACGGCGATCACCCGGGGAAGGAAGCTGGTCTATCTCGTCGGCACAAGGAAGGCACTTTCCATCGCAATACGCAACGACAAACCCCACAGAAGATATACACTCCTCGCGGAGAGGCTGAAGGAGGCAATGACGACAATCCACTGGAACGTCTGACCCGGCGAGAGCGTGAAATACTGCAGTCGAGACATGCAGGAGCCGCCTCATGCAGAAGATGGGTGTCACGGATATACCCGCCCTGGTCAAATTTGCCATCAGACACGGATTGACACAGTTGGAATAGAGACTGTTGTGCGTTCTGTGTTCTAAGTTAGATGTTAATAAACCAATAACATCTTTATATAGTGTACACGTCTCGCATACAATCCGACACAAAGGACATTCTATCCGCTTAACCCGGAACCTCTATTCATTTTTCA
>Ga0351920_1076_pt1 | contig 22877 bp, 22 predicted proteins | sample BONcelHT113001C8_FD_206854 | JGI IMG/M metagenome (GOLD analysis project Ga0351920, IMG submission 206854) | Enriched cells from coal bed in the Powder River Basin, Montana, United States - BONCAT cells T11 rep2 HSBNCT.T11.300.1.C8 ... | reverse complement strand
TTGGCATTGCATTTGGACAGGACTATCTGGAAGGCGGATACGTCGGTAGATCCGATGGCAGCGATATAGCTCAATACTTCACAGACCCGATATTTTACACAGATCCCACAGGGGCAAACCGGCAGAGCTGGGAACAGATGTACTACCCCTACTTCGGCGCGGAGTTCTTCCGGGACTACTCTCAGCCTTATCAGTTCAGGCCCGGCATTTATGCAGGACCTTTTGGCGTATATCCTTTTAACCCGGTGCCCTATTATTCAGACTTCAGATTGAGCTCATTAGCTGGGATGCAGTGGGAGCCGTTCCAAAAGAACTGGACAGAAACTCTTAACTATGTAAGAGCAAGCTCATCCATGAGAGTTTACCAGAATGGGGTTTGGGTAACGCCATAAAAATGTGATGCCAGTTCAGTGGCGCATTATCTCTACGACATTGTATGTACTGGTATCGTTGACCCTAGCTATGCCTGGGCAAACACATCCACAACGACCACATTGCTGGGCTGGCTGTTTACCACAAAGTAAAGCATATGTCTTCCAACCTGGTCGGCATTGAAGTTCATTGTGTTATATCCTTGGTTGAACTGATAAGTCTTGTACTTCGAACTGGTTGTGTCGGTCTGGATCGTTTCATAGAAGCCTGCCGGCCCTTCGACGGGTGCGTAGGCGATTAGCTGTAGCCAAGTTCCAACGGGGCTTACCACATACTGTGTCCAGTTTGTTGATCCCTGGATCCAGAGGTCGTTGGTCTTGGATGGCACAATGGATGCATACTGAGAGTATGGCAACCCTACACCAGCACCGTAGTACACATTGGAAGGTGCTTTCTGCGTTATATCGAACTTGGTAGGATTGCTTATTATCCCACCCACTACAGGCGTACCGGTGGTCGTATAATACTCTCTGAAGGGCGAGAACGTGGTGTAGCTATACGGTTGGCTGTAGAAGGAGCCACCCGTAGTGTACCAGGGGAAGTTGGGTACTGGTTGATCGAGCCAACGAACCATGCCCGCTATCCCCGGATCCATCATATTCGAACGGTCGAAACTTCTAACGTATCCGCCTTCCAGCCAGTCTGTCGGGTACTTCTGGCCCATGTTGGGGCTGAGATAATCTCCGCTAGATAGAGCCACTGGCATCGTCGTGGCAATAAGCATGGCCACTAATATCAATTTCATATAAGGACCTCTTTTCTATTGTGATCTCTTTAAGCATTTTTATTGCCCGAAAGAGATATGCGAGACTGATGGAAGTGGGCCTAGGTGGCCGAAATGTACCTGCCATCAATCTCAAATATTTATATCAGTGATGCATTACCTCTAAGACATTGTATGTACGGGCTTTGTTGACCCTGGGGCCTGGGAAAATACATCCACTATGACTGTGTTGCTGGGCTGGTTATTTACCACGAAGTAGAGCATATGTCTTCCAAATTGGTCGGCTTTGAAGTTCATGGTGTTATAACCTTGGTCGAACTGATATGCCTTGTATTTCGTACTGGTTGTGTCGGTCTGGGTAGTCTCATAGAAGCCCGCAGGCCCTGCAACAGGAGCATAGGCAATTAGCTGCAACCAGGTTCCAACTGGGCATACCACATACTGTGTCCAGTTTGTCGCTCCCTGGATCCATAGGTCGTTGGTCTTGGATGTTACTGTGGCTGCATACTGGGTATAAGGCAACCCTACGCCTGCACCGTAGTACACAACGGTGGGTGTTTTCTGCTTTATATCGAACTTGGTAGGATTGCTTATTATCCCACCCACCACAGGCGTACCGGAGGTTACATAATACTGCGTGAAGGGAGAGAAGGTGGTGTCGGGAACCGCTTGGCTATAAAAGGCTCCACCCTTAGTAGTGTACCAGGGGAAGCTCGGGACTGGCGTATCGAGCCACTTCAACATGCTAGCTATCCCTTCGTCCGTCATCGAACGGTCTCTAACATATCCGCTTTGGCCCATGTTGGGACTAATCCAATCTCCGCCAGATCCCATTACGCTGCCACTACCACTGGAACTTTCAACGTTTCCGCCTCCCAGATAGTCTTCTCCCCATGCAATGCCAATCAGCAGACACGCTGCTAACGCTGCCATTGGCAGCAAAATTTTGCTATATTTCATTTTATCACCTACTATGGCTAACGCACATCAGATCAAACATATATCTGAAACTTTGGAACCTCAATTCTCCGTTATATCCCTTCTTGCCCCCTAATCTTAGCCAAGTAAGCATATAAAGGAGGGTGTGCCGACAGTCTCTCTTGCGAGAGGTGAATCTTGTTCTAGTAACCATTTGTGTCGGCTTCTGCACAGTCTTTGTACTGTCTAGCCCACGACGTCAGCTCTGAATTCCTATATGTGGATATATACGAATAAATAATTAAAGATTTTGGTCCAGCGATGGAGCGTCGCTGCCAGATAGCCGTGCCAGGATGGCACCCATAATCTTGTCGAATGCCTTTGCTGCCAATGTCTCGTTCTTGGCGAATGTTTGGCCCATATCGCCCAGTCTCCCGATCTCCGCGTCCATAGGTATGGCCCCCAGGAACGGCACATCCAATTCTTCGGCTGCCTTCTCCAAGCCACCGGTTTTGAAAACCTCTATCCGTTCACCGCAGTGAGGGCAGATAAGCCCGCTCATGTTTTCTACTATTCCCAGCATAGGCACATTCATCATGAGGAACATGTTCACCGCCTTGCGAGAATCAAGCAGAGCCACCTCTTGCGGAGTGGTGACAATGATGGCTCCATCCAGGCCGGAGATTAGCTGAGCGACACTGATGGGCTCGTCACTGGTTCCCGGAGGCAGGTCAACCAGCAGGAAGTCATGGTCGCCCCGGTTGACATCGGATACGAACTGCTTTAAGGCTGCCATCTTCGTCGGCTTCACTTGATTAGGGCGCACTCATGTCAACACCATTTTATTCTCGAAAAAAAGTTAAGAATCATCCTCGGAGATATTGGTAAATCCATGTCGGATAGTGGTCAAATTCGAGTTGAGGTGGTTGCCAGTTACTCATTAGAAAGTTTGTGATCGCGGGAACATGATAGATTTGTATATCTCTTGTAGGGCTCCAATTGGGGCTGGCGAAATCTCCCAGGGAAGGAGCATGATAGCTATAGTTGATGCCCACTGGGCTGAAATCTTCTTTCAGAAAATTAACGATAGAGGGCACATGATATTCACTGATATTCAGGGAATCCATGTAAAGAGCATAGTTTGGATTGGGAGAAAAATTAAAGCCGGGACCGGACGGCCAAAACGATGGTCTCAATTCTCTCGATTGTTCAGGCACGCTGTAGGTAGCCCCTCCCAGCTTTACAGGCTCTTGATAGTAATTCATGCCTAGATAAATGGGGGCCTTCCTGGACTGGTCCAATCCTGCGCCAGAGAATGTCAGCATGATTGCTAAAACGGCGGCTAGAATATACAATTGCGATCTCATCATTTCATACCTCCTCAAATGCTTTGGGTTGCAATCTATATAAAAATTCGTTAAAATTCAGTCTAAATCGCGTTCATCTTTATCTGTCTTGTCCATTTCCTTTAAACCAGCAAGCTTATAGCCAAGTCGCTCCACTCGCGATCGTGTGAGTGCCAGCTCCTGTTCCATGATCTCAATATCATGCTGGCGGGTCTGCTCTTCCATGTCTTTCGAGCCGTTTCCTCCTCTCAGAACGTAGCTGCCACCTTCGATCCTAAGCCCCATTCCGTAGACCAGGGCGGTAGCGATCTTCTTTCTGGCATTCATCAGATCGTTCCAGAAGGCTTTGCGGGAGATGCCCATGTAAAATGCCGCATCCTCCTGGTCCAGGTCCAGCAGGTCTACCAGCCGCACCGTCTCCAACTCCTCTAAAGTTATGGACACAGCCTCAATCTTGGGGCAGCCCTCCGGCATAAAGCACCGCACGGCAGGAACCTCTGATATCCAGCGTCTTCCCCTTCTTCTTCCTCGACAGGGACACATGATGGTCTCATTGTGCAAGGTCGTATTTCTAAGTTGCCCTATGAAAATATTTAAGTATATCCTCTCATAAGTTACTAATTAGGTGAAATAATGCCTGAGGAGACTTTACCGGGCCCTGAACCTATTCAGCTTTGCCTCTGAGGTCGCCTCAGATAGAAATTGTTGCCCATATATTCTGTTTTGGTGATCTTTCCTTGATCAATCAGTTTTTCCACAACCCCCCAGCCCTCATTGGCCTGTTGCAATAATTTTCTGACCGCCGCCTCTCTCATGGGGTGAACGGCGGCAATAGAGAGAATGTCGCTCTCCACATTGCCTGTAAGATCGAAGCTATCTCCTTCATATCCTACGAGAAGCTCCACATGCTTCACCCTGGCGCAAAATATCTGATAAGCTTGACAAATGCTCTCCTCCGAGGGCATGTGGCCCATATTTCCGCGGGCGGCCGGGTGGGCACTGAGATATAGGCAATGGCGGGATTAACCTTTTTCAGGAATTCTGCCAAAGCCCGCAAAGAATTGCAGTCGTCGTTAATGCCAGCCAGCAGCATGCTCTCTGTGACAAGCACGCCTTTGTAATCCTTTGAGAATTCGAGGATGCCCTGCAAAATTGCCTCTTGCCTCAGGGCCCGGTGGGGCCGGTCCATGCGCCGCCAGGTTCGTTCATCCAGAGCATCTACCTTGACTGAGACCCAATCAGCCTTTGCCAGATCCTCTCGCACGCTCTCATCCCAAATCAAAGAGGCGTTGCTGATCACGGCTATCCTGATGCCCAGGGATCTGAGCATATCTATCTCCTGGCCCAGGTTGATGTCCAGAGTAGGCTCTCCGTCCGGCACGAAAGTGAGGTAATCGATGGCGTGGCTCTGGCTTGCCGAGCTTTCCACCTTCACTTTCACATCCTCGTAAATCTCCTGGGGCGAGTAGAAGTAAAGTCGCTTGATTTCCATCTGCAGAGTTGTTCCAACCTGGCAGTAGGCACAGGAATAGCTGCAAATCTTAGCAGGTATATTATTAATGCCCAGGCTTCTCCCCAGCCGCCGGGAGGGCACGGGTCCGAAAGCGATCATTCTTTCTCACCTTCCTGTATTTTTCAGAGCTGTATTGAGTCTCCCGCCGCAAGAGGCCGGCATCTCTCGCCCAAAGCCTCCTGCAGCCGGCAGACGGCCTTTTGTCCAGTGCAGTGTCCAGGCCGGACAATGGCGGGATCGAGCTTCTGCAGCGCCTTTGCAGTTGCATCGATGCGCTTTTCATCCGCTCCCATGAGATGAAAGCCCCCTATCACGGCATGAAGCTCCTCGACACCAGTGATCTTCTGGGCGTGCCTGATGGTATTTATAATCCCGGCGTGAGCACAGCCGGTGATGACCGCAAGCCCCTTGCCCGGCAAGTTGATCGACAGGGCCAGGTCGTCCGGGATGCAGTCTTCGCAGTATTGGCCGTCCTTGACCGTCCAGAAGCCCTCCACCTTCTCAAAGGTCTCCAGGCGCGGCACCTCACCTGTGGTCATGACCCCCGGCGCTACTGCTGCCGGGCCTTGGCAATCGAGCATTATCGCCCCTGCTGCCTCCGCCTGTGTTCGGGTGAAGGGCGGGCCTATGAACTGGAGTGTAGGCCGCTCTTTCAGCTTGGGCGCGAAGATATCGGGATGGGCTAGGACGCAAACTCTGCCGTTCACGCGCTGCAGGACGCCCATTAGGCCGCCCGTGTGATCATAATGGCCGTGGCTGAGGCAGATGAGATCGAGATGGCAGAGGTCGAGATACAGGGCATCCGCATTATGCAGCATCACCTCCGAGGTGGCGCCCGTGTCCATGAGCAGCTTCATCCTCTCTGAGCCAGAGTTCAGCTCCAAAAAGATCGACAGGCCATGCTGGGCCCAGACAGAAGAGTTGCTAAGCGAGGCGGAGTTCTCAACCACAATGGTCAGTCTGAGGTCTTGCAACATGGATAAAAATAAAGAGCTCTGGCGGCTTAAACCTGACGTGCGAACTTGAGTTAGCAGTCCGCTCCTATTCAGGTGCAAAGGCAGCAGAAATCCTGGGGCACTCTTGCCAAGGCTTAAATAATTTCTCTCAATATTACTATTATTGAAAGAAAAGCTGATCTTGCTGCGAAAGGATTGTGCGCTTTCGAGATCAAGGCTTTCTATCTGGGGTGATGGATGATGAAGACAATGCTCTTGGGCAGCCTATGTTTGCTGCTTTTGGCGGCACTTTTTAGCGTGGCTTATGCAACAGATCAGGATCTGCTCACAGTAAAGGATAACTATACCAGTGAGCTGAACGATAGCGCTCTGGGCCTTGCTCTGGCAGGACTGCCTTCTGGGGGCCTTGCTGCCCTGGAGAAAGAGGGCCTGCTCTATATGGCCGAGGAGGAGAAGCTGGCGGGAGACGTCTATTTGGCACTCAACGAAAAGTGGAACCTGCGTGTCTTTGACAACATTGGCAAGGCGGAGAGGACTCACGAGGCAGCCGTCAAGACGCTTCTGGAAAGGTACTCCCTGCCCGATCCCACAAAAGGTCCAGGAGAGTTTTACAATAAAACCCTGCAGGGGCTCTATGATGATCTGGTGAACCGGGGAAGTGCTTCAGTGAAGGATGCCCTGCTGGTGGGGGCGGCCATAGAGGAGATAGACATCCTCGACCTGGAAGTGCGCATGGCTCAAACGGACCGAGAGGACATATTGCTGGTTTATGCCAATCTCAAGCGCGGCTCAGAAAACCATCTGCGGGCCTTTGTCAATAACCTGCAAAGGCAAGGGTTTGAGTACAATCCTGTGTACATCTCCCAAGAAAAGTACGATGGCATAATCAGCGGCTAAAATAATATTTTTTATCCGTCCTGAGCCTCAATTGCCAGTGTGACTTGAGTAGGAGATACGGCGAAAAAGCAGCACCGATAATCTGCTGGAGGCAAAGGATGGGAATGCCGGCAAAGAATTGTTTAGCCTGTTTTAGGCCATATCATGATCTGCCTGGGTGTAGCTGTCTCTGCATATGGTTTTTGTTCAGTGTCATTTTCGATTATCCGAATGTTTTAAATACAAAATCGCATATAAGCGTAATTGCAAATTCATGCAATTTAGTGAGGTTTTTTAATGAAGATATGTGTCACAGCAGGGGCATCAGGTCTTGATGCCCCCATGGATCCCAGGTTTGGACGATGCCCATTTTTCGTGGTAGTTGACCTGGACAGCATGAGTGAGAATTCCATTCCCAACTCCAACGTCATGACAACCAGCGGCGCAGGTATCCAGGCGGCCCAGGAAATTGCGAAGCAGGGCGTATCTGCTCTGATTACAGGGAACATCGGCCCCAATGCCATGCAGACCCTCTCTGCGGCCAAGATCGATGTTTATCAGCACCAGGGAGGGGGAAGCGTCAAAGATGTCGTGGAAAAATTCCAGCGTGGAGAACTCACGAAAATCGCCGGTCCTTCTGTACCGGGCCATGCAGGCATGAATCAGGGTATGGGTCAGGGTATGGGTCAAGGTATGGGTCAGGGTAGAGGAAGAGGCGCTGGTAGAGGCTCTGGTGCGGGAAGAGGCGGTGGCCAGGGAACTGAGAGCGGATCCGGTGTTGGCGGTGGCAGAGGTCAGGGTACGGAAAGAGGAGGTCAGGGACAATGAAGATATGCATTCCCACCATGGGCGAAGGCGGCATGCAAGAGGCCATCTGCCAGCACTTCGGGCGGGCTCCTACCTTCACCATGGTAGATCTGGATAGCGGAAAGATAACTGTCCTGCAGAACGTTAGCGAGCACATGGGCGGGACGGGCCTGCCCACGGAGACCATCTTTGCGGCTGGTGTGCAGGTGATGATTGTGGGCGGCCTGGGACCAAAAGCGGTCTCACTCTTTAACCAGGCGGGCGTAGATGTATTTGTGGGTGCAGTCGGCACAGTCAAGGATGCAGTTGATGACTGGCGGGCGGAAATGCTGACCCGCGCCGACCTGGACAATGCCTGCAAAGACCATAAGCATTAGGCCTCAATTCGAGTGAATGTTTTGAAGATTTCCATAGCAAGCGGTAAGGGCGGCACGGGCAAGACCCTGGTGGCTACGAACATAGCCGTCTCGCTATCCTCGACTGGAATCGGGCGCGTAACCGTGGCCGACTGCGACGTCGAAGAGCCCAATGCCTATCTTTTCTTTCCCGAGAGAATCCTTCTAGAGAGGGAAAAATGCCAGGTTTCCGTGCCCGTCATTGATGAGGCAAAGTGCACGCACTGCGGCAAATGCTCCGAAGTTTGCGCCTATCATGCCTTGGCCGTTCTCCCCGAGACAGTTCTCTTATTCCCTGAACTGTGCCACGGTTGCGGAGCATGCACGATCATCTGCCCTGAGAAGGCAGTCAGTGAAACCACCCGCTCCGTTGGAGAGATGTTTCGGGCCCGATCCGGGGACGTGGAGATCATCTGGGGTGAGCTGGCATTAGGTGAAGCACGGACCACTCCACTTATCAAGGCTGTAAAGGAAAGGGCCGCAGGCGAGAATGTGATAGTGGACTGTCCGCCCGGCACCTCCTGCTCCCTGGTAGAGTCCGTGCGCGGCACAAACTTTTGCCTTCTGGTCGCTGAGCCCACGCCCTTCGGCCTTTATGATCTGGACATCGCTCTGCGGGTACTGGAGAAGATGAATATACCGCGCGCTGTCCTGGTCAACAAGAGCGGCATGGGAGACAGAAAGGTCTACAAGTACCTGGCGGAAAGAAACATACCCCTGCTTATGGAAATTCCCCTGGATCGGAAGATCGCAGAGCTCTACTCCCATGGAGAGATATTTGCCGAGAAAATGCCGGAGTGGAAGGCAAAATTTGCCGGCATGGTCCGGGAAATTGAGGAGATGATATCATGAAGCAGATCGCCATTGTAAGCGGCAAAGGAGGAACAGGCAAGACCTCAATAATAGCCTCTTTGGCGGCTTTGGCCAGCGGCCGGGCCGTCTATGCCGACTGCGATGTGGACGCTCCCGACCTGCACCTCATCCTCCAGCCTCATATCAGGGAGCGTCGCGAGTTCTTTGGCATTAAAAGGGCGCTTATCGATAGCGAGAAGTGCACCCAGTGCGGCTCCTGCCTGGATGCCTGCCGCTTTGGGGCTATAGCCGACTTTCAGGTCAATCCAACGCTATGCGAGGGATGCGGCGTCTGCAAACTGGTCTGTCCGTCCGAGGCTGTGGAAATGAGCGAAAGCCTGGCCGGTTATGCCTATATATCCGACACCAGGTTCGGCCCCCTGGTTCATGCCGAACTCTTTCCGGGTGAGGAAGCATCGGGAAAATTGGTGGCCATGGTAAGGGAGATGGCTCGTGATCTGGCTGCATCCTGCAAGCTTGATCTGATCCTGATCGACGGCTCTCCCGGCATCGGCTGCCCGGTAATAGCCTCACTTACCGGAGTCGACCTGGCCCTGGTGGTGACCGAGCCCACCATCACCGGCGAACACGACCTGGAGAGAATCCTGGACGTGGCTGGTCACTTCGGCATCAATACTGCCGTCTGCATAAACAAATACGACCTCAATCCTGCGGGGTCCAGGCGCATCGAGGCCCTCTGCCAGGAGCGAGCCGTTATGGTCGCGGGAAGGCTGCCCTTCCATCCTTCTGTGGTGGAGGCCATGGTATTAGGCCGGTCTGTGGTGGAGAGTGGCGGGCCGGTAGCGGATGCCATATCTGAGATGTGGGGAGTTCTGGAAAAACGGCTTTGAATTGCCTATGTCAATCATGTAAGTGCTCTGTATAGCTCATATGAATGTCCAATTTTTATGCCCTGGGGAATATAAGAGATTGAGGGTTTTGATTAAATGTTTGCAAAGATGCTGGTGGCCTGGGCAGTTATAGTCATGTGCCTCAGTGTGCAAGGCCAGTCACAGATTGATCCATTGGCAAGTGACATCTTCACTTTGCCGGAGGATCTGAGAAGAACGAGCAGCTTGGAGGTACCCAAGGTCTATGTCGATCCCAATGCCGATCCTCTGGGCATAGATCCATTGATGCGCCCGCTAGACCCGGAGCACACGGCAGAGTTTTTGGATATATTCCGCGGCCGAGGGTTTCTGGGCCCATTTACGCCGGTTTTGCAGGACCTGCGGGGCAATTGGAAGCTGGATCTTCTGGGCGGCATGCCGGGCAAGGCCGAGCTGCTGCTTGTCCAGAACCGGGATTCTGTCTTTGGACGCGGCATTCTCTCGCTGGCCGGAACCACCAGTGATCTCTCCGCCAGCGGATGGACGGCAAAAGACGTGCTCTATTTGGATCTGGTCAATGCACAGGAGATGATTCTTTACCGGTTTACTCTTACCATGAGCAAAGATTTTCTCTCCGGCAGCTTCATCGCCTATGATGCTCTGGGCCGGGCCTGGTCCGGGACGGCACAGGGAAGCAGATCAGCATAGTATGTGATCAGCAATAATTTGCCATAAGGCTTTTGTGAATAGGGAGCCCGGGCGGCTCCCCCTGATTTTTTAATTCTATCCAACTCTCACAATCTCCTCGAACTCCCCCCGATCAAGATAGTGGGGGTCGTATTGTATTCCCTGATCCTTGAGGTCGCTGACGTACGAGCGCAGATGCTTTCGGGAACCCGCGAGAAGTCCCTGATATGCGATCCTGATATCCTCCGCCTGCGTGGCTGCCAGCTCCTCCTCCAGATCGATGATGCTTATCTCCTCGAAAGCGGCCGCCACCTTTAGAGCATCCTGATCGGACTGCAATCCTTCCGCCAGCAGTTCGTCATGAATCTCCTGCAGAGTCTGATTCTGGAATATTCCCGGCTTATCCTCGGGGAGGGAGAGGCCGTATTTTTCAATGACGGCCTTGGCCTGGTCCATATGGCTCTGCTCCGATCTCACCAGATCCAGAAAGATGGAGAGGTTGTTCTTCTCATAAAGGGAAGCGTACAGGTCGCGAGCTGCCTTCTCTTCCTCCCAGATGAAGATCAGTCCATCCTTCTCGCGCGAACTCAACGTTGCGACTGCCGCCGCAGATGCCATCGTCTGTCCGCTGCTCAGGGTCATGATGCCCTCGCCGTAGGCTACATTGTGTTTGAAGCTGATCTCTGGGTTATTGGACAGAGCCCAGATTATGGAGATTGCCTGGCCGGGTGAGAAAGCCTTGTCGAACTTGTCTCCCGTATCCAGCTTTCTCTTCAGCTCGATGACCGTGCGACCGGCTCCTTTGCTACCGCCAAATTCTGTGATATCGTTTGTGCCTCCCAGCATGGTATCCTCGATGTGCGGACCGTAGTTGCCCGTGCAATACTCATCCAGTACTGTCGCTTTGCCTCCTTGCACCGAGGCCAGGATTATGTCGGAGTTCTTCATCCATTCCAGGGGTTCAAACCCGATGGACAGCCAGCCTTCAGTGCTGCCGTTCAGGGCCAGGTAGAGGAATTGCTCGTCGTTCTTCCAGGAGATCTCCATCTCGCCTCCGGTGTATCCCTGCCTGGCCGGAGCCTGCAAGACCATGCTGCGAGAGTATTCGCTATTCCCCACGATTCCATCAGCATTCCACCCTTCCGTGGCTACTTTCTCTTCCACGACCGGAGCCTTTTCAGGCTGAATGCATCCAGAGGAAAAGAGCAGCAAACTTAACAATAAGGCGACAAGAATTGGCTTCATATTGCAACACCTAATTGTTATATTGGTGTTCTGAATATATCAGATTATCGAATTAACAGTAATAACGGTGGTCTATAATCTATTCTGTGGAAATATTTGGCCTCCTCAGATAGAAACTGTGGCCCTGATATTCGGTCTTGACGAGCTCTCCCTGATTGATCAGTTTTTCCACGACCTGCCAACTCTCCTGGGCCTGTTGCACAAATTTTCTGACCGCTTCTTCTCTCATGGGGTGAACTGCGGCAATTGCCAGCAGGTCGCGCTCCACATTGCCCGTAAAATCAAAGCTGTCTCCCTCATATCCCACGAGAAGCTCCACTTGCTTCACCTTTGCGCTGAATATCTGGTAGGCACTGTTAATGCTCTTCTCTGAGGGCAGTGCAGCCCATTTTTCTGCGGGCGGCCGGGTGGGCACGGAGATATAGGCAATGGCTGGATCAACCTTTTCCAGGAATTCTGCCATTCCCAGCAGAGTGATCTCATCATCATTTATGCCTGCCAGCAGCATGCTCTCTGTGACAAGCATGCCTTTAAAATCCTTTGAGAAGTCGAGGATGCCCTGCAAAATTGCCTGCTGCCCTAGCGCTCGATGAGGTCTGTCCATGCGCCTCCAGATATGCTCATCCAGTGCATCCACCTTGACCGAGACCCAATCCGCCTTTGAGAGTTCCTCTCTCACGTTTTCATCCCAGATCAGTGAGGCGTTGCTTATCACTGCAATCTTGATGCCCAGAGGTCTGAGCATATCGATCTCCTGGCCCAGATTTATGTCTAAGGTGGGCTCTCCGTCCGGCACGAAGGTAAGGTAATCGATGGCCAAACCCTGGCTTCTGGAACTGTCCACTTTCGCCTTCACTTCTTGCCAGATCTCTTGGGGCGAGTAGTAGGAACGGCGCTTTACCTCCATTTGCATGGTCCTGCCCACCTGGCAGTAGGCGCAGGAATATGTGCATATTTTGGCAGGTATGTTGTTAATGCCCAGGCTGCGTCCCAGCCTCCTGGAGGGCACGGGCCCGAAAGCTATCATTTTTTCACACCTTCAAGTATTTTTAGATCCGTATCGAGTCTCCCACAGTCAGGGGCCAGCATCTCTCACCCAAAGCCTCTTGCAGCCGGCAGACGGCCTTTTGTCCTGTGCAGTGACCAGGTCGGACGATGGCTGGATCAAGCTGTTGCAGCGCCTTTGCAGTCGCTTCTATGCGCTTTTCATCCGCACCCATGAGATGAAAGCCTCCTATCACGGCATAAAGCTCCTCCACACCCGTGATCTTCTGGGCATGCTTGATGGTATTGATGATTCCGGCGTGAGCACAGCCGGTGATGACAACTAAGCCCTTGCCCTGCAAATTGATCGCCAGGGCCTGGTCGTCCGGGATCTTGTCTTGACAGTATTGGCCATCCTTGATCGTCCAGAAGCCCTCCACCTTCTCGAAGGGCTCGATGCGTGGCACCTCACCAGTGGTCATGACCTCTGGGGCTATTGCTACCGGCCCCCGGGCTTCGAGCATGATTGCCCCCGCGGCCTCAGCCTCTGCCCGTGTGAAGGGCGGGCCGATGAACTTGAGAATGGGCCGCTCTTTCAACTTTGGCGCGAAGATATCGGGATGGGCAAGGATGCAAATCCTTCTGTTCAGGCGCGGGAGGATGCCCATCAGTCCACCTGTGTGATCATAATGGCCGTGGCTGAGGCTGATCAGATCGAGATTGTGTAGGTCGAGATTTAAGGCGTCAGCATTATGCAGCATCACCTCCGAGGAGGCGCCTGTATCCATGAGCAGCTTCATGCTCTCTGAGTCCAGATCCGTCTCCAAAAAGATGGATAGCCCATGCTGGGCCCAGACAGGAGTATCGCCAAGCGAGGCAGAGTTCTCAACCACAATGGTCAGTCGTAGGTCCTGCAACATGGATAAATAATAAATCGCTGAGAGCTTATACTTGACGTGTGAACTCGGGCATGAGCCTCATCTTCTCCCACCTCACCGAGTATTAGTGGCATTTTCCGGGACATACACCACCTGGCCGCTCTCAAGCTGGTAGGCTGTCCCCATCCTGGTGCCCTGACCGCCTGCAATCTTTTCGGTCATGTCAAGAACCTGGATCTGATCCATGTCTTTGATTATGATCTGCATATTCGGATCGCCCGGGTTTTTGACGATGGTCACATTGCTCTCAGGCTGGAGCAGCTCCGGGACATTATATGAAACGACAAGCGCCAGGAGGAGGGCTACAGCGAAGATCATGGCCGTGTCAAAGAGATTGGCCACTCCGCTCATGGGATCGTCATCCTCCGGGTCGCCCAAAAGTCCTAGACTACGTCGTCTCATCCATTCTGCCCCTCATAAGGTCCACTGCGTACTCCAGGTCGCTCAAGTCCTGCCGGTACCACCTGGTTCTGATCACCATCGTCGCGTAGCAGACACCTCCCACCACCAGCCCAATGACTGTGGTAGCAAAAGCTATGACCAGGTTGTCGGCCAGGGATTTGATGTCTCCCTGGGAGAGGCCCAGGAGGGCAGGGCCCATAGGAATCAGAGTTCCCATCAGCCCTAAAATGGGCCCTACTTTAACCCCAATCCTAATGGGCTCAAGAGTTCTAGCCATGGATAGCTCAATATCTTGCAGGATCTTCTCGAGCTTGAGATTAAAGAGCCCCGTCTCCAAAGACCGGCCAATCTGCAGAAGGGCCAGGGAGAGCAGCCGGGGGCATTTGTAACACTTAAGGGCCTCCGACGCCTCTCTGGTCCTGCCTTCTTTATTCAGATGGGCCGCTTTGAGGCTGAGCTCTTCCAACTCTGACAGGGCCCTGTGCCGGGAGGTGTATTCGTTTATCAGGGATCCCAGCAGGGCTAACGACCAGGCAAAAAGGAGCAAGAGGCTCACTATGACTGGGTAAAGGAATGCGGTAGAGAAGATATAAAGCAACTCTACACTGGCCTCATAAAGGCTCAAAAGGAGATCCCCCATCTTCTGCCCAGAAACCCCAGAGCCACTAAAGAGAGTATCATCAGATAGGATAGGCCTATTTCTGCAAGTGGGGGGCTCTGGGAGAGGAAAGCGATCTTCTGCGAATTAAGGTATGCCGGGATGAGAAGAATGGAGAGGATGTAGAAGATGCCCAGAAAGATCATGACGTTTCCCAGGGAAGAGGGTGTCCCCTTGATCCTTCCCAAAACGGTGGAGAAAGCGGCTATGCAGAAGAAGAAAATAAGGCCCACCAGGGCGCCTATCTTCCAGGGATCGATATCCACAAGTCCGGCCAGAAAGCTGCAGGAGATGAAGCTGGCGGCCAGGCAGGCTGGACAGGGCATGGACAGGGCCCAGAAGGTCTTCCTGGATATGTCATGATGATGGCTGTTCCATTTTCTGGCTGTCATGACGCCTAAAGCTACCAACATCAGGGCAACAGCAAGGTGCATTGCCACCCCGGCGTTCAAAGTTGCATTCAGTGCGTTTTCCGGCAGCAGCTCTATGGCCATGCCCATAAAAAGAGAGATTATCAAATATCCTGCGGCGATATAAAGCACTTCACGGCGGTTCAGGCTGGCCAGACCGCAACCCAAACTAACCTTAAGGGCGAAGATCAGAATTCCGATCAGCACTCCAGAGATAGAAAGCCACGTCAGATCCAAGAAAGACACCTACTAAACTTGACTGATTTGAAGGCAACTTTATTGGATTTAACTCTTACGCAAGCTACGAGGAATAAAAACAATTGTATTTGCTTTCATCCTGTAGATCAAAAATATTGACCTTCGGTGAACAGTAGCGAATAAATAATAGTTTTTGCCTCTTCGAGTCCATGTATGTGAATCTTAATAAAAAAGAAAATAATAATTTTATTGTTAGTTAATTATTTCTGAATACTCGGAGGACCGTAACACTTTTATTTACTAAGTTGAATTAAAACAAAATAATTTGATTATGGATTGTAGGTGTAGGAGGAAAGGATGAAAGATAGATCGATTAAGGTGCTGGCAGTTATTTTGCTGTTTCTTAATTTTCCGGCTTATGGTGCTGCAGCCCTGGATGATGATGCATACCCCAAAACCATAGTCGATAGCGCGGGAAGGACGGTCTCTCAGAAATCTACACACATAAGTTCTTACTATTACCTGGACTATGATGGCCAGTGGCAGAAGAAATGTAAAGGCGCTAGCAGCATCATCTCCTACACCAGGCAGTATGACAATATCCAGTCACCTACAGCATTTGCGTATGGAACCGGCTGGTATGCCTCTCATCCTGTGGGCTACAATTCCCTTCTTAAGGATAAGACTGTGGCCAAGAGCTATCAGGAATCAGCATCAATGCACCGGCAGGTGGAGTATGCACGAGCCCTCAAGGGCGACATTGCTGTGGAAATGAACTGTACCGGAGCCACTGCCACGGAGGATGGAAAGGGCCTTCTCAACATGAGGATCGACGATGATGTTACCCATGGTACGCTCCATATCGGTGAGCTACTGGCTCAGCCCATGAAATCAGGCGGATGTAAGGTAACACCCAAAGTAAAGAATCTGCTGGGCATGCTTTGCCGAAAGTATTCTAATCAATCCCTCTTATTTTTTCTTAAGATCCGAATTGACCTTTCCGCTAGCTCCTGAATTTTGCCTGGATTCTTGAAGTTTTTTTTTTTGGTTTCTTCGCTATTTCCCTGACAAGCCCCAGGTTACTATTGACTTTTAAGATGCAGTTGAATCTTCATGCGTCCTCTGCATGGATCTTTTGCACCAGAACATTTAAGTAAACTAAATTTGTATTAACTAAAAATAAGTGGATCATAATTCCACGGGCCCATTTTAGTCAGGATGTGGGTGGGCAAAACACGAGGATATCGCTTCCACTTCATCTCCTGCTTAAAGTTGAAGTGGATTGCTGAGGAGGACATAAAATGGCAGGTGAGAAAAAATCCCTAAAAATGAATGATATAAATGAAGCGTTATTTGACTTCAAGGTTCGGAGCCTAGGGGGCATTACAATGGATGGTTTAGAGAAAGAGCCGGACCTGCTCGGGGCAGCCCAACTGTCCAAGGCCGCCTACTGCTTTGATGCAAATACAGCACTTTGCGCCCTCAATGCCAGCACAGGCGAGATGGTGGTCAGGAGCTATCCTGCCGGCGGCTCGTCTCCGGCAGTGGCTGGCGGCATGGTCTTTACCATAGGCAGCGGCAAGGTATATGCATTTGGCCGGGGGGGCGATGCACCATGAGATCCGCAATTGGCCTCAGGCCAGGATGCATCCACTCCGTGGTCATCTTTTTGCTTGCCCTTGCCACGGTGGCCAGTGCAAACTTCGCAAGATTTCAGGGCGATAATCAGAGAACCGGCAATCTGAGCGGCACGGGGCCAGATCAGGCCAACCTGCTGTGGAGCACTAGCCTGACCGGCCACGGCTATGTAGGCGCAGCGGCAGCCATCTCCGGGGAACGGATATTCGTCTCCAACTGGCCGGACATGACCTTCCAGGGCGAGCTTGGCCTGGCCTGCCTGGACCTGGCCGACGGCAAGCGGCTATGGCTCAATTCACTGGGTGGCAAGGGTGGTGCGTCATCTCCTGCCCTGGAGGGAGACAGGATCTTTGTGGGCTCTCTCACTGGCGATATTTACTGTGTAGATGTCGGGACGGGAGAGACGGTCTGGAACAAGACGATAGAAAAGGATCCAAAGTGGTGGGGTGTGGCCTCTTCGCCTCTCATCCAGGAGGGTGTTGTCTATGTCATGAGCTTCTCGGACGGAGCCCTCCATGCCCTGAGCTTGGGCGGCGAGGAGCTGTGGAACCTGTCCACCGGCCAGGTAAGCAATTATGTCTCAGCTGCCGCCTCGGGCCAGAAGCTCTACTTCCCGGGAGGCGATCCTGCCCTGTACTGCGTCGATTCCGTTTCCAAAGAGACGTTGTGGAAGGTGGCCGTCGCTTCTCAGAAGATCACAGCCACGCCCACGCTGGGGGAGACAGAGGTCTTCCTGGTTACGAAGGAGGCGATCCTGGCCCTGGACGGCGCATCGGGAAAGCAGCTCTGGACGGCAGAGATCAATGGCAGCATCTCCTCTCCCGCAGCCAGTTTTGGCCGGGTTTATGTGGGATCTGATGACAAACCAAAGGGTTACCTGCGCTGCTTTGATGCTCGAAATGGCTCACTGATCTGGAAGACGGAGGTAAACGGTCCTGTCAAGTCCTCTCCATTGGTTTTAGGCAACAAAGTGTATTTCGGGACAAGCTGCGGCGACGGAGCCTTTTATGCCCTGGATGCCGGCAATGGATCGGTGGTATGGTCCTATCCTGTGGGTGCCTTTATCATGTCCTCTGCCTCGGCCTCAGATGGCATGCTCTTCATGGGAGCTGATGATGGTCGGCTGTACGCCTTCAGCACCCGGCCAAAAGGTCAGATCTGGGACGGAGAGGTCTTGCTGGTGGAGGAAAGCTTTAACCTCACGGCCAGTAGCGGCAAGAGCTACCGGGTCAACCAGAGCACCGCTCTAGGGGCGCTTTTCAAGGCCTGTGAGCAAAGCGGCCTGAACATGAGCCTGAACGACTCCCTCTACGATCTTTACGGGCTGCAGGTCGAGTCTCTTGGGGGCTTCAGAGCCGGTGGGGACAAATCCTGGCGGTTCTGGATAAACTACCCAGAGGAAGCCATGCCTGCATCCGGGCCTGACCTGGTTGATCTGAGAGATGAAGATCGAGTGCTATTTTATTTTGGAGACAGACGGGCGAGGCCCGAGGATTCGCCTCGCCTGGAAATCTCTGCCCGGGTCCCCCTCAGGAGGCCCGAGGCCCTTTTTTTAACGGTAGGCAGCCATCCCCAGATAAGGCAGGCCTCTTTAAATTCTGTTCTTAATGTAACTTTAATTTCACTTCAGAATGCTTCCAATTTATCTTCATATGAACTCATATTCATAGAGATGATGGGGGCCGAAGCCGCCTCTCAGCTGGCGGCCCCACTGCAAGATGCAAAGCAGAAAGGAGTGCCGGTTGTTGTACTCAACTCCGCCGGCTATGAGCACCTGGGAAATGTAAACCTCACCGATCATCCTTCTATTCAGCAATACTGGGACTATGGCCGCGTCGAGAACATGAGGCGTCTCTTCTCTTATCTGGCCGTCAATTTCTGCGGCCTAAACCTCAAAGTGGAGGATCCGCTGCCCACCCCCAAGGAATACGTCTATCATCCCGATTCACCAGACCTCTTCGAAAATGTCACCTCTTACCTGAGCTGGTATGGCAATAAAACCGGACACAGTTTCAATCGTACTGCGCCCACCATTGGCATAATCAGTTATTATCAGGATCTGGGCCATGCGGACAGGTCCGCCCTGATTTTTGCTTTGGAGAAGAATGGAGCAAATGTGATCGACCTGGGCTTCTCGAGCACCTCCTCTTTGCACAGTTTCTTCATGGGAAACAATACCTCAATCGTTGATGCCGTCATTCTCACCAAGTCCTTCCGGCTCAGCTATGGCGATCCCGAGCAGGGCATTGCCGACCTGCAGGAGCTGAATGTGCCGGTGCTTAGAGGCATGAGGCTCTACTATCAGACTCCCGAGGAGTGGAGAAACAGCACGGGCATAAACCCCATGGAGATCTACTTTCAGATAGCTCTGCCAGAGATGGATGGTGTCATAGAGCCGATCGTCATGTCGGGAAGGAATGACTCCGGTTACCAGCCCATTGAGATCCAGATGGACTGGCTGGCGGATAGGGCAATAGCCTGGGCAAAGCTTAGCAATGTCAGCCATGCGGAGAAGAAGGTAGCCGTCATCTACTATAACCACGGCGGGGGAAAGGACAATATTGAGGGCTGCTACCTTAATGTCCCTCGCAGTCTGCAAAACATCCTGGACGGAATGATTCAGGCCGGCTACAGCGTAAATGGGACAGTCCCGGAGGAAAAAGCTCTGGTCGATCTTCTGGCTCACCAGGGAACCAATGTGGGCTCCTGGGCTCCAGGCGAGCTGGAGTCCATGGTCAAAGCCGGCAATGCTACCCTCTTGCCTGCCGAAATTTACATGCAGTGGTTTAGATCCCTGCCGCAGGATAAGCAATCAGAAGTGACCAAGATGTGGGGTCCGCCGCCGGGAGAGGTCATGGTCTATCAAAATGAGAGCGGAAAGTTCATAGTGATTCCCAAGCTCTCTTTCGGAAATGTCATTCTCCTGCCTCAGCCCAGCCGGGGATGGCTGGAGAACAACGCCGTTCTTTATCATAGCAAGTCAGTGCCTCCCCATCACCAGTACATTGCCTTCTATCTCTGGCTCAAGAAGGGATTTGGCGCCGATGCCATAGTTCACCTGGGTAAGCACGGCACCCAGGAGTGGCTGCCGGGAAAGGAATGCGGAATCTCCATAAATGACTCCTGGCCGGCCCTGCTCATCCAGGATCTGCCTGTGGTCTATCCCTATATCGTGGACAACATCGCCGAAGGTACCCAGGCCAAGCGCCGGGGCGACGCGGTGATGATCACCCATTTAACGCCGCCCATTGTGGCCTCGGGACTCTATGGCAATCTGACCAACCTGGCTGAGATGGTCTTCCAGTACAAGAGCGTGCAAAACGCCAGCGTCAAGGAGGGCTACATGAAGCAGATCATCAACATCAGCCGGGAGATGCACCTGGATGAAGACCTGCAGGTGGACGACGCCAATATCTCGGCCAATGAATCTGCTTTTGACCAATTCGCAGACGAACTGGAGCAGTACCTTTACGATCTGAAAAACCAGTTCATGCCCTATGGCCTGCACGTCTTCGGCCAGCCGCCCGAGGGGGTGCCCCTGACTGGCCTGGTGAGGTCGATGCTGGGAGATGGCCTGTCCAAAGAGGTCGCGCCCATAATCTCCTACCAGGACTATCCCAATCCAGCCAGGCTTGACAAGGAGCAAGAGCTGGAAAACTGCACAGAGAAGCTGCTCATGGATGTGATAATCAACGGCACATCACCCGAAGCCGTTCAGATAGATCTTTTTGGAAATGTATCCAGGAACCTGACAGATCAGCTCAACCTTTCCCTGCAATATGCACAGAGCATTGCCGCCTGCTCTGTGGAGGTTCCAAGCCTCAATAGCGCCCTGGATTCCAATTATACGCAGCCTTCTCCTGCTGACGATCCCATCCGGGACCCCCAGGTCCTTCCCACAGGCAGGAACTTTCGTTCCGTGGATCCGCGGCGCGTTCCCACCAGCGCCGCCTGGCAGGTCGGATCCGACCTGGCGGAAAAGCTCATTGAGAGCTACCAGCAGGATCACAATGGCACCTATCCTCGCAAGATGGCCATGGTGCTCTGGGCCTGGGCCATGACCGACCACGGGGTGGTGGAGTCTGAGATCCTGAGCCTGGTGGGGGCAAAGCCGGTCTACGATGCCTATGGCGGTGTCTCCGATGTGCAGCTTATTCCCCTCTCAGAGCTTGGCAGGCCGAGGGTTGACGTTGTCATCGTCCCCTCGGGCTTGCATAGAGATCTCTTCCCGGAGAAGCTGCAGCTCATCGATCGAGCCATACGACTGGCCTCTAACGACACGAGCACAGAGTATCCCAACTATGTGCGGGAGAATTCAGAGGAGATCTTCCAAGCGCTGATGCTCAGCGGAAACGTGAGCGAGGAGGACGCTCGTATCCTCTCCGCCTCCCGCATATTCCTGGAAGAGGCAGGGACTTACGGTCCCAACCTGGACAGCCCCATATCCGCCAGCAATACCTGGGAGAACGACACAAAGCTTGGCAGCCTCTTCATCGAGAGGATGTCGTACATCTACGGCGACGGTATCTGGAGCAGCAAATTGGCCTCAGGAAAGGATCTATCAGTGGTGCAAGAGGAACTCTATCGGACCAATCTGGCCGGGGTGCAGGCAGCGGCCCATCACACCAACTCCAACCTCTATGGATTCATCGACAACGATGATGTCTTCCAGTATCTGGGTGGCATTGGCATGGCAGTGAGAACTGTAACCGGAAGAACCCCGGACATGTATGTCACCGATGCCAGAGACCCTGATAAAAGCGGTGTGTCTGCGCTGCATGACTTTTTTTCGAAAGAGCTGCGAACGCGCTACTACAATCCCCTGTGGATTGAAGGGATGATGGAACAGGGCTACTCCGGAGCCAGGGAGATGGACAAGTTCACCGAGTATCTGTGGGGATGGGAGACGACAGTTCCTGATCTGGTCAGTGAGAATACCTGGTCGGAGGTGCACGAGATTTATGTCGATGACAAATACAAAATGGGCTTGAAGGAGTTCTTTGATGAGAACAATCCCTGGGCTTCTCAGGCGCTGAGCGGAAGGCTGCTGGAAACAGCCAGAAAGGATCGGTGGCATCCATCTGAGGAGATGAAAAAAGAGCTTGCACAGCGCTACGAGCAGTCGGTGCAGGATTATGGTGTCACCTGCTGCCATCATACCTGCGGCAACCTGGCTTTGCAGGAGTACATGCGGGGAGTTCTTCCTTCCCCAAAGCCCGATACATCCAAAAGCTCCAGCAGCGTTTCTGCCAGCAGCAAGTCCGGCAAATCGTCTTCCAGCAGACATTCCACTGCCAGTGAAAAAGCAGCCGGCTACAACCAGACCCGATCTGTCGGCTTTGGGACTGAAGCCTCCCCAAAGCCTGAGCCGTCCGATTCATCTCCTGGTGAAGTAAAGGGATTTGTGATGGAGACTGTGGACACCAAGACCTCCCAGTCCAGCTCATCTGCTGCTCCCTTGCTTGGAATTGGACTGGTGATTGTCGTGCTCTTCATGATCTGGATAGGATTTAGGGGGAAGAGGTGATACAAAATTTAATTTTAAATGAATATCCAATTCAGTGAGGATTTAATGAAGATATGTGTTACAGCAGGTGCATCGGGCCTTGATGCCCCGATGGACCCCAGATTTGGGCGATGCCCTTTTTTCGTGGTGGTTGACCTGGACAGCATGAGCGAGGATTCCATTCCCAACTCCAACGCCACGGCATCCAGCGGTGCAGGGATACAGGCAGCCCAGGAAATAGCGAAGCAGGGTGTCTCTGCCCTCATTACAGGAAATATCGGCCCCAATGCCATGCAGACCCTCTCTGCGGCCAAGATCGATGTTTATCAGCATCAGAGTGGAGGAAGTGTCAGAGATGTCGTGAAAAAATTCCAGCAAGGAGAACTGATCGGGGTCCTTCCCAATGTAAGCGAGCACATGGGCGGAAAGGGCCTGCCCACGGAGACCATCTTCGCAGAAGGCGTTCAGGTGATGATTGTGGGCGGCCTGGGACCCAAAGCGGTCTCAGCTTTTAACCAGGCGGGCGTTGATGTATTTGTCGGGGCAGTAGGCACTGTAAAGG
>Ga0351920_1072_pt1 | contig 23395 bp, 19 predicted proteins | sample BONcelHT113001C8_FD_206854 | JGI IMG/M metagenome (GOLD analysis project Ga0351920, IMG submission 206854) | Enriched cells from coal bed in the Powder River Basin, Montana, United States - BONCAT cells T11 rep2 HSBNCT.T11.300.1.C8 ... | reverse complement strand
CGGCGAGTTGGGGCAAGTGCATGCCGTCCGCGTTGCGTATCTTCAAGGCGGCTTGTGGGGCATCGAACCGGGCCAGGCGCCGGCCCGCGCCGCTTGGAAGGCGGATCCCGCCAAGGCCGGACCGTCGGGCACCTTGGCAGACATCGGCACGCACGCGTTTCACTTGCTGCGGTTCACCACCGGTCTGATCCCGCAGGCGATCTGCGCCACGCTGGCTCGTTTCCATTCGGCGCGGCCGCTGGACGATTACGGCCAGATCGTGTTGCGTTGCAGCGGCGGCGAGTTGGCGACCATCTCGGTCAGCCAGGTGACCCACGGCCGGCTGAACGACTTGAGCCTGGAAGTGGACGGCAACCGCGGCTCGCTCGAATGGCGACAGATCGAGCCGGACCGGCTGGTCGTGCGGCGGCATAATCAGCCGGTGCAAATCTACGAACGCAATCGGCGGACCGCCTATAGCGACACAGTGCGGGCGGCTTGCCGCTTGCCCGGCGGGCATCCGGAAGGCGTTTTCGAGGCGTTGGCGAACCTGTACGGGGACGGATTTGATGCCATGATCCGCCGTGCGGATCAACGCGGCGCGGATCCCTCGCCGACGATCTATCCGACCGTGGACGACGGGGTTGAAGGCGTGTATCTTGTGCAGTTGTGCCTGGCCAGCCACGGCGAACAAGGGACGTGGAAACCGTGGAAGTTGGCAGAATGAAGTTGGCAGAATCATGTTGGCGGAATGATGGAGAACGAGAAACGCAGGAGCGGTTATGAATGGGGGGGTATCCGTGGCCGGTCCTCTTTCATGGCGGCGGATACGTACCGAGTGTGAGGTCAAGGATATGGCGGTGATTTCTGGATGGTGGGCCCGTCTGTCAACATTCTTGGTGACGGCATGTCTGGTGGTTGTCGCCGGTTGCCAACCGAAAGGACAAGAGGTTCATGATGCCCGATTGGATTCCGTTCGCAAGACGGTCTATGTCGACAATTATCCGCTGAAGTATTTTGCCGATCGGATCGCCGGTGGCGAACTTGACGTCGTATTCCCCTGTCCTGCTGACGAAGATCCGGCTTTCTGGCGTCCGGATGCCGAGGCGATTCAGGGTTATCAGCAGGCCGACCTGGTCCTGTTGAACGGGGCGACGTATGCGAAGTGGCTGGATTTTGTTTCGTTGCCGGAGTCGCGGCTGGTGGACACGTCCGCGGGGTTCGTTGCGGACTGGATTCCGTTGGAGGATGCGGTCGTTCACCAGCATGGCCCTGGCGGCGAGCACGCGCATCAAGGCGTGGCGTTTACCACTTGGTTGGACCCGCGATTGGCGTTACAGCAAGCGGCTGCGGTTCACGCGGCCTTGGCACGTCTGCTGCCGGATCGGAAGCCGGCCTTTGACGCCAATCTCGCCGAGGTTCAAAGCGATCTGCAGCAGCTGGATCAAGCGCTGACCGACGCGCTGGACGGCTATGTCCAACAGCCGCTGCTGGCGTCGCACCCGGTGTACCAGTACTTGGCCCGGCGTTGCGCGTGGAATTTGCAGAGTCTGCACTGGGAGCCGGAAGAAATGCCGGACGACCCGCAATGGCAGGAATTGGTTAGCGTGCTGGACAAGCATCCGGCGAAATGGATGATTTGGGAAGCGCCTCCGTTGGACCAAGTCGCCCAGAGGCTCCAAGGCTTGGGGGTTGGCTGCCTTGTCTTTGAACCCTGCGGCAACGTGCCGGAGCAAGGCGATTATCTGGACATCATGCGGCGCAACATCAGTAACTTGAAGACGATCGTAGGTGACTCATGAGTACGAGAGTGGGAAGACAGGCGCACGATCGCAGGCCGATGGCGGCGCTGGTCGTCGGCGCGGTGTGGGTTCTGATCTTCGGATTGTCGTCCAGCATCGCCGACGATACACCGATCTTGAGCCGCGTTTCGGAGGATATCCGCTTGTTGTCCTCCGACGAGATGGAAGGCCGCGGTCCGGGGACGCAGGGCTTGGAGAAAGCCGGCGACTACATCCGCGACGCCTTTCGCCAGTTGGGTCTGAAGAGCGGAACGTCGGATGATACCTACCGGCAGCCGTTCCAAGTTTCGCTGGACGTCAAGCCGGTTGTGGGCAAGTCGTCGGTGATCTTGCGCGGGCCGGAGGGCCGGGAATGGACCTTGGAGTCCGGGCGGGACTTTCAATCTTTGGCGGCGGGCGGATCGGGCACCGCCGCCGCCCCGTTGGTGTTTGCCGGCTACGGCATTTCCGCGCCCACGCTGGACTACGACGACTTCGAGGGCTTGGAGGTCGAGGGCAAGGTGCTGGTCGTCTTTCGCCAGGAGCCGCAGCAGGACGATGAGAACAGCAAATTCGACGGCAAGAACGCCACGAAGCATGCGTACATCAGCACCAAGCTGCAGCAGGCCAAGCAGCGAAAAGCGGCTGGCGTCCTGTTGGTCAATCCGCCCGCGACCACGGCGGCGGAGGGCCGCGACCAGCTGCCCGCGGCGAACGCCTTCGGCTCGAATGCCGCCGGGGTTCCGCTCGTGCAGGTGACCCAGGCGGTCATCGACGAACTGTTGGCCGCCGCGCCGCTGCAGGCGCCGCCCGACACCGCGCTGACCAGTGCGGCTGCTGTCGAGAAGCAGATCGACGGGGAACTGCGTCCCGTCTCGCAGCCATTGGCCGGCTGGTCGGTGGAACTGGAGTCGGCGTTCGAGCGGTCGATGGCCCAAACGGCGAACATCGTCGGTGTGCTCGAGGGCGCCGGGCCCTTGGCTCACGAGACGATCGTACTGGGCGCGCACTACGACCATATCGGCCGGGGCGAGTTCGGCTCGCGAAAGCCGAATTCCGGAGAGATTCATAACGGCGCGGACGACAACGCCACCGGCACGGCTGCGATTCTGGAGTTGGCGCGGCGGCTGAGCCGGCGCGGCCAACCGCCTGCTCGGCGGCTGGTCTTCATCGCCTTCAGCGGCGAAGAGAAGGGCTTGGTGGGCAGCAAGTACTACGTGGAAAACCCCTTGTTTCCCGCCGAGGATACCGTCACCATGCTGAACTTTGACATGATTGGCCGGCTTCGCAACGACGAGCTGACGGTCTTCGGCGCCCGCTCGGCGGAAGAGTTTTACGCCTTCCTGGATCGCGTCAACGGCCCGGCGGCGTTGAACTTGAAAAAGGTTGATAGCAGCCCGGCGATGGGGGATCATTTCGCCTTTTATCAGCGTGGGATTCCTGCCTTGCATTTCTTTACCGGCATCACCGCCGAGTATCACACGCCGGAGGACGACTTCGAGACGATCAACGTGCCAGGCGTTGTCCGGACGATCGACTTTGCCGAGCAGGTATTGGATCTGGTGCTCGCCGCTCCCGCCCGGCTGCAGTTCGTTCAGGGCGGCAGCGCGCGGCCGGCCGCCGGCGGCATGGCTTACCTAGGCATTACACCCGACTATGCGGCAGACAGCGAGGGGCTGCGGGTCACCGCCGTGACGGAAAAGTCACCGGCAGCGGAAGGAGGCATAAAACCGGGAGATGTGATCCTGAAATTTGCAGATTCTGCTGTCTCCGACCTGCGCGGGCTAATGGACGGCTTGCGAAAGCAGAAGCCAGGCGATATCGTCAACATCGAGGTTCGCCGCAATCAACAATCCGTCACATGTTCGGTGACCTTGGGCCGTCCTCAAGGGAGCTGAGTGACGAGCGAATTCAATGGAAGGGGCAGACGCATGGAGCGGCGGGAGTTTCTGCGGACCGGGGTGGCGGCGCTGGCAGGCGCATGTTTTTCGGACGATCTGAGCGCGCACCTCGTGGTGCCAACGGCGAGAGGGCGATTCCAGCTCAAGTACGCGCCGCATTTCGGCATGTTCAAACATTCGGCCGGCGACGACCTGATCGATCAGTTAAAGTTTGCGGCCGATCAAGGGTTTGTCGCTTGGCAAGATAACGGGCTGAAGGCCCGTCCGGTCGACGTCCAAGAGAAGATCGGCCGGACGATGGCTTCGCTGGGCATGGAGATGGGGCTTTTCGTGGCCTCGGCGGCTTTTCCGGCGTTGCATAGCGTGCGAAAGGACGACGCGGCCTGGCAACCGCTGCTGGACGACATCCGCGACAGCGTGGCGGTCGCCAAACGCGTCCATTCCAAATGGATCACGATCTTGCCCGGCCGTGCGAGCGATGCGCGGGGGGCCGATCTGTGGTCGGATCGGGGTGTCGAATTGTTGAAGCGGTGCTGCGACATCCTGGAAACGCACGAGTTGGTGATGGTCTTGGATCCGCTGACCTGGGGCCATCACGTGCCCGGCACTCAGGTGCCGGACAGTCCCGCGTGCAAGATCCTGTTCGACCTTTGCCGCTGGCACATGACCGAAGGCGGTTTGGCGTCTAACATCGACTTGGCCTGGCCGTCCATCGGCTACGTTCAGTGCGCCGACAATCCAGGGCGGAAAGAACCGGGCACGGGGACGATCGAGTACCGCCGCGTGTTCGAGCACCTGGTCGCCAAGGGCTATGCGGGAATCGTCGGCATGGAGCATGGCAACTCGAAACCCGGCGTTGCGGGCGAGCGGGCGGTCATCGAGGCCTACGCGGCGGCGGAACCAACTTGACGATACGCAGTGACGGTGGTCTCGCCGACGTTCCCCCTGGATGCGGTGACCGATCTCGTACCCCTACGTCTTGCCAGGGTCACTTCTGTGGTTATCGGGGGAATTGGAAGTCTCGGCCCCGAAGGCCATCGGAAACGATCTCCAGCCGGTCGTCCAGGCGGCGCCTGCCGCCAGGAATCCGGTTTGCAGAAGAAACAGACCCCGGTTCATGGTTGCTCAGCTAACCCGGGCTTGCGCCCGAAAACTCCGAATCTTCGATTTGAACTTTGGTTGCGGTCGCATTATTGCGTCAGGCAAGGGTATGCTCGGGTTGGAGCTGCACCCGGAGAAACCCCGCTTGATCGAGTTCGGCCGCTTTGCCGCGGAACGCCGAGCCCAGCGGGGTCCGGGCAAACCTGAGACGTTCCAACGGGATCATTCATCCGCGGCGGCGAACAAGCCCCGAATCGTAGTCCGCGAAGTTGGGCTTTCGGGCGCCGGCAGTGGTTGGCCGAAGGCCTCTTCCCACCGCAGCCTGGGGCAACGCCCCAGGACCGCGTTGTCATCTGGTCTTTTTTGGCCGAAGGCCATATTCACCCAGGCGAACAGGGCACGGTGAATATGGCCTTCGGTCAAAGAACCGATGTTTTCATTTCTTCTATCCCGATCGCTGGTTCTGGCGTGTCCTGGGTATCGTGCTCGTGCTCAGCGAAGCGGTGCTCGTAATCGTAATCGATGCCCGTCAGAATCTCCAGCACCTTGACTGACAAACACGAACAGCGGTTTCGTAAAGGGAACGTCGAACCATTTCGGAAGATCGCGTGCGGCCGCACGCTCGAATCGGCGTCTGAGTTCTCGGCAAGTTACTTCGCTGCTTGGTTCATACGCGTCCTCGCGTTCGGCTGCCGCGCGCATACTCTCGATTCCAGCTGCGTCCGTGGCAAATCTTGCGATTGACGCTGCCGTACCAAGAGCGCCGTAGTATGTAAAACGCAAATTCCGAATCTGTTTTGCGTCGAGCATGTCCAGGTAGCGTTCCTTGTACTGCTTCTCCGACTGCGTGGGGCGGGAGAACGGCGCACCGCAGCCCATCGAAAGAAACAAAACCAGGAGTGCTGCTGGAGCCTTCATTTGTCGCAGAACGCGGCGGATCAGAAGGCGGCGACGATTTCACGCTTCCACACCGCTGGACGCAATCGCCGCTCTTCTGTATCCGTTGGTTACGTCCCGGCGGGTTCGACGGTCTGGCCTCGCAGGTACGCCCGCAAGGCGTCGTTGACGGCCGCTTCGTCCGTAAACGCGTCAGCAACGTCGTCCGCCAACCGTACCACCCGTAATCGCTCGCGGTATCGCGCGGCATACTTGCCCCGCACCACCCCGCGCATCGAGCGGAAGTCGTACTCAGGCCGCAGTTCGTCGTCCACTGCTTGGGTTTCGTCAGGGGAAGTTGCCATCCTCGTAGTCCCTTCGCTCGCGTCGGTTCGCCTTGCGGGCACTGATGATCCGGACCTTTTCGCCTCGGTCTGTATGCGACACCAACAGCAGCCGCCCAGCGACCAACAATCCCATCGTGATGTACTGATCTTCGTCGTCCGAATGATCCGGGTCGAAGCCAGTGAGCGCCAACGGGTCGGCGAGCACCGTCATCGCCTCGGCGAACGACACGCCATGTTTCCGCTGGTTTGCGTCCGCCTTGGCGTCATCCCATTCGAAGTCCATCGTCGTCCCCACACGTCAATCGACGTCCAATATCTTCGCGGGATGAGGCAGCGTTGTCAATCACACGCCGTCGGGACCGTCGCGGGAACGCCACGGCAGGACGTAACTGAGTTTTATCGGAATCGGATATTGCCGGGAAGAAACGCTGGCCAGGAGGCCGCAGGGGCGAGTTTTTGGTGTCGGGCGTGGATTGCCGCCGGTTCCGGCGGGATAAGACGAATGACTCACTTGCGGGCGACGCGGCGGAAGCGTTTGGTAAAACGAGGGTTGCGCGGCTCGAGACGGTCGGGCGACGTGGCCGACAGCCGCCGTCGTTGGCCAGAGAACACGGCTGGCGTGTCGGATTGACGATGGTCGCGAAAGACGGCAAGGCGCTGGCCGCCGGTTCTGGACGTCACCGGCGGCTAGCGCCTTGCCGCTCACCCAGCGACACTTGAAGTGGGCTGGCGTCTGGGCTCTAATCAGCGGGGAATGAAATGGAGTCGTGGCGAACGGGTATCGCTGCCAAGGCGGTCGCTGCGTGGGCCGGCAGGGCGGCGGGCGGCGGGAAAAAGAGGGGATCGAGGATTGATTACGGGAGCTATCAAGTCGCAGGTGGATCGCGTCTGGGATGCGTTCTGGTCGGGCGGGGTCTCGAATCCGCTGTCGGTCATCGAGCAGATCACGTACCTGTTGTTCGCTCGGCGGTTGGACGAGATCCACACGGCGCGCGAGGCGCAGGCCAATCTGCTGGGCCAGCCGATCCAGAACCCGATTTTCACGAAAAAGCAGGAGCATCTGCGCTGGTCGCGGTTCAAGGACTACGAATCCCAGAAGATGTACACCAACTTCCGGGACGAGGTGTTTGCGTTCATCAAGAACCTGCACGACGACAGCCAGAGCGCGTACAGCCGGTTCATGAAGGACGCCGTGTTCATCATCCCCACGCCGTCGCTGATGGAACGGGCGGTGACGATGATCAGCGACATCCCGATGGAGGACCGGGACACCAAGGGCGATTTGTACGAGTACTTGCTGTCGAAGATCGCCCAGGCCGGCGTCAACGGCCAGTTCCGCTCGCCCCGGCACATTATCAAGATGATGGTCGAGCTGCTCGCTCCGCAGCCCGAAGACGTGATCGGCGACCCGGCGGGCGGGACATTCGGGTTCCTGGTGGCCGCCGGCGAGTACCTGCGCAAGCACCATCCGAAGCTGTTCCACAACAAACGGCAGCGGGAGCATTTCCTGAACGGCATGTTCCACGGCGCGGATTTCGACGCCTCGATGCTGCGGATCGGGGCCATGAACCTGATGCTGCACGGCATCGAGAGCCCCACCATCGACGGCATCGATTCGCTGTCCCAGGACAACGCCGCCAATCGCGGCCGGTACACCGTGGTCTTGGCCAACCCGCCGTTCAAAGGCTCGCTGAACTACGACGAGGTGGCCAAGGACTTGCTGCAGATCGTCAAGACCAAGAAGACCGAGCTGCTGTTCCTGGCCCTGTTCCTGCAACAGCTGAAGCCCGGCGGCCGGTGCGCCTGCATCGTGCCCGACGGCGTGCTATTCGGCTCGTCCGGCGCGCACCAGGCCGTGCGCAAGACGATCGTGGACGACCAGAAGCTGGACGGCGTGATCAGCATGCCCTCCGGCGTCTTCAAGCCCTACGCAGGCGTCTCGACGGCGATTCTGCTGTTTACCAAGACCAATTCCGGCGGCACGGATCACGTCTGGTTCTACGACATGGACGCGGACGGTTTTTCGCTGGACGACAAACGCGACCCGGTCGAGGCGAACGACATCCCCGACATCCAGGAACGCTGGAAGCAGCGCAACCCGAAAAAGGACGCCGACCGCCAGGCCAAGGCGTTTTTCGTCCCGGTGGCCGAGATCCGGGAGAATAAGTACGACCTGTCGATCAACCGCTACAAGGAGATCGAGTACGAGGAAGTGAAGTACGATCCGCCGCACAAGATCCTGGATCAGCTGGAAGCGTTGGAGGCGGAGATCGCGGCCGATTTGAAGGAATTGCGGGGGATGGTGGGATGACGGCGCGAACCGGAATAGAACCATTCGTAGCGTCAGATTGGCCCGTCGTGACGCTTGATCAATTGAAAGCTCCAGTGAAGTACGCGTTCGTCGGTGGGCCGTTTGGGTCGAACCTGACGAGCGAGGATTATGTGTCAACGCCGGGTGTGCCCGTAATTCGTGGGAACAACCTGGGGGGTAAAGAACCGCGTTTTATCGACGACGATTTTGTCTTCGTCAGCGAATCGAAGGCCGAATCGTTACAGCAGAACATGGCCCACCCAGGTGACCTGATCGTCACTCAGCGGGGAACGCTTGGCCAAATCGCTGAAATCCCGCGAAACTCGGCCTATACCCGTTACGTCATCTCGCAGAGCCAGATGAAGCTCACGGTCAACGAAGACCTCGCTTCACCTCGTTACCTCTACCACTACTACCGTTCGCCAATCGCGACAGCCTGCCTGAATCGTCGTATCCAGGCTACAGGCGTCCCACACATCAACTTGGCTATCCTAAAAGAGTTCCCGGTCCCCCTCCCGCCGTTGTCCGAGCAGAAACGGATCGCGGCGATTCTGGACAAGGCGGACGCCCTGCGGCGGAAACGCCAGCAAGCCCTCCAACTCACCGAACAATTCCTCCGCTCCACCTTCCTCGACATGTTCGGCGATCCGGTGAGCAATCCCAAGGGCTGGCCGATTGTTCCATTACAGGTCGCTACCGTTCGGATCACGAAAGGAGAGTCGCCCAAGTGGCAGGGGTACGAATACCAGCCAGAAGGAGTTCGGTTCGTAACCAGCGAGAACGTCCTCTGGGGACGGCTAGACACGTCCGAGCCGAAGTTCATCCCGGGCGGTTTTCATGCGAAGTTAAGGCGATCTCAACTGGCTGGCGGGGATGTGCTCGTAAATCTCGTTGGGGCATCCGTCGGGCGAACGTGCATCGTGAAGGACGACATTCTTCCAGCAAACGTCAATCAGGCTGTTGCGGTGGTTTCGGTGAACAAGAAACGATTATTACCTACTTTCCTGCTGAATCAGCTTTTGGCGAATTCAACCCAGAGGAAGCTGCTCGGTAATATCGTTGAATCGGCGCGCGCGAATATCAGCCTGACCAACGTCAAGGAACTCGAGATCATTCTCCCCGACATCACACATCAGCGACGATGGGACGATGTTGCCAAGCGAATTGCGGAGACAGAAAAACGAATCGAGGAATCCAGTTTGATGGTTTCGGATCTGTTCCACTCCCTAGTCCAACGTGCCTTTCGCGGAGAACTGTAGCCAGCAGCTTCTAAAATCTGAGATTTGAAATCCGACGATCCGGAGCCCCCCGACATGCCCCGAGACTTCACCGCGTCGCCGGTCGACCGGCAGACCGTCCTCAACAACCCGTACGCGGTCGGCGAAATCCAGAAGGCGGCCCACATCCAGGGCGTGTTGTTCGAAGCCACGCGCGTCATCAAGGACCAAGTCGCGGCGTTCTTCGAAATCGATCCCCGCACCGTCGAACGCTGCCTGGACCAAAACGCCGACGAACTGCGGCAAGAAGAGGTAATGATATGATTCACCGTAACCGCTTGGACGAGTTCAAGATAGCAATCGAGCAGCAGTATGATACCGACATCGTTGACGGTACCAAAACGAACCCAGACGCCTCAGCTTCAGAAGAACGCGACTTCGCGGGAATCGGCCGCGATGCCGTGGCAGAGGAAGACGTTGTGCGTTTCGGTATGGCCATCAACGGTGACGACGAGCTGCGCGTCCGATGCGGGATGCGGTCGATGGTCACGGAGAATGCAGGAACCGTCGCCGACTTGGGCGACTTCCAGATCGTCGCCGTTGACGAGAACGGACGGTCGCGTGTGGAAAACCAGCCGGAAATCTGCGATCAAGGTCTTCGAGCGGCAATCCAACTACGTGCGGGAGCGGGACTGCTACCCCGAAGGGGTTTCATATCAAAGCACAGGGTTGTTCGCGTAGCGAGCTACCCTGTGTAACGTGTAACGTGTAACGTGTAACGTGTAACGTGTAACGTGTAACGTGTACCGTGTAACGTGTAACGTGTAACGTGTACCGTGTACCCATCCCCCAACACCCTGTACCCCGAAGGGGTTCCATCGGCACCGGGGATCCGCTCGTTGGCAAATCGCGGGATCGGTGCGATGGAGGGGCGTGCGAACCCAAACCCCGTTCAATCCGGAACGCGGCATCCGCTGGATGAAAGCGGGTAAGGGAGAGGCCGGGGATACCGGCCTCCCCCTCCCCTTCGTCGCGATGGGGTCGATTCCCCATATTTACCGGCGTGAGGGTCTCTCACCGGGCGACCCCAACCAAAGTTGCCCCGTTGCGAGGAATCACGCGGCGTGCTTCCCCACGAGCATCCCGATACGTACAGAATTCCTCCAAAGTCAATAAGCCCAACTTGCGGCGGAAGAATCCCCCGCGGAGCTTCCGATTGTCGTTGTAGTTTTTCCGCTTGAGCTTCATACAGCGAAGCCGCATGCGGAGCCACGAGTCCAGTTTCTGGAACATCCAGCGACAGGTAGAAAACTCCGTGGCGAAGTAATTCGCCGTTCCCCTGATCACCCGATTCAGCTTCGTGATCGCCTCGGCATCCAGATTGCACTTGCGGACGGTTAATTCCCGGACCTTGGCTTTGAACTTCTGCACCGACTTGTCACGCATCCGACGAGACCGTGACGACAGGAAAAAGCCGAGGAATTCGTACCCTTTCCCGAATGTCGTCACCTTCGTTTTCTCGGCGCTGAGTTGCAGTCCGAGATCGTCCGTCAGCACACGCTCAACCAAAGCCCGTGCCTCGTGCGCTTGCCGTTGGGTCTGGCACACGACGACGAAGTCGTCGGCATACCGTGCGAAATGGTAGCCTGCCTGATGCAGTTGCCAGTCCAGGTGATTCAGCACGATGTTCGCCAACAGCGGCGAAATCACGCCTCCTTGCGGTGTGCCGATGGTTGTCGGCTTGAACACGCCGTCTTCCATCACCCCGGCCGTGAGAAATCCTTCCACCAAATCTAGAATGTTTCCATCTGCTACTTCGGCTGCCACCGCCTCCATGATCACGCGGTGAGGAATGTTGTCGAAGAACCCCGCAATGTCCGCATCCAACACAACCTTGTATCCTTGGCGGTGGAGTTCTAAGACCCGCTCGATTGCCTGATGGCAGTTCCTTCCTGGGATAAATCCAAACGAGGCGTCATGAAACCGCGGCTCAAAGATCGGCGCTAGAAGCCTACGTATCACCTCTTGGGCCACACGATCCCGAACCACGGGAATTCCGAGCGGGCGGAGCTTGTTCGATCCCGGACCTTTCGGAATATGAACGCGACGTAACGGTAGAGGCCGGAATGCTCCGGTTTTCAAATCCCGCATCAAAGCCGCGAGATTTTCCTCCAGGTTCGCTGCAAACATGGTGATGCTGACTTTGTCTACCCCGGCAGCTCCGCGATTCCGCTTCACCGCCAGGAAGGCTTGTCGCATCAATTTGGGAGTAATCCTCCCGGTCAGCGAATGGACCTTAATCTTCTTGCTCATGGTGAGCCTTTCACGCTTTGTAACCACGGAGTTCGGATCGTCGGGCTTTCGGGGGCGTTTCTTAGCTTGGCCGCTGGGCGGCTGTCCTTGGTTGTCCCGGCAAGAGCACGGGCGGGCCAATTCTGGGCTTTTGCCAAGGCGCTAACTTTCCTCATGAACCCGTCTTTCGTTCTCCGTCTTCGATCGGTTTCTCCTTTCACTTCGGGCCGGTTCCGGCGTCGAAGCTACTCCGGTTCTGCTGTCATCCCCAAAGAGGAGGCGGCCAAGGCAGCCTTCTCCCCACCACCGCGTTGCCGGCACCTTTTCGTCGGTGACTTATAGGCGCGGCTTACCGACACCGGACGGCGTGGAATGTCACCGGTCATGGTCTCGGACCATTTTCTCCAGGCGGCGGCAAGCCTCACCCCCGTGGTTCGCTGCCGATAACCGCATTTCCGGCAGCGAGAGGATCATCAGGTACGATCCCCGACGCTTCTGCTAAGGGCGGTGCTTGGCGTACCCCGCAGGCCGCAATTGCCGTCTCCCGAAGTCTTCCTGCCTGGCCCCTTCGTGACGGTGCCTTCTCCGGTACCCCCGGTGGCGCCGCCCTGGCTGCTTACCCCCGCGACGTTGCGAGGTGCGAGCAGGAAGTTCTGTACGGGCACGGACCCGCACAGGTAGGTTTCGGTGTTACATGCTCGCCTCCTTTCTTCACCTCTCCGTTTGTTCTTTGGTAAACTTAGTCCGAGCCACTGCGGCTCACGCACCCTGAAAGGGCGGAACAAACGTTGCGGCGGTTTGTGTCGCCCTTTCAGGGCTTGGGGGGCGTTGCCTCCCGTACCCAGGGCGGCGCTGCGCTCTGCCCTGGGCTGATTTGTTTTGGCCCCTTCGGGGCGGCCGCACCGTGTTCTGCGATTCCGGAAATGCGATTGCGGAAAGACGCGACCCAAGAGCCCGACGAACTGCCTGGGTTCCCCAGAGCGAACGGGAATGTCACTTTCCCGTTCGGTGAGGGGGTCGAAGAAAGGGGACTGGCAAGTTATGCCTGCCGCTGGACACTACAGTAGCCGATGCAGCAGGAATTTCCTTCACCGCCCGGTCCGTGCTCGCCAGCGATACTACGGTGCCGGCGACCATTCGATCTGGCAGTTCGGCTTGGCTGCCTTGAACGCTTTCACGCCCGCTTCCGTGGCGGGGGTGTTTCGGACGTCCAGAATGATGAGATTAGGCAACGCCTGCAACGCCTCCAGGACGCGGTCGGTGGTCTTGGTCCCGGCCAGCCCTACGTTTCCGAGTTGCTTCAATTCCGCGATTCGCATCAAGCGTTCCTCACGTGCGGGGATACCGTTCACGACGAGTTGGTGCAACCCTTCAAGACGTGCAAGCTTGCGAATTACCTCCTCGGTGAGCTCCAAAGGATTGTCCCCGATTAGGAGAAATGCGAGTTTGGGCAGCACGGGCAATCGCAACAGCCGCTCGTCGGTCAACTGGGTGCGTTCCATGGCAAGTGCGTGGAGCGATGAACATCCCCGAATCTCATCCAACGCCTCCGGCACCAGTTGGTTTCCCCCCAACCACAGTTTTTCAAGTCGGCTCTTGTCGATGGGGATCGCCGCTAACGGATTGCGATCGGCTGTCCCAGGCGCCCCGAACTGTCGCAGATTACTAAATCTGGGAAGTTGCCGGAGACCATCATCACTGACATCCGATCCGCCCAAACTAAAAAAGGAAAGGTTCGGTAGCGCGGCCAAAAGGGGAGCGACAGACGGAACGTCAGTGTCGTACAGCAGGCCTGTCCACACCTTCGTCACGCGTAGGAAACCTGGCGGCAGGGTCGCAAGTCCCGGTTCAAGTATTTCTCCCGTCCAGCGCCGCACCCCAAGGGATGCTCCCATTTCCTGCAACTTTTCCGCCACGGCCCGGTCACCGATGGTGTTGACGGACTGCTTGGCGGTGTCGGAGCGGGGGATGAGTTTCAGTTCGTGGATGCGGTAGGGGGCCTGGGCGAGCAGTCCGAAAATGCCGTCGACGGCGCTGCTGCCCCAACTGTTAGTCACGCTCAGGCGGTTGAAGTCGCCTTCCCATTCGACGATCGTGCGGTCGTCGAGCAGCACGCGAATCTGGTTGCGGCGGACTTGGCAGGTCAGTTGAAACTTCTGACCTTGGCCGAGCAACGATTCGCGAAGCAGCGTATCATTCTCGCCCGCACCCTGACCGTCAATCAACTCGAGGCCGGTTAAATGACCGTCTAGGCAGACGATCGAGTCTACCTGATGACCATCGGCTTGAAGCAGCAGCCGCAGTCCCTCGACCCGTTCCGGAGCTTCGGCCTGGACGATGAAATCATAGTCACCGGAGAGTGTGATTGGGATGGGCAAGTGTTGTCTCGCGTCCTTGTGCGGCGCTACCAGCGTCTTCCCGTCGCGGGTCCAGTCGATTTCGGGATTAGCGTCGGGTTTGATCTCCACCAGCGGCATCAGGTCGATCGAACCGTCGGGCAACGTGGGGACCGGTTTGGCCCAATCGGGCACGGGGGCCTGCCGAGCAAGTTCGGCCGCGCGGGCCACGAACTGGGACGGCTTGACGACCTCCATCCGACCGTTGGGATGTTCGACCACGTAGGCCAGATGCTGGTCGAACAGGCTCATCTTGTTTTCCTGGCCGGGCAGCAGTTGCCCCGCGCCGTTGAAGACCGCCACTTCGCCACCCGGCAGGTGGACACCGATCCAGACGGCTTGCCCCGTCTGAGCATCGCAGACGGCGATTCGTTCATCCCAGAGACCCATTGCCAACTGGCGGCTGTCTGGACTCCAGGACAGCGACTGGACATCACCCAACCCGCGGAACGACAGTCCGCGGCGGCCGGACGCGTCACAGATTCGAACGTTGGAGTAATCCTTCGTCTCGACTGCCAGCCACTGACCATCGGGGCTCCAAGCCAGTGTCGGAGTGAAGAATAGGTCAGGAGGAACCACGTCCGCTGACCAAACTGGGGACAAGCTTGCTTTGCCCGCATCGTCCGCCGAGCTTGCCGGTGCTGTTGGCTGCGCCGACCCATTTCCCGGCTCGGCTGGTTCGTGATCCCCATCGATTCGCCACAGTCGCAGGTTTGGATACAGCGTCGCGAGCAAAGGCTCCTTTGGATGCCAGACACCTACGACACAGTCGTTCAATATCGGCCCTCGCGTCCCGTCGCTGCTCCAAGTGCGAAAGATTTTGTTGGGTTCGTCCCAATGACCGAACCACTGGCCATCGGCGCTCCAAGTGCCGCCCCACGCCCCTGTACCATCGCCGGTCTTCCAGGACCGCACAATCGTGCCTTCCGTGTTGCGGACGAGAATCTCATCCCCACATGTGTTCGCAATCTCCCGGCTGTTTGGATGCCAAATTAATGCGCCGCCTTGCCTCTCGAACGATTTCGCCAGCGTCCCATCTGCAGTCCATAGTTGCCATCTCTTAACTCCAGCAGTTAGCAGAAATCGTCCGTCCGGACTCCAGAGCATACCGTTGAGCGGCGCGGTGCGCATCGTCCGCACAACATGTCCATCGCTGGTCCAGAAAGTCAATGTTCCGTCGCCCGAGGTCGACGCAAGCTGGCCCGTGGAACTCCAAGCGACGCAGGTTATATCAGATCCGCCTGCGAGCGACCGCAGGCGGCGGCCCTTGTCGTTCCAAAAAAAGATATTCCTCTACGCATCGCACCCCACCAACTGCTTGCCGTCAGGACTCCATGCCGCCAGAGTCCCCCCGGGTGCATCGGAAATCGGCAGCACGACTTTCCCGTCGGTGTCATTCACAACCGTGCAATAATGCCAGTTAATGACGAAACGCCGGCTGTCAGGATGCCAGGCAACGTGGTAGGCCAGGTTGACATGGAATTGTTCTACTGTTGGCCCTGCGGAACCGTCGGATTTCCAAAGGCGTGCCGTATCATAACCGGCGGAAGCAATCCATTGGCCGTCCGGGCTCCAGGCTGCGTCGTGAACCGGTCCTTTGTGGCCGGTCAGCACCAGCCCCGGCGTACCGTCCAGGTTCCATACTCGCACCGTCTCGTCCTGTGACGATGAAACCAACTGTTTTCCGTCGGGGCTCCAGCCGACGGCCGTCACGGAGTCTTCATGTCCTTTGAAGACGGAACCTGGCGTGCCATCGAGGTTGACGATGCGAACTTGCTTCCAGTCAGCGCCGTCGCCGCAGGCAATCCGCTGGGCATCCGGACTCCAGCAGAGCTTCGCTCGGGCATTGCATTGTCCTTTCAGCGAACGCTCCAACGAGCCGTCGGGCGTCCACAGACGCAGCACCCCGTCAACGTCACCGATCGTGGCCAGCTGGCTACCGTCCGGGTTCCAGGCCAGTTGAAACACGTCACCCGCCTGCTCGGCGCGGATAATTGCCTGCACTTCCAGCGTCTCGGCATCGTAGATCCAGATGTGTTGTGCTGCAATGGCGATCAGTCCGGTGGAACTCCAGTCGATGGACGTAATTGCTGACCGAGGCGCGGTAGGCATGATCTGCCATCGCTTGATTCCTGGCAGCTTAGCGGGTCGTGGGATGAATCCGGCCAGGACATTGTACAAGGGGCCGGGCGTCCATGTTGTGTCCGTAGCAATGTGGCCATCACGCTCCGCGTGAGGAGGGCTGGAGCGGGAAGCGGTTTCGGTTTTCGTCGGCGGCTGAATGGGACGGGTTGGTTTCGGTTCGGCCTTTTCCTCACGCGGAGCGATGCCCACGTGGCCCGGTTTCTCCGAGACCGGCTTCGCGTCTCGGAGAGACTCGGCCACGTGAGTTGCGGGAGCGCCCAGCGGCTCCAGACGCACGGTCATCGTTTGCTGTTCTCCGGCCTTCAAGGTGAACTTGCGGGTAAAGGTTTCGAAGCCGCCTTTGGTGACCCGCAGGACGTGTTCTTTCTCGTCGGCCGTGACGGTCACTTTCTCCAAACCCTGGCCCGGGTCGATGGTCACCCGCTGCTGGCCGTCCACCTCGACCACCGCGCCGGCGAGTTCCAGTTGATCCACCTCCAGGATGATGGTGCCCGCGGGCGTCTTGACTCGCAGCAGCACGACGCCCAACCAAATGATTCCGATCAGACCCAGTGCAACAGCGATCCCAATCAGCGGCCGGCGGGCGCCAAGCGCCGGTCCGGCAGCGATCTGTGGCTTTCCCACAGCTTGCCGTTTGCCCGCCGAGTCGCGAACGGGCGCAGCTTCAGTTCCCACTCGACGTTCGAGGACTACCGGGTTCGGAACAATCGGCGACTGACCGACGCCCGTGTCGACCTCGGCCGATGCGGACAACTTGCCCGTCGAAGCCTTGCGGGAGATGTCCAACTGCGATGGAGTCGAGTGCCCCTTGGCCGCGTTCAGCAGTCCGCGCAGGTTCGCGCCGGCCGCCAACGCTTCGAGTTCGATGGCCACCTCGCCCGGTTCGGCAAATCGCCCCGCCGGGTTTTTGGCCATCATTTTCTGGATGATCGCGACCAATCCCGGCGGCAGGTCGGGACGCAACTCGCCGATGGAACGCGGCGTGCCGTGGACGTGGGCCATCATTTTGGTCACGTCGTTCTTGTACTCCGGCCCGACAAACGGCGCTTGACCCGACAGCAGCTTGTACAGCGTGCAGCCCAGCGAGTAGATGTCCGAGCGGATGTCGACCGAGTGACTGTCGGTGACCTGTTCGGGCGAGACGTAATCCGCGGTACCCATCGCCGTGCCCGCGGCCGTCATCTCCGGGCGATTGGGCTGATTCTCGTTCAGCCGAGCCAAACCCAGATCCAGGATTTTCACGACCCCTTGCCGATTGAGCATCACGTTGGACGGCTTGATGTCGCGGTGGACCAATCCCTGCTCGTGGGCGTGCTGCAGCCCGACCGCCGTCTGACGCACCAATTCACAGGCGTCCGCGATCGTCAACGGCCCGGCGTCCGAGACCAGCTTGGCCAGATCCCAACCGTCGATATACTCCATCGCCAGGACCGGCGCGCCGTCGATCTCTCGGGCGTCATGCGCGGCCACGATGTTCGGGTGGTTCAGCCGCCCCACCGCCTGCATCTCGCGGTAGAAGCGGCCGATGGCCACTGCGTTGTCCGTGCGATGCTTGGGCAGGACCTTCAAGGCGACCAGCCGGTCCAGGTTCCGCTGGCGAGCTTTGTAGACCGCACCCATACCGCCCTCGCCGAGCTTTTCCAGCAGTTCATATTCGCCCAGCACCTCTGGAGCAGGCGAATCGACGGCGACCGTCGCGACGCGATCACCCATGGTGTCCGATTCTCCACCGGCCTGGGCGAGCACACGTTGCAGGGCCTGTTGGTATTGCGGTTCGTTGGCAAACCGGCTGGGCACAACAGGCCGTTCCAGTTGGGACACCAACGTGTCGGACACCCGGTCCAGTGTTTCCGCAGTCGCCTCACACGGCAGACATTCGTCCAAATGGGCCGCAATCTGCTCGCTGGCGTCATCCGGCAGTTTACCCAGCAGATAGTCCAGCAGTTGGTCGCGGTCGGGACAAGGTGTCGTGGGCATGGAGTAATCCCGAAGATGGAGTGTTCATCATGCGGCCCTCCGCAACGCGGAGAAACTGCCACTATACCGTACAACGGAAACGCGCGACACGACTTTCTCAGAAACCGTTCCCCTGAGCCATCCGGCGAGCCGTAACTGCCTGATAAATAGCGAGTTAGACGCGAGCAAGGAAGTGAGATTCCGGTCAGTTCAAGTCTGTCGGCTCGCCCAATTCGCCAAAAATCACCCGCATCCGCCGCAACACGCGCGACTTGGCCTGGCGCACGCCGTTGGCGGAGATACCCAGGTCTGCGGCGACGTCTTGGGTGGAGCGTCTGTCAACGACGATCTGCCAGAATGCCTGCCACGTGCGATCCTCGAATTCCTCCTTGACGATCTCCAAGGCGCGGACGAACAGGCCGCTGTGCTGACTGCGCTCGTCCTGGTCCAGGGTGTGTACGTCCAGTTGCTCGGGGAGCGCGGCCATCCACTGCTGGGCCTCCGTGCCGCCGCAGGCCTCCTCCCGAGAGGCCAGATTTCGATAATGGTCCTGGATTTTTCGCCGGGTGATCGTCCATAGCCAACCGCGGAACCGGCCGCCGTGTTGCTCGCGGTGAAAGCGGCCGATCGCCGCTGCTACAGAACTGAATACCTCCTGAAAGATGTCCTCCGCGTCGTTCGATTTCACACCGTACTTGCGGCACCAATAGTAAACGAGCGGCCCGTAGACGTCGGCCAACTGCTGCCAGGCCCGGGGATCCTGCACTTTCAGCCGTTCCAGGAAGCCCGTGGACGTCGAACCGTGCGAAGCGGACGGATTGCTGTAGCTCTGCGTGGAATCCATGCCGGGCATTGTACATGAACTGAATTCGCAACGAAATCGCCAATCCCGGACATCGGACCTTCCCACCGGCATACATAACCCAAGGCCCAACTACTTGAAAAGTCGAGCCATCCAGCCTGAATCTAATCTTCCGACGGCCAGCGTCGGGGATCACTGTCGTTCGAGGGGGGACGCTTGTTCGTGGCCACGTAACCTGAACCACTCGCCGACAAGCGGCGAGGATGCCTGCCCCAACAAGAAGCGTGCCGAACAGGATTGAGAATGCCCTTCTTCTTCCTCGGCGGGGCGGCGGGGCAGATATCCCCCAGGAGTACCTGGAGCCCCTGGCACTTTTTGTCTTCGGGTGCAAGCGGAATTCGCCTTACGGCAACAGTCGCTGCGTCTCGTAGGGTTGCGGCAACCCAATGCGCGCGTAAGTCTCCGCAAAGTGCCTTGCCAAGTGCTCGCGATACAGAGGTCGAATCCGCGCGTTGCGCTTGCCATTCAGGCAGAGCGCGGTGAGCAAGTCGCGACGGATCGAGTGGATCTGTCGAAGGTCAACCACTGATTCCGGCAAACCACATGGCTCGAAGCTCGGCAGGTAGTACCAGCCGAACACGCGACCGCCGCGGATTGGCCCTTGGACATCAGCGGGCTTGAGGATGCCTTGCCGCACCATGCCTGCGGCGTCGCGAATCGCTGCTACCAAGACCACAGAGCTCTTCTTCTGAGCCAAGTCGCAGGTTTGGGTTAAGACCAGCACTCGGGCGTACGTGCAAACGACCGAGTCCGGCGCACGTTGCGCCAGCAGATCGGCGACATCAAAAGAGGCAAGGTGATGCAACGGACAGCCAACGATGATGTCGCCCTGGTCGACAGGGGCATCTGGTGGAGGCGAATCGAAGATCATGCCGACGGCTCCTCGTAGTCTTCGGGCGACAATTCGAGCGGTTCCGGCAGCGGGAGGGGCCCCAGCGACGTTATGGTCTGCAGGGTGGGCTGTGGAAACGGGTGCTCAAACGGGTCGTCGAGCGGGACGTCCGTGTCTGCAGTCAGGGGCGACGAGATCGGCGACGCTTCGGGAAGCACTTGCAGCACCACCCGACAGCCCTTGACCACACATCGGTAGGTCTGACCAGGTGCCAGGTCGACTTCGGCCAACGCATCCATCAGCGACAGGCTCATACTCAGGCTCCGCATCAGGGGCTACAAAACCAGACGTCTATTCTACCGGCGATACCGGGATTCCGTAATCCCCGTCCAAGAAACAACAAGAGAACGGCAGAGGGAACTGACAAACGCGGTGCGCGGAGTCGTTGGAGGAACTGGCCAAGATCGAACGCGCCAAGGCTGAGCAAGCCCGTTACCAGCTTATCCAGCAGGCGCTGATCTGCGGGAGCAACAAAGCCAGTTGCCCACGACGTGGCTCTACCGCGATGTGAAGCCGATGGTCAAACAGCTGCAGATCGACACAATCGCCCTGTTGTCCGCGACGCGCATCGAAGACGTGACGCTCGGACCAGACTTCCAAGGCGAAACTATCGGCCAACTCATGATTCACATGCTGCGGTACGGTCTGCAATTCGAAGAGCCCCAGCCCGACGAGCGCGCGACCTACGAAGTACTGTACCGCGAAATGGTGCGGTATTACTTGGCTCTGCATTCGATCGTGCAAGCGGTGGAGTACGACCAAGGCCAGCTGGATGCGCTCGCCGAACGCGACCAGAAGCTGTTTGACCTTCAGTATGAAGACACTTTGACGCGAGCCGGCGACATGTTGGGGGTACCCTCGCCGGACAGCCTGGAAGCTCGTGCGTTGCGCTGGCTCGATATCGCCGAGAAGGCGGCCGAGATCTACAACAAACTCTTCGGGGGCAAGAAGGCGGAGCCGCCGTATGATTGAGTACGGAGGCGGCGAATGAGTGCAAAACGCACGGGAAAGCGGACAAATTCAATACGGTTCGGCACAGCGGTTGCGCCCGGCCGGCATCCTCGACGCTTGCCGTCGAGTCCTTGAGCAAAACTGGCCACGGAGGCAACACACAGAAAGTTGCCTTTGATCCTCGCCGCTTGCCGGCGACTGCTTCAGGCGAATGGGCGGTATCACGATGTCAGCCATCCAGCCTGAATCTAATCTTCCGACGGCCACCGTCGGGGATCACTGTCGTTCGAGGGGGGACGCTTGTTCGTGGCCACGTAACCGGAACCACTCGCCGGCAAGCGGCGAGGATGTCTGCCCCAACAAGCCGTGTGCCGAATCGGGTTGCGATATCTCGACCCCCACCCAGCTGTGGGTTACACTCAGTGTTCGCGTGCTTAACATCCCGGGCGAATTATGGTTCCTATGGACGAATCGACCTCCATCACCGAACTTGTCGAGCGTTACCGGCACGGCGATCCGCAGGCGGCGCAACGATTGTTTGCCTGCTACGCCCAGCGTCTGAGCCGGCTGGCGGAGCAATGCCTGGACCGCCGACTCGCGGGGCGGGTCGAAGGCGACGACGTCGTGCAGTCCGCCCTGCGCACTTTCTTCCGCCGCTCGGTGCGCGGCGAATTCCAGATCGACAGTGCGGCCCAACTGTGGCAACTGCTGGTCAAGATCACCGTGCTCAAGGCGCGCGCCCAGGCCCGCCGGCACACGGCCGGAAAACGCGATGTGGGCAGCGAACAACCCGGTTCGCCCGACGATTGGCTGGCAGCCGCCGCAGATCGCGAGCCGGGACCGGACGAAGCGGCGATCCTGACCGACGAGATCCAGGTCCTGCTCCGCGGCCTGCCAGCGCTGTATACCCAAGTGCTTGAACTGCGACTGCAGGGCCATTCCGTGACGGATATCGCCAGCCGGCTCGGAGTTGCGCGCCAATCTGTCTACCGCGTTCTCGACTTGTTGCAGCAGCGGCTGGCAAGCCGGTTGAGCGGCCCCGGCTGACAAACGGCCGAGACTTTCGGAGAATTCCCGGACAAACCGCCCGCGATGCGCAATTAGAGGAATATGGATACACATTTCTGCTTCACATCAACAAGTTGTGACAGCACCGAACTATGAAAGGGCACCGCGATGGCCAATCCGAAGCTGTTGGAACTGTGCGATCCCGACCGCGAAACGCTGGAGTCTTGGCTGGTCGATTTCGACGCAGCCTGGCGGGACGATGCGCTCGCCGAGTGGGTCGCCCAGCGACTGCCGGCGCCCGACCAGCCTGGTCCCTTGCGGCTGCCGGCGTTGATCGAGCTGGTCAAGATCGACATGGAACGGCAATGGCAGCACGGCCGCCGACTGAGTTTGGGTTCTTACCTGGAACGTTACCCGGAATTGGGAACCGCCGCGACGGTCGCCGCCGACCTGATCTTTGCCGAGTATCAGATCCGTCGTCAGTTCGACGAACCGGTCGAGGTGTCCGCGTTGACCAGTCGGTATCCGCGGCAAGCCGCCGAGTTGGTCCGGCGAATTCAGTGCGAGGCCGCCGAACGAGACACGTCCCGCGCCGGACCGACGGCAGAAACGCTAGCGCCCGAACCGCAGCCTGGTAAGACCCTGCCGGACACGTTCGGACGTTATCGGATCATCCGGAAGCTCGGCCAAGGCGGCATGGGCGCGGTGTACCTCGCCCACGACACGCAACTGGATCGCCAAGTGGCCTTGAAGGTGCCGAACTTCGCGGCCTCCGAACGCGGCGAAATGGTCGAACGCTTCCTGCGCGAGGCCCGGGCCATGGCCACGATCCGCCATCCCAACCTGTGCCCCGTGTACGACGTCGGCGAGATCGACGGCATGCAGTACTTGACGATGGCCTATATCGAAGGACGATTATTGTCCGAGTTCGTTCGCCCGGACCAGCCGCCGTCCGAGCGGCAGACGGCCACCTTGATCCGCAAGCTGGCTTTGGCCTTGCAGGAGATGCACACGCGGGGCATCGTGCATCGGGATCTCAAGCCGACCAATATCTTCATCGACCAGCGCGGCGAGCCGGTGATTCTGGACTTTGGCCTGGCTCGACGCACCGAACGCCGGGACGTGGCCCTGACGCAGAACGGCGAAGTGCTGGGCTCGCCGGCGTACATGGCGCCCGAGCAAGCGCGCAGCCAAGCCGCGAACGTCGGCCCGTGCAGCGACATCTACAGCCTGGGCGTAATCCTGTACGAACTGCTGACCGGCTGCCGGCCATTCCGCGGCGAGCAGGTGCTGGATGTTCTGGCACAAGTTCTGACCGCAGAACCGGAGCCACTCCGCGCGCACCGGCCCGGCCTCGATCCGCGGTTGGAGGCGATCTGT
>Ga0351920_1067_pt1 | contig 23788 bp, 24 predicted proteins | sample BONcelHT113001C8_FD_206854 | JGI IMG/M metagenome (GOLD analysis project Ga0351920, IMG submission 206854) | Enriched cells from coal bed in the Powder River Basin, Montana, United States - BONCAT cells T11 rep2 HSBNCT.T11.300.1.C8 ... | reverse complement strand
GGGATCGTCGGCGTATCTCGTGACGACCCGTGGTGCAAATGTACTTGTCGATGTGGGGCCGGCGGTGGTAAGGCGTCTCCTGGAGAGGGGTTATGAGGTGGATGACGTGGATGTCATAGCCCTTACACATTTCCACGTGGACCACACGGCTGATCTTTCCACCTTTTTCTTTGCCTGCAACTACGGGAGGGTTCCCCGCCGGAAGCCCCTTACGATCATAGGCGGGAAGGGTGTCGCTAGGTTTTACCGGGGGCTTCGCGCCGTCTATCCGTGGGTCGTGCCGAAATCGTACGATCTTGTGGTGGTGAGGCTGGTCAATGATTCCCTGAAGATCGCAGGACTTACCATCACGACAGCCCCGGTGAACCATAACCCGGAAAGTATCGCCATCAGGATCGACGAAAAGAGATCCATAACTTTTTCCGGCGACACCGATGTTTCTCCCAATCTCATGCGGCTGGCCGGGAAGACCGATACCCTCGTTGCCGAGTGCGCCTTTCCCGAGCGCAAGGTGAAGGGACACCTCAACCTCGCCGTCCTCGACAGGATCGTTCAAAAAGCGCAGCCGAAGCGTGTCATTCTCACCCACCTCTACCCCGACTGGGACGACTGGCCCGGCGTCCTCCACGCACCGTATCTCCTTGGCGAAGACGGGATGGAGATGGAAGTGTGAAGACCGTTGCAGGTTGCAGGTTTCAGGTCTCAGGCTAAATACAAAGAAACAGAACGTCCTTGATTGCCGGCATGTGATCATCATGCACGGATGCCTCGGGACCTTTGTTCTTGTTTCCGTGGAAAAATGCGCTTGTATCGTATACAATCAGGAAAATGGCTGAATTAAAAAGGCAACGGGAAGGGAGGTATGCCTTTGTTCACCCGGGGGAGCCGGTGGATATGGGGGAGCTTGTCGCCGGGATTCGTAAGCCCGCCAGGACGTTCCCGGGGGGCCGCGGAGCACCGGGTATCTTCGAACTCGGAGGCAGGACGGTCGTGTGCAGGCAGTACCTCCACGGCGGCTGGCTCCGGGGGGTGACGGGCGGTAACTTCCTCGGCGAGGAAAGGGCGCTCAGGGAATTTGAGGTGACGGCCTACCTCGAGGAAAGAGGTTTCCCGGTGATCAGCCCGGTGGGCTATGCCGTCGAAAAGCAGGCATCGTCCAGAAAACTTTACTTCCTGTCCCTCTTTTTGCCCGATGCCCGTGATCTCGTGGCATACTTTTCCTCTGCCGGTGTGAGGGAACGGCTGAGGATGGCGAAAAGGCTCGCCGCCGCACTCTTTGAAATGGGTCGGCTGGGGGTCTATCATCCCGACCTGCATCTCAGGAACGTCCTCGTGACCTCAAAGGGAGACTTTTTCCTCCTCGACTTCGACAGGGCATACCGCAAAGAGGTGACATCGGTCGATTACGAAAGGATGTTCTGGCGTCTCGACAGATTCGTGAGGAAATACGCCTCTCTCTTCAGCCGCCCCGTAGACGACAGGGAACGCCTCATCTTCCTGCGAACATACGAACGCCTCTCCGGCGACAGGATCACGGAGAGGATGGCGCAAAAACGCGACCAGATGCACCGCACCTCAAAACTAGGCTGGACCATAGACCGTTTGATCTATAAAAGAAAGAGGACCTGAAAAGGCAACGCAAGACCCTGTTGATGCGCGGCAACGTCTGTCCGCGGTACCCCGTTCAAGCGATTCAAGCCTGTCTTTTCCTCCCCCAGCGCTGGTGGACCCAGAACCATTCGTCGGGGTGCTGGCGGATGATGTCTTCGAGGAAGGCATTGATCTTGCGGGTGTTTCTTGCGATGAGGTCTTCGATGTCGCCGTCACGTTCCATGACAATGGGCTCGCCGCACATAATGGTGTAGCGCAGGAACCCCTTTCGGACGGGGTAACAGGGGACGACCTGGCATCCCGTTTTCATCCCGATCATGGCGGTGCCTTTGGACGTGGGGACCTTTTGGCCGAAGAAGTCTACGAAAACTCCCCGGGACCTCTTCTCGCGTTGGTCGCCGAGTATGGCAATGATGGCGTTCTTCTTGAGAAGGCGCAGGACTTCCTTGGCCGTGTTGGCGTTGACGATGATGGTGAGCCCTGTCGATTCCCGGAGACGGTTGAGGAAGTTATTGAGGCGCGCGTGTTTCTTGAGGGGCCGCGCGAGTGCCACGACGGGCTGGTTAAGAAGCTTCGACGTGATCCCCATGATCTCCCAGTTGCCGAAGTGAAAGGTGAGCGCGATGACGCCGGAGCCTGCAGCGAGGGTACGCTCGACGATTTCCTTCGGTTCAAGGGAGAACCTTTCGGGCACCTCTTCAGGGGGAAGAAAGGGGACGAGAATGAGTTCGATCATGTTGGTTCCGAGCTTCTGGAAGCAACTGAGGGCGATGCTCCTCGCCTCCTCGGAGGACGCCTCGGGGAAGGCCCTGTGTATGTTGGTGATCGCGATGTTGCGTCGCCTTCGCAGGAGAGCGAAACCCATCCTGCCGAACCACCTTCCCGTACCCAACCGGGCGCTCTCCGGCAGCGCCATCAGGCAGAACTGCAGTACTTTGATCAGAGCGATAATTACGATGTCTGCGATCACACCGACCTATTTCTGATCGTCAGCCTTATAAGGCAGGGCTTCCTCGATGAGCATGACGGGTATTCCGTCCCGTATGGGATAAAGAAGGTCGCAGGAAGAGCAGACAAGGCCTTCTTCCCGGGACGCCGACACTGTCAAGGCAAGGTCACCTTTGCATTTGGGGCAACAGAGGATCTCAAGCAAATCCTGGCTGATGGTCATTCTTCTCCTTCCTTCACAAATCATTCTGTGTTTTCGCCGCTGTTCTTCTTCATGGCCGGCTCAAGAATATCACCCAGTGTTGAGAAAGCGCCCGTGTTCTCCTCGCGCGTTTCCGTTGCGATCCTGGTCTCTCTTTTTCTGAGCACTCTCGTGCTGAGTGCTATCCTCTTTTCCTTTTCATCTATGTTGAGAATGGCCGCCTGTATCCTGTCGTCAAGCGTGAAAACCTCCGAAGGCTGTTTTCCCTGGAGCTCATCCATCTCAGAGACGTGAACAAGGCCTTCGATCCCCTCTTCTATCTCCACGAAGACACCGAAATCGGTGATGCTCGTGATATGGCCCTCCACCACGTCACCTATCGAATAACGGCTTGCCACTCCTTTCCAGGGGTCTTCTTTCAAGCGTTTAATGCTCAGGGAGAATTTCTTCTGGACCTTGTCGATGTTGAGGACGAGAGCGTCGATGGTGACACCTTTCTTGAGCTGTTCCTGGGATGTTTTCTTCCTTCGCGACCATGAGAGCTCCGACATGTGGACGAGTCCGTCGATGCCGTTGCCTATGCCGACAAACATGCCGAACTCGGTGAAGTTCTTGACCTTGCCTTTTACGATGGAACCGGGCGGATAATTCGACTCAAGCTCGTCCCAGGGGTCGGGAGCCAGTTGTTTGAGACCCAGAGAGATACGCTTCTTGTCGAGATCGATCTTGAGGACGACGAGTTCGAGGGCATCGCCCTTATTGACGAGCTTTGAGGGGTTCTTGAACTTTTTGTCCCAGCTCATCTCGCTGACGTGAAGCAGTCCTTCGAGCCCCTGTTCCAGTTCCACGAAGGCTCCGTACTCTACGAGTCCCACGACCTTGCCCTTGACCCTGCTACCCACGGGATATCTCTCGTCTATCTTCACCCAGGGGTCGGTCTTGAGCTGCTTCATGCCTATGGAGACACGCCCCTTTTCCGTATCGATTGCTATGATCTTGACCTTTACCTCATCCCCAATCCTCACGTATTCTTTGGGATGGGTGATCTTTCCCCAGGTGATGTCGTTTATGTGGAGAAAACCGTCGACGCCGCCGAGGTCGACAAAGGCCCCGTAATCGGTGATGTTCCTGACGAATCCATATATTATCTGGCCGTCCCTGACGTTCTTCCAGAATTCCTGCCGTTTCTTGTCCCTTTCTTCCTCAAGGAGTATCCGCCTCGAGATGATGATGCTGCCTTTTCTCCGGTTGGACTTGATGACCTTGAACTTGAGATTCCTTCCCACGAATGAAGAAGGGTTCTTGACAGGTTTGATGTCGACCTGCGAGAGCGGCAGAAAGGCATTGATGCCCATATCGACGATGAATCCGCCCTTGACCTCGGAAAGGATGTGGCCATCCAGGGGAGTGCCGTCATCGAGGGACTTGTCGATCTTTTCCCAGGTCTTTATCTCGTCGACCCTCTTTTTCGACAGTCTCAGGAGACCCGATTCCTTTTCCCGGCCGACGATCATCACTTCCACTTCGTCGTCTACGTTGACAGGCCGGCCCTCGCCTTCTTTTGGAGGGAATTCCTGGAGGGAGACTATACCCTCGGACTTCAAACCCACATCCACAATCACCGAATCGCCGGCAATGTTGATGACCTTGCCCTTGATGACGCTCCCTTCCTGGAGAGTCTTCAGCGACGTCTCGTACAGGGTCTGCATGTCCTCCTGTGAGTTTTCTTTCGGTGTCCCGGTATCTGTCTCCACCATCATCCTGTGCCCCCTAAAAGTTTTTTACGCGCCCTTCGACAATATCTATGATAAGGTCCGGAGTCGATGCGCCGCCCGTCAGGCCTACCCGGGTGACGTTCTGAAACCACTCCGGCCGAAGATCCTCAACGGTCTCGATATGATGGGTGTTTGGTTGTACCTTGTGAACGACCTTGTAGAGTTTTGTGCAGTTGGAGCTGTTCTTCCCCCCCACTACCAACATCATATCGACTTCGCCCGATAACTCTATGGCCTCGTTCTGTCGTATCTGGGTGCTTTCGCAAATTGTATTGTAGATCCTCAGCTCTTCCACACCTGCGATAAGCTCTTTGACGATCCCGACGAAGGTACCTTTATCGAGGGTGGTCTGGCTTACAACCCCCACCTTTTTGGCGGTTAATGTTGTCGGTTCCTGTAGTACGATACCATCGTTATCTAAATAACTCAAGACACTTTTCACCTCAGGGTGGTTGCGATCGCCCACAATAACGACCTGATAGCCGCTCCTTTCGAGGTACTTTGCATGTTTCCGCACGCGCTTCACGAAGGGGCAGGTGGTGTCTATGATCCGAAGGCCTGCGCTGCGGGCATATTCCTCTTCATCCTTCCGTATGCCGTGGGTCCTGAAGACGATGGTGCCGTCCGTGACCTCATGGACGTCCTCGACGGGGATGACACCCTTCTCCTTCAAGAGGTCCACCATCTGCGGATTGTGGATGATGGGCCCCAGGGTGAAGACCTTCCCGCCAGTTTCCTCGGCGGCCTTGAGGACCATATTGATGGCGCGCTTGACCCCGAAGCAGAAGCCGATGTTTCTTGTCTTGACCACGTTCATTTTACAGGCCGTCCTTTTTTTCGATATGCGCCAGGACTACGCTGAGGACACCTTGCGCGTCTGTTCCCGTCGTGTCCACGATAATCGCTCCGTCGGGGACGACAAGGGGGGCAATGACCCGTTCCGAATCGTTGCGGTCCCTCTTTTCCATGTCTTCCTTCACTGCCGATAAGGCGGGACCGGACCCTTTCGACGCCAGTTCATCATACCTGCGGCTGGCCCTTTCATCGGGGCGGGCGTCGAGATAGAACTTGACGTCGGCGTCGGGAAAGACGACGCTTCCCGTGTCGCGCCCTTCGAGGACGACATTTCCCTTCTGGGCCAGCCTGCGCTGGACCGCGTTTGCATAGTCTCTCACCACCTGGATCTGAGAGAGCCGGGATGCAAGAAGGGAGATATCGGGCTGCCGGATCTCCCCGGAGATATCCCTTCCTGCAAGGATGACGCGCGTATCACTCCCGAATTCGATGGAAAGCGGGAGATTCGCGAGGAGTTCCTCAATGTTTCCCTGGTCTTTTCTCGTCTTGTAGGCGTAAGCGATGCCGCGGTAGATTGCGCCGGAGTCGATGTAGGTATATCCGGCGGTGGATGCAAGCAGCCTGGCAATGGTGGACTTGCCGGCGCCGCTCGGTCCGTCTATTGTGATGATCTTGTTTTTCTTTGAAGTCACGTTGTTTCCCGCAATCTGAAACACTGAGCCAGATAGTCAGTATATACCACTTTTAAAGGAAATTCAAAGCCGAACCCCTAAAGACGCTGGCGGGAGCCGGTTCACGGAAAGACGGGTTGGGATTGCAGGAGGGAGAGAACATTCAAGCCGTTCAAGCGGTTTAAACCAGTCTTTTCAGTTCTTCCATACAGCGGGTGTTTTCGTAGGGGGTGCCGAAGGAGATGCGGATGGAGCCGGGCAGGCCGTAGGCACCCATGAAGCGCACGAGGACCTTTCTGTCGAACAGCTTTTTCGTGATCTCCTCGGCATTGTCTCCTACCTTGACGAGGATGAAGTTGGCTTCCGTGGGGATGTACTCGAGAGAGAGTCTCTTGAGGGAGTCATAATAGAACCTTTTTGCGGACCTGTTGTTGGTGAGGACCGTGGCGAGGCGGGCCTCGTCCTTCAAGGCCGCCCGTGCGGCGAGAATGGCTATAAGGTTGATGCTGAAGGGCTGCTTCGTCCGCTCGAGGAAGGAGACCAGCGCAGCATCCCCTATGCCGTATCCGACCCTGAGGCCGGCAAGGCCGTACGCCTTGGAAAATGTCCTGAGGACGAGAACGGGATATTTGTCTATGCAGGCGGGCGTTGCGGGGAATATGTCACTTTCGGCGAACTCCGCGTAGGCCTCATCGACGACGACGAGTATGTCCGGCGGGACACGGTCCATGAAGCTCCTGAATTCCTCTTCCCCGTATATGGTCCCCGTGGGGTTCAAAGGGTTGTTGAGAAAGATGATCCGCGTCCTGTCGTCTATTTGGGCGGCTATCTCCGAGAGATCCGTGCGAAACCCCGTGAGGGGAACTTTCTTCGTCTCATACCCGTAGATCCGGGCCGCTATCTCGTAGAAGGCAAATGATGACTCGGTGACGATCACCCCGTTTCGGTCGTCATGCTTCATGGCCCTGAAGGACATCTCGATGAGCTCGTTGGAACCGTTGCCTATAAGAAAATTGTCACCTGAGAGGCGATAGAGCGCGGCAAGGTCGTCCTTGAGTTCCTTTTCTCCTCCCGGGTAGCGGTTGATCGCGAAAAGGGCATCGAATATGGACTCGAAGACCTTTTCCGACGGGGGATAGGGGTTTTCGTTGGAGGAGAGGCGGACCCATCCGTCTTCGTGGCCGTACATGAGGGCCTTGGGGTAATGGGGTATGTTTTTGACGCTGTCACTGATCGAGAACTTCATGGTCCTTACCTTGTTATCTTTCGAATGAGTGCTTCCGCATTCTGCTGCATGGCGACAAAAGTTTCATTGGTGAGGCCTGCGCCGCGGGCAATTCTCAGGGCCTCTTCATCGGTGACGAGGTCCGACGGACTGTGGGAATCGGTGTTTATGACCAGTTTTGCCCCCACGGACATGGCCAGTTTCGCGACATGACCATTCGTCAGGGAATGGCCTTTCCGGGTGGTTATCTCCAGGAGGACGCCCCGTTCTTTCGCCGCCTCCACTTCTTTCGGCGTTATAAGGCCGGGGTGGGCGAGGATATCGGCTCCCGCCTCGATGGCCGCCTTGTTTGTACCTTCCTCCACGGGCTCGGCGATGGTCTCGCCGTGCACGACGACATAGGAAAAGCCGAGCTTTCTGGCCATGACGGTGAGTTCCCCTATCTGCTTCGCCGGGCAATGGGTGAGCTCGGCCCCCGCCACTATCCTGATGCCCTCATGCAGCTCAGCGTACCTGCCCAGTTTCAGGATTGATGCGGCGACAGTTTCCATGGTGGTTATGTCGACATGGTCAGAAATGCCAAGTATGCTGTAGCCTTTGACCTTTGCCCTGCGGGCAAGTTCGAGGGGGAGCAGTTCGCCGTCACTCAACAGGGTATGTGTATGCAAATCAATCATGATTTCCGAATCATAAAGGGCTCTTTTCCGCCCTGGCTGTGCCAATCTTCGGCTTTGCTACATCTTGTACTTTCCAAAATCGTCCTGTGAAAGGTTCTCCAGTATATCCTCCCAGTCGGAGCCTTCCGTGACCACCTTGTCGCCCTTCTGGGTGGTCAGGTCCACCTTCGCCGAGCGCTGGATAACGCTCTCCTCGACAAAGATGGGGGCGTTGGTGCGAAGCGCGATCGCGATGGTATCACTGGGACGGGCGTCGATGACCATCCTTTTCTTGTTCACGTCCAGGTGGATAAGGGCGTAATAGGTGTTGTCCTTCAGGTCGTTTACCTCGATCTTGAGGATTTTAACCCCGAGGCTGTCGAGGATGTTCTTGAGGAGATCGTGTGTCATGGGCCTCGGTGTTTCGATGTTCTCGAGGGCCGTAGCGATGCTCGATGCTTCGAGAAGCCCGATCCATATGGGGAGGACATCCTTTTCCTCGGAATCCTTCAGGAGAACGATGGGCGTGTTGGTGAAAGGGTCCACGGTTATTCCGGCAACCTTCATCTCTTTGAGCATCCTTTACCTCCCCGGGGCATCCGGTATTTCGCCCCGCAATGAATTAGCATACCCTTTTATTATATCCACTTCCACTAATTTGTAAACCAGCCCCGCGTCGCCTTTGAAGTTCACTACCCTGCCGGCCCGCGTCCTTCCTGAGAGTTCGTCGGGAGAGTTCTTGCTGCCGCCCTCGACAAGGACCTCGGCCCGTGTTCCCTCCATCCTTCTGTTTGAGTCGAGGGTAATCGCCCTTTGCCTCTGCTGGAACCGGCTGAGCCTGTCGTGGGCAACGTCCGCCGGCACCCTGCCGGGAAGGCCTGCGGCGGCGGTAAACCTTCTCGCGGAATAGACGAAGGAAAAGACCCCGTCGAACCTCACGGTCTCCATGAGCTTCATCGTCGCTTCGAAATCACCGTCCTCCTCGCCGGGGAAGCCGACGATGCAGTCGGCCGTAATGGCGATGGCGGGGCATTGCCTTTTCAGCGCCTCGACCTTGCCCAGGTATTCGGCGGCGGTATAGCCCCTGTTCATGAGGGCGAGGATCCGGTCGGAACCCGACTGGAAGGGGAGGTGAATGGATTCACAGAGGGTATTCAGGGTCCCGAAGCACTCAATGAGCTCCTGTGAGATGTCTTTCGGGTGAGAAGTGACAAAACGCAGGCGGGATATTCCCGGTATCGCGTCTATCTCCCTCAGGAGCTCAGGGAAAGAGAGGTCGTCATTACCATTATTATAGGAGTTGACGTTCTGGCCAAGGAGCGTGACGTCCACGATGCCCCTTGCTGCCATCTCGCGGATCTCGGCAAGGACATCATCGCTTCTGCGGCTCTCTTCGCGTCCCCGGACGTAAGGAACCACGCAGTAGCTGCAGAAGTTGTTGCACCCCTTCATGATGGTGAGATAGCCCTTGATGCCCCGTCGCGTGTTGTGGGGCCTGATCGTGAGCGAAAGGGAGAGGCTGTTGTCGCCGAAGGCCGAAGTGCGGGTCCGGGCCGCCGCGTTTTCCACCGCCTCGGCTACCCGGTGAATGTTCGAGGGTCCCAGCGAGAAATCGATGAAAGGCAGGCGTTCGAAGATCCCCTCCTTTTCCTGCTCGGCGATACATCCCGTCACCCCCAGAATGAGCCGCTTCTTTCTGCGCACAAGCTGGAGTCTTCCCATGAGGCTGTAGAACTTCTGTTCCGCCTTCTCCCTTATGCAGCATGTATTGACGATGACGACATCCGCATCTTCGATGCTGCCCGGCAGATGCCCGTGATCGATGAGGACAGACCCCATCTTCCCCATATCATGGTCATTCATCTGACAACCGAAATTTTCAATAACGAATTTCATATCAAAAACTCGTTTTAAGTTCTAAGTGTTAAGTTTCAAGTGAAAGACAAAGACCATGTCAAGCCTTGAGTGGCTGAGGCCTGACACGGTCTTTGCCTAAAACTTAACACCTAAAACTTAAAACGTTTTTATCCTCTCACCTTAAACCTTGGTTCCAGTTTTTCCATTTTCTTTACGATACCGCCGTATTCGAGTTCGCTGTAGGGAAGCATTGCCGCGCCGGAGAAGCCCTGCTGCCTGAGTTCGGTGGCCTTCCGTGAGACGTTGGTCCTGATGTAGTCCCAGTAGGGATGATCGAAGCAGTCGGCTGCCTCCGTCAGTTTGCCCTGGTGGACGCAAAAGCCCATGGCGGCCACGACGGGCGGTCCGTCGAAGTAGGACACGCTGGAGTTCATCTTGACGGGCATCAGGGGACCGGTGTGGCTTCCGCGCATGAAGCCGGCAACGTAATGTCCGATGTTGAAGGGCGCGAGCACCTCGCCCGTTGCGGGGAAGGGGCCCTGGCAGCGGACGAGCATAACGGGGTCGTCCTTGCCTGTGTATTTCCCGGCTATGTTGTGGAGCCGCGACGTGCAGGCGGAAGCGGCGATCTCGCCGGTCTCGCGGGAATATACGGATTCCACGACGTAGCGTTCGTTGTCCCTGAGCAGGGCGGCTATATCGTAGAGTTCTTCAGGGGCGTTGAGCTCGATGACCTTGTCGCCTTCGGTGTGCTCCACGTCCATGATGACGAACTTGAAACCTTTCGCCATGTTCGGCGAAAGAATGAGGCCGGAGTTGTACATGGGGTCGCAGAACATGAGGTACAGGGGCAGGTTGTAGGCGCCGGGGTCCGTTTTGTCCGCCGCGAACATGACGAAGGGTTCGTTCGGCCGCTCCTCGAATTCCATCTCCGCTACGGCGGGGCCCATGCCCTTGACATTGCCCGAGAAGGAGTCCTTGAGAAGGTCCTGGCCTGCTCCATAGAGCCCCTGCTCCTTCGCCACCTCGGTTCCTGCAATGAAGGCGTCCCAGGCGAGCTTGTGGAGCTTCTCGAAACCGACCCCGTTCGTATGGGCGAAGAGGATGGCGACGTCGTCGCCGGTATGGCTCACGAAGAAGTCGCTCACAAGGCCTTTGGCTTTGGATTCTACGAATTCTATGACCCGCTTGATCAGTTTCTTGCTGGGCATGATATGCCCGCCGATGCTACCGATGTCAGCTTTGATAATAGATAACGTTGTCTTCATAACAACCTCCTGAAGTGTTTTTGATAAGTTTTCATGGAACCTGTGTCCGTTATATCGAGACCCAGGGGAGTAACGGAAACGAAACCCTTCTCTACGGCGTGGAAGTCGGTGCCGCGCCTGCGCTCGTATTTTTCACCGTCGCCGCCTATCCAGTAGTATTTTCCGCCCCGTGGATCAACCCTTTCATGAACAATATCATTATATATTCTTTTGCCGAGCCTTGTCACGGAAAAACCTTTGAGCTTTTCCTGCGGAACGTTGGGAATATTGACGTTTACGATGGTACCTTCGGGAAAGACCCCTTCCGTGAGCCTTTCGATGATCTCGCATGCGACGGCCGCGGCATCGTCGAAGAGAAATCCCTCCCTGGCGCAGATGGAGACGGCCACCGAGGGAATGCCCAGAAAGCCCCCCTCTTTCGCCGCCGCCACCGTTCCCGAGTAGTTGACGTCCTGGCCCATGTTGGGTCCCGTGTTTATCCCCGAGACGACGAAGTCGGGCCGTCGGGGGAGGACCACGTTCACTCCCAGAAGGACGCAGTCCGCGGGCGTACCGTTCGTCGCGTACACGCCGGTGGAGAGTTCCCTGATCCTCAGCGGTTTGTGCAGGGTGACTGCATGAGCCACGCAGGTCCGCTCACGTTCCGGTGCGACCATGCAGACTTCATGTTTGGCAGACAGGTGCCTGCCGAGGGTGACGATCCCCTTTGAGTGGATACCGTCGTCGTTGGTCAAAAGGATAAGCAAGAAATACCCGGTTTAAGATAAATAGAATATCGGGGCGACGGGATTTGAACCTGCGGCCTCCTGCACCCCAAGCAGGTGCGCTAAACCATGCTGCGCTACGCCCCGATGGATATCAATATAACGAATAGCGGCCCAAAAGTCCATAGTTTTTGGGTGGGGCCATGCGCCAGATACTCCTTTCTATTGACTTTTTCCGCGTCCTCATCATAATATATGTAGTTTTTTCCAGAACTAAAGTTAAGGAGTATCACATGTATGCGATCATCGAAAACGGCGGGAAGCAGTACAAGATCGAAGAAGGTAAGAAAGTAAGGCTCGAGAAGTTCGCCGGCACCGAAGGCGACGATGTGAAGATCGAAAACGTTCTTGCCGTGAATACCGGAGAGGCCACACTCATTGGAAACCCCTACGTCTCGGGTGCCTATATCAACGGAAAGGTTGTGGCGCAGGGAAGAGACAAGAAGATCACGGTCTTCAAATACAAGAGAAGGAAAGACTACAAGGTGAAAAGAGGTCACCGGCAGGCTTTCACGGAACTGCTTGTAGAGAAGATCATAGTGGAGGCATGACATGGCGCACAAGAAAGCGGGCGGAAGCTCACGCAACGGCAGGGACAGCCAGGGTCAGAGACTGGGCGTCAAGATATACGGCGGTCAGGCGATCAGGGCCGGCAGCATCATCGTGAGACAGCACGGAACGAAGATCCATCCCGGGCAGAATGTTGGCATCGGCAAGGACGACACCCTCTTTGCCTTGATAGACGGAATCGTGAAGTTCGACATGGCAGGTGACAGAAGAAGGGCGCATGTTGTACCTGTTTGATGAAGTTCATAGATGAAGCGACCATATATGTTGAGGCTGGAAGAGGTGGGAGTGGCTGTGTAAGTTTCCGACGAGAGAGGTTCATTCCGCGAGGCGGACCCGACGGCGGTGATGGCGGGAAGGGAGGAGACGTTATCATAGCAGGGAAAAAAGACCTCGCAAGCCTCCATGACTTCAAATATAAGCGCAACTACAAAGCTGAGAACGGGAAAGCCGGGGCGGGAAAGAGCAAGACCGGCAGGGAAGGCAGGGATGTCATAATAAGCGTGCCTCTCGGCACCGTCGTTTACGACCGCGATACCTCAGACCTTCTATTCCAGATTCTCAGGGACGGCGAGACCCGCGTTGCGGCCCTCGGCGGAAGGGGAGGAAGGGGGAATACGCGTTTTGTCACCCCCACCCACCGGGCCCCCACGGAGTTCGACCCGGGCGAAACAGGCCAGAGGCGCTATCTTAATCTTGATCTCAAACTCCTTGCCGACGTGGGCCTTGTCGGACATCCCAACGCCGGGAAGTCGACGCTTATCTCCCGTCTCACCCGGGCAAGACCGAAGGTCGGCGATTATCCTTTCACCACCCTTACTCCATCCCTCGGGGTTCTCGATGACAACGAGAAGACCTTTGTCATCGCCGACATCCCGGGCATCATCGAGGGGGCGTCGAAGGGGAAAGGCTTGGGCCTTGCTTTCCTGAAGCACATCGAAAGAACGAATTCACTTCTCATCGTTCTCGACCTTTCCTCCGGCGATGTCAAGGGAGACTACCGGACCCTTATCGACGAACTGGGAAGCTATAAGGAAGCGATGCTTGAGAAGCGAAGACTCGTGATACTCAACAAGGCCGACCTCGTAGCCCGGGACGTGGCTGCCCGGTGGAGGTCGTACCTGAAAAGGAAAGGCGAGAAGGCGATCGTCGTCAGCGCCCTTACCCTTTCCGGCATGGACGACCTTGTCTCGGCGATCTCCGAAGGTGTTGAGGCGCTGAGACAGAACCGCAATCAGGCGGTCTGAACCGACTGTGAAGAAACCGGGTATACACATGAACCGTCTCGTTATCAAAATAGGGACCTCCGTCCTGCTCGACGATGAAAAGAAGATCTCCACCCGCAAGATAGGCGACATCGCCCGGCAGGTGAGGAAAGTGAAGGAGAAGGGCATCGACGTCATCATTGTCTCCTCCGGCGCCATCGGCTGCGGTATGGAGACCGTGGGGCTTGCCCGCAAGCCCAAAGAGATGGCGAAGCGGCAGGCTCTGGCATCCATCGGCCAGGTTCTCCTCATGAAGATGTACCGGGAAAACTTCGAGAAGAAGGGAATGAAGGTGAGTCAGATACTCCTCACCCATGAAGACATAAAGAACAGGACTCGCTGCCTCAACCTCACCAATACACTCGACACCCTCCTCAGGATGGGCATAGTCCCCGTCATCAACGAGAACGATGCCCTCTCCTTCACGGAGATAAAGTTCGGCGACAACGACAACCTCTCGGCTCTTATCGCCCAGATCGCCACGGCCGACCTCCTTCTGATCCTTTCCGATGTGGAAGGGCTCTTCGACCGCGATCCCAACCGCCATCCCGATGCGACCATGATACCCGTCGTCTACAAGATCGATGAGGATATAGAGGGAACGGCGGCGCAGTCGGCGAGCGAGAAGAGTGTCGGCGGCATGGTGAGCAAACTCGAGGCCGCGAAGAAGGCGGGCATGTACGGGATACCCACGCGCGTCGTCCTCGGCGGAAGCAAGGACGTGATATTGAGGGTCGTCGACGGGGGGCAGGTCGGCACGCTTTTCCTTCCCGGCCGGAAACTCGCCCGCCGCAAATGGTGGACTGCCTTCGCCTTCAAACCGAAGGGTGTCATATGGGTCGACGACGGCGCCGAGCGGGCCGTGGTGGAGAACGGCAAGAGTCTTCTGCCCTCGGGGGTTGTCAGGATCGAAGGCCATTTCACGAGCGGCGACTGCGTGGAGATGAAGAACTCCTCGGGCGAGGTCGTGGCCAAGGGCATCGCCAACTACTCCTCGTCCGAGATGGAGAGAATAAAGGGCCTGAAAAGTCTTGATATCGAGAAGGAGCTTGGATATAAATACACGGAAGAAGTGGTCCACAGGGACAATATGGTGGTGATATGAGACCGGAAAAGCTTGCTCAAAAGGCAAAAGGTGCGTCCGATATCCTGGCCCATGCGTCGACGGACGAGAAAAACAGGGTCCTCGAACGCCTCGCTGAGTCCCTCGGAAAGAATCAGGACTACCTTTACGAAGAGAACATGAAGGACGTGCACGCCGCCGAAAAAGAGGGTATGGCCAAGAGTCTCATCGATCGTCTGCGCATTGATGACAAGCTGATAAGGGAGATGCAGGGGAGCTTGAGGGATGTCGCGGCCCTGCCGGACCCCGTCGGCGAGATCGTCAAGGTCTGGAAGAGGCCCAACGGCCTTCTCGTGGGAAGGATGAGAATCCCCATCGGAGTTATTCTCATCATCTACGAATCCCGGCCTAACGTAACGATAGAGGCCTTTTCCCTGTGTCTCAAGAGCGGCAACTGCGTCATCCTGAAGGGCGGCTCGGAGGCATATCATTCGAACAGGGCCCTCTACCGGCTCATTGTCGATACCCTTGAAGGGTCGAAGATATTACCCGACGCCGTTCAGTTCGTCGATACGGCGGATCGCGACTACATATACGCCCTTCTCGAGAGAGAGGGAGAGATAGACCTTGTGATACCCCGCGGCGGCGAGGCCCTCATCCGCAACATCGTGGAACGTTCCCGCATACCCGTTCTGAAACATTACAAGGGGGTATGCCATGTCTACGTAGACGACGAGGCCGATCTTAAGATGGCCGTCGACGTCGTCGTCAACGCCAAGGTTCAGAAACCGGCGACATGCAACGCCCTGGAAACACTTCTTATCCACGAGAAGATCGCGAAGGCTTTCCTCCCGAAAGTACACAGGGAGCTTGTCCGGCAGGGTGTTACGATGAAGGGGTGCGCGAGGACGGTGGCCGTACTCAAGGATATCAGGAAGGCGACGAAGAATGACTGGTCCATGGAATACCTTGACCTCACCCTGTCCGTCAAGGTCGTCGCGGACATGGACGAGGCCGTCGACCATATCAGGAAGTACGGGTCCAGCCACACCGAGGCGATCATAACGGCAAACTACGACAGGGCCTGGAAGTTCCTCCGCGAGGTCAACTCCTCGCTGGTGCTCGTCAACGCCTCAACGCGGCTCAACGACGGTTTCCAGCTCGGTCTCGGCGCCGAGATGGGCATCAGCACCACGAGGCTCCATGCCTTCGGGCCCATGGGCCTCGAGGAACTCACGGTGACGAAGTTCATCGCTTTCGGTGATGGGCAATTGCGGACGTAAGGACGGTGGTACAATGGCTATAGGCGTCTTTGGCGGAACTTTCAACCCGGTGCACATGGGACATTTGCGTGTCGCCGAGGAGATAAGGGAGGATTTCCGTCTTGACAGCGTCTATTTCATTCCGTCCCATGTCCCGCCCCACAAGGACGCCGACGCCGCCGGCCCGGCGGGGGAGCGCCTTGAGATGCTTAAGGCCGCCGTCAGGGGCAACGCCTTCTTCAAGGTCTCCGACCTCGAAATAAGAAGGGGCGGGGTATCCTATACCATCGACACATTGAAGAAACTGGAGCGCCGCTTCGATGACATCTACTTTATCATAGGCATCGACGCCTTCAGTCAGATAGATACGTGGTACCATTACGAAGAGCTCTTCTATCACGCCGGTTTTATCGTCATGATGAGGCCGGCTTCGCCGCCCGCCGATATACCGGACATACTGCCGGAGAGTGTGCGCAGGAAGTTGACGGTCCTCACAGACACCACCTGCCGCCACGAATCAGGCAAGACGATATGTCTTCGTCCTGTGACGAAGATGGATATTTCTTCGACGAAGGTGAGAGACCTCCTTAAGGGCAGCCGGTCCATCAAGTACCTGGTGCCGCCCGGCGTGGAGAGGATAATAATTGAAAGGGGATTATACAGGTCCTGACATGAAACTCATTGATATAGTAGAGACATGTGGAAAACTTGCGGATGACAAAAAGGCGCTCGACGTCGTCATAATGGACTTAAGCGGCCTCACGGATATCGCCGATCACTTCGTTATAGCCGGCGGAACCAGTGAACGCCACGTAAGGACCGTTGCAGATGGGATACAGGAAGGCATGAAGGAGAAAGGGGTGAGGCCCATGGCCGTCGAAGGATACGACGAAGGCCGCTGGATCATCCTCGATTATCAGAGCGTCATAGTCCACGTCTTTCTTGAACCGCTCAGGGAGCTCTATGACCTGGAAAGCCTGTGGATAGAAGCAAAAAGACATAGGGTCGAAAAAGCAAATAACAACATAGAGGTGGGGAATGAAAAAAGAGACACTTGAATTCTACCGGAAGAGACTTCTCAAGATGCGGGAGAATATCCTTAACAAGGCAAAAAAGCTCAAAGAGGATTCATATAATCTCGGGACCGACGGGATTCAGGACATGGCCGATGCGGCGAGCAACACGTATAATGCAGACATTTTGATGAGCATAAGCGACAACGATCTCACGCTGCTCAAGGACATCGACAATTCCCTCGACAAGTTGAACAAGGAAACCTACGGTATCTGCGAAGAATGTGAGGAGAAGATCAGTGAGAAAAGACTTGAAGCAAATCCCGTGGCACGGTATTGTATAACCTGTAAGCGACAAATGGAGGAGAAAGGTTTATAACGGATGCGGTATAAGATATTCTTTTTCGTTCTGGCGCTCTTTCTGCTCTTTTACTTTTACATTGCGCATCTGAACCCCGAAAATGTGAAGTTCTACTACGGCGGGGCACGGTCCATCGAACTGTCCTTGGCCGAGTTCATCATCGCTTCCTTCTGTCTTGGTGTCATCATATCGATCATTGTCAGTTTCTTCTACGATGTGAAGACCGGTATAACTTCGTGGATGGCGAAGCGCTCCGAGCGCAAGAGCGAAGAATACCTCGGACTTCTCGAAAAAGCGCGCCATTATGACCTCAAGGGCGACCGTGAGAAGGCCATCGAACGTCTCGACAAACTCTCGCGCCTTAACCCCGGCCGCGAGGAGACATATATCGCCCTCGCCGACATTTACGTCTCCATGGAAGACTACGAGAAGGCCAGCGAGACCCTCGATCTCGCAGAGGCAAGTCTGGGGAAGACGGAGAACGTCCTTTTCAAGAAGGTAAAGGTGAACCTTGCCTCCAGGGATTACAGCAAGAACGAAAGCATACTGAAAGACATCCTGCGCATAAACGAATCGAGCCTCAAGGCGGCGAGGCTGCTTCGGGACCTCTATATATGGAAAAAGGACTGGGACGGCGCCTACGATGTGGAGTTGAAGATCAAGCGCCACGTCAAGACCGAGGAAGAGGCGAAGCGGCTCATCGGCATCCGCTACGAAAAAACGTGCACCCTCTTCAACGAGCGTTTCTCCGCCAATGCCGACAAGATCATCGATGAACTCAAGGAGATCGTGAGCGAGGACAAGCGTTTCATACCTGCCTACATCCTCCTCGGCGAGGCTTACAAAAAGACGGGCAAGCTCAATGATGCCGGCCGGATCTACGGAAGGGGCTACACGAAGACGGGTCATATCGAATTTCTGTTGAAAATGGAAGATCTCTACATAGACAGGGGCGATCCGGGGGTTATCCTGAAGATCTACCGCAGGGTTCTCGACGTCTCCCCCGAAGACCACCTCATCTCCTTTCTCTATGCGCGGCTCTGCCTGCGCCTCGAGATGATCGACGAGGCCATCGACACCCTCAACACCCTCATCGCCGAGGGTGAAGACTTCAAAGGCCTCCATCGGGCCATGGCCGAGGCCTATATCCACCGGGGAGAGTTGGAAAGTGCCGTCGAGGAGTTCCGGGGCGCCTTCCCGATGGAACAGCAGGTCTACATACCTTTCGTCTGCACCAAGTGCCAGGCCATAAAGGAAGAATGGAGCGACTTCTGTGAGAGCTGCTACAGCTGGAACACGATAAATGTGAAAAAGGAGGAATTCCTCCATGCCGATATGAACGAACTGCGCGCACTATACGATGAAGCGGAATGGACCCGAGGTGAGCCAGCATGATGGACGAGCTTCTTTTATCGAACGATAACAAGGTGATCTTCCTTATACTTGACGGCCTCGGAGACGTCCCGAACCCCGCCTTTGGATTGAAGACCCCTCTCGAAGCCGCCAGGAAACCGAACATGGACGGCCTTGCCGCAACGAGGGGCGTTCTCGGCAGGATCATACCCGTCGGTACCGGTATCACGCCGGGCAGCGGTCCCGGTCACCTGAGCCTCTTCGGATATGATCCCGTCGTTGACGAGATCGGCCGCGGTGTTCTCGAAGTGCTCGGTCTCAACATGGACCTTCAGAACGGCGATCTGGCGGCGCGGGCCAATTTTTGCACCATCAGGGAAGACGTGGTAACGGACCGGAGGGCCGGCAGGATCCCGACGGAGGAAACGGAAAGGCTCTGCGCCATGATCACTGCCTCCGTCAAGGAGGTGGAAGGTGCCGAGGTTATCATAAAACCGGGCAAATCCCACCGGTTTGCCGTCATATTCAGGGGGGCGGGCTTGAGCGACAAACTTACCGACGCCGACCCCCACAAGGACAACAAACCTTTTTTGTATGCCTCTGCGAAGGCGACGGCTGCCGAGTTCTCCGCCCGCGTTGTCAATGGTTTCATGGACAGGGTCAGGGGCCTTCTCAAGGCGGAGCCTGTGGCAAACGGGGCGCTGCTTCGCGGTTTTTCCCAAAAACCGGACATAACGCCTTTCACAAAGAAGTACCGCATTAAGGCACTTGCCATCGCCACCTATCCCATGTACCGGGGGATCGCGAAGGTCCTCGGCATGGATGTCAAGGACGAGCCGGGCAGCTATGAGGAAGCACTGGCGATACTGAAGAACAATTACAACGACTACGACTTCTTCTTCTTCCACGTGAAGGAGACGGACCTTGCCGGTGAAGACGGCAATTTTGAAGAAAAGGTCAAGGCGATAGAGGACGTCGACAAGTTCCTTCCCGGGATATCCGGTCTTGATCCGCAGGCGCTCGTCATCACCGGCGACCATTCGACGCCCTGTCCGCTCAAAGGACATAGCTGGCATCCGGTGCCCCTTCTCATTGTAACGAAGACGGGCGAGACGGACGGCCTCGCCTTCCACGAAAAGAACTGCACTGTCGGGAGCGTGGGAACGATATACAGTAAGGAACTCATGCCGCTAGCCCTTGCCCACGGAGGGCGGCTCGACAAGTACGGTGCTTAGCCTTTTTAACTGCGCATTAGCTCTTTTCTATCCCGAATCCTGTGTTGTCTGCGCCACGGATGGCAGTATCCTTTGCCCACAATGTATCGACGACCTTCGGACCGTCAAGGAGACTGAAGTGTGCCCTGTATGCGGCAGATGGCTGGGAAGGCTCATTCCATGCGCGTCCTGCAGCACGACGGAGATGGGGTTTTCCCGGGGCGTGTACGGTTTCTACTACGAAGGGGCCCTGCGTGATGCCGTTCACGCCTTCAAATTCCGGGGCAGAAAGGATGTCGGCAGGCGACTAACCCGGCTTGCGGGGGAGAAGATCCTTTCCTTAAGCGGCACCTTCGATCGCATCGTGCCCGTTCCCGTATCGGGCAGGCGGCTTCGCGAAAGGGGCTTCAACCAGTCGTACATCATTTCCGAGGAAATATCGGCCATCACGGGAGGAGTCCTCGATCACGGGGTGCTCGTCAAGCGCGGCGGTACCCGGGACCAATTCACTCTGTCCAGAAAAGAGCGCAGAAAGAACGTGAGGGGCGTCTTCCGTGTGCGTGACAGATCAATCGTTGAGGGAAAACGCATCCTCCTTGTCGACGATCTCTTCACGACGGGATACACCGCCTCCGAGGCGGCGCGGACCCTCAAGGCGGCAGGCTGCGCCGACGTGATCCTTTTCGCCCTTGCAAGGACGCCGTGATGAAGAAGGTCCTTATCGTCCTTTTCGTTTGCGTCGTCCTCGTCGCCGTTGCGGTTTTCATTACGGTCCACAACCTGCCCGCGGTCCTGTCCCATCTCCTTGCACGGTCGACGGGTATGGCGGTCAGGATCGAAAGGGCGAATGTCTCTTTCAGTGACGGTACAATAGCTGTCGCCCTTGGGAACATGAAGTTCAAGGGACTCCTTTCGGGTAAGGTCGGCACGATTACGGCCCGAATGTGGTTTTCACGGGGGATATTCTTCGACCGCCTGACGGTCAGGGATTTCGATATCGCTATCGGCAAGATCGAAATGGGCAAACGGGACTTTTCCATCCCCATCGGGCTGCTGGAGGTCTCGAACGGTACTGTGACGGCTGGCGCCCGCAAACTCGTCATCGGGTCCATAGTCGCGGAGAACATCAACACAAAGAAACCCCTTCGTTTCGTCGCGTCCATCACGGATCCCGATCATGCCGGCAAGATCAGGGTAGTCGGAGCCAGCGTCGTAGAGAAAGGCAAGCACCACGTCAAAGGGTCCGTTGAGGTCGATGCGTTCGGGCTTGAAAAGATAGACACCATCCTGGGCGGCGTTGTCAATGGGAAGGGGGATTTTACCTTCTACGACGGGGCCCTTACGCTGACGGGCAAATGCGGATCGCCGAAGCTTACCATACGGGATACCTGGCTGAGGAAGCCCCTTGTTGTCGACAGGGTGACCGCGCAGTCGACGATCACGTCGAAGGGGTCCGATGTCCATATATCTGTTTACGACACAAGCTATCGGAACGCTCCCTTTACCATCGACGTAAGCATGAAGAACTTCCTTTTCTCCCGACTCGACATCACGTCGGGCTTCGTGCCCATGGACGCCGTCAGGGAGTATCTGAAGATCGACGGGGTGGGGTATGACGTCTGGGCGTATGTCAAGGACGGTTCCTTAAAGATCAGGAAGATAGTCTACGAGAAGGAGAGGCCCTTTACCGCTCAACTGGAACTGGCGAATGTGACGGGCGAGTATGAGGGCAAGACGCTGACGGATATCTCCGGCGTTCTCAGTATTGTGGATGAGAAGGGGACTTTCTCCGACGGAAAGGGTTCCTTCAAGGCGAGCGCCTTTCATGATCTCAAGGGAACCATCAATTTTGGGAAGAAACCCCGGATACAGGTTGCCGGAAAGTACGCCATCGATCTTCAGCATGCCGGGGAGTTTGTGGACATGAAGAATGTCACGATCCGGAAAGGCGTTGCACAGGGAACGATAGAGCTTGACAGTATACAGGAAAAGGGTCTGAAACTGGGGGGATCGGGCAGGATAAACGGCGCGGAGGTTTCCTGGAGGGGGGAATCCTTTGGTGTGAACGGATCCTTCCATCTGGCCGGACGGGAGATGACCTTTGATCCGTTGGTGGTGACGGGCAAAGAAACGAACGTGGCCATGCACGGAAAGTGGAGCGCTGACGGTCTCATAACCTCCCTGAAAGGCTATATCGATCCGGGGCTCCCGGGAAGGATCGCGGGAAAACCCATCAAGGTATCGGGGAAGGTACTGGTCGATGGCCAGGTGATCGTGGCCGACGGGCAGATAGGAACGAGCGGGAACATCAACATGGACGACGTCGCCTTCGCCGTCCCGGGGTTCATGAGAAAGACAAAGGGCGTTCAGAGCAGGGCCACGGTGAAATTCACGCGGAAGAAGACGGGCGAGATGGTCTTCGACGATCTCTCGGGCAATCTCGACCTCATCAATGTCCGGGCCTCGGGGACAATCAGCCGGGAAGGCAGGATCGACAGCCATGTCACGCTGCGCGCGAAAGACACGGGAAGGGCCGCTTCACTCTTCGCGATCGAAGAGGATTTAAGGGGAGGGGACGTCTTCATCGACCTCACCGTCAGGGACCTTTCCTTTCCCATGACGAAGCTGCCCCTGGTCACCGGGTCAGCGGCCATGAGAAAGGGTTTCATGAAGATACCCGGCATTCCGAATGTCCTCAGCAATATCGATCTCACCGCCGACTTTCGCGGCCACGAATGCGACGTGGCGGTAAGCGGACTCAGGACGGGCCAGAGTGTCCTCAGGAGGGCCTCTCTCAAGATCAAGGGTTTCGAACAGCCGAAGTTCGAGCTCATGGTCAGCATGGACAGGCTCAATACGGCTGATTTCGGAACCGGCAAGGGATTCAGGCTCGTGAGCATGCGAAAGAACGGTGTCCTCGCACTCTCCAGCGGAAATATATCGTTCCGGGCCAAGGATGTGAATTTGGGCGACACCCCGGCACGAGACCTCGAGATAAACGCATTCATGACGGACCGGAAGATAAACGTCTCCGACCTGAAGCTGCGCGTATTCGAGGGCGAGACGGATGTGAAGGGCATGATGGACCTTTCCGGGCCGGTCCCTTCGCTCTATGTACACGGAAGAATGACGAGGGTGAAGGCAGGGCACTTCTTTGCCGCCATGGGGGGCACGTCCCAGGAGATCGCCGGTGAAGCTTTTATCACCGGCACCCTCAAGACGGAGGGGACGACGGTGAAGGATCTCAAGGCCAATCTCAGCGGCGACACCTCCGTATACAGCAGGGACGGGGTCATCAAGAGATGGAAGCTCCTCTCCAGAATATTCGCCCTTCTCAATGTGTACGACCTCGTGCGGGGCAAGATCGACTTTGGCAAGGACGGTCTGGCGTACACCAAGATGGGTGCCTCCTTCACCATCAGCAAGGGGATCTACCACACGAACAACTTCCTCCTCGACAGTCCCTCCATGGTCATAACGGGAGCGGGAGACTTAGACATCAATAAGGAGACCATTGACGCGACGCTCGAAGTGTCGCCTCTGGTGGCGCTCGACAGAACCATCGACAAGATCCCCGTCGTCAGGAGTATCCTCAAGAACAAGAACAAGGGTTTTCTCTACGTCACATATAAGGTTTCGGGGTCATTCGACGATCCCGACATCAAGACGAACTACGTGGGAACGGTGGGTACGAAATCACTGGAGATCCTGAGGAACATACTGGTCTTTCCGAGAGAGGTCTTTGAGAAAAAATGAAGATCGGAATAATAGGAGCGGGAAAGGTAGGCATTTCTGTTAGTTATGTTCTCAGGGGCAACGGGGTCGACGTCATTGCCATTGCCGACAGGATTCCGTCGGCGCTGGAGACGGCTCGCGGTTTTCTCGGCGCCGACATGGTCTATACAGCGGACGTGATGG
>Ga0351920_1064_pt1 | contig 24113 bp, 22 predicted proteins | sample BONcelHT113001C8_FD_206854 | JGI IMG/M metagenome (GOLD analysis project Ga0351920, IMG submission 206854) | Enriched cells from coal bed in the Powder River Basin, Montana, United States - BONCAT cells T11 rep2 HSBNCT.T11.300.1.C8 ... | reverse complement strand
TCCCCCAAGAGTTCACATCGACGGGGAGGTTTGGCACCTCGATGTCGGCTCATCGCATCCTGGGGCTGAAGTAGGTCCCAAGGGTTTGGCTGTTCGCCAATTAAAGCGGTACGTGAGCTGGGTTTAGAACGTCGTAAGACAGTTCGGTCCCTATCTGCCGTGGGCGTAGGATAATTGAGAGGAGCTGTCCTTAGTACGAGAGGACCAGGATGGACGAACCTCTAGTGAACTGGTTGTCACGCCAGTGGCATGGCCAGGTAGCTATGTTCGGAAGAGATAACCACTGAAAGCATCTAAGTGGGAAGCTCGCCTCAAGATTAGTTATCCCGCCTGGTAGCAATACCGGGCTAAGATCCCACGAAGACTACGTGGTTGATAGGCTGATGGTGTAAGCACAGCGATGTGTTGAGCCTAACAGTACTAATCGATCGAGCGGCTTGGCCATTAATCAAAAATTTTCAAAAACCTATATAGTTGTCCTAAAATTTAAAGGACGGTCTCAAGTTTCAGGTCTCAGGTTTCAAGTTGTTTTAACTCGGAACCCGAAACTCGGAACACGGAACTGTCTAAACCTTTTCCCGGTGACCATAGCGTAGAGGCCACACCCGTTCCCATCCCGAACACGGAAGTTAAGCTCTACCGCGCCGATGATACTGCAGGAGTGATTCTGTGGGAAAGTAGGTCGTCGCCGGGTTTTTTTATGCCCCGATTGAGCGAAATTCGCCCGATCGGGGCACTTTCATTCAGAGGCTCGCATATTTCGCGCCTGACTTCGTTACTTCGTCGGACCGCATCCTCAACATATCACGATACGCCTCCGGTGCGCCCCTCCCAGACGCCTCGTCATGCATCAAAATCTGCTTCGCCCAGAAACAAAAGCATCGCGTATCCGCGGGGCTCGATCCAAAATCCCATCATTCCGTCCCCTAGGATCCCATCATTCCGTCATCCCGGACTTGATCCGGGATCCAGGCAAAACATCGCTGTGCCACGAAAGCGCGGTTGTTGGTGCTTGTGATAACCTAAAAGTGACCCACGCAACGGGCAAGTGATCACCGAAAAATGACCAACCCCCGTTGCCCGAAGACTGATTCGGATCGACGTTTGGAGACTAATAACCATCCCTTTGTGCCGAAACGCCGTTTCGCTCACTGCTCCCTGCGCGTGGTCTTCGACCATGCTCGAAGTCGCGAATCGCGAAAGACTCTTTCGGCACAGTCAAACCTGGTAGAAGAAAGAATGTGAAAATGCGAAGGGCGTCCCCAAAGTTCCTCTCTGGGGCTATTACTATAACCCATTTTTGGTTGTATGAGTGTCCGGTTTATACGGGGGCTACTACACGTCTTAACAAAGAAAATAATAATTCAATGGGGCCCTGACGAGCATAACTATTAATATGTCCGGTGATAGAGATGGGGGAGAGAATTGAAGGATACGGCACTCTTAAGGCCTGATGACATTGATGTTCAACACTTTCAGCTTCCGTTCGTCGTCGGCGTTCGTCTTAGGAACGCTGACGCATAAGAAGTCCTCTGCCCTGCTCAAACCGACGTAAATTAGCCTGCACGTATCATCATCCGCGTTTATATCCGGTGTGAGAATATGAGCTATGTCAGCAGGACTATCCAAATATACAAGTACTGATTTGAACTGAGCTCCTTTGGATTTATGGATAGTCCTGACTCTGCTCTTGCTCTCTTCGCCTAATCTCAAGCTATTGAGAAGGTCCACTACTTGAACCGCTTCGTACCCCTCTTTCTTTTTGCCTTTTGAGAATTCCTGTAAGCGTATTTGCCAACACTCGAAAAGAAAGTCGTTCAGTCGTTCATAGAAATTCAGAGCATTTCCACCAATCAACGACTCGCGGTTAGATATGATGAATTCAAGCATTGAAACGGCCACCCCTCTTTTCTCGATATCCGCACGAAGAGCACCAGATTTAAAAGGTTTTCTGAGATTTCCATCGGTATCATCTTTAAAAATCCGGAGCACCTCTTTAAGGGCCGTTTCAAACCGTCTCTCGTGCGCATACTCTTCAGAGGCAATAATACGCTCAAGAAACCTCGTCTTCGCAGGGTCCATCGCCCTTAGCCGCTCCCAGGACCCCTCGTTACTGTCTTTCTTACCCTTTAACCTGGACACAGTTTCATTTTTGATGGCCAAGACATAGGTTCTGTCCGCGTATCCGACGCCACCCGCGAGAGCTTCATAGGTAGACAGTATTTTTGCCGGGTCATCCCCTATTAGAACGTGAATATTGTGACCCTCCCGAGCGATACCTTGCTGCTTCTGTTTTACCGGATCGCCGCTGCGGACATGGTTCAACAGATCGATGATCATCTGAGTGCTACGTCGATTACCCTCGATCTTGAAGTCAACCTGACTGCCGACTGCAAATTCCAGAAAATCTTTCCGTTGCGCTCCTTGAAACTGATAGATCGACTGAGCCCCATCGCCTATTACTCCTACGATTGACCCGCTTGTCACCAGCAATTTCACTATCGCGGTTTGAACCGGGTGAGTGTCCTGAAATTCATCAATCAGAATATATGCGAATTTTGAACTTATAAAATCACACAGAGAAGGATTCTCCGTCAAAATGCGGTAAGCAAAATAGAGAACATCCTCATGGTGGATTTGCCCTTTTGACCAGAAACGCTTTTTGTATTCTTCAACCCTCGGAATGAGCACCTTGGGTACACCATAAGTTTTGCCGAACCGGAGAATGCATCGCCCCGATTCTATATGCCAGTTGAGGCTTTCTAGGCACTTCAACAAATTGCCCTGCGTCTTCCTGTCGGTGAGAAGCTTGAATTTTTTCATTTTCATCTCATCTATTGAATTGATCCATTCACTGACGGTGGGGAAGAAAATAGGACGGTGCTCGTCATGCCCATCCATCCTTGCGAAATCGATCAGGGAAGTGCCATCTTCTTCTTTCAAAAGGAAGGCGTAGGGCTTTACAATATTCTTGTAAAGAAAGCTGTGAATGGTGGATGACTCGACCCGGTCCTCTCCCTTCTCAAGGCCCGCCTTTATTTCATCTGATGCGACGTTAGTATAGGTGATGCAAGCAATGTGAGAGGTGGAACTGACTCGTGGGGAATTTCTCAGAATATGTCTTATATTTTTGACCAGCCAGTACGTTTTTCCCGCCCCAGGCCCGGCCACGACACGAAAATTATTGTCAAAGTCGGCTAATTCCGAGTCTGAGTTGATAGCCACAAAAGGATCATCTTCTGGTTTCATTTTGAGCATACCCATTCGATGGCTGTCTTGATATAGGCAGGGATGGCAAAAGCAATCCTCTCTTCCGGCTTAACCGATAGATTGGCCCGGAGTCGTTGCTCCATCTGAAAGGCGTTCTCGCCCTTAGAATCTACTTGAGAGAGGTAGCAGGCAGCCTGAAAAGCTTTATCCTTGTCCGGCTGATCCCAGGTGCAGCTTTCGACCGAAGCCTTCAGCTTCCCATTCTCTTTAAGTGCTAAGTCGTCTGGAAATATGAGCTTGCACGTATGGTTTTCAAAGGCCAGATCGTATTCAAGAGTTTTCCCTTTGCCAGTCTCGTTGTAACAGATTTTTATGTTGTCTGGTGTAGCGCCGTCATTGATGAGGTCAGAGATGACGCCCGATAAGGCCTTATACTCATATTTCTCCGGTGACAAGTCCAGCTCGAAGGGCCAGCAACCCCTATATCTCGCATTTTGTTCCCCTTTAGTCAATCTGCTTGGGTCAGCATCGATGACACAGGCCACTCTTTTGGAAAGGGCGTACTGCTTACGATCTTTGGCAATGCCGGCTCCGAAGAGTTTCGAGAAATGCTTGAACGTGAGACCATCCACGCGGACTATGGCGACGTGGCTCTTTTCTACTGACTTGTCGCAGTATTGGGCCAAACAAGGGAAAAGTAACTGCTCGGCGATCCCCTCCACAAGAATGATCCCTTTGGAAAAAAGCATATTGGATTTCGTCGCGTCCAAGTATCTTTCGACGTAATTCATTGAGAATTTGTCCTCCTTGGATTCGGAGAACACTTTCCCAGGATAGGAAGCGGTCACGGAACCGTCCTCCATGGCCGACATGCAGATTATGCAATTGAGATTCACGGCAGCCGTAATGTGGGTAGAATGGGTAGAGACAAAGATTTGCCTTGTGATCTCCTTGCTCTCGATCTCCTCTTTGAGAAATCTGAGAAAATTGTACTGAAGGGCCGGATGCAGGTGAGCTTCAGGTTCCTCAATCATCAATATGGGAAAAATCTTGGCGTTCTCACCTTGGTCCGCAGAAGTACTCATTTTGAGCTTTGAAAGTATGAGGGATATATAGATTAGGTTATTGTAGCCAAGGCCATTGTTCATCACCGGAATTTCCATCCCGGCTCTTTCTATTACGAGCCTCAAAGTCGATAGTACCTCATTCTCATCCAGCCTCCCTGCAACATTTGGTGTTCCGCCCACGGAGGCGCCGGTTTTCTCGGCAAACTCAAGAATGTTGCCGATATCCACCCTCTTACGAACGCTATCAACTAGGTCGTTGGAGCTTGTTTTAAAGGAGTTTCTCCTCTTTTCAACTTCTTCCTTGGCCTCTTCGTCCTTCAGCTCGTAATCCAAGAAATACCGAAGGACTTGCCGGAAGAGGTTGTTTCTTGGAGAGAACATTTCATCTTCAACGTCTCGCAGGGCGCCAAGGAGTTTACAGTCAAACTTCTGGAGCCACTCCCCCTCTGCCCTGTTTCCGGCTTTGGGATTGCCTCCGTAGATTCTCGAAACGTATTTAGGGATATGCTTTTCCAGGACATTCCATAAAGTCTGCTTCAACTCCCCCTTCTCTTCTTCCTCCGCTTTCGCAATGTCCTTCTTATATTTCGCTATCTCGGTCTCCGGCAAAAAGAATCTGTAGGTCAGTTTGGCTTGCCACGGGGAATCCAACTTGGTCAGCCACGTAGCCACGGCAGCTTTCTCGGCTACCTTGTCTCTTCCGCTCGACTGAAGCGTAGCCTGTATTTCTATCTCCGGAGGTTCTTCCCCCAGTTCAATGCCTTTATGGAAATCATCAACATCCAGCCTTTCGGCGCTTGCGTGACAGAAAATCACCTCTAGGGCTTTCAATATCGTTGTTTTTCCGGAATTGTTCTCCCCTATAAGGACGTTCATTCCGTCGATAAAAGAAAGCGTGATGTCAGGAAAGCAACGAAAATTCTTGATTGTGAGTTCTGAGACGAACATACATTCTCCTTGATTAGCTTAGAGTTGTCAGTACTGTCCGGTTTAAGTTACTAAAATATGGCCTGTCTTTATGCTTGGTAATACTTTGGGGACGCCCTTCACATCTTCACATTCTCTTTTCTACCGGGTCTGAACGAGCAATGATGGTTGTCGGTGGTATCAGACAGATGTTATCCCCCTGTCCCGAGGATGTCAATAACGGCATTGCCTCTTTTCGGATCTTCGGATTCAATGTCTACACGACGCTCCTCTGATCTTGCACGGATGTAGAATGTGAAAATGTGAAGGGCGTTATATATTCCCCATGACCCTGACCATACCCCAGAGGGTAGCAGAGAAAAAGGTTTTTTATCAGACTACCAAAAAAGAAACCTCCTGTTAGTATCTAATTGATGTACCCGCATCAAAATACTGAACAAGGAGGTTTCCGTGGAACGATACGATGATAGCAGGCTTTCGGAGTTCCGTCAACTGAGGCAGGGGATCCGCCAGTCGAAGGAGCATATGGTTGTGGGTATCGATATAGCCAAGGACCGGCACCGCGCCTTCTTCGGCACACCGACGGGAAGAACGCTTCTCAGGAAGGTCGTCTTCGAGAACACGAAGGAGGGATTCGAAAAGCTCCTCTTCCACACGGACCAACTGATGCGCCGGCATGCGCTCAAGAAGGTCGTCTTCGGCATGGAACCAACGGCGGACTACCACAAGCCCCTCGGGGAGTACCTCACGGGCATGGACCACATGGTCGTCCTCGTCGCCGGCGGCGCCGTCAGGAGGAACAGGGAACTCCTCGACGGCAGGTGGGACAAGAACGACACGAAGGACGCAGCGAACATCGCCGACCTTGTCTGCCAGCGGGAACCAGAGGGACGTTCCCAAGAAACCAAGATACCGGATTTCCCCAAATTCCCTTCTCCTCATTTCATGTGGTTATATGGACCTTAATTTTCATCAGAAAAAGTAATATACACAGGAAACAGGCCGGATATGTCAGCACGGGGTGAAAGCCCCGGGTTGTCGTCTAATGACAGAGGTGTTCATGCCACGACGCGCACGTCTTGATGCGGCAGGTGTGCTCCATCATGTGATCATAAGAGGAATCAACAGAAAAAGTATCTTCCTCGGAAACGATGAGAGGGAGGACTTTGCCGGCCGACTGTCCGTTCTCTTGCCGGAAACCGTAACGGTCTGCTATGCGTGGGCACTGATGTCCAACCATGCGCATATGTTGCTGCGCACAGGCGATGTTCCCTTGTCTACTTTCATGGCGCGGCTCCTTACCGGCTATGCCGCCGGTTTCAACAGAAGACACAGGCGCAGCGGCCATCTTTTTCAGAACCGCTACAAGTCCATCATCTGCCAGGAGGAGCCCTACCTGCAGGAACTCCTGCGGTACATTCATCTCAATCCTCTCAGGGCTGGTATCGTTCCCGACTACGAATCCCTCGGACACTACCGGTGGTCAGGCCATGCCGCCATCCTCGGCACCAGAGCGGTCCCGTGGCAGGATACACGGTACATTCTTACATTGTTTGACCCTGATGAAAAGGAGGCTCGGGCGGCCTATCGCGAATTTGTCAGTTCAGGGATAAGCCGGGGCCGGCGGTCAGAGCTTGCGGGAGGGGGACTGGTGAGAAGTCCCGGAGGATGGGAGGAGGTCAGAGGACCGGTCCGCGCGGGACCCGTGAAGGGTGATGAACGCATATTGGGTGACACGTCTTTTGTTACGGATTTGCTTGCACGGGCGGAAGAGAGGATGACCCGGCGCTACGAGATGAAACAGTCCGGTATCGACATAGCTGCAATAGAAAGACGGGTTTGCCAGCTTTTCGGGATGCACCGGAAGGATCTCTATGCCCGGGGAAGACGAAAGGAACTTGTCGAGGCTAGGAGTGTCTTCTGTTTCTTCGCGGTGACGGAACTGGAAACCACGCTGAAGGACCTCGCCGTGCGTTTCTCAATCTCCGGACAGGCTATAGGCCTTGCCGTAGAGAGGGGGAGGCGGATTGCGGAGAAGAAGGGATTGGAGCTTATCAGATGAGTTTCTTGGTTTCTTGGGGATGTCCCCTTGGCCGATGGCAAGGGTCGATTCGATAGTGTTCGTTGATCTGATATGTATCCAGTGCTCGGCCGGGAAGTCATAGAAGGTGAGGCGGCCGCCTCCATCACTGGCTCAGTTTCGCACTTGCCAGGCGGTTCAGGCTAATCCCGGATTCTGCTGCTTCTGTTGCGAGCTTCCGATGCACCTGGGGCGGGACGCGGACCATAAATCTTCCGCTGTAATGCTTGCTCGCGATTGGTTCCGGGATCCGTTCGCCAGTTTCCCGCATATCGTTCAGGACATTTTTCACTACCTTCCGGATACCCTTGAGCGCGTTCTCGGGCGTGTCAGCGAGCCAGCTCAGGCTCGGGAACTCGGCACAGAGTCCCACGTATTCCCCGTCCTCGGCGGACCAGGTGACGCGATATGTATAATGATCATTTCTTAGAGCCATGTTCAGCCTCCAATCTCTCTATGGCCAGGAGCACCTGCTGGACCTGATATGCTTTGGCCTTGCCCTTTTCGTTCTGGATATTTACCCGGGGGTCGCCCGGCCACGGGGTTTTGTAAATCCTGTGGCTGCCACTGCTCTGGCGGGCTTTACCAAAGTAGTGGTCGCAGACGAGGCACAGGTCCCGATACCGCACATTGTTAGGGTTCGACCTCATATGGGCGACTGTGTCCGCTATCCCTGCCATGGATGGATAGTATCATTAATGACACTGAATGTCAACAGTGGGAGTTGGGCCCGCGGGAAGCCGGGACATTCCCAAGGTTCTCAGATCCCCAGCGTTTCCCTGGTAGCGTCCGGACGTTTCTTTGCCCGTCGTGGGGTGTTGTTGAGGGCAGAGTCGGGCGGGAGTTCGATGGTATATCCCATTTTTCGGTATGTGGCCATCCTCTTGCGGAACATGGCCACGCCGAGGCCGAGGTTGACGTCGACGTAGTCGTAGATCCGGACATCGTTCTTTCCGGTGCTTTCCCGGTGAAGCCTCCCCGCGTATTGCACGAGGCGACCCTTGAAGGACAGAGGCATCGCAAGCACAAGAGTACACAGCTCGGGCAGATCGAACCCTTCGCCTATGAGAGAGCCCGTTGAAAGAAGATAAGGGAGCTGCCCTTGTTCCCTCATCGCCTTGATTTCTTCCATCATCTGCTTTCTCATACGCTTCCCCGTGTCGCTGGTGATTAAAAAGCCAACTCCCTGTTCGTCAGTCTGCATTGCCGCAATCTCGGCGAGAAGCAATTCGAGGTGGTCTTTTCTGTCGGAGAGGACAAGGGGAAATCGTTCTTCCTTCAATGCGGTCAGGATATCGGATGCGACCAGGCGGAGGCGATCCCTGTCAGCCACGAGAGCCTGCCAGATTTCATGAATGGCTGGCTGTGCGCTCTCTGCGTTGGTCATCCGAAAACCTGTCTCTCGCACGATGACCTGCCGGGCAATCAGAGACTGAGCGCTGGTTTCCTCCATGACATGCAGGACCGGGCCGCATTGGAGGGTGATAATCCTTTCAAGACCGTCTTTCCGATACGGCGTGGCTGTGAGACCAATGAAATGCCGCGCCCTGATTCTCTTCAGAACCGACTCGAAAGATATGGCGGGGACATGATGACATTCGTCGATAATGATCTGCCCGTACCCGTCCAGGAGTTGGCGAGGATTGCTATCCCGGGCAAGCGTTTGCAGCATGCCGATGTCGACGAGACCTTTGTTTCTGGTTCCTTTGGTATCGAAAACACCGATCTGCTTCTTTTGAAGATCTGTGAACTGAAGCAGTTGTTCCTTCCACTGGTCAGCGAGCTGCTTTCTATGAACGAGAACGAGCGTTGGTACCTTTCTGCTGGCGATCACGGCACATGCGATCACAGTCTTGCCTGAGCCGGGAGGGGCAACGAGCACGCCTGATTCACTGGACAGGACATCGTTGAGTGCGGTCTCCTGGGGAGGGAGGAGCGTTCCCGTAAAATCAACAGAGATGCGTTGAGGATCCTGACGCAGGTCTGTGAATTCCACCGTAGCCCCGGCCAGTTGCGCAAGCTCCATGCACTGCGATAACGAACCCCGGGGCAATAACATGCTGGTACCGTCATCAGACAGCTCGGCACAGGAGATATAGCTCGGAGTATTCCATGTCGAAAACCGCATTCGCTGCAGTTCAAAGAATTTCGGATTCGCGAAAGTGGCCGACCGCTTGAAAGCCGTTATCAGGCTCGATGGCATCTCATCGATCTTGATGGCCAGATGGTGAGAATAGACGAAGAAGATGGGTTGTTGATGAATACCCTTTATGTTGTCCTGTTCCGTCTCTATGGATGCTTCTGCTTCCACCAGGTCCGAACTGAGCTGACCCGTCTTTCGTTGTGGTGCCGGCGCCGAAGGTGCGTTGTCACGGAGTACCTCGGTGACATCTGCGCTGGAAAGAAGCCTAACGCGGCTCAGAAATTCCCATTGGTCCGGATAAGGAACAAGATTGTCATCAACAAAGACCGTATTGCCACTTCTGCAGGAGCTTCGCTGCAAGGGAAGAGCGATGAGATTCCCAAAACCTCCAGCAGGCAAGGTATCCTGGCTCGGGAAGAATCGATCGTAACTGTCGAATCCGATTCTGTGCCGTCGGGTCATGGCGCGGGTTAGAATGAGCTTCCCCAGTTGACGGGCAGTCTTTGCGGGCAGAGGTTCCTGAAAGAATATCCAGGCATGGCCTCCCATGCCTGAACGTGACCTCTCTATGTAGACCTCAACGCCCATATCTCTGGCCACAGTCTTATACTGGAGAATGTCCGCGGACCAGTGCTCCTTGTCAAAGTCGGCTACAAGAAATATGCAGGTATCGTCGTTGCGGATCGTGTATGTTCCGACGGTAATGATACCCTGTAGATGTTTGCGAATAACAGACTCGTCAAAGGGAATGAAGTCCCGGTTCCCGCATTCGCTGCACCTTATCCTTGGTTTGGCGCAAATGTCACGCACCCATTCTGCCTTGCATGCGGGGGCGTAGCCCTTTGCTCCCGTCTTCTGGTTTTCCCACATCTTCGGGAAGACGTCCTCACGGCAGCGAAAAAGTCTCAGAAACAGGGCGATGCATTCTTCTTGCGTGCTGAGTGGTTCGTTGGCGGCAGCGGTCCCTACGGGCTCGGGAGGTTGTCTTAGTGTTGACAGGAGCTCGAGTTCCTGCAGGAGCAGGAGTTTTTCTTCCTCAAGCTCAGCCAGGCGAGTTTCGATTTCTTTGACACGGGGATTCATGGGCTCGAATATCTACGTCTCGCCCGCCTCTTTCAGCATGCGTTGAACTGCTACTTCATCAAAAAGCTCCCTGAGAATCTCCAGCTTTCCTATGAGCATGAGCGCGATAATGGGCCCCGTGTTCGATACAAGGCGACCTTTCTTGAGATTACCCATTATGGTTTCGCCTTGAATTCCGCGTCCAATTCTTCATCGTCCCATTGGACGGTGGGTACTCCATATTGACTACACCGCAGCAGGAAAGAGAAACGGGAAGACTCGGCAAGCTGTGCGGCCTGCCCGGATGTGAGGCGTCCCAACTCAAACAGCTTCACCGCGAGAAGGAATTTCGCTTCCCTCTCAAAATCATCGGTACTCAGGTTCATTGTCGCAAGGACCGATTCAGGGTACCGTATCGACAGATTCTTCATAACAACCTCCCGAATTGATTAACATAATACCACATTCACCTGTTCGATGACTATATACATTCATGGCAGCCCGATTTGTTCCTGTGCGAAGGGCCGGGGGTCCCCTTGTAGCTCTCCTGCCAGGACGAACATCCACCTTCGATGGTGCCCCATCCTCGGAAGGGATTGAAGCCGATCCAAGAAGGCTACTCGTTATCCATGAAGCGTTTCCCTTCCGTTTCCCCAAGAGGTTGTGTGTACTTTGGGGAACGCCCTTCACATCTTCACATTCTCTTTTCTACCAGGTCTGAACGAGCAATGAGGGCTGTTGGTGGTATCAGGCAGATGTTATCCCTCTCTCCCGAGAATGTCAATAACGGCCGCGCCTCTTTTCGGGTTTTCAGATTCCATGTTTACACGAGGCTCCTTTGATCATGCACGGATGCCGAATGTGAAAATGTGAAGGGCGTCCCCAAAGTCGCCTGCCTGCCTGTTTGAATTGGTCTTACATCCCCGGAGAATGGCTGTAGGGCCCCGGCCAGTAGCCTCTTTCCATTGCTTCCTGTGCTTCAGATCCACTGAGGAGGTCACACCCCGGACCTTGGGAACGTATCTTCATCGAAAGATCATTGAGCAGGTTCGGATCATTTCCAAGTTCCTTGAATATCGTGACGCTTCCTTCGATGGTGTAGGTGATCTCGGCCTGGCTGTTGAATGTATGGCCACTCGCGCCATCATGCCCTCCACGTTTTGCCATCACATCGCTTACAAGGTCGCGATAATCACGCTGTCCGAAGACGTACGGCAGGTCACGGCCTTCCCAATTGTCTATGACGCGCTGCATTTCCCGGTACTGGGTCGTGGTTATGTCATATTCGCGGTACAGGGTCCATTGGTGGTCGGTATCATCGTTGACACGCCCATTCCATACAGGTGAGTATACCGCCGGAGCGAAGCCTTTGGTTTCCGCAGTGCCATCGGGTTCCGAGAGTTGAACCCATGTGTGGGGTATTCCTTCGAGATCGTAATAAACTCGTGCCTTATAGCTACCCATGATCATCTCTCCTCTTTTTTTATGCAGTCAGGGGCTAGGTCATCGGGGATGATGGACATACCACTGCCAGACTATCGGATACAGGGGCAACAATACGACTATTGTGCAAATGACGGTGCCAAGGATTGCGAGAGTCCGGCGGGGTTCGCGCAGAAGGATGGTTTTTGTCCCGTGATAGAGTCCCAGGCATGCCAGCACCCATGCCGGGATGGCCAGCACCCACAGGAACAGGAACATCCCGACAGGGTTTAGCCCGATGAAGCATAAGAGAACCGACCAAAGCGCAAAAAACATGGAACGAAAGGCGCGATCTTTTTCCACGAACTCCTCCTGAACGAATTCTTCCTGCCCTCCTACCGGATCCGGGTATGAGAATATTACTTCCGGGAAGAGAAAAAAGACTCCAAACTGTGCAGGCAGGCAAAAAAACAAAGAGTATTATTGCGCTGCAACAACTTCTGCCGGATCTCAGTGAGCAACGATCATTGCGGATGGCGCAATACTGCAATGCCATTCTTACTCCCCAGGGAATGCCGATTTTGGCCACGGGGCGAGAGTACGGGTAAATATGAGGGAGTGAGGGGTAAAGGGGACATTCGTTAACAAGTAAATACCTCTCTCAGCCGAGCCTCAATCCCTTCCTCTCCGCGATGTCCCTTCTCCTCCTCACGGCAACACCCGTTCCCAATCCACATTACTTTTCTTTAAGGAAAATGAGGTGCCCGAGCCTTTAAGCTTCTAGTTTGATCACCAGCAGGCCCACAAACTTAATGGCCCCTTCTTCCCGGCCGATAATAAGCGTGGGGCGTGTCCGCAGGTTCAGACGTCGGCACTCCTGCTACCGGGCAGAACAGCATCCGCCGGAGGCCGTGCCAAATAGTGGTTGCGCGTGCAAAGCCCAGGATTCGTTATTGGAGGAGATGACATATGAAAAAATGCAACACTTTCTTGAAGCTTGGTATCACGGGCGGTTTCGGTGTTCTGCTGATGCTGGTCCTCGGATGCACACATGTTCTTCTTGCCTCGGAACCGGCGCTGCAGAAGCCCACTTATCCCGTGAGCTCTCCAGTTCGCACCACTCTCGATGGCACCGTGATTGCCGTTCCTCTGGCGCCAAATACGCAAAAAGTGCTCCCCAATGACGTCGCGTCCTACTCCAGGTATGGTTACGGCGACTGGCAGATGAGGCAGGGCCTTCGCCATGATAGGAGGCTCGATCTCATGCCACCCGCATACAAAGGCGGATCGGCCGGAAAGACCTCGTCACTTCTACGCTTCTTTGCCATGTCTGACATACACATAACGGACGCTCAGTCTCCGGCCCAGGCCATCTACTTCGGTCTTAAGCCAATGCCGGGCATGCAGGCCGCCTATTCGCCCGTTATCCCCTATACCACCCACGTCCTGGATGCGGCAATCCAGACTGTGAACGCCCTCAACAAGAAACAGGCCTTCGACTTCGGCATATTCCTCGGTGATGCCATCAACAACGGCCAGAACATCGAGCTCAGATGGTACATCGACGTCATCGACGGCCGGCCCATCAACCCGAATTCGAATCCCGGGTCGACCTCGACCGTTGACTATGCGCGGCCCTATAAGGCGGCGGGGCTCGATAGGTCGATTCCGTGGTACCAGGTCCTCGGCAACCACGATCATTTTTGGTCAGGCATGTACCCGCCCAACGAGCGGATCAAAAAGACCATGGTGGGCGAGAACGTGCTCAACGTAGGAAATGTCCTCATTGACCCGAACCTCGATCACCGTGGTTTCTACACAGGTGTTGTCGACGGCTCCACGGACTTTCAGAAGGTAGTATTCGCAGGACCCGAGGCCGACTTTTCAACTCCCCCCAAAACAGCAGCCAACCCCGATCGCCGCTGGCTTGGGCGAAAGGAGTGGTTGGCCAGCTTCTTCAACACCACGTCCCTTCCGGTGGGTCACGGGTTTTCTGAGGATAGCGTCAAGACGGGATTTGCCTGCTATACCTTCGAACCGAAAGCGGGTCTTCCTCTCAGGGTGATTGTCCTTGACGATACCGAAAAGGATGATGGCAAATTCGGAAAGAATGCCAGCGGCGCCTCAGGGTCCCTCGATCAGGAGCGTTATGACTGGCTGGTGAAAGAACTCGACAGAGGCCAGGCCGACGGCAAGCTCATGATAGTGGCGGCCCATGTGCCCATCGGAGTTGACAAGAATCTGTGGGACCCGGCATCGTCTCCCTCGGAGAATACACTGATCGACAAGCTCCACACATATCCGAACCTCATACTGTGGATCGCGGGACATCGTCACTACAATACGGTTACCCCCTTTCCGCCGAAAGACCCCGTTAATCACCCTGAGCTGGGGTTCTGGGAAGTAGAGACATCATCACTGAGAGACTTCCCCCAGCAATTTCGTCTTTTCGAGATAGTCCGCAACAGCGACAACACGATTTCCATCTTCACTAGCAACGTCGATCCGTCCGTGACGCCGGGGAGTCCGGCAGCCCGGTCTCGCTCGTACGCAGTAGCGGCCGATGAGATATTCACCGGCGGCCCCCCGCTGCCTTACCTGCCGAGCGGCGCCTACAACGCGGAACTCCTGAAACAGTTGAGCGCCGAAATGGCCGCGAAGATCGCAACTGTGCCGTAGCAGAGGTGCCACGGCCGGGTGTCCCCCCGTGGGGCTACTGTGCAATCGGTGAAATTGAGCAAACCGGTGCGTCACAATAAAACAAGGGAGCCTGCAGATTGAAAAAACAGATTACCACCGCCGTGCTTCTTGCGCTTCTTCTATGCCTGACCTTTGCGGGATGCGGAGGCGGTCGTTCGGGCGGCGCAGTCGCTCGCGCCATTACTTCGGACACAGATTATTCGAAGTCCGAAAACTGGCTGGCGCTGCCCTCTTCTCCTGATAAAGCGGTCGACGTCTTCTACGTTTACCCCACCGAATACGTTGCGGGTCCGAACGGCCCTGTTATCAGCACGATCGACGACCCGAGAATGGTCGCGGGTGCACAAGACGCCTTTGGCGAGCAAGCGTCCGCCTTTGCGGCCATAGGGAATATTTATGCGCCTTACTACAGGCAGGCAGACGCCAGCTATGCATTGAGCCTGCCGACTGTCGACGCAGTATATAATGTCGTTGGAGGCATCCCGGAATCCGACGTAACCGCGGCATTCGACTACTACATCCGCCATTACAACCATGGTCGCCCCTTTATTTTGGCCAGTCATTCCCAGGGTTCGGCGGCAGTAGCCTTGCTGCTGGAAAACTATATGAGAGACAATCCCCCGGTATATGCCAAAATGGTCGCCGCATACGCGATCGGATGGTCCTTCACGCAGGATTACTTCAATAAAAACCAGCATTTGAGGTTTGCGCTGGGTCCCGACGATACGGGAGTCATCATTTCGTACAACACGCAGGGGCCTGGATTCGTGGGAAGAAATCCCGTCGTCTTTCCCGGAGCCATGGCAATTAACCCGATTACGTGGACCAGGACACAAGGCCTGGCAACGGCCGGCCAAAACCTGGGATCTTTGCTCCTTAAACAAGGCGGGCAGGCCGTGCTCCCGGCCCAGCCCAGCGTCATGGACTTTGCCGACGCGCAAGTCACCCCGATCAACCCGACCACCAGTCAGATCGACCCGACCTCGACGACGAGCGTGGTGCTTTGCCATACGGTCGTTCCGGCGGCACTCGCGACAAATTCGGTCTTCACCGCAGGGGTCTATCACAACTATGACTACCCGTTCTACTACAACAACATCGCGGCAAATGCCGCCAACCGGGTCCATAGGTTCCTGACCGTCGGACGCTAAGGGGCACACAGGGGACATCGCTAGAAAGTAAATAACTTTCCTAACAAGCTTAAACCCCTTCTGATCGGTGGTGCCTCTACCTTCCCGCAAGACACTGGAGTATAAGGCGAAGGGCGTGTGGGGGATCGAGTTGTTTACTTTCAAACGATGTCCCCTATCTGCTATCTGCTATCTGCTCCGGCTTGACAGACATCATAGGTATGATAGTATGTCATACTACCGTGGAGGAGAGATGGGCAAGGAAAAGATAGCCGTCACATTGGACAGGGAGTTTATAGGCGAGCTTGACAGACTCGTCGGTGAGCGGGTCTTTCAGAATCGCAGCCAGGCCATCCAGCAGGCCGTGAGTGAAAAGCTTCTTCGCTTGAAACACAGCCGCCTGGCAGCGGAATGTGCGAAGCTGGACGCGACATTCGAGAAAGCAATGGCGGATGAGGGCCTGGCCGGGGATGTGGAAGAATGGCCGGAATACTGAGGGGAGAAATCCGCTGGGCGGACCTCAACCCCGTAAGGGGCCGCGTACAGCCAGGGTTACGCCCTGTCCTGGTGTTGAGCCATACCGTCTTCAATGATCGCTCCCGAACCGTCATTGCTGTGGTGATCACAAGCCAGGTTCAGAAGGCGGGATTTCCGCTGACTCTCGAGCTGAAGAGTGGGAAACCCCCGAAACGATCGTGGGTCAAGATCAGTCAGATCAGGACGCTGTCGGTGGAAAGGATCGGCAAGCTGATCGGGAGGGCATCCGAGGAAGAACTGATCAGGGTGATAGAGGGTCTGAACGAGATAATCGCTTGATCACATCGAGACGTCCTGTCCATCATGCTTGGGATCATGGACTATCAGCTTTTGTCCGCTGAGGGTCCGGGTGCGGGGGTGTCGTCGTCGATGAAGGGGATTCCGTTGGTTTCCAACCAGTCGGCCGCTATCTCCTTCAGCCTCCCGTCGCGATACTTGAACCAGTCTTTTTCGATCCCCCGGCGGTAGACGGTGTCCTTGAACCGGCGGAAGGCTCCGCGGCCTTCGATTGCGTAGAGGAAGGGATTGAAGCTCGCCTGACGAAGTTACTTATTAACGAAGTCCCCCAGGTCTTCCCATGCGGTCGTTATGCGGTGTAAATCCCTACAGGTCAACCAGAGCGTCCTTGTTGGCGCTTGGAGTACAAAAAACGGCATCAAAAGCCCTATTCACATTCGTCTCTATGGACGTGCTTTGGGATCGCATACGGTTTGCGTCTTTCATGTCGTCAGCAAACACCAGACATGGAGCCTTTATCCCGGCGACGCTAATGATGCGTCGTTCCGCGCTGTCTTCCTTAATCCCATCAGCAGGTGCGAGCACAACCGAAAAGCCAAGTTGGCTCTCAGGTGACGGGTATTGCATTTCCGGCACCGTTGCCCCTAAATGAGTTACTCCAATAGAATAGTAGTCTGCTCGATGCGCAAGGTGCTGTCCCATGGGAACGGCCGTCAGTTTGCCAGAAAACGAAAGCGGGCATTTTTGAAAGCGGTTGTTATGCGGCAGTAGAAGCATCTTCAAATTTGAATCCGCCTGGAGCCGCTTCTCCACGACGCCCGCCATGAACGATTCACGAACGGACGTGTCCCCCTCAAGGGATCTTCCTTCAAAGAATGCTGTAAGGTCTCCAGCGTGTATTCAATGGATGACACAGCATCAGAGGCGTATTGGAAAAGCGGGTAGCCGCCACGTTTGATCAAGACCGGGGCTAATGACGCCAGGCGCAGTTTCATGCGAATGGCGTCAGAAAGTGCTTTGTCCCGCAAACTGGGGTCCAGTGCCCCCCCATTGTGCCGATGAGACAATGTCTGATTGGCCGGAAACAGAAGCCAAGGATTGGAGCAGTCCGTCGACATGCGGTCTTATGGGGGGATCGAGCGTCTGGAAGGCCTCAGCGTGATCCTTGACCAGACGAAGACGCACTGCTGGGCCTTCGCCCTCATCCCGAACCACTTTCATCTGCTGCTAAGGACGGGACGGGACCCGCTCGCGCAAGTGATGCGTCGCCTTCTGACGGCCTATGTCAAACAACTGAAAAGCCCGGTATAGGCCGGGCTTTATTCATTGTCGCCATCACCTGAGTTTGAAACTCAACCGGGAGTGGAAGACCCATGCACATCCGGTCACTTCGCGCCTGTCTGTATTTCCTCCGCCCTCTTCCATGTTGCATCGGGGTTGTAGGCGGTCATTCCCGCGGCGATCTTCGCGGTATCCTTGCCAAGGTTTTTCTGATAAACCACCCCTTCATGGTTGACGATAAAGGTCATGATGCCCGAAGTGCCATATTGGGCGGGCCATGCAACCATGGCAAAACCGCCGATCATTTTTCCGTTCAGCACATAATTGGCGGCCCCGCCGGGGGCGTCGTTGCCCTGGGTTTTTAGTATCTTGAAATAATACCCGTGATAGGGAATAGGTTTGGTACCGGTCTTCTTGTATCCCTGCCGGGTCGCTGCGGCAGCAAAACTACCCAGAGGGCTTGCATCCTCCTCTTTTTTCGATTCCCAGTAAAGCCCGTTTTTCTTACCTTTGTCACTGACGATCTTCTGCGCGTATTCGTGGAGACCGTCTCTATCGATATCTTTCTGAGCATATTCCCTTTGTGCATCGACATATGTCAGGCAAACCTGGATAGTGTCCAACTCGTTTTTTCCAATACGGCGGTTGATTATCTCCTCCTTGCCGGCCTTTGTATCGAAGAACCATTTTCCATCGTTCTGTATGACAGGAATCGGGAAAGGCCATTGTTCATTGCCTATCTGGAGAATAACTTTATTGTCACCCTCCTTGATGAGGGAGTTCTTTTCTTCGAAAGCTTTGAGAAACTCCTGCCTTCCCGCCCTGTCCCTGACGGGGTCGCCGGAGGAGAGGACCTCTTTTCCTGCGGGACCGAAAATAGCCATGAGCTCTTTGATGTTGTCGACCTTCACCGCATCGATCAAGGACTTAACGGCTTCATCGGCGGATGAAAAGATCTTTTGCTTCGCCTGCGTGGCGAAAAGGCAGGAAGGCGCAAAGAATGTCATTGTAAGGACCAGAACTGCACCGCAGCAAATGACGGCCGTCAACCACGATTCTTTTTTTATTCTGAAATTTGGCATGATCGTCCCTCCTTATCGTCTTCCGCCTCGACCGCCGCCACCACCAGTACTACGACCGCCGCCGCCACCAGTGCCCCCGCGGGAGGTGCCAACGGATTGCGATGAAGGCGTGCTCTGCCGGCTCATACTTCCGCGTTCGCTCTGCATCTTCGCGGTACTGCCTTTATCCACACCGCTGAAGGCATTCTGGCGTCCGCCGCTCTGCATCGTCGAGGGGGTCTGCCTGCCACTGCCGGGCGAGCCCTCCCGCTTGCCGCGGTCCATGGCTCCCTGCCGGGCGCCTCCACCGGCAGGCTGTGTCGATGCGCCGGTTTGACCGGCCTTGCCCCGGTAGGCATCCCTCGACCTTACAGCATCGGGGGATGCTGCCCGGTTGTACGTCTGTGCGGTTTTTTGATCCCGGTAGGCGACTCCGCCACGGTGAGTAGGGTCATGCTGCCACTGGCCTGACCGGCTTGTGCTCTGGTATTGCTGCTGGTATTTTGTCCGGTTTATGTTGGTGTTGATGCTCGCATTCCTGTTGACATTGACATTGACATCGCCCCCGTGCCAGTTTGACTGTCCCCATGCGTAACCCCAGGCCGCACCGACTGCAGCGCCGGCAGCGAAGGAAACGGCAGCGGTTGTCGCCACATACCCCGGAGGATAAACCGAATAGGGCGGATATGCCGGATATGCCCAGGTACCGTACACCACGGTCGGATTATAGGCTGGCACGTAAATGACCTGCGGGCTGGCAGGTTCGATAATGATGATATCTTTATCGGTCTTGACGACCTGCTCCCTGGTCGTTTTCAGGTTGCCCGATGCTTGTGCCTTTGCGCGAAGCTTCTGGACAGTCTCCAGAACATCTTTTTGTTGTGCGAGAAAGGCATCGCCCAATTTCTGCGTCCAATCGAGTTTCTCACTCATCATGGTCAGGATCTGAGGAAAGTTCACCAGAGACTTTACGCTCGGATCCCAGGGCTGAGTTTCGAGCGCCTTTGCCAGGGCATCGCCCTTCTGATCCTTGTTTTGTTTTGTCCACCGGTCAGCCTGGACTATCTCGAGGGGATAGGTAGACGCCATGAGGACCTGGGTAAGGAGTGAATCGGGATACAAGGCTATGGGTGCGAGGATCTGATCCAGTTCCTCGGCCTTAAACACCCTGGATGGAGCAGGCCCCTGGGAATGCAAGTGCGGAGGTACGACCAGGGATGTTATGCAGACAAGGATCAGCACCGGCAAGAAACCAGTCTTAATAGTCATAAATGCTCCTTTCTTATTTCTGGACCTTCGTGATCTTCGTCCCCTGCAAGCCAATACCGGCCATGAGCCCCTTCTGATCAAGGTAGAATGCGTAGACATCCGACTTTGCCGTGGTTGTCGACAGGTTCTTTGCCGCACCCTTGTCTACAACGACAATGCTGGGACCGGTACCAAGCTCCCATCCGTCGCTTCTGTCAAGATGCTTCAGCGCTGTGTCCGTCATGAAGAACAGAGCGTAACTGTACTTCTGGATACCGGCCTGCAGACCATAGGAGGCCGAGACGGTGTTATAGTATCCTGCAACTTGTCCTTCTTTCATAAGGACACCCTTTTTCCTATTCTTTCCATAACTTCCTCCTGCCTTATGTTTTAGTTTCCCGATACTTCCACGCAGGCATCAGAAGATCAACCGGAGTCGGATGCCGAGGATGGTTGCCGTACCTGTTCCCGTTCTGCTGCGGTGTGTAACACCGTGTATCGTCTGAGTTGTGACATAATCTTTCTGGGCAGGTCGGACGACCTGCAGGTTCGGGGTCAACCGCATCCATGGAGTAATTGCACAATTGTAGTAAGCTTCAAATCCATACTCGTCCCTCAGGAACGATCTGCTTTCAAGCGGCCCCGTAAAACTCGGTCTATTTACTTCGAGGTAATAGTATCCGATGCCGAAATGATCAAGAGGCCTGCCGGGGATGATCCCCTTGCCCCCTATCCCTATGCTGTAGAAGTAGCGCATGAAATTGGGGTTGCCGTCGGACACGCCGAAGCGCCCGAAGATGCCGATACCGGACCCCTTTTTCGGCTCGTACAGGTACTGGTCGAAATTGTAGTGGATATTCCAGGAGCCTTTGCGCTTGTCAATCTCACCGGTCTCGATAATGACGCGCGAGTTCTGATCGATCGACGCATATTCTTTGTTGGAATACGCGGCGCCAAGGAGCTGATGACCAGTAAGCCCGAAAAAGTTCGTTTTCACACGGCCCTCACCGACAAATGTCAACAAGTTCTGGTTCAAATCGCTGAAGCCGGTAACATTGGACTGTCCGTTGGTTTGCATCACCATGAAGCTCACAGTGGCCTCTTCAGGGTTCTTTGTCGGGAATATGATCGCCCCGGCACCCAGTGCCGAGTAAGGGACGGTCGTCGCTACAACCGGATTGAGGTTGAATGCCATGTTCATGAACTGGGTGTCGCCCTTGCCGTGGGCAAACTCGTTCATATCGCCCGCGGTGCTGGTGAGGGTGGCGAACTTGCCGAACATTACGGCGAAGTAGGGAGAGAGAACCTGGGTGAAATTGAATGCGGGCACGTTGAGGTTGTCATCGATCGGCCGGGGAAACATCTGACTGTTATTTGCCGGCATAAGGGCCCCGGTGTAGGCGTTCACCGAGTCGTTGTAATTTCCCTCAACTTCTATCGTGAAGAACCCTCCGGGCCATAATCCCAGTTTCTGCGTGCTTACATGGATCGTGAGGTCTCCTCGGCCGCCGTACTCCCAAGCCTCCTTCTTGCCGCCGTCAACGGTTCCCTGGTAGGCCTGCGTCAGGCTCAGATCAAAGGTGATACCCTTTTTCGCCAGGTCATTACGCAGACCGCCCCAATCACCGGTAAGGGTCGAGCGGGACCAGAAGTTTCCGGAATACGTTGTGGCCTGGGGCATTTCCGAGGCACCGGCATTTACACTGAGAAGAATACCAAAAAGACTTATGACCACTGCCGCAATTACTGAACATTTCCGTCTCATGCCTCCTCCTTCGCTATGTATACAGTCAATTTTCAGCCGCTTTGAAATTTTAATGCTCCTCATCAACAACCATTCTCATCTAACCTGCAGGGACCTAAGATAAGGCCTACGGCGACTATAATTGCAAGAAGTTGGATGTTCTTTCCAGTCGTCAATCCTTCTCTCCTCAGATACTAATCGCCATCAGCGCCCGGGGAAGAGTGATGCCCTCATGACACCCGAACCCGTGAATTTCATCTCTCACAAAGACAGTGTTCCGCCCGCCAGCGACTATTTCATATGTTAATGTCCGCTCAGGGAAAGAAAGGCGTGTTAAGCCCTTTCCTCCCTGAAGTCTTCCCATTCACTAGTCCGACATTGCCTTCTTGCGAGCTGTTTCTGCGCGGAGCTTATTCTCGTCTGCCCTGTCCGCCTTCCCCATCTCCTTCACGTCGACAGTGACCTTCACAATCGAGCCGGTGAATTTATAGGGCGCCTGAATTCCATAGGTCTCGACGACCGGTGTTTCCCCATCCTGGCCAACGTCAGCTCCTTCGTCACCCGAGAATGCCATCGCTTGTGTTCGCTCGATGCGCCCCCTGGCGACCTGTTTGCCGTTGACGAAGAGTGTCCCCATGCCGCCCTTGCCCAGGCCGCCTCCGTCATAGGCAAATTCAAAGCGGATCGCCACTTTGCCGGCGGGCACAGGATTGGCGGCAGCGATGGTGGAGCGCTCCAATCCCAGGAAGTTATACGTGTAAGTCGGCGTGCCATCCTTCAGATAAAGGCTCCAGCCGCCGAACCTGCCTGCCTGGGAGAGAATGACGCCCTTCGCGCCGCCATTAGGGACGTCCACCTCAGCGGTGATCGTATGCGACCGGTTTTTTATGTTGATGAAGACATTCTCCGACATTCCGGTCATCCCTTCGTAGACCGTGAGTGATGTCCGGCCGGCCATAAGGTCAGGTCTGCCGGCAATTTCAGGAACCAGCCGCTCGGTGCCGCGGTCATCGATGGGCAATACGTTGTATTTGGCGGCTTCTTTCATGAACAATTCCTGCATTTCCTTGAGCTTCTCAGGGTTTTTCTTAGCCAGGTCGTTTGCCAGGCTGAAATCTGTCCGGGTGTCATACAATTCCCACGTATCTTTATCGAGGGCCGCCCGGGGCTTGGGCTCCCACGGCGCTTTGTGAACCGTGCCTGCGAACCAGCCGTCGTTGTATATGGCACGGTTCCCGAATATCTCGAAGTACTGGGTCAGGTGCCGGTCTTTTGCCTTGGCGTCATTAAAGGAGTAGAGCATGCTTGTGCCCTCGATAGGGGTCTGGGGAACGCCGTTCACAATTTTCGGCTCCGGCAGGCCCGCAGCTTCGAGGATCGTCGGGGCTATGTCGATGACGTGATGCCACTGTGAACGGATCTCGTTCCTGGCCTTGATCCCTTTCGGCCAGTGGACGACCATCCCGTTCCGGGTTCCGCCGTAGCTTGAGGCTATCTGTTTGGTCCAGGAGAACGGCGTGTCCCCGGCGACCGCCCACCCTGCCGCGTAGTGAGGGTATGTATTCGGCCCGCCCAGTTCATCATAGTGCTTCAGAACATCCTCGATCGTCTCGCTGACATTGTTGAAATAGGTCATTTCATTGAAGAGGCCGCTCATGGAGCCTTCGGCGCTCGCGCCGTTGTCGCCGAGGATGTAGAAGATAAGCGTATTATCCATCTGGCCCGTGTCCTCGACTGCCTTGACCAGCCGGCCGATCTCCGTGTCGGTATATTCGGCAAATCCCGCGTACACCTCCATCTGCCGTGCAAAGAGTTTCTTCTCGTCGGGGGTCAGCTTGTCCCAGTCCTTAATAGCATCAGGCTTCGGTGCAAGGATTGTTCCTGCCGGTACGACACCCAGCTTTATCTGGCGGGCCAGGATTTGTTCCCGCAGCTTGTCCCACCCCTGATCGAACTTGCCCTTGTACCTCGAGATCCACTCCTTCGGGACGTGATGGGGTGCATGGGTGGCACCCGGGGCGAAATAGATGAAAAATGGCCTATCCGGGGTCAAGGATTTGACCGATCTCATCCACCTGATCGCCTGATTGGTCATGTCGGTCATAAAATGGTAGTTCGCTTCCTTCGGCGTCTCAACCCTTACCATGCCGTCGTAGATCGCCGGTGCCCACTGGTTCGTCTCTCCACCCATGAAACCGTAGAATTTGTCGAAGCCGGAACGGGTCGGCCAGCGGTCTGTCGGGCCTGAGGGGCTCGCCTCCCAT
>Ga0351920_1053_pt1 | contig 24732 bp, 20 predicted proteins | sample BONcelHT113001C8_FD_206854 | JGI IMG/M metagenome (GOLD analysis project Ga0351920, IMG submission 206854) | Enriched cells from coal bed in the Powder River Basin, Montana, United States - BONCAT cells T11 rep2 HSBNCT.T11.300.1.C8 ... | reverse complement strand
CGATTTTGTAGCATAATAGAAAATGTACCAAAAATACAGTACCAAAACAAATGCCAGGGGTTACCCTGGCATTTGTAGAAAGTCCATATTTTTCTATCGATCGCAACCTACTTTTATTGCAGAAATTTCATCAAGCTGGAGGAGGAATCACAACTGCCACGAGGGTAGCTTGCGCAGATACCTTCGTACCTAGGTTATCCGTTACCTCAATTAATACCGTACCGGCAGCATCACTTGCCCTGGTAAGAACTATACCGCTTGCACCAGGGACAGCTGTTACCAGTCCTGGAACAGATTGTGTTACCACAAAACTATATGGTTTCGCGCCGCCGGAAACAGTGAATGTCTTAGTAGTACCAATTCCTTCCGAGTCAGAAAACGTCGCGGAAAGCGGTGTAATTTCCAAGGTGCCCAGGGCAGCCACTTTCTGTGTAGCACTACCGATGAGATTGGCCGAATTGGCAACACAATGCACTGACCGTTCAAAGTTTACTTTAGGAACAGAATAAGTCACGCTCAAAATACCGGAATTATTAAAGTTAGTCGCGACATGATCGATTATATCGCCATCCACTGTTACGGTGTAGTTAATGGGAACTCCGATCAGATCGGTCTTCAAGGGATGTGTATATTGAATGGTGAAGGTAACATTACTCGAGGAATCGGTAGCGACTTGAGAACCAGTGACGGTTACCGCCCCATTCAATCCACCGGCCCCATCATTTCCACCACCGCAACTAGCAATACCAAGAGTACAAACCATGAGAAACAAAGCTATTATTCGCGACATTGAACAGCACCTCCCCTTAGATAATATCAACTTACAATTTTGGGCGTTATGAAGATCAGCAACTCACTTTTATTTTTTTGCTGGTTGTTCGATTTAAACAGCCAGCCAAGCAGCGGGATATCCTTCAAGTACGGCACGCCACTATCGGTAGACGTATCGGTATCAACATAGATCCCGCCAATGACCGTTGTCTCGCCACTCTTCACCAACAACTCGGTTGTGGCTTCTTTTTTATTGATCGGAGGGGCAACACCGGTTGCAGCACTACCCGCGGAATTATTCGACGCCTTAATTTTCATCGAAACGCTGCCGTCGGCAGTGATATGGGGCGTAACCTCTAACGTCAAGGCAGCCTCAACAAATTCCGTCTTGGTTCCTTCCGCGGAAACAGTGGAATACGGGATCATTTGGCCTTGAGAGATTTTCGCGGACTTATTATTCAAGGTAACGACCTTTGGTGTGGAAATTATTTTTACCTGGCCAGCTTCAGCAGCGGCTGAAAGTCTCAGGTCAACCTGTACATTACTGGTCAATTTACCGAATGAAAGTCCGAGCGCTCCTCCCGCGGCAGAGGCAGCTGGTAGCCCGACCGAGGACGCAACGTTCGTTACAATACCACCAAATCCGGTATCAAGGCTGTTAATCCCGAACATGGAGGCAGAACCGTCTCGGTAATGAATGCCCCACTGGATACCGAGATCCTGGGTAAATGAGGAACTGGCTTCAACGATCCTGGCCTCGATAAGCACCTGTTTTTCGGGAATATCAAGGGCCTTTAACAAACTGGCCATTTTTTCAATCGCAGGTTCGATATCCGTTACGATAACCCGGTTAGTACGGCTGTCGACCGAGATCGTGCCTCGCTCACTTTTGAAGGACTGAAACTGCCCGGCTATATCACCTACCGCGGCAAAATTGATATCGAATATTTTGGTACGAAGTTCAAGGGTTCTTTCATAGGCACGTCTTGCCGAAAGCTCTTCATCGGCAAGCGACATTATTTTACCTATGGGCCGAATCAATACGATATTTCCATCCTGCTTCATGCCCAAACTCTTGGTCTCGAGGATAACGTCCAACGCCTGGTCCCAAGGCACATTTACCAGCTTGATGCTGATGGTCCCGGAAACGTCATCACCAACCAGAAAATTCAGATTACTCACTTCAGCTATGAGCTGAAATATCTTTCGAATATCAGCATCTGCAAACTCAAGGGTTACTCTTTTGCCGGTATAGACTTTCTTGTTTAATCGCTTGTCAGTTACGTCAGGCTGGTAAAGCTGTTTTTGTGCTACCGAACTTATCGTAACCGGCTTAGTAGAAGGTACTGGTGTTTTCGCAGCAGAAACTATCACAGGAACTCGCTCAGGAGCTAGTGCAACCGGCATGTCTGTCTGCGGGGGATTCGTGACTTCCAGGAGATAAACATCTCCTTTCTTTTGGAATGAGTAAGGTGCATCCTCGCGAAGTGCAATCTGGATCCTGGTATCCTGATGCCCTCCAGACTTGACTTGATAAGGGGTGATTTTCTTGACGACACCAGGAAAAGCACTCGTATCAAAAGGTCGTTGCAAATGTTTCGGCAGCAGACACTTTGAAAAAGTCAGCATCAATCCATCAGAAATCCTGGTGGGTCCTTTGACATCACAGTCACCAGACAAGGACACCGCAACACGCGAAACCCCGTCAAGCACCTGGAAATCGACAGCTTCAACAGAAGCGGCTCCTTTGACAGCCGGCTTTACCCTTGCGGCCACTGGCGTGGGAACTTCGCTGGATGGTGACGTGCGTTGTTGTACGGAAGCGGTTTGCTGCTCTTTCACGCGCAACAACAATCCATCTTCCATTTTTTCAAGGGAAAATGCAGGAAAAACAGTTCGCTGCGAATCCAGAACGATTCTGACCTTGTCAGGATAGGTGCCGAGGCGGGCATTCTCTATACCGAAAGAGTTAATGGGAACTGATTTGTCGGTAAGTGCGTTCTTTACCTTATAGAGATCTATTACAAGTCGTTCTGGTTTAGACAATTGAAAGTACTTATATTTATCAACCTTCATCCCTGTATGAATCACTATCCCGTTATTTGTCACATCCAGATTACTCAGCGTTGCCTCGGAGAAGATTGGCCGCGTCCCTCCCCTTTTTGTATCGGCAGGCGGAGTTGTTACTGTCGCGTAAGAAGAGTCGTCCTTATAAACCTGAGTCAGTGCCACAGGGACGGTAGTAACGGGGGCTGGCGGGGTTGCATTCGCCTGGTTTGCAGCAGATGGGGATACATCGATAACTCCCGTATCCTGCGCCATAGATGGTGAATCTGGAATGCTGACAACCAGCTTGTTCCGGTCATTCGGGTCACTTGCAACGATGAACTCAATTTCTTTCGAGGTTTCAATGGTTAACCTAACGAAAGAACCACCACTCAAATCAGTACTTGAGAGTTCCATCTTCTTTATCAACGAACCAGCTGCAAGTTGCGGCACGATAGCTGTCCCAGGGTCAGTCTGAGAAAGATCCAGAACTGTCCGATAGGGACCCTTGAGAGAGTATGAAGTGTACGTCAAGGGTTTATCAGCAGAAATTTCAATTTTTGTCTGCTGTCCCTGACCAGAAACAGTGATATCACGGAGAATCACCATAGTGCTGCCGGTCACACTATCCTCTTTAACGGAATAGGCATTTTGTGCACACCCGGACACCAGAAATAGGCTCATTACTAGCAGAAGCTTGATTCTATTGATTGCAGTGAATGCTCTCATCCGTGAATCTCCTTATTCTTTCTTGGGCAACATAAGCTTTGTCGTATTCTTCCGTAATTTACCTGATTCATCACGATATTGTTCAAACACTTCAATGTAGGTTGCAGTAATTTTTGTTATTTTACCCTCATTACGGCCAATCTCCATACCGGCCTTGACAACGTAAGGTTTCCCCGTGGGGTCTACAATCAATGCACTGTTCTGCTTGAGGCCGATGATAATGCCCTTGACACTGAATTGGTTAAGATCGTAATTCAGTATCGGGATGATTTGACCGTACCGATTCTTTTTCGGTGCCAAAGGACCCTTGGATGCAGCAACATAGGCCTTAAAAGGGTCCTTCTTTGTCGTAAAATCTACCGTGGCAGCTGCTGGTGCAACAACCTTCGATGAAGAAAGCGGCTGTTGAATCACCGGCTTTATTGCAGTTGGCTTCTTTGCCTGTGGTGTCGCCTTTGGCGGCGACTCTTTTTTCCCACAGCCCAACAAACTGAGAGAGGTCAAGGCAAAGAAAACCGTGAAGAATACAACCTTACTTTTTTTGTTTCTTATCATTTTTCTGCTCGTCCTTTTCCAGAAAACGGAATGTTGTGGCAAGGCAGGTTACTTTCAACGACGTTCGATCACCCGAGCTTTTAATATCAGAGAAACTGACATTGCTGATATTCATGATCCGAGGCAGATTACCCACTGCGGCAAAGAAGTTTCCGACGCTGCTGAAAGTCCCTGATACGGTAATATCAACGGGTACGGCAGCATAGAAATCTTTCGGCTCTTCGGGCCGGGGGCGGAATACCAGAAAATCAAGGCCTGACTTCTTTCCTTCATCAGTCACACTGGTCAGAAGTCCCGGTATTTCCTTCTCATTCGGTAATTCGGTTAGGGCGGCAGCTAATTGCCGATTCAATTGCTCATATTCCTTCAGCAGAATTGGCAACTTTGCGGCAAGTTTTCTGTCCTCCTGGACCTTTTGCTGCAGGTCAGCTAATTTCTCTTCCAGACCTTTCAATTCCTTATATCTCGGTTGAATCAGAAAAAAGAAAAGCAGCGCACCTTCCGCTAGAAGAAGAATAATCAATAAAGCAATTTTTTGCTTATTCGGAAGCTTTACAATCCTATCAATTCCAAGATCCATAATATATCCCCGTTACGAATGTGGGTACCGCATACAGACTTCCAGCAATTACCCCTGTGGAGTCTCAAGGCTAAATCTAAGCTCAAATTTCTTCAATTTCATTCCTGAAATTATGACCTGCTCTGAAACGATCAGCTCGACATTCTTAAAATCGGGCGACACTTCTAATCGTCGCATAAAATCAGCAATAAGTTCCTCGTTAAAGGCAATCCCGTTTACTGTCACTGATGCCCCACTTTCGGCATAGCGAGTCAACCAAAGTGTATCGGGAACCGATTGACTGATGGTAAGCAATCTGTTAACAGGACCGGTTTTTTCTCTTCGTAGTTGAGTTAGAACGTTCAGCTTTTTGGTAACGTCCGCTTTAAGCTTCTCCAGTTCCTTTATCTTTCCGATCTTTACTTTTAACTCGGCTAACTCCTGCTCGGCCCTGCTTATCTCCGTTTGGGTGGAATTGATGCGAATAAGGTAATAAGAATAAGCACCCAAGGCCAACAGGAGAACAAGTAGTAGTGTACCTGCAAGAATAACTACCTGTTGCCGTACCGTCTCTTTCCTTTTGGCCGCTCTAACGGGTAATAGGTTTATCTTTATCATTTGTCCCCTAACCTCCTCATTGCCAGTCCGGCTGCAACTGCAATAAACGGACTTATTTCCTGAAGGTATTCAGGGTCAAACTCTTTTTCATTACAGAGAATCTTCTGCAAGGGGTTTAACAATTCCACCGGCATACCAAGCCGCTGGCTAACGGCGTCAGCAAGCCTGGCTACCTTGGCGCAACCTCCGCTAAGATAGACCTTCCCAATTTTCTGGTCTTCTGCAGTTGAATTATAAAAATCAAGAGAACGATGAATTTCTAACGAAAGGGTTTCATTGACACGAGAGATTAATTCTGTCAAACGTGCCTTGTCGGGGAAGTCAGAAGTTATTTTGATATGCTCGGCATCTTGACTGCTCACGGCAAATTGTCTTTGAATTTCTTCCGTATAAAAATTCCCACCCATTTGCACATCGCGCGTAAAGAGAGAAACCCCTCCCTTTACGACATTCAAATTCATAATACTGGCACCGATATTTATCAGTGCCACCACTTCATTTTCAGAGGGAGTATAATTTAGTTCAAAGATATTCTGCACCGCAAAGGAGTCCACATCTACAACTACCAGTTTTAATCCTGCTTCGTTAAAAACAGACACATACTCGTTGATTATTTCCTTTTTGCTTGCAACGAGAAGAACCGTCATTTTCCCGGTTGCAGAAAGATCCGAATCGAGAATTTCAAAATCCAGATTCACATCATTAATATCAAAAGGAATATACTGTTCTGCCTCCCAGGCTATCTGGTCTTCCAGTTCCTCGGGAGTCATTGCCGGGAGTGATATCTTTCGGATAATTACCGAATTACCCGAAATCGAGCAAGAAGCATCCACCACCTTGGCTCCCAAACTTTTAACCAGGTCGCGAATTGTCTCAACAATAGAAGTCGTATCCATCAAACTATTGTCGACAATTGCCTCGCTGGGTAACGGCAGGATACCGGCATTTTTCAGCGAATAGCTGCCTTTTTGCTCGGAAAGCTGTACCAGCTTAACGGAACTTGATCCTATGTCTATTCCGACAATTTCCCTGCTTTTCATAAAGAGCATGGTTGAGTCCTGTCCCTAGTAATCCGTAAAAACCTTGTCTTTGTCGGCGAGTGTGAACCCGAGTGCGAAGATGATTTTTCTCTTCGTCTCCATGCGGCACACCTCACCTCGCTCAATGCGATCAATGGTTGCAGCAGAAACGCCTGCCAAACGAGCAAGTTCCATTTTGCTCACTAATCTTTCTTCTCTTATCTTCCTGACATTATTATTGTGCTTCATGTATATAATCCTTATAGAAGGGATTTTTAATGGAATTTACAACAATTCACACAAATGTCAAGATAATTTCAGAAGTTCACAGTAATTAGTTTAAAATTGTAATTACATATAAAATCATACCTTTAAACATATCGTTTCTAAGGTCCTAAACACACTAGACAACCTTGGAAAGTAAATCCACCGGTACTGTGCACATGCACGATTTTCAGCGAATGGCTCGGCAGTACAATTCATCCGATGGTTATTGACGTATCGTCAGTAAGCATACATTACTGAAACATTTGCCTTTTCTAATGGGTTTTGTTTTCTCTCACCCTGTATTTCGACCCTGTAAACGTAGGGATAATGAGGTACGGTGACCTGGCCTCCCTCCGTAGTGGATCCACCTTCCAAGGAAAGTGTACTTGTGTCGGAATTGCCGGCCATAACGACTGTTTTCTGAGTCGCACCATCAAGTACGAGAAATTTTCGCTCCATGGTATCGACAATCTTTGTATAAACAATATATGGTGAACCGGATGCCGCATTTAATTCAAATGAAACATCCGGTGTATCTTTCGGATTAAGTGTCACATCCGCGCAAGCGGAACTCCATTGTGTCCGTGGCAAGGTCAAACGTTCATGCATACACGTGGAGACTGTTGCATTCGAAGCCAAAGAACCCATTGTTGTCTTGAGGAAATCGGGAAACGTCGTGCCGGTATGCACAATCAGATAGTCATTATAGCCAAATGATGCATTAATAATATCCTTGACCATTATTTCAGTTCCACCATAGGTTGCGTCCAAAGCAGTTCTGTAACTCTTGAGAGCACCCGAGCTTTGTATTCCGACTGTAATCATATAAAGAAGAGACAGACACAGCACCAGAGATAGTGCCGTGAACATCAAAGCAGTTACTAATGCAACACCCTTTTGGTTTCGGATACACCTCATATAAAACCTCTCAGACGAAATTAACGCTGGTTACTGACTAGATTCTTAGGTCGTACAATAAGACGATAGAGTTTCCAACGAAAATGCCTCTGTTCTGCCGACAGCGCGTAGGCTGGGCGTGTGAGACTGGCTCCACAATCGATAGAACCCGCTTCAGCGGATCTGCATTCTTTGCCGACTAGAATTGTAGAGGTCGGAAAAGTATAGGTCTTCTCACGCCTCCCCTCTTGCGCAAGGATATATAGCTTGATAACCTTCAAATGCTCTCGAATATTTCTCGGGACCTTGCCGGGATCCCCACTATCAGCGGTAAGCCAGCCTTTAATCAACGCACCTGCGCCGGCAGGCGAAGAGGAAACAGTGCCATCCTGGGCAGGAAGAGATGTATATGCATCAACTGTATTGGCAAGGCCCTTCTCGGATGTGTCCCATCCAAGCACAACCTGCATATCTGCAACACAATCAAGCAGAGGCATATAGGAATATATCCCGCCTGCATGGTTTATTAAAGCTTTATAGAGGACGCCTGTATTTTCAGCGCAAAAAGATGGTGGTTTCGGCGTCCCAACCGACGAATAATTTACGAAATAGTCGGCTCGATTAAAAGGCATGCGAGGGGTCTGCCCGGCAGCCGTTATGCCATACAACAGGTGTGTTTGCTGGTCTGTTTCCGGCAAAAACGCGCCATCAATGGTCCCGTCGGTTTTATAATCAAAAGAATAAGTACCACCCGAGTTCTCGACAAGAACATGGTCATCCGTTTCGTCATTGAAATTTGTCCGTATTGCAATCACCTTGTCATCGTTCTGGAGGTTAAGGGAAGGCCAACTGACAGGACGTGATTCCCTGCCCGTTGCCGTACTAAGGTTATGAAAGGGTACATAAGTCCAGCGTTGCGAGGCTCTCGCGACACCCACGGTAGATGCCTTGACGGCAAGAAAATCCGATCCATACTCACCAAATCCGTCACGCCCGGCGAATGCTCGAGGTACACCTGGGGCATCATTCAATTCTGCTCCCTTTGTATCCACGGATTCAGTATAGCTGATTGCCGTTCCTGTCTTGAATTGCCAGGGCAAACCAAAGCCCATCTGTTCCAGATCATGACGCAGAATCTCAAGTCCGATTATCCCTTCAATATTACTTTCCTCGCTTTTGTTAACCCTGATTGAGTTTGAAAGAATGGTATCAAACGACTGGGCTGCTATTATGATAACCGCTATAAAAACCGCCATTGTGACAATCAGCTCGACAAGGGTAAATCCGGCATTATTTCTCTCAGTTACATGGAAGCGTTTCACGCAGCACCTCAAAATTTTGACACAAATGAAGAAATTGAATGGGAAAAACTCTGACCTTTTTTCTGCCAAGAAACATTAATCACTATCTCTTTGGAATTGGGCGTCGATTGGGTAATTATTTCCTGCACTGAATAGTTCTTGAAAACTCCGCGAGTACCGCGCTCCAAAGATATTTTAGGAGGATTCGCCACTGTTGTCGAAAGTGAGGCAAATGAAACAGAACGTTTCAGCATCATCCTGTCATCAGCAAGCATTACCGCTTCGGTTCGGAAGATGTTCTCAAGGTTTTTTCCCATGGACAGGTCAATGCACTTCAGCAGTCCCAACAAACCGACAGTCAGTATTACCAAGGCGACGAGAAATTCAATCAACGTAAATCCACGATCGTTACTTATCATTACACATATCCCCAGCAGTATTTTTTTTGCCAGCGTTCACCCGAATTGCCTGTAAGTTCAAACAATCGAGACTGGCATTCCCATCATATTCCAGAAATATCGGTAGGGTGTCCGCGGTGTCCAGCATACCTCTTTGATCAATTTCATATCTTTGATTGGCATAATAGGTTGATGGACCACTCTTTAATCCGAAGGAAACATTTCCTCCACCCGGGACAATTGCTCCTGACGCAAGCGACTCCCCTTCAGAGCTATACGACCTGAATACATAACTGTTTGCTGAAATCTCAAGGCTGCAGCGCTGTTTCCTCGTCATGGCTCGGACTCTAATATTGCTGATATCAGCCACAATCTGCCGGACCTGGGCTTCAACCCTCGATTTCACCATCCAGTCGTGGAAAGCCATCGTTGAAATACCAAGAAGTATCGTAATGATAGCAATTACGACAACCAACTCCACAAGGGTGAACCCTGACGTATTCATTATGCGATCGTGTGGTATGGCCATGGTATCCTTCCGTTTATTGCCCATGATCTCAGCGTTCCTGAATATTCAGAATTTTTTTGACAGCCTTTGGCTGGAGCAGCGGTGGGAAACGTCCCTTCGGCGCCATTCCTGAGGGGCTCAATCCGGCACTCAGCTTACGCCCACCCTTCTGCGTAAAGGATGTCGCAAGATCAATCATTGCTATGCCGCCGCTAGAAGTCTGCAACGGAGCCTTACCCTTCAATCCGCCGGAGGGAGGAGTCCCTCCCGAATTATACTTGGTTGCCCACAACGACGTTACCCCACCGTTCGTACAGATATCGCTGTCAGGGACATAGGTTGTATAGAACACAATACCGTTCAAGGATGCCGTGACGTCACTGACAACACGTTCCGCCCCTGCTGTCCCCGAAGCTCCATCCAGAGTTATGTACCAACCATTCTCGTCTGTAAGCAGATCATTCGGAGTATCGGTCTGATTCTTCAGGGTAATCGGGACCCCGCTGCCATTCACCGATATGTCCGGACAATTGGCGGCAGTGGTACTCAGGGTATTTATATGAGAAATGTCGTAACTGTAACAAGGATCGGCGATCCCGAAAATCCGGCGCGAGTCATTCAACTCATCTCCTTTATAGAAATAGCGCCCTTCACCGAAATACACCCACAATTTCTTATTACTCCTGTCTTGCAACTTACCGATGGAAGTCGTTATCGGACCAATACCATCAATGAGTGAACTTTGGAACCATGTTGCAGGATCAGGATTGTTGTTGGTGACCAGACGCATCACTCCACCCTTGTTCCAGCTAACAGGATAATTGTCACCATCAAGCGAGGCCCTGGTATAAGTAATGTAGACGACATCATCGCTGTAATTGCCTTCCAGTGCTGAACTGGACCGATCAAGGTCAACGGCAGCTCCACTCATGGAGTTGGCGAAAGCATACTTGACGCCGGTATCGAACACCCAGTAGTTGGTATTTTTAATAAAGGTGCTCGACGGCGTAAGACTGCCGATATCAACTACATAGATTTTCAGATTCTGGTCGGATCGGCCGAGAAACTGTCGTGTAGCGGTATCAATAGTCCCAGTCGGACCGGAGGCGAACACTGCAAACCAGCGTCCATTCTTGCTCCTGTCAGGTTTGGCGGGAGTGCCGCTTTGGGCATTTATCCGCACAATCGCCACGCCCGGAGTCGTCAGGCCGATGCCCCTGTCCGCGGAGGGCAAATTCCCATCGGAAATTTCCCACATGAGCTTTGGCGTCAGAGGAGCAGTGACATCGAGAGCAAAATACGATGAGAAACCACTATCTCCGAAAGGTGTCTTCACGCAGTCAGTATTATTCGTCAAATCAGCATCATGACTCAGCGTTTCATTACAAGTGCCATTCCGTGAGGCGCCGCCAAGGCCCATGCTGCCGATCAGTACCGACTTCCAGCTGGTTTCAGTCGGTAGATACTCATTCTTATCCTCCCCGGTGCCCCCCTTCAACGTGGTCTTCTTCTCACAATCCCAGTAGTTTGTGGCGGTGCAACCATCAGGCACGGCTATTGATGCGTCAAAGAGTACCGGAGCGCCGTCAACCAGATACTGATGGCAATAGTTCTGGTCTGCCTGGTTTTTCAAATAGGGCAAGGAATTCTTGGGAATGAACGCCCACTCCTCTTTTCCAAGATCGGTACTATCGACAATCCCGGCGATACGAAACGGTTTCGTGGTATCGGTTATCCTGTGCACATCGCCAAGCTTGAAAGCATGCATCATGCCGTCATTGGCACCAGAATAGACTATATTATTTCCTTTGTACTGATCTGACAGGATAAAAGCACTGTAACTGCTATCAGCATAAATTTGTTGAAAGGCATTGGTCGGCACTGATGATTGAACTTGCGGTGTAGAGTTGATTACATCTCCCAATTTCCAGCAGGAGGTAGTTGCACCCCTGGTAACGGTGCGAGAGCGAAAGGCTCCGCCATCAACACCGCGCAGGTAGTTGATCAGTGAATCAGCCTCGGTATCGGTTAGAGATGCGATGTCCAGGAGCGGTTTTAACACCGCCCGCCGAGTTGTAGTAAATGCGTTGGCCGAGTCGGTTAGATCCTCCTTGGATGAATCCAACAGAGTATAAATCTGGCGATCCGATGCAGCGCGAAGATGGAGGGCCACTCCCGCCTTCCACAAGGCGTTGGTCACAAACGGATCGCTTGACGGCACCAGATCCTTTGTCAGATTGAGCTCAAAATCGCCATCCGAGTCTTCGCGGACAGTACTGTAGTTTATAACCGGATCGAGGTAGTACCAGAGAGCCTGCACCTCGCCCAGCCATTTGATATTCTTGTCGTTGGGCCATTGTGGATAGAAAAGCGCCTGGATAATATTTGCTCCACGCTCGCCGCTTTTGTTGTTTGCAACAGCCGCGGCGGTCCCGGACGATGCACTGGTAAGAATGTTACTGAAGGCGGAATTCAGTGCGTTTTCGACTCGCCCTGAATCGGAGGCAAAGAAATAGTTATCGGGGTTGCCGTCGTTATCAGCGTCCCACTCGGAACAAAGGGTATTGGGGGTAGAACTCACCCCACCGCAGGAGGAAATATTCCTGTAGGGGGCATTGTAGGTTTTGCCGCCAAGGGAAATACTTTGGTCGTCATCCATGTCATTGAACCCGCCATACTTGGCCGCCAAGTAGAGCATATTAAACGGTCCAACCAGCATGGTGCCCCCAGGTTCCTGGGTGTCTATCATGTAGGTAGTAAGATTATTCATTCCCGCGAGATCGGGTCGCAAATCCGTCATATGGGCGTAGTAGGCAAGTCCGGCAACATTGTAGGAGTTTTCTTTACCAGGACCGGGAGGCGTTCCGATTATTCTCCCCAACTTGGAAATCACAACATTTTTCCCGCCACCGGCAAATCCACCGATGCAGGCGCCGGTATCGTTCACTTCGCAAGCAACTCTAAGCGTTAGTCCGGTCAGTCCCTCGATATCGCCTACCTTGTTGGTCCACCCCTCAACATTCACCTGGATTGCACCATCAAGGAAGTCGCTGTCGCAAGCACCCTGGGAAGAACCGCACCAATCATTACCACCACCGGCGGAACCGCCATAATTTCCGTTAAATGCCGATCCGGGGATTCGCTTATCCAGCCAGGGATTGGCATCATTCACCGCCACGACAAAGTTCTGGGAACAGGAGTAGAGAGCAGGTTCGCGCCAGCCCCAGGCATTGGTCTTGGACGAATTGCAATGGAATGCAAAACCGTCCGCGTATCCGGCGGTAAAACTCGTCAAACCGCTGCAATACTTATTTACCGATGGCGTCAGATTCTTGAAGTAGCGCACCACTTCATAGAACATCTCTCCCATCGGGTCATAGGCCTTATAACCACTAGTATAAGCAAATTTATTGATGTAATTGATTATGCCACTGTTTGCACTGGTCGCGCCTGCTGGATTATTGCGTAGAATCCCTGTTGTTTCCACCTCACGCTCGGGGTTCACACAGCCACCGGCGGTATTACAGGTAACGACATTGCCGGATGCGTCATGATACAGCATCCCCTCGGCTATAGTCGGGCCAACCCACTTCATGACCGAGCGAAGCACGCCGCCGTCACGGGATTGATCATTATCTGCCGCATAGGACATAAGGGCAAAGCGCATCCTGTCCATGTATTTCTGAATCGTCCCCTCCGGCTTGTTGGTGGTGGAGTTGCAGCGGGATTCCGCGCCTCCGGTAGCGTCGCAGGCTTTGATGCGCAGGCTGTAGACTGCATTGGTATTACTGCCGGCGGTGGGCCATTGCGTTTCACCACTCCCTGTCCGGCCAACCGTGCAAGAGGTAAAACCTTCATTACAAACACCAAAACCGATGCCGGCGCCCTGCCGTACAATAGTCCGGGTCTTGTTTGTACCGCTCACCGGCATATACCGTTCCGCATTACTGATCGTGGGATTGACGGGAAACCAGCTGCCATCATTCACGGCAGCCAAAAGTATGGTTGAACTTGCATCATCCACAACCCGGTTTCCGCCGGTGAAGGCTTTACGGAAGGCATCCACCGCAAGCATGGTGCTCCAGTTGAGCATGTTGCCGCTCCAGGCTGTACCGGCTGGACACTGATGGTTGGTTGCCGCCCCTGATGGGGTAAAAAGGCCGGAGGCCCCACTACCCGAATAGGTATAGCATTTCCCGGACTCAAAGTAGCCGTAGTATTCACGGGAATTATCATAGGCACCGAGACCGCTGGAGCTGCACGCGTAGTTTGTCGCAGAAGGCTTACCGGTACAGGTTACTGTTGGGTTGGCGGCGCCTTCCATCGGAGATTCAACCGAAAGCATCAACATGACACTGGGCGGTGCAGGAGTCGTAATAAAGGGTGGAATGGCGCAATAGGTGCTTGGCAGCGGTGCGGTTTCGAAGGTAACTGAAATCGTATGATCGGCGGAAATGTTCGAAAAGGTGTAGGAAGTCACCGCGCCAACCGAGATACCATCAACAAGGACGTCACTTACCTTGAAACCCAGGTCGCCGGTAAGGGAAAAATTGCGACTGCCGCCGCTGTCGACAATCACCTCTCCGATCGGAGAAATGATACCGTTGGGACCAGCGGAAGCTGTTATGGTGTAGGTTCTCTGAAAGGTAGCGACAACGGTGTGATCCTCTGAAATATTTGTTATTGTGTAGGGTGAGGTGTTGCCGACATTTACCCCGTTGTCGGTGATAGCGAGGAGTCGATAGCCGTTGCCCGGGGTAATATCAAGGGTCAGCGCCTGCCCTTTCAACACGGCAGTCGACCCGGAAGGTGAAATGCTTCCCCCGGTTTCGGCGTTTGCCGTTACCGTGTAGTAAGGAAGGAATGATGCTGAGAGGGTGTTATGAGCACCGATATTAACATCCAGATTGAACGGCGTTGTCTGGCCAAGCGGAACCCCTTGGTCAACACCATCCACACGGACCCACTCCACACCATAGCCGCTATCGGGAGTTACCACAAACGGGTAGGTACCTGACACTGCAGTGTAAGAATAGGTACTTCCTCCCGGCCAGAAACAGGGTGGAAGGCTGGTAAGTGAGATACATCCACCCGAACCGGGTGAAATATTGAAGGTCGAATACGAAACGGCAAAAAGCGCATCAATGGTATGATTCCCCTTCACGTTAGAGAAGGTATAGGAGTCGGATGTCTGTCCGGTCGCACCGGGAACGCTGACACCATCGACCAGGAGACTTTGGATCGTGTAACCTGGGTTCGCGGTAATGGTATAGGTCGGACTGGAGTTCCATTCAACCAAGGCCGTGCCAGGTGTTGTCGTCGGGCCGGAGATGCTGCCGTTGGAACCGGCGGAGGATGTTATGGTGAGCTTAATCCCGACATCTATGCGTGACTGAGGGGGTGTGCCGTCATTGGCGGTATTGTTGGCATTGCAGTAGACATACCCTTCACGGTAATTTGCCGAGGGTTTAAACCAAATCTCGATCATCAGGTAATGGCCCTGATTCAGTGTATATTGGGCATTATCGAACGCCACGGTAAATGCCTTGGGCGTTGTAGTATTCGTCGAGGCATTGGTGTACTCAGGGCTTTGGGATATTAAATCTCCGTCAGCGCTTGCCCCAGAGGGATCGTAATCCCGAAGCTGGAACCTGAAAGCGTCATTTGCATCGCTGCTCACCAGATAGAACTTCCCGGTTGCATCTGCAGAGATGGTCGCATCGGATGAGAGGGCAGGATTGAAGTAGACTTTTCCCAAAGGATACCAAGTGCCTGAGGGGGTATATCTCGCCCTCAACCTGGTGTTGTTGGCAGTGGGTGCGGTAGTTGAAAAAAATGTATTATAAAAGTTATTGCTAAGCCGAGCCGTATTACCGGAAGAGAGGTTTGTAGTTCCCGCAGGCCCTGATATATTCGTCCCAGAGTCAGGAACGATGTACAGCGTTGTCGCATGCGCACCCTGGCAGGATACAAGTGCTATGAAAATCACCAACCCGATAACCAGCGGTGAAAGAATCAAACGACCAATATTACCCCAGAGAGCCTTCATAATCCACCTCGCCATATCCGTGTACAGGGTACGAATGCGCACCACCTCATCATTAACTATCAACTTCCGTTACGTCGCCAACCTACTGATTCCTTATCACCACGATTTTCTCAACCTTGCCCCCCAGAATGTAGAGCTTGGCCTGGTCAATCCTTCCGATGTTTGCCAACGACTGCAGTGAACCCTCACTCCCCTTCAGGTCACCCAGAAAGACCCGAGCGAACATGGAAATCGGATACTGCTGACCTTCAATAGTCAACATGCGCGCGGTTATCTGGGAAACCTTCCCCACTACCAGCAGAGATGCACCCTCTTTTTTACCATGTTGTTCCTGAGCTGTCGCCGCAACCCCGAACGCCAGCATTATGACCAACATCGCAATCAAAATAACGTTTCTCATAGTACCTCCCTGCTAGCAGCCCCATCAGGACCCAATTAATCCTTCAACAGCTTTTGGAGAGATGCAGCATCCCTTGCACCGGATATCAGGAGTCCCCCTGGCAGGAGCAGCGCCGGAGTACCGTCAATTCCCAATGATTCCGCAAGCTTTATTGTTTCGTCAACCGGTGTTTTCAGGTCCTTATCCCCAGGCTCCGGCATTTTCTCTCCTGAAAAAGCTTTCTCGAGCAGCTCAAGTGAGTTGGCACCCAAGATTACTCGCGACTTACTGTATGCCTCGGGATGCATCTTGAGCGGGAACATTTTTATGTATATGGCCAGGTCCGGCTCCAAAACCACAAGCTTCTTCAACTCCCCATGGAGCCGCTCACAAAACGTGCAATCAGGGTCGGTAAAAACGATCAGGCGTTTTTTCCCACTCGTATTTCCCATGACAATCGAGTTGGTAAGGGGAATTGCATCGAGCGCTTCCTTGGACAAAATCTTTGGCAGTTCCACCGGTGGAGGCGTAAGGGAACTTTTCGTAACCGTGTCAAAAATCGGACCGGGAACAAGCAGCTTCTTGCTGAAGTCCAGATAAGCAACTGCCTGGCGATTACCCTGCTGCATGGTGACTTCATACAAACCCTTCACAGGGGAGATCTTCACAGCCTTCACTTCACCAAGACCTTTGAATATTGTTCCCGCTTCCTCTGTCGAAAGGGAGTGGCAGGAAGCACACTTGTGAATCATTGCCCTGTCTGAAGAAGAACCAGGTGCTTTCCACTTGGTTTTTTTTGCCGAACTTGCCGAAACAGCATCGTCCGCACCGGCACTTAAAAGAATGGCAATTGCTACAACTGGCAAAATTCGTTTCACATAACCTCCGCAACTTTTAATTAATTTTTACATAAGCAATCAATATGCCAAACCAATAGCCCATTATTAAACACATCAAACATACTGATATTGCTATTAGTTTTTAAAATAGCCATATCTTTATCCTGACTCGCTATGCAATCATTGCATAGCAGGCCAGACAATTATGGCTATTTCCAAAATGTTTCGTTCAGTGAATTTGTCTTTTACCGACCCATTACATCTTTACCCATCCTGAGCCATTCCATCGACGCAACGTATAACCGAAATCCTTGGAATTCATTGTCAACGCCATGGCACCGCCATGGCTCGAACGCAGATAAACAGTTCCCGCATTGCTCGTAAGATCGGGATTACAAATCAAAGTGTTATTGTTCGGGAAGGTGATCCCGTCAGCCGAAGCTGCATACGTTGGAATCTGGCCATAGCTACCGTAGCCGAAACAAAGCCCCCCGCCCTTGTCTCTCAATTTCAATGTTCTTACGACTTCATCGTCCGCGGTATTCCACTTCCCATCATCCCCTCGGCCAGAAAGCAGCGATATTTTCCCCAAAACAGGATCAAAGCTTATCGCATAGTACTTTTCACTGAGGGCACACTGTTTTGCCTCCTTGATCATGCCGGCAATTTCCCACATCACCGACTTGAGACAACACGAGCCATATAACGAGGCAAAAAGGGGCGTGGATACTGTAAGAAGTATCGCCACAACGGCTAGCGTAATCAAGAGCTCCAGCAGGGTAAAACCGTGCCCGCTTTTCGAAACACTTTTGGGCCCGTGTGACCGAATGCCCTGCCGCGAAAGAGCATCCATTCGACCTCCTGTCAAACAGAATAATCTCAAGCACCCTGTGTATCGCACAAAAAAAGCCATGCAATAGTTGCATAGCCGTTTCATGATTACAAGTAATTTATTAATTTTAGATAATTTATCCTAACCCATCTTGTACTCCTTTATTTTATAGAGCAGTGCCCTATGACTTATTTCCAAAATCTTTGCCGCGTGAGTCCTGTTGCCTCCCGTTTTTTCCAGTGCCTTGCGGATGTATTCCCTTTCCAGCATTTCGCCGGCCCTCTTCAGTGAATAATTATCAGGGGAGAACGGCAATATCCTGGAACTATCCCGTTCCTTCCGCAGGTTCTCCGGCAGGCACTCTACATCGAGGAAATTTCCTTCGCACAGAACGAGCCCCCGCTCGATACAGTTTTCCAACTCCCTGACGTTCCCGGGCCAGGCATAGCCCATAAGGCTCGTCATACATTCGGGGGAAAGATGGACGGCGCTTTTGCCAAGCATTGCTGAATACTTCTGCAAAAAATGGTTCGCCAGGAAAGGAATATCCTCCATTCGCTCACGCAGCGGCGGAATGTTGATGCAGAATACATTGATGCGGTAGAACAGATCCTCCCGGAACCGGCCGGAAGAAACTTCCGTTGTCAAATCTCGTGAGGTCGCCGACACAACTCTTACATCAACCTTTTTCGCCGCTGCTGCACCCACCGGGCGAATCTCCCCCTCCTGCAGGACTCGCAGCAGTTTTACCTGGAGGAAAGGGGGCATTTCACCGATCTCATCGAGAAAAAGAGTTCCTGAATCAGCCTGTTCGAAAAGACCGGCCTTATCGCAAACGGCATCGGTAAAGGAGCCCTTGACATGGCCAAAGAGTTCGCTCTCGAGAAGGTTCTCCGGGATAGCACCACAGTTTACGGCGACAAATGGCGCCTTCTTGCGATTACTGTTGAAATGAATCGCCCGTGCGATCAATTCCTTTCCGGTACCCGACTCTCCGAGAATCAGCACGGTGGTTTTAAAATCGCAGACCTTTTTAACCAGGGAAAATATCTCTCTCATCCGGGCGGTTTTCCCGACAATACTGGAAAAAGAGTACTCCCTTTCCATGTCTTCCCGCAGGCGCCGATTCTCTTCTTTTAAGCGTTCCCGTTCATCAGCCTTTTTCAGAACGAGGATGATCTCATCGTTTTTGAACGGCTTCGAGATATAATCATAGGCCCCCATCTTCATGCATTCGATGGCCGTATCCACGGTTCCGTAGGCTGACATCATGATGATTGTGCTGCCTATTCCGGACTCAAGCGATCTCCGCAGAAATTGCGGTCCATCGACAACCGGCATCCGGATATCGCAAAGGATGAAGTCATAGCAGGACTCCAGAGCCATGCGCAGGGCCTCTTCACCATCGGAAGCGACATCTACGACATACCCCTGCTTGGCCAGCACGACTTGCAGCATATGCCGCAGGTTCACCTCATCATCAACCACGAGAATTTTCTTTTTTTCTTCCGTTTTTTTCATGGTAGACACGTCACTTCCCGATGCTCAACTCTCGCATCTTTCTCGCTGCTCAGAATACCCTAAATAGTTGCAACTAATCAGCTAGTTCGTAAAAGAAACACCGGTATCCAAAATATCCCCCCGCCCCTTGCGGGAGGGGGTTAGGGGGTGGGGGAATTTACCATGATTGGCTCCGTTGCAGCTTCACCCACCCCTCAATCCCCTCCCGTCAAGGGAGGGGAGGCAAATTCCCGCTGTCCGTATGACCTATGCTGAATAGTTACAATTAGTTTTCATCCGGATTTTCCGGATGGATACTAATTACTTTTCCACTGGAACAGGCAGCCAAACGGTAAAAGTGGTCCCGTTTTCCGGAAAACTTTCGACGGTAATACGTCCTCCCAGAGAGTCAACTATTCGCGCTGTGACGGCAAGCCCCAGCCCCGTGCCCTTCCCCGGCTCTTTGGTGGTAAAAAACGGGTCGAAAATTCTTTCGAGATTTTCCTGGGCAATGCCGCTCCCCGTGTCACTCACGTCTACTCGGAGGAACTTTATTTCGCTTAGCGGGTTGATTGCGGAGACAAACGCACCCCTGAAGTCACTCTTACGGCGGCCTCTCACTACTTTTTCAGGCTGCTCAATACTACCCCCTGCTCCCTGCCCATCAACCGATACGCGAATGGTCAGCGTTCCGGCATTCGGCATGGCATCGCGGGCATTGATGATAAGATTCGTGAAAACCTGATGCAACTCTTGACGATCGGCTGTCAAAAGAGGCACAGGCTCCCCGGCGGAGAGAGAAACAGAAATATTTTTCAAGATGCCCTGCCCGTCAAGCATATCAATGGTGCCCTGAAGAACCTCCAGCATATCGACCTCTTCCCAGTCCCCTCGGGATGGCCGGGCATAATCCAGCAGACTTCTAATAATCCGGTCTATGCGGCCGGCCTCGGCTTCGATTCGTGTGAGATAATCCGTCTTTTCCGGGTCGTTCCGTACCTCATCACGTAAAATGCCGGCATAACCAATAATGGCTGCAAGGGGTGTTCCTATCTCATGAGCCGTTCCAGCGGCAAGCAGCCCAACCGATGCCATCTTTTCGGTGCGGATCGTTTCCTGCCGTGCAACTTTGAGCTCATTATTGATATGTTCCAAGGACCGGATATGGTCATCCACCTCGTCTCTCTTCTTGCGAAGGGCAGCAAGCATGCCGTTAAATGCCTCTGCCAACTCTGCAATCTCCTGCCCCCCCGGGACGGGAACCCGACAACTCAAATCACCATCCGCTATTTTCCCTGTTACCGCCAGAAGTTGACGCATCGGTAAAACAATGCAGCGGGACAGGAGATACGATCCGAAAACGAGAAGCAGGAGAAAATCCAGCAGAAAATACGAGAGAAAAATAGTGCGGGTTCTGCTCAGCCGCGCGTATTCCGGTGCAAGGGAGAGGGTAAGGCGTGCCGCGCCGAGGATAGCGTCACCTTTGCGGATCGGAGCATACTGTGAAAGGACCAGGCCGTTGCCGGATATCGAAGCGGCAGCTTTTCCGGTTTTCAGTACCTGAAGGAGTCGTGCATCGGCCTTTGTTGCGTCAGTAATCCGGTAGAATTCCTTTCCGTTTCGATCGAGGACAAGAATACCCCGAAAAAAGTTTTCCGAGGCAAGGCGGGTGGCAAAGCGGTGCGCGACAACGGGTTCTACGCCCATCTCAGGACTTTCCGGCAGCAGATGCAGAAACGCTGAAAGGAGAAGACGTCCCTCTTCGCTCTTTTGCGTCAAAAGGTCCTTTTCCGATGTTTTGAACGAGATAAGGCTCAGCAGCAGCCAGGTAAAAATCAGCAGGCAGGAAAGAGAAGCAAGGATGGCAAAGGTCAGGCTGAACCTGAATTTCCTCATGATGTGTGTCTACCCCCTTACCGAGCCTCCGAAAGCGAGATACCACTCAATCAGTTGTCTGCCGTAGAAAATGAAGAGTATGGCGCCGAAAGCGAGGAAAGGCCCAAAGGGAATCGGCAACTGAGAGTCTTTTTTCCGGATCGCCATCAGCGACAAACCAACGACCGAACCGAAGAGCGAACTGGTAAAGATGATAAACGGAATGGCTCGCCAACCGAGAAAAGCCCCCATCATAGCCAGAAGCTTGATATCTCCGCCGCCCATCCCCTCTTTCTTGGTCAGCAACTGGTAGCCATAGGCCACGAGGAGCAGGCTGCCGCCGCCGGCAACGATCCCGATGAGCGAGTTTAGCCAGCCGTGCCACGGGAGGAAGAAAGATGACGCAAACCCGACCACAATACCGGGCAAGCTGATGCTGTCAGGGATTATCTGATGTTCCAGATCAATAAAGGTAATGACAACCAGTGCCATGCAAAAGAGAAAAAGTACGAAAAAGGTGGGTGACAGGTGGAATTTCAGAAAAAGCGCCAGGGTGAGGAGCGCACTGAGCATCTCCACAAGCGGATACTGCCAGGAGATTCGCGTGCCGCAGGTGCGGCATTTGCCGCGCAGCAGCAGGTAACTGATAATGGGGATATTGTCGAAGGCTCGAATTTTATTGCCGCACTCAGGGCAATGAGAAGCGGGGAAGACAATGGACTCGCCACGCGGGATGCGATAAATGCAGACATTCAGAAAGGAACCGACAACAGCGCCGAATAAAAACACAAACACGTTCAGAATAGTCATCTGGGTCATCCGGCTCTCCGTAGGGAAAAATATCTTCTGACCGGCAGGCTCAACGAGCCTGCCGGTCAGAAAGGAAAACTCTGTCTGCGACTCACATCAATCTGCGAATTTTTTCGAGATTCTCCAGGAGGACCTGCTTCTTTTTCGTAAACTCTTCCTGTTTCTCCTGTTCCTTGGCAACGACACTGGCCGGGGCACGCCCGATAAATTCCGGATTTTGCAGTTTCTTGCCCAGGAAGTCGATATCCTTTTCAATCTTGCCGATTTCCTTCAGCAGACGCTTTTCTTCTTCCTGGACGTTTACCAAACCCTTGAGAGGGATAATGATCTGCACATCACCAGCCACCTGCACCGCAGCGTCGGCAGGCCGTTCCGGGGCCCGGCCCATGGCAAGGTCGGAAAGGCGTGCAAGGCTCATCACATACCCCTCATTGCGCTTCAAAACGTGCAGACTTTCATCGGAACCACAGTCGAGAATCACTGCAATCTCGCGGCTCGGAGGAACTTCCACCTCTCCCCTGATGTTGCGGATACCACGGATCACCTCCATTACCAACTCCATTTCCTGTGCCCCTTCGGTATACTGCCATTCTGGTACCGGAGCTGGATAGGAAGCTTTCATGATTGAGGAAACAGGACGTATTCCCGGGAGGCTCTGCCAGATCTCCTCCGTTATAAAGGGCATGAAGGGATGGAGCAGGCGCAGGAGGTTCTCCAGAACCGTCCAGAGTACATATTGGGCGGTGGTCTTCCGCGCAGCGTCCCCTTTATAGAGATCTTCTTTTATCAGTTCGATATACCAATCGCAGAATTCGCTCCAGGTAAAGCGATAGAGAGAAGAAGCCGCCTCGTTGAACCGGTACCCGGACAGGGCATCGTCCACCTCGCCTGCCACCTCGTTCAAGCGGCACAGTATCCAGCGGTCTGCATTGGAAAGCTCAAGCTCCTTCACGTCAACGGCAGCGGGCTCGAAGTCTTCCAGGTTCATAAAGGCAAATCGGGAAGCATTCCAGATCTTGTTGACAAAATTACGGTAGCCGGCGATCCTTTTCTCCGCAAGCTTTACATCCCGGCCCTGGGCAGCAAACGCGGCAAGGGTGAAACGGAAGGCGTCGGCACCGTATTGATCAATAATCACCAGGGGATCGATCACGTTCCCCCGCGACTTGCTCATTTTCTGTCCTTGCGCATCCCGAACAAGGGCATGGATATATACGTCCCGGAACGGAACTTCGCCCATGAAATGAATCCCCATCATCATCATGCGTGCTACCCAGAAAAAGAGAATATCGAAACCGGTTATCAGGCACGAGGTAGGATAGAACGAAGCCAATTCCTCGGTACGCTCAGGCCAGCCCATGGTGGAAAACGGCCAGAGGGCCGATGAAAACCAGGTATCAAGGACATCGGTTTCCTGGCGGATTTCATCGCTTCCGCAGTGGTCGCAGGCGGTCGGATCAGTTTTTGAAACGGTTATTTTATTGCAGTGGTCGCAATACCAGGCAGGAATGCGGTGCCCCCACCAGATCTGTCGGGAAATGCACCAATCCCGGATATTTTCCATCCATTCGTAGTAGGTGTTTTCCCATTGGGACGGAACGATTCGAGTCGTACCTTCCCGCACGGCGGCCAGGGCCTCTTCCGCCAGCGGTGCGACCTGAACGTACCACTGCAGCGACATATACGGTTCAACAACCGTCTTGCAGCGGTAACAACCGCCCACGGAAAGGGCATGATCAACGATCTTGTCCAAAAAGCCCTGTTCCTCCAGCTCCGCAACAATTTGTTTCCGTGCGGCAAACCGGTCGAGACCTTCGAACTGGTGTCCGGCGGCATTGATAATCCCCGACTCATCGAAGACATTGATGCGGTCAAGATTATGCCGCTTGCCAACCTCGAAGTCATTGAAGTCATGCGCCGGGGTTATTTTTACCACGCCGGTACCGAATTCCATATCCACGTATTCATCGCCGATAATGGGGATACGTCGATTCACCAAGGGCAGGGTAACATAGCCCCCGATCAGGTCCCGGTAGCGATCATCCGCCGGATTAACGGCAACGGCAGTATCGCCGAGCATGGTTTCGGGGCGGGTCGTGGCAACGACCAGGCAGGTATCGGAGCCGACCACAGGATAGCGGAGATGCCAGAGGCTTCCTTTCTGGTCCTCATGCTCCACTTCAATATCGGAAAGGGCGGTGTGGCAGCGGGGACACCAATTGATAAGGCGGTTATCCCGATAGATGAGCCCCTCTTCATAGAGGCGGACAAAGACCTCACGAACCGCGGTAGAAAGACCTGCGTCCATGGTAAAGCGTTCCCGATCCCAATCGCAGGAAGCGCCAAGACGCTTGAGCTGGCCGATGATCTGCCCCCCGGACTCAGCCTTCCATTTCCAGACCCGCTCGATGAAGGCTTCCCGGCCGATCTCATGCCGGCTTGTGCCTTCGGCCGCAAGTTGTCGTTCGACCACGTTCTGGGTAGCAATCCCGGCATGATCGGTGCCCGGCATCCAGAGAACGTTGTACCCCGACATTCTTTTCCACCGACACAGAATATCCTGCAAGGTGTTATTGAGTGCATGCCCCATGTGAAGTACGCCGGTAATATTCGGAGGCGGAATGACGATACTGTATGATTCCTTGTCCGAGGGTACCTGAGCCTGGAAACAGCCTGCCGTCTCCCACTCCCGATACCACCGTTCCTCAACCACTTTTGGTTCATATGCCTTGGCTAATTCTTTCATCACCATATATTCGTACCTCTGTCACGGGCTGATT
>Ga0351920_1061_pt2 | contig 25403 bp, 19 predicted proteins | sample BONcelHT113001C8_FD_206854 | JGI IMG/M metagenome (GOLD analysis project Ga0351920, IMG submission 206854) | Enriched cells from coal bed in the Powder River Basin, Montana, United States - BONCAT cells T11 rep2 HSBNCT.T11.300.1.C8 ... | reverse complement strand
TGACGCTTTCGGTGCTGGATTCCACCACGGCGGTGTTCAGCCTGATGTACGCGGCGGCGCTGGGGCTGGCGTTTGTGATTTGCTATAACATGGGACTGATCAACTTTACCGAGCGCACGCGGGATTACGCCACGCTCAAGGTGCTGGGCTATCACCAAAAGGAGATACGCGGCCTGATGATGTGGGAAAACAACATTGTGACGCTCATCGGCGCGGGGCTTGGCATTGTGCCGGGCATCCTGCTTACGCATGTGGTGCTGGTGGCGGTGCAATCCGAAAACAATGTGTTTGTACCGTATGTATCGCTTGCGACCATCGCGCTTGCCACGGCCATAACCTGTGTGTTCAGCGTGATGATTGAATGGATGCTCACGCGCAAGGTACGCGGCATCAACATGGTAGAAGCGCTGAAAAGTGTGGAATAAGAAGGGATGAACAACATTATGAAAAAATTGGCAAGTATTCTGCTCGCGGTGAGCCTGTTTGCGGCTTCGCCCGCGCTGGCCGCGACGGAGCTGGTTGGGCGTCCGGTTGCCGATGGTGTGGTGGCCGCCACGCGCTTTGTGGATGTGACCGCGCCTTACAGCGGCACGCTGGCCTCCTTTGATTTGAAAACCGGAGACGCGGTTGCGCAGGGCGATACCCTGTTGACCTACGTAACCAGCGATGTGTACGCGCCGGAAGAGGGCGTGGTGAAAACCGTGTTTGTGCAGCCCGGGGATGACGCTGCCGCCGCCATGGCGCGTTACGGCGCGCTGCTGGGGCTGGAGCCGAGCATTGGGTATCAGGTGCAGGCAACCACCACGGGCGCGGATAAGAACAACGAAAACAAGATACTGCACCTGGGCGAAACGCTGTACTTCAAAACAAGCGGCAGCAACGCGACCGAGGGGCTGGGGCGCGTGACCGCCGTAAGCGGCAGCGCCTATAGCGTGGATGTGCTCAGCGGGGATTTTGACCTGAATGTGGATGTAACCCTGTACCGCCGGGATAATTATGCATCCGCTTCGGCGGTGGGCAAGGGGAAGGTGGCGCGGCGGGACCCGTTGCTGGTTTCCGGCGCGGGCAGGGTAGCGGAAGTAATGGTAAAGGATGGCGCGCGCGTTGAGGCGGGCGATCTGCTGTTGAAATTGGTGGGCGCGGACGCTGCGCCGGATGCGTACCAGCAGGCGGTAACGGCACCGGCGGATGGCGTGGTGGCGCAAGTGGCAGTGACGCCCGGGCAGCAGGTATGGAAAGGCGCGCTGCTGTGCCGCATCAGCCTGACGGAGGCGCTGGAGGTACGCGCGGAGGTGGACGAAGTAGACCTGGGCACGCTTGCGGTGGGTGATCTGGTGCCGATTACGCTGGACATGGCGCCTGGCAATGTACTGATGGCGACGGTCACGCACATCAGCCAATTAGGGGTAAGCAAGCAGAACGCGGCGTACTTTACGGTAACCGCGCAGATACCGGCAGGCAGCGGGATGCTGGGGGCATCGGCATCGATGTATTTGCCGATGAAGTAAGCACAAAGGGGGGAAAAGGGGTGGAACCCCAGCCAAGGCAGTCGAAAAAGATGGGTCAAGGGCGAAGCCCTTGTCAGGGTGCAGGGGTGAAACCCCTGCCGGGGCTTGGGCACCGAAAGAGAGCGTGTGCACAGTGTGCACTTCGCCGAAGGCGAAAGCGAACTGAAGGTGAGAGGTTTAACAAGCACAGGGCACGGTAGTGCCGTGTGCGCCGATTAAACCGAGTGGGCAAGCGCCCCAATGCTTTACAAACTGAAGCAAAGCGAAAGCGAGCGAACAGCCCGTAGGGCTATGAGGCGAGCGATGGCAGCAACCAACCGTGGATTCTCAACAAGCAGTCCAAATGACGCTGCTCCTTTGCTTGGGTTTTGCAGCATCCTCCAAGCACCGTACCGCGCCAGCCAAGGCAGTCAAAAAAGATGGGTCAAGGGCGAAGCCCTTGTCAGGGTGCAGGGGTGAAACCCCTGCCGGGGCTTGGGGTGGAACCCCAATGCTTTACAAACAAAAGCAAAGCGAAAGCGAGCGAACAGCCCGCAGGGCTTTGAGGCGAGCGACGGCAGCAACCAACTGTGGATTCTCAACAAGCAGTCCAAGGGAAGCAGCCCCTTTGCCACGGTTTTGCGGTATCCCCCCAAGCACCGTACCGCAGCGCAAACCCGCACGCTAACTGGCAGCGCCCAACACCCCCGCAGAAACCTGTTTGCATCCGCCCTCGGTTTCCTGTACAATCAGGAGAAGTAAGCGCCGCACCGTACAAACCCCGCCCGCCGCAAGGCAGAAAGACGCACAAAGGAGGAACATCGATGGCGATCAGCTTCACGCCCAAGGAAAGGCACAGCATCGTGAACGCGCTGCGCAAGGCCGCGCATAAGCGCGCCGCTACGGTGGGCATGCGCAAGACCACCGTGGAAGAGCTGGCTTTGGATGCGGGCATCTCCAAGGGCGCGTTCTATAAGTTTTACGATAGCAAGGAGCACCTGTTTTTAGATATGCTGGAACAATGGTACCAGCAGATTTATGATGGCACAGCCAAAGTGCTGGCCAAGCATCCCGGGCTGCCCCCGCGCCAGCGTGCGGCGCTGGCGATGAAAACCGCGTGGCGGCTGATATTGGAACAGCCGCTGATGCGCTTCTGCCGGGACGAAGTACCCCTGATGCTCCGTAAACTGCCGGAAAACCTGCTGAGCGAGCACTATCAGAGCATGGATGATTTCATCCATCGGTTTATTGAGCGCTCCAATGTATCGCTGGCAGTATCGGAATGCGAAGCGTCCGCGACGGTCAAGATTCTGTTCTACTCGCTGGTGCTGGCGCCGGAAGTGGGCGATTGCTTTGCACAAGCGATGGATGGGCTGGTGGACGGCGCATGCAAGCTGATGGTGCTCGATGAGGCCGCGACGCCGCAAAACCAGTGAGTATTAGCGCCTGTAACCAAGCCCGGGTTTAATTTTGGTATTGACAGGTAATTTATATCCAGCTATCATTTTCTTGCCCGCTGCTCCGATGGGAGCGGCGGGCAAGCGCTGTTTGGCTGCAAAGGGGCCGGCGGGGCGTATCGGCGCGCCGCCGCGGCGGATTCACAGGCGGATTCCTTTCCGCGCTTTGCTTTACACACAAGCGCGCAATCATGTATAATGTTACATGAAATCAAACAGAAGAGGGGATTTGTGATGGCGAAGGGCAACCAGCGCGTCATCCTGAAGCTTAGTGGCGAAGCGCTTGGCGAAGGCGGGCGGCTTTTTAACCACAAGGCGTTTATGGCAACAGCCGAAATGCTTGTGCGTGTACAAAAAACGGGCGTTCAGCTTGCGGTGGTCATCGGCGGGGGCAATGTGTGGCGCGGCAGGCGGGGCGAAGCCAAAAACATGGGCGCGGTCGCCGCGGATCAAATGGGCATGCTGGCAACGCTGCAAAACAGCCTGTACATGCGGGATTGCCTGGCCTCCCTTGGCGCGGAGGCTACAGTGATGAGCGCGGTGGACATCCTGCGCTTTGCGGATGCCTATAACGTGACCCGCGCGCAGCGTTTGCTGAATCAAGGGCATATCCTGCTGCTGGCCTGCGGCACGGGCAACCCGTTCTTTTCCACGGATAGCGCGGTGGTGCTGCGCGCGCTGGAATTGGGGTGTGACGCCATCTACATGGCCAAGAACATCGACGGCGTGTATACCGCCGACCCCCTGACTGACCCAAATGCCGAGCTGATCCGCGAGATTACCTATCACGAGTGCGCCGCGCGGGATTTGCGCGCGATGGACGCGGGGGCGATTATCCAACTGCGGGACAATGCTTTCCCGATGGTGCGCGTGTTCGCGCTGGAACCGGCGGATAATGTGCTCAAAGTGCTGGCAGGGGATACAATGGGCACGGTGATGCACCCGTAACGCCGTTTGTTGCGCGTGGTATGCGCGGGGTGTTGCCCTGATGCACCGCTACCAAGGTAGCCTTCCATCCGGCTAGCGCGAATCACTTGCGCATAGTGCTGGCGGGGGATACAATGGGCACGGTGATGCACACGTAACGCCGTTTGTTGCGCGTGGTATGCGCGCGGAGGTTACACTTACGCTCCGCTTCCAAGGTCGCCTGTCATCCGGCAAGCGCGGCATAACCTATCGCGCTTTCCTGCCTTTGCAAAACGGCCGATGCGGCGCTTTGCCCGCGCACACCCAACGGCATCGCCGGGTAAGAGAACCCGACCTAATGAACTGATGAAGACGATGAAGACCGCGACATTTTTTACTGCCCATGCAAACGCGCGTGAACATGGAATGCACGCTGCGCATTGCGCGGGCTACTACCCAAATGATAAATACAGAAGCTGCGTTTCACTGTGTTTTTGATAATTGTTGACTGAATGAAAGGGATACCATGCAAAATCGATTCAACGCCATTCGGCGCTTTTTTGCCCCGCGGGATATGACCGCGGGCAAACCCATGACAGGGCTTATCATGTTTTCCATACCGCTGCTCCTGGGCAATTTCGCCCAACAGCTCTACAGCGCGGTAGATGCCGTGGTGGTGGGCCAGTACATTGGGGATCACGCCCTGGGCGCGGTGGGGCTCACCTTTCCGGTGCTCAACCTCATGCTGGCACTGTTCATGGGCGTTTCCACCGGGGCGAGCATTGTGGTTTCACAGTATTTTGGCGCCAAAGACCGCTTGCAGTTAAGCCGCGGGGTGGGCACCGTCATCGTGATCACGTTTTGGGCGGGGGTTATCACCACGCTGGCGGGGGTCTTGGCTTCGCGCCCACTGCTTTCTTTGCTGGGCACGCCGCCGGAGATGCTGGCCATGGCGGGGGATTATCTGGTGATCCTGTTTGCGGGCATCACCGGCTGCGCGTACTTCAACATTTTGAGCGGCGTGCTGCGCGGCCTGGGAGATAGCACCTCCCCGCTTTTATACCTGCTGGTGGCTACCGTGCTCAACATCGCGCTGGATATCCTGTTTGTGACGCGCTTTCAAATGGCGACCGCGGGCGTTGCGCTGGCAACGGTGATTGCGCAGAGTCTTTCGGCGCTGCTTTGCTTCCGCCGCCTTACGCGCCTTACGGATGTGCTGGACGTAAACCGCAAAACGCTTGTGATGGATCAGGGCATTGCGCGGCGCATCATGCGGCTGGGCATGCCCGCGGGCATTACGCAGGCCATCTTCTCGGTGCAGGGGGTGCTGGTGCAATCGCTGATGAACTCGCTGGGCGCGGTGGTGGTTACCGCCACCACGGCCGTGATGCGTGTGGACGGGTTTGCCATGATGCCCAATTTTACCTTCGGCATTGCCGCCACCACCTTCACCGGGCAAAACTTGGGCGCAAAGCGGCTGGATCGTGTGCGGCAAGGCGCAAAGGACGCGATGATCATTACCCTGGTGTGCGCATGCTCGCTCACGCTGAGCATACTGCTGTTCGGCCGGCAGCTGATGAGCGTATTCACCGCGACCGAGGCCATCGTAAACCTGGGCGCGGATATGCTTCGCCTGCTGGCGGCGGGCTACATTGCCTTTGGGGTCACGCAAACGCTCAGCGGTGTGATGCGCGGCATGAACGAAACCATGGTGCCCATGTACATCAGCTTTGTGGTGACCATCATCATCCGCCTGCCGCTGGCTTACCTGCTGGCATGGCTCACGCGTACGCCCGCCTGGCCCAACGGCCATCCGTCCAGTATCTTTTTGAGCCTGCTCATCGCGTGGGTTACAGGCGCAGCGCTTACGGTGTTTTTCTACCGCAGGGGCAAATGGCGCGCCCGCGCCGAGGCCGCCTTTGCCACGGACGCGGCGCTGGAATAACGCCCGCAGGGCATTTTGCCGCGCGCCATGCCGCGCGTGACCACACAGGAGGTTACCGTTATGGATGACATGAAAAAAACCCTTGCCGCGCTGATTGCCGGCGCGCTTACCCAAACCTTTGCAGGCGCAGAGGGCGTGCCCGACGCGGGGGAGATTGCCGGATATCTGGAAGTGCCGCCGGATGCGGACATGGGGGATTACGCCTTCCCCTGCTTTAAGCTGAGCAAGGCGCTGCGCAAAGGCCCCCCGCAGATTGCCGCGGCGTTGGCGGCGGCCATCGACGCGCCGCAGGTGTGCACCGCCAAACAGCTGGGCGGGTATTTGAATTTCTTTTTTAACCGCGAGCAGTTTGCCAAAAACACGCTGGAAAAAGTGCTGGCCGAGGGCGAGCGCTTTGGGGCGAGCAGCCTTGGCAACGGCAAAACGGTCTGCATCGATTATTCCAGCATCAACATCGCCAAGCGTTTTCACATCGGGCATTTGAGCACCACGATGATCGGCCTGAGCCTCAAGCGCATCTATGACTTTTTGGGCTATCAAACGGTGGGCATCAACCATCTGGGGGATTGGGGCACGCAGTTTGGCAAGCTCATCAGCGCCTACAAACGCTGGGGTGATAAACAGGAAGTGGAAAACGGCGGCGTGGAGGCGCTCACCCGCCTGTACGTGAAGTTTCATGAAGTGGCCGAGCAGGAAGAAAAAGCCACCGGTTCCCACGCGCTGGAAGATGAAGGTCGCGCGTATTTCAAAGCCATTGAGGACGGGGACGCGGATGCGCTGGCGCTGTTTAACTGGTTTAAGGAGATCACCCTGCGGGACTGCGCGCGCGTGTATGATTTGCTGGGCGTGACCTTTGACAGCTACGCGGGTGAATCATTCTACAACGATAAAATGGACCGCGTGCTGGATGAACTGAAGGAAAAACAGCTTTTGACCGTGAGCGACGGCGCCAGCATCGTGGATTTGACCGATGACAACATGCCGCCCTGCCTGATTTTGAAGAAGGACGGCGCCACGCTCTACGCTACGCGGGATATTGCCGCCGCGCTGTACCGCGCGGATACCTATCACTTTGACAAATGCCTGTATGTGGTGGCCTACCAGCAGGATCTGCATTTCCGCCAGTGGTTCAAGGTGGTGGAGAAGATGGGCTACCCATGGGCGAAAGACCTGGTGCACGTGGCTTTTGGCATGATCAGCTATGAAGGGCAGACGCTATCCACCCGCAAGGGCTATGTGGTGTACCTGGAGGAGCTGCTTGCCCGCGCGCAGGAAAAAGCGCTGGCCATCATCCAGGAGAAGAGCCCCAATCTGCCGGATAAAGAAACCGTGGCGCGGCAGGTGGGCATCGGCGCGGTGATCTATGCCGATCTGTTCAACAACCGCATCAAGGATATTGATTTTTGGTGGGACAGGGCGCTCAATTTTGACGGGGAGACGGGGCCGTATGTGCAGTACACGCATGCGCGGTGCAGTTCGCTGCTGCGCAAGGCAGGCGAGCAGGGTTTGCCGGAGGTCGCGCCGGATTATGCCGGCCTGGCCGATGACCACGCGCAGGAGCTGCTCAGGCTGATGAGCCGTTTCCCCGAGGCGGTGCTTGACGCGGCGGATAAGTACGAGCCCAGCATGGTAACCCGCGCGGTCACAGAGATTGCGCAGGCGTACAACAAGTTTTACTACGAGAACAGGATTCTGGAAGCAGAGCCTGCGGTGCGGCAGGCGCGGGTACGGCTGACGAAAGCCGCGCGGGATGTGATCCGCACGGGGTTGTATTTGATTGGTGTGGAAGCGCCGGAGCGGATGTAGGGCTTGGGGTAGAAAGCAAAAAGATGGGATTCTAAAGGGCATAGCCCTTTAGCGGGGTTTGGGCACCGGAAGTGAGCGTGTGCCCAGTGGGCACTTCGCCCAAGGCGAAAGCGAACTGGAGGTGAGAGGTTTAATCGGCGCACATGGCACGGTAGTGCCATGTGCGCCGATTAAACCGAGTGGACAAGCGCCCCAACGTCTTACCGCGAAAGCCTTTTAGCGTAGCGAGCAAACAGCCGCGCAGCGGCTATGAAGCGAGCGGCAAAAGTGTTATGCATGGGTTATATAGATAGCCAAAGGGACGGGGTTCTCCCGTCCCTTTTTCGATGCAAGAACGCGGCTAAAAAGAATCCCTCTGCCCCATAGCAAAAATCAATCCTCCCTTGGTATAATGGGTATAGCATTCCAACGTCAGAACCGCCAAACGCTGCGCACAAGCCTTGCCATCTACTCGAAAGGAGCCGACTGCCATGCCTGCCATCACCAGCACCAAAAACCCGCTCATACAGGCGGTTAAAGCTTTGCAAACCAAAGCCGCGCGCGAAGAAAGCGGCTTGTTCCTGTGCGAAGGCGAACACATGGTAGCCGAAGCTTTGCAAAACGCAAAAAATCGCGTGACGTCCGTTTTTGTGACGCAGAACCGCGAGCAAGCCTATGCCGCGCTGCTGGAGGACTTGCCCAAAACCCAAATCTACACCGTGCCTGACCATGTGCTGGATACCTTAACGCAGGTCAAGACCCCGCAGGGCATCGCCGCCACCGTGCGCCTGCCCGCCCGCGCGGCGCTGGATTCGCTGGGCAGCCGTGTGGTGCTGCTGGAAAACGTTCAGGATCCGGGCAACGTAGGCACCATCCTGCGTACGGCGGATGCGGCGGGCTTTGATGCCTGCGTGCTTACCGCGGGCTGCGCCGATCCCTTTGCGCCCAAAACCTTGCGCGCCACCATGGGCAGTATATTCCGTATGCCCATCGTTACGCAAAGCAGCGCCCCGCAGGCGGCGGAAACCCTTCGTGCGAAAGGCTACGCGGTGTTGGCATCAGTGCTGGATGGTGACGATTTTTATACCCGCGCCCCTCTGCCCCAGAAGGTATGCCTGCTCATCGGCAATGAAGGGGCGGGCATTACACCCCCGCTTGCGGCCGTGGCCACGCACCGCTTCCGCCTGCCGATGCGCGGGGGCGCGGAATCACTCAATGCGGCCATCGCGGCGGCGGTGTTTATGTACGACATCGTAAACCGCGGGTAGCGCTCGGGCGCTGCAACGGATAGGCGATCCCCATGCGAAACCGCATACCGTGCGGCGGGTAACACCAAGCGCTGCAAGGGCATACCTGCGTTCCTGGCTGCGCTGGAACGGCGTTGCCCATCAGCGCCGATGCATGGTAATCAGCAGCCAAGGCGCATGTAGCGCAAGCATGCGCAGGGCATTCCCGTGATTCTATCGCGAGGGCGCGGTGAAGAGGAAAAGCGTGCAAGGCAAGCCTGCGTTCTTAGCAGCCCTTGCATGGCAATGCCCGTCTGCACGGATTCGGGCATGCTTTGCAGCCGCGTCAAGCGCAGGAAGTACGCCTTTTACGCCAACCATGCAGGAAACCGCAATCAGCCTCAAGAAGGTAATACCATGAGAACCGCGCATGGCGGCGCGAGGATGACGGCGGCGCGTGCATAACGCGGGCGTTGCTTTGCGTTGCCCGCGCCTATTAGGCGCGGCAGGACAGGCATGCCGCGCATCCGCAACCAAGCCGCAAAGCGGAACGCGTCCGCAGGGCGCAAGGAGGAAAAACACCATGGAACATCAGTCGCTACCCTTTTCAACCTTACCGGAAAGCGCAAAAAAGGGCATTTTGCAAAGCCAGCGGGACGAAGAAACCGGCGCGCTGATCTACGCCTATATGGCAAAACATGAAAAGAATGCCGTGAACCGCGAGATCCTGTATCGCATGAGTGAGGATGAAAAATCCCACGCTGCTTACTGGGCAAGCCTCAGCGGGCAGAAGGTGAAGCCTTTCACTGGGAAAATCCTGTGGTTTAAGGTGCTCACGCGCCTGCTGGGATATACGTTCGTGCTCAAACGCATCGCCATGGATGAGAGAGACGCGGTGCTGGGCTATGAAAAGCTGCTGGAGGTGTTTCCGGAAGCGGAGCGCGTACAGCGGGATGAGAAGCGCCATGAGGATGAGCTCATTGCCATGCTCAATGAAGAACGCCTGCAATACGTGGGCGCAATGGTGCTGGGGCTGAACGACGCGCTGGTGGAGCTTACGGGTACCATCGCGGGGCTTAGCTTTGCACTTCAGGATACGCGCGTGGTGGCGCTCAGCGGCATCATCACCGGGGTAAGCGCGACGCTTTCCATGGCGGCCAGCAATTACCTGGCCGAGCGGGCGGATGGCAATGAGAACGCGCTCAAATCAAGCCTGTATACGGGTATCGCGTACCTGATCACGGTGGCGCTTCTGGTGCTGCCCTACCTGCTGCTGCCGGGCAACCTGTGGCCGCTGGCGCTGGCGATGATGATTGTCATCGTGGTGCTGGTGATACTGGGCTTCAATTACTACATCAGCGTTGCCAAGGGATTGCCCTTCCGCAGGCGCTTTGTGGAGATGGTAAGCATCAGCCTGGGCGTAGCGGTGATCGCGTTTGTGATCGGGCTTGTGGCTAAGGCGCTGCTGGGCGTGGATACCGGCTGACGCGGGTATGGCGCGGGTAAGGCGTTGCGGAGGGCAAAGCCTGTGCGGCTAGCGCTGCCCGTGCCTGTAAACGTCGCGTTTGCAGGCGCAGGCGTAAGCGCCATTGCCCCGCAGGCGGTTCTTTGCCAAGGGTGCATAGGATTTGTACGACAGTGCATCAAACCCAACCCGACGAGCGCCGTTGCCCCGTAGGCGGTACATTGCTAAGTGTGCAGGCGGTTTGTGCGAAAATTCATCAACCTGCGACCCGAAAGGAGGGCGAGCGCCATGGCGCGTATCATCGCCGCAAATTCCAATTCTTACCATGGTTATAGCATCTGGCAGGCCATTGAGGGCATCCGTAAGGCGGGTTACCGCTACATTGAGCTGACCGCCACCAAGGGCTGGACGGAGCATGTATTCCCCGATATGCCCTTTGAAACGCTGCTGCAAATCAAGGACGCGCTGGCGGATGCGGGGCTTACGCCCGTGAGCATGAGCGGCCATTGCAACCTGATGGATACCGCGCGCATCGGGGATTTTGTGAAGAACATCCGGCTGGCGGCGTTCTTTGGGTGCCGCTACATTGTCAGTTCCATCGGGGAGGCGCACCTTGCGGATCGGGCGGTGGCGACCCATGCGGAGGTAGCTGCGCACATTGCCGCGCTGGTGCCGGAGCTGGAAAAGCATGATCTGCTGCTGGTGCTGGAAACCCACGGGCACGCGCACGGCACGGGCGAAGTGCTATCCCAGATTGTGCGGCTGGTGAATAGCCCGCGTGTGAAAATTAATTACGATACCGCCAATGTGATTTTCTACGGGAATGTGGATCCGGCGCAGGACCTTGCCGCGTGCGTTGGGGATGTGGCGTACCTGCATTTGAAGGACAAGGGCGGCGAGCGCACCGTGTGGGATTTTCCCGCGCTGGGACAGGGCAAGGTGGATTTTCCACGCATTTTTGAGGTGCTTAAAGCGGCGGGTAATGAGAGCCCCTTCAGCGTGGAGATCGAGTTTACGCAGGCGGGGCCAAGAGATGTGCAAGAGGTGGATGAGGCCATGCGCGTGAGCGCGGACTACCTGAAAAGCCAAGGCTTTACGCTGTAAGGGGGAATGGGTTTGAACATTGCGCTTATCGGGCTGGGCGGCATGGGCATGGTGCACTACCATAACTATCGGCATGTGGCGGGCGCGCGCGTGGCCGCCGTGGTAGGCAAGACCGAGGCGGATATCGCCCGCGCGGGGGAGTGGGGCGTGCCCATCTACCCTACGCTAACGGCGCTGTGCGCGCAGGTGGAAATCGACATGGTGGACATCTGCACGCCTACGTTTTTGCATAAAGAACTTGCGCTGGAAGGGTTTGCGCTGGGCAAGCATGTGCTCACGGAAAAGCCGATTGCGCTCACCCTTGCGGATGCATCGGCGATGTACGCCGCGGCGGATGCGGCGGGCAAGCAGCTTTATGTGGCGCAGCTGCTGCAGTTCAGCCGTGAGGTAGAAACGCTGCGGGAAACCGTAAAAAAGGAAACCTACGGCAAGCCTTTGGACGCGTGCTTTGAGCGGCTTGCGGCCTGCCCGGGGTGGACGCAGGGAAGCTGGCTGTTTGAAAAGGATAAAAGCGGGCTGTTGCCCTTTGATTTGCATATTCATGATCTGGATGTGATTGTGAGCCTGTTTGGAAAGCCGCGCACGGTGGGGTATACCGCCTGCGGCGGGGCGCAGAAGGCGTACCGCGAGCAATACCGTTTCCAGTATGGTTATGAAGGGCTTACCGTGTGTGCGGAGGCGGCGTGGTTCAATGCGGCGATACCGTTTACCGCTAGGTGGCGGGTGTATTTTGAGCGTGGGATGCTCATCTGCGATGCGCAGGGGCTTATGGGCTATGCGGCGGATGGAACGGTGACGCCGTTTGATGTGGAAGATGCGGTGAAGATTCCCACGGGGATCAATCTGCCGCCGACGGGGTGGTTTTTGCGGGAGCTTACGCATTTTGTGGAATGCGCCAAGGCGGGGGAAGCTTCACAGGTGGTACCACGGGCGCAGGTATTAGCGGTGGTAGAGGTACTGGAAGGCATCGAAGCCTAGGCAGGGATAAAAAAGAAGGGTCAAGGGCGAAAGCCCTTGTCAGGTTTCCAAAGGGTGAAACCCTTTGGTGGGTTTGGGCGAAGCCCAACGTCCCTAAGCGAAGCAATACATCCGTAAGCGAGCGAACCGCCCGAAGGGCGATGAGGCGAGCGGCGGTGGCAGTCAAGCCCGCAAAGAAAACAAAAAAGGGTCAAGGGCGAAAGCCCTTGTCAGGTTTCCAAAGGGTGAAACCCTTTGGTGGGTTTGGGCGAAGCCCAACGTCCCTAAGCGAAGCAATACCCCCGCAAGCGAGCGAACCGCCCGAAGGGCGATGAGGCGAGCGGCGGCAGCACCCAAGCCCGCAAAGAAAACAAAAAGAAGGGTCAAGAGCGAAAGCCCTTGTCAGGTTTCCAAAGGGTGAAACCCTTTGGTGGGTTTGGGCAAAGCCCATGATTCCATAGCGAAGCAGTACCCCCGCAAGCGAGCGAACCGCCCGAGGGGCGATGAGGCGAGCGGCGGCAGCAGCCAAGCCCGCAAAGAAAACAAAAAAGGGTCAAGGGCGAAAGCCCTTGTCAGGTTTCCAAAGGGTGAAACCCTTTGGTGGGCTTGGGCAAAGCCCAACGTTCCTATGCGAAGCAGTACCCCCGCAGGCGTGATGCCCATGGATAAGCCCATGCTAATCCGCTTTTTTTCGAAAAAACACCACTTGCGCAGAACCATCACAGCGCTTGGTTACAGCTGGTTACATGATGAAAAATGCGCGTAACCGAAAAATGATGCGAGCGCATTCGCTTGTAAACGAAGCGCAGCAAGGATTCCGGAGCGATTGCGCCAGTCACCTTCGCAATAGCCGTTCGCTCGCGCGGCACGCCAGCCACTTGCAAACCAACCGCTTTGCTTCCGCGCTTTTGCATTCGCTCGTTCGCATCCGCGCGCTGTGCCTGTTTACCCCAACACCTGCCCTTGCCGATTCCCGCGTTCCAAAACCGCATAACGGCGTGCCACGCGTCGGCGGGGCGTGTTGTGTTTTGACGAGGGGAATGCTATAATTTACACAAATCCATGATGATACGGCGGTGTGGCCGCCCAAAGAGGTGATTGCATGGCGAGCGTAACCTACAAGTGCCCAAACTGCGGTAGTTTCCTGGCTTTCGATCCGGATGACCAAAAATGGAAATGCGACCGTTGTGATTCGGTCTATGATGAAGAAACACTGCTGGCCAAGGCGGCGGAGTATCAGCAGCAAGCCGATGCCGAGCATCAGCAGGCGGAGGCGGATGCCCATACCCATGCCGCCGCCGCTGGCGATGCGGGCAGCGAGCAGCAGGTGTATTACAACTGCCCCAGCTGCGGCAGCGGCATCATGACGGATGAAACCACCGTTGCCACACACTGCTATTATTGCCACAACCCTGTGGTGCTGCAAGGCAAACTCACCGCGGATATGAAGCCGGATATGGTGCTGCCGTTTTCGGTGGGCAAAGAAAAAGCCATCGAGGCGTTCATGGGCTGGGTGGCCAAAAAACGCTTTGTGCCCAAGGGCTTTTTCGCGCGGGAGCAGGTGCGGCAGATGGAGGGCGTGTACTACCCCCATTTTGTGACCGAAGCCACGGTGGATGGCAGCTACCAGGGCGAAGGCCAGCGCACCAATGTGTTTGATCAGGGGCAGTATGTGGTCACGCAGACGGAGCACTACGCCATCACCCGCCGCGCGAAGATCGCGTTTGAAAATGTGATGCGCCCCGCGCTCAAAGCCACCGACCGCAAGCTGAGCGATGGCATCCACCCCTTTCCCCTGACGGAGCTGACGCCGTTTTCCGGCGCGTACCTTTCCGGCTTTCTGGCGGAGCGGCGGGACATTGCCCAGAGCGAGGCCACCGCGGATGTGGCGGATGAACTGACGGGCTACGTCAAGCCCCTGCTCACGCAGACGGTGCACTTTCCCACCTATCAGGGCAAAGCGGAAGGCCGCGTATTGCGCCAAAGCAGCAAATACGTGCTGCTGCCCACCTGGGTGCTTACCTACATTAAAAGCGGCGAAAAAGAGCCTTACTATTACGTCATGAACGGGCGCACCGGCCAGGTATGCGGCAAACTGCCCATCGACAAGGGCAAGCTGCGGCTGACGGCGCTGGGCATTACGGCAATCCTGTTTGCGGCGTACTGCGTGGCCGCGTATTTCCTGTTTTAGGGGGTGGGCGCATGAAGAACATCAAACGTACCCTCGCGCTGCTGGCAGCGGCGCTGCTCTGCCTCACTGCCGGCATGGCCATGGCCTCCGCAACCGCAACCAGCGAGCGCCTGTTTGACCGCGCGGATCTGTTCACCGCCACTGAGGAAGAAGCCATCCGCAATGCCATTGCGGATTTCCAAAAGGCAACAGGCATGGATTTTGTGGTGCTCACCAGCAGCGAATCCCACGGGGACGCGTCCCAGCAGCAGATTGCCGATGCGTTCTACGATCAGGGCGGCTTCGGGCTGGATGAAGAAAACAGCGGCGTGCTGTACTACATTGATATGTATGATCGGCAGGAGTACATCTCTACCACCGGCGCGATGATCGATTACCTGACCGATGAACGCATCGAGCGATCCCTGGACGTGAGCAACCCGAACCTGCGGGCGGCGCGCTATGCCGATGCCGTGCAGGCGATGATTGCCAAAGTGCAGGAGTTTGTTAAAGCCGGCATCCCGGAGGGGCAATACCGCTATGATGTGATCACGGGGCAGCGCCTCACCGCGCGCCATAAGGTGCTCACCACCGCGGAAATGCTGGTGGGCGGCGCGCTTTGCCTGCTGATCGGCTTCATTTTCATGAGTGGGGTCAAAGCCCGCTATCGGCTCAAGGGAAGCACATACAAATATGATTACGCCACCAATGCGCAGGTGGATATGCAGGAGAATCGGGATGATTATCTGCGCACCACTGTTACCCGCGCGCGCAAGCCACCACCCTCCAGCGGCAGCGGCGGCGGTTTTGGCGGCAGCGGCGGCAGCGGTGTACACTCCGGCGGCGGCGGCGTGAGCCATGGCGGCGGCGGGCGCGGTTTCTAGTAGCAACTACGCTCTGCTCAGGCACGCCAAAGGGTTTCACCCTTTGGAAACCTGACAAGGGCTTTCGCCCTTGACCCATCTTTGGTTTTCTGTGCTGGCTTGGGTGCTTGCGGCGCTCGCCTCATCGCCCTTCGGGCGGTTCGCTCGCTTGCGCGGGTATCGCTACGCTAAGGAACGTTGTGCTTCGCCCAAACCCACCAAAGGGTTTCACCCTTTGGAAACCTGACAAGGGCTTTCGCCCTTGACCCATCTTTGGTTTTCTGTGCTGGCTTGGGTGCTTTCGGCGCTCGCCTCATCGCCCTTCGGGCGGTTCGCTCGCTTGCGGGGGCATTGCTTCGCTTAGGGGCGTTGGGTTTCACACAGGCACGCCAAAGGGTTTCACCCTTTGGAAACCTGACAAGGGCTTTCGCCCTTGACCCATCTTTGGTTTTTTCCTCTGGCGCTTTGAATCCCGTGATCGCTTTGCCTTAAGGGGTGCGATGTATGAACCAACCTGTACGCTATGCCGCCGAACGCATCGCGCTGCGGCTGCTCGCCTGTGTGGCGGCGGCGCTGTTGATCCAGTTTGCGATGCCGTTTCTATGGGATTCGCTTTCCCCGTTCATCATCGCCACCTTCGTGGCCGCGGCGTTGCAGCCGTTGATTCGCTTCTTTGAGCGACGCTTGCACGTCAACCGCGGCATTGCGGTGGCTTTTTGGGTTGTGCTGTTTTCGGCGGCCATGTTTACGCTGGTATACTGGTTTGTAAGCTTTGCCGTGGGGCAGATCATCAATGTTGCCAGCAATGCGCCCACCATCGTAAACAGTGCCATCAACACCTTGCGGGAGGCGACCGACAGGGTTTTGGACGCAGCGGCGCGGCTTTCCGGCAATGTAAGCGATACCTTGCGGGAATCTTTGAACGCCGCCTATAAGTGGCTGGGCGAACAGGGTACCGCGCTGGCGGGCGGCACGCTTAACTTTCTGCTGGGGTTTGCCTCCAGCCTGCCTTATGCGCTGGTGTATGCGAATTTCCTGATTTTGGGCATTTACTTCATCACGCGCCGTTACCCGGAGCTGCGCGCCACAGTGTTCCCGCCCAAACCATCCGCGGCGCAGGAAGACAGCATGACCATGCTCAGGCGCTCGGCGCTGCGCGGGGTGCTGGGCTATGTGCGCGTACAGCTGCTGTGGTTTTTCCTGCTGATGGTGCTATCCACGGTGTTCTTTCAAGTGATGGGCTTTCCCTACGCGGCGCTCATCGGCGTTACCGCCGCGTTTTTAGAGATGATCCCCCAATTTGGGTGCGGCGTGTTTTTCATCCCGTGGGCAATCGTGTGCTTTTTGATTCAGGATGCGCACGCCGGTTGGGTGATCCTCGGGTTCTACTCGGTTTACAGCATGCTGCGCAGGCTGATTGACCCCAAGCTGCTGGGTGTGAATCTGGGGATGTCGCCGCTGCTTTCGCTGGTGGGCATGTTTGTGGGCATGCGCCTGGGCGGCGTGATTGGGCTGATTGTGGGCCCCATCGCGATGGTGGTGCTGCTGAGCGCGGTACGCGCACGGTTCTTTGACGGTGTAGCGGCAGATTTTGCCTTGCTGGTGCGTTACTGGAAACTGCGCTGGCGGCGGGGTCACGAGGCGGACGGCCTGCAATAGCTGGCAGAAGCACTGGGTGTTGCGGCACGATGGCATTGCATGCATCGCTCTGACATCACGACAGTGGAATTGTCAAGGGCGACAGGTACGGACACGTTTTGGAGTTCATCCGCGGGCACAGGCAGCTGCGGCACTTACGCATAGCACGCGCCGCCCTGCTGCGCTAACGGTGGAATCGAAGGCGAAAGGTTCGGGCACGCCTTGGTGTTCATTCGCAGGCGCAGGCGGCCGCGGCAGTTTCGTATAGCACGCACAGCCCTTCTGCGCTAACGGTGGAATCATCCAAGGCGACGGATGCGGGCACGCTTCGGCGTTCATCCGTGGGCACAGGCAGCCGCGGCACTTTCGCATAGCACGCGCCGCCCCAGCGAACTCCATCCCTCGTCATGTTCACGCGTGGGGCATAGACAACAGCAAACCATACAAGGAGGCGAGCGCCCTTGACACAACCCCAAAAGCACCGCTGCCGCTGGCCGCAGGGAGAACTGATGATAGCCTACCATGACCACGAATGGGGCAGGCCGTTGCATGACGATCAAAAGCTCTATGAGATGCTCTTTCTGGAGGGGTTTCAAGCGGGGCTTTCGTGGTATATCGTTTTATCCAAACGGGAAGCCTTTCGGGCGGCGTTTTCGGGGTTTGACGCAAACGCCATCGCGGCATACGGCGAGGCGGATGTCGCGCGGCTGTTGCAGGCGGATGGCATTGTGCGCAATCGGCTGAAGATACTGGCCGCCATCAGCAACGCGCGGGTGTTTTTGGCGATTCAGCAGGAGTTTGGCAGTTTTGACCGCTATTTGTGGGGCTTTGTCAACGACCAACCGGTGGTGAGCCGCGAGGATGTGTTCCCCGTAGTAAGCCCGCTAAGCGATGCGGTATCCAAGGATTTGAAAAAGCGCGGCATGAAGTTTGTGGGCAGCGTAACCATCTACAGTTTTTTGGAGAGCGTTGGCGTGATTAACGATCATGAGCAGGCGTGTTTTGTGATGGAAGAATTGCGGCAGGGGATGGGCAACCAAGGGAATGACAAGGGCTGATACGCCGGATGACGGTCAATCGACCGCGGCAATGTGCCCCTGCCGCTCGCCCGCCAATCGTTTACCGTTGCATGCGTACGTACCGTGCGCAGTAAAAATGGGGGTAACGAGGGAAACCCAAGTTTCGCAAGGAATATCGCCCTTTGACACTTCTGTGCAGCGGTGAGTTTATCGGTAGATTGCGCCATTGGCTGGGTTTAGCGGGAAACCCATTTACGGTGGTTTCAAAGCCCAATTATGTAAGCACAGTAGCCTTTATGCAATCAAGCAAGAAAGATGCCATCATACCGCCGATCATGCGCAACCTGCGCGGGGCATTCGATTGCAGAAGCAAACCGCCGTGAAACAAACGTTCACGGCGGGTTTGTGTTTATCGGGATACAGCTTATTGGCAGGCAGCCACGGGCAGGGTTGCGGGCGATTGCAAAGTGGCGGAGTTGGTTATCAGCAGCGGCCACAGGTATTGGTTCCAGGTGGTGATAAAGCAATAGGCAAGGCTGCCGCGATTTACGCACAGCGATGGAGGGACTACGGATGCCCCGCCTTTACATCCCGCGGGTGAACTGCTATACTAAAACCAGTGTTTGCGATGTTCCCACTGCCGCACAAAGGATCGAGTCGCCTATTCGGCTGGGCATGACTTGCTTGGGCTGTGTTTGTTTCCGATTGGTTTGGATGCGGTACGGATAGCAGGCGCATGAGACGTCGCCAAGGGGAGAGGAGGGCGCAGGCATGGTCAAATGGCGAATTTCAGCAGCGGCACGCAACCATCGCGGCCAGCTGCGCCCCACCAATGAAGATAATTTCTACCTGAACGGGCGTTGGCTATCACAGGAAGCGATGCTGCACGGCGGCCGCCTGTTGGTGGAAAGCGGCGCGGTGAGCCAACTCTACGCCGTGTGTGATGGACTTGGCGGGGCAGCGCTGGGCGCGCGGGCAAGCCTTCAGGTGACGCAGGCGCTTGGTGATTTGCAGGCCGCAAACCCAAACGGCATCCCTGAAGAAGCCCTGTTGCAGGCGCTGCATCACCTGACCGATCAAGTTTACCGCCTGCGCAGCAGCGGCGCGGGGCACATTGGCGCCACCATTGCCGCCTGTCTGTGGCGGGGCGGGCGCGTCCGCGTGCTTAACATTGGGGATTGCCGCCTCTACCGCCTGCGCGGCGGCGTGCTGCATCAGCTGACCACCGATCATACCGAGGTGCAGCAGTTGATTGAAGAAGGGATGATATCGCCGGAGCAGGCGCGGCTGAGTCCACGGCGGCACCTGATTAACCAGTACATTGGCCTGCCTTCGTGGGATGATGCCTTCCGCCCCTACCTATCCCCGCCCATCCCCGCCAGAGCCGGGGACGGGTACCTGCTTTGCAGCGATGGCCTGACGGATATGGTGGAGGATGCGGCCATACGCCATGCGTTGCTGATCGGCCGCACGCCCGGGCAGGTTGTGGATCTGCTGGTGCAAAAGGCGCTGGACAACGGCGGGCAGGATAACATTACCGCGCTTTGCATGTTTGTACAGGGTCCCGGCGGCATGAGCCTGCGCGCGCGGCTTGCGCGCTATGCCAGCCGAATACGCGGCTATCGGCTTTGACCACGGCGCAGGGCGGCAAGCACCGCGCGCGACGCGGCAGCAAGGGGAAGCCCGCAGCTATGCCGCCCAACCAGATGCCATTAACAGGAGCGATGGATATGAATGATTTGCCGCGCATGGTGGCGGTGGTGGGCACGAACGCATCCGGGAAAAGCGGCCTGGGCGTAGCGCTTGCGTTACGTTTTCACGGCGAGGTGATATCCGCCGATTCGCGGCAGGTATATCAGGGGCTGGATTTGGGCAGCGGCAAGTTGACCCCCGCCGAAATGCGCGGCGTGCCCCACCACCTGATTGACGTGTGCAAGCCGGGTGTGTTTTTCTCCATGGCAGATTTTCAGCGCCTTGCCTACGCGGCGGCGGGGGAGATATTAACACGGGGCAGAATGCCCTTTCTGGTGGGCGGCACAGGGCTATATGTTGCCGCGGTTACGGAAGGCTATCAGCTTTCGGATATCGCGCCCGACCTTGCCTATCGCTACCAGTTGGAAGCGCTGCCTACGCCCGCGCTCTACCAGTTGCTGCAAGGCAGCCACCCTGAAAGGGCAGCCGCCACGGACCCGGCCAACCGCAACCGCATCATGCGAGCACTGGAGAAACTGCATGACGGGGATACGCGCCCCGCTTCCAGAGAACCGCGTTACCGTGTGCTGAAGCTGGGCGTAACCTGGCCGCGCGCCGTTTTGTGTGAACGCATTGACCAGCGGTTACGCCAGCGTGTAACAGATGGGTTGATCAGCGAGGTGGAAGGGCTTTTGCAGGCAGGCGTAAGCGCGGATTTTCTGCGCCGCCTGGGGCTTGAATACCGCTATGTGAGCGCGTATCTGCTGGGGGCATATGCTACGCCGGATGCGATGCTGGCCGAGCTGGCGCAGGCCATCAAGCGCTTTGCTAAGCGCCAGATGACATGGTTCCGGCGTGATACGGATATTGTATGGCTGGACACGCAGGGTGATTATGCAGGGCAGGCGGAGGCGCTGGTGGAGCGGTGGGTAACGGGCGCGTGAAGGAGAGTGTTTCCCTGCATATGTACGCGCTGGTATGCGATGAAGGCATCCGTTGCGGCGGTTGATGCCGCCTGTAGTTTTTACGCCGTTGCAGCAAAGCGGCAGGAGAAGCGGCGGCGTTTCAAAGTTTGGGCGAGTCAATTATCCCCTTCCCTTGACAAGCCCCCTGAAAGTGAGCTACAATAAACACCGCACCGCTATGCGCCCGTAGCTCAGTTGGATAGAGTGTCAGACTCCGACTCTGAAGGTCGTGCGTTCGAATCGCATCGGGCGTACCAGAAAACCCCCCTGAAACATTTGTTTCAGGGGGGTTGTGTATTTTCGGGATACCCCGTTTTATTCATGAAAGAGAGTTGTTTTTCCACCCGTGCGGTCAAAACGGTGGTCGGGATGATTGCGGGGGGCCTGCACGCATGGCGCTACCAGATCAATGGGAGATATTGACACTGTGCGATTCGACGCGAACATGTATGTCTGTTCACGGGCAAGGCAGGCGCCCGGGAGACGTTTGCTGTATTACCGATCACGGAGGTTTTTCACAAGGGCTTCATTCACCTTGATTGTGTGAACATGGTGCTGTGCGTGTGTATAGGCGGATACCAACCCTCGCCGTTTCATAATCCGGACTGTTTTCTGCTTGTATACAATCAAACCCCTATACAGCCGGATATGACTTCGGTGTTATCTGCAAGGCGTGGTTTTGTTTGCCGTTTACTTTTTGCTATCTCTCCTGTGCTCATTTCGCAGAATAGAAAATGCATAAGCGAAGCTTTATATCCTTTGTTTTCTTCCTGCAATTCATCGGAAGGCTGATATGAAACCAGCAGTTTGGCTTGGAGTAACTCCGGTAAATAACCTTCCATCGCAATGCTAGGTATGGTTTTCTGCTGCGATATCAATCATGACCAGTTCCATGGGGTTGTTGAACCGCGGGGTATGCGCTGTATCGCTCAACCCCCGGCTGATGACCAGCCGCCCGTCGTGTACACCATCTGCAAGCTTGGGGAAAAAGCCTTGCCCTGGCGCGAAAAGCGGCTTGCCAAAAAGCCGCATCTGCCCGCCGTGCGCGTGGCCGGAAAGAATCAGGTCGATATCTGACAGACGGACACCAACACGTTCGAGCCGATGGTAGTATTCCGGATGGTGGCAGAGCAGCACTTTCATCACCGCGGCGTCATTTGATGTTTCTGTGTTACAGAAATCCACTAGCCAGCTTGTATCCCCGGCTAACCCTCTGGACGATAGCCCGCCAATCTGTAGTAAACATGTGCCTGCTTGTGTGGTGATAAAGGCGTTGTCCAGCAAAATCGCGCCCGTGGCGGAAATGGCGGCGCGGTCGGTATCATTTACATAGCGTTCGTGGTTGCCCAGCGCGTAATACGTCGGCGCGATTTGACCGGAAGCCTGTAGAAAAGCGTAAGCGTTCATGTTGTTTTGGGTTTCGCCGCGCTTGATTTTGTGCAGTCGGCCATACAGGGCATCCAGATGGTACAGGATGTGGTAAAACGCCTTTTTCCATGCCGGATAACCTTCGGTCTGTTGATCCAGATCCTCAAATGCGTCAAACACCCCATCATCCGGGGTAAAGCGTTCTAGAAGATCGCCCGCGACAGCGATCACATCGGGTTGCTGCTCCCTAAGCGCGCCCAGCAACGGTTCGCAGGGGCGATCGTGCAAATCGGCTACCAGTGCGATGCGTAAGCGACAGGCGCGGTTCGTAGGTATCGTATAGCGGGTGATCACAAAATCCCACTTCATCTGGTTGGCTTTTTGATCGGCAGGAGATACGCTACGGTTTGTTTTTGCCATCTGGTTCGGCTTTGCCCCTTTCTGCGCGGCTTATTTCGCTGCGGGTTTCATTATTATACCCGAAAGCAGGCAAATAGCAACCAGTGATGGAAAGCATACTGATCCAGTCAAGGCAGGAGAGTCAAACAAGAGTATCTGCATCGATTGTGCTTGAAAATCAAAAACAATGTGACAGGGATAACCTTGATGGCAGCGATCATTCATGGGTGAGTTTCCGTTGGATCATCCGTTTTGGCAACGCCCGATTCACTCTTTTTCTCGAAACAGTCTTCCACCACGCCCTGGTAAGTGAGCCGTATAAACAACGTAAGGATATCAATCATCATAAACATGGAAAGCGTGAGCAGGAAAGGGTATACGGAGTAGAAGATGTATTCGGTGATGATATAGTATACAATACCGGCAATCATGTCCGCGACGATCACATTGAGGTAGTTCAAGATTTTCGCGGAAACCCACTGTTTCTTGTACACCATGAGAAGCGTCCTGAACAGTAGCACGCAGAGGAATGCAATGAGCGCGTGAAGCACTTTTTGCTCGATGGTTGTGTGAACCGACGCAAGGGAAAAGAACGTAGCGCTGCGGGGGAGTATCTCAAACACCAACAGCGCCACAACAGTCATGGTCACAACGTCTACCAGGATTCTTCTCAAGCTGTGTTTAGCAAAGAAGGGGCAACATAAGGTGTGTTTCCGCATGATGAACGCACCGTTCCTTTCTACTTACCCACTGAACAATTCTATATAGCCGAAAGACATCTGGGAACAAACAGCCGCGCCATGATGGTACGCTTTGCCCCCGAAAGGGAGTAGTTTACCAAAGGTCTGTCTTCGCCGATTGCTCTGTGTGCCTTCGGAGCAGCCCGTTGTAGAGCAACGTCCCGAGAATGCAACCGATGGTGTTGTTCAGGATATCGTCAAACTCAAACAGTCCCAAATGAAACACCAGTTGCGTTACTTCGGTAGCTATGCTGCCAAGCAAGCCGATCAGCACGACTTTCCAGGGGATGCTCCACAGCCATCGGATTGCCCGGTTGCCAGTGGTGATTTCCCGCTTTTTCCGTGCCAGTTTTGGCCATGTAAACGGTAGCAGATACCCAAGCGGGATATACAGCAGGATGTTCAGAATTATCCCTTTGAGCAACGCGCCGTTCGTAATCAGGATGCGGAAACCGCCAGCCTTGTGGAAGCTCAATGCTTCGCGGTAAGACCAGAGAAAACCCAGCTCGTATTTGGCTTCCGGCGTGATAACCCTGAATAGCAGGGTTTCATATAGATTGGCAAAAACATACACTGCGAAAATGTAGTATTTCACTTGTGTAAGCAAATGATGGTGATGCACCAGCTTTTCTGTGAGCACAGGCAGCAACAGTGCAACGCCCAGAACAATCAATGAGATAAGCGTAATTTCGTCCATTCAATGTCCCCTCGCGGTTTAGCCTTTGTATCCGAAAGTGCCACAACAGCCATTCTGTTATCCACTGATTCGACCCGCTCTGGGAAAACCCTTCCTCATGGCACTTTTACGATGAGAGGATCGTGTAATCGAGGATGCATTCCCGCATCTCATCCGCCTGCTCCGCTTTGCAGTTAATCTCTTCCGGACAATGATAGGTCGGTACCGTTTGACGCATCGCCTCTATGACTGCCTGCTGGCTGCCGCAGGTCAGGCAATGCCTCAAGATTTCGAGCTTTCTTTCCAGCTGTGCTTCGGTCAATGGTTCGTCCCGTTCGATGAAAATCATCTTATTATCGGTCTTATCCAGATCGCCCGTTTTCATAAGCAGTTCCTCGTAGAGCTTCTCGCCCGGGCGCAGACCGATTTCCTGTATGTCGATATCGGTATAAGGCGTAAGGCCGGAGAGACGAATCATGTTCTCGGCCAGCTCCAGTATCTTCACGGGTCTGCCCATATCCAACACATAAATCTCCCCGGGGCTGGCCATCGCACACGTTTGCAGCAATAACTGCGCCGCCTCCGGGATGGTCATGAAGTACCGGATGATGCGCTTATCCGTTAGGGTAATCGGCCCGCCGGAAGCAATCTGCTTTTTGAACAGGGGAATCACGCTACCGTTAGAACCCAGAACATTCCCAAAGCGCACCGCTACAAAGTTCGTACGACTGCTCCTTTTGCTTCGTATGATCATCTCACAGAGCCGCTTGGACGCGCCCATAACGTTGGTTGGATTTACTGCCTTGTCGGTAGATACCAGCAGGAAGCGCTCCACGCCATATTCTTCCGCAATATTGGCGGTATACAAGGTTCCAAATACATTGTTCTTAATTGCCTCGCCGCAACTGTGTTCCATCAAGGGTACGTGTTTATGCGCCGCCGCGTGGAAGACAATCTGCGGGTGATAGGTATCAAAGATTTCACGAAGCCGTTCCTCTTCCCGCACCGAACCGATCTCTACGCGCAGGTTTAGGCGGTTGCCGTACTTGCTAAGCAATTCCTGCTCAATATCATAAGCATTGTTTTCGTAAATATCAAAAATAATCAGCCTAGCAGGTTGCAGCTTGGCCAGCTGTCGGCATAGTTCACTGCCAATGGATCCACCGCCACCTGTAACCAGTACAGTTTTCCCCAGATAGGAGGGCATGATGGCATTTTCGTCAAAGTGGATTACATCGCGCGAGAGCAGATCCTCAATGCTGAACTCGCGGAGGACGCGCTTCCCGTTTCCGACTTCTTCCTTCCCAAACGAGAAATCATATAGTTTCACTTTACAGCCGGATTCCCGGTAAAACTCATACAGCCTTTGCTTTTCATCGCCGTTCAGGTTAGGCAGGGCGATAATCACCTCCTGAACCGGCAGCGATTGAAGCCGCTTGATGATATCTTTCTCGGGATAGACTCGGATGCTGGAGATGATGTTGCCGATCTTCTGCGGGTCTGTATCGACAAAGCAAAACGGTCGGTAATGCGCGTTACGG
>Ga0351920_1057_pt1 | contig 26643 bp, 24 predicted proteins | sample BONcelHT113001C8_FD_206854 | JGI IMG/M metagenome (GOLD analysis project Ga0351920, IMG submission 206854) | Enriched cells from coal bed in the Powder River Basin, Montana, United States - BONCAT cells T11 rep2 HSBNCT.T11.300.1.C8 ... | reverse complement strand
CTTGCCGATCTTTTCCTGAACTTTGCCGGCTATCTTTTCACTTGTACCTTCGGCTTCCAACTTGGGATTATCGGTGATTTTCCCGGCTACTTCCTTGACCTTGCCCTTCGCTTCGTGAAACGTGCCTTCCACTTTGTCCTTCATGCTTGATTTCATGGTATTCATCCTTTACTATTTCGGTTTGACTACTGACTCTTCAGCCGCAGTTATCTTTATGGGTACCTAACGGCCCCGCCTCGTCCAGTAGAAACCACCACCTCCGAGGAGAAAAAAGCACAACAATGATTAAAAGTATGGTTAACGTTGACATTGCTTTTCACCCTTCTCTATTATTCCTTATGCTAGTTTAAGCGCATAGATTGTGCCAAGACCTGTGCTAAAAGAACAGTTCTTTAAGACTTTGGAATCATTGGAATTTAAGCGAGGACTGAGATGGGGGGAGTGCGGGGGCGACGAGAAAGCCGTCAGAATAATCTGTCATAATCAACGAAACTGCCATATATGACGGCTCAGAAACCTTTGCGGTCAGGTTAGATTTTTTGACTTTTATGTGACGAATGTTGAAAAGTCAAACCCGGCCCCATAAGGCTGACCCCTAAGGCTCTTAGCAAAGGGCCAGATCAGAGAGATTTAGGACGCTTAAAAACTGGAATGCACCTTTTCGACGGGTTGGGTAAAATAACCAGTATGCACATCCACTGAAACAGGAAAAGCAGAACAATCATGTCAGAAGTGGTCTTTATTATCTAAGGCGCAAACACCTGGAGTCTAAAATGTTCTCGTTACAAAGGTTCTTCCAATTAAGATCGATAGGTTACCTGGAGTTGGGAAAACGCGTCTACCACAAAGTGATTGAGGCGGAGTGCTCAGAACATGCCGCTGCCATGGCGTTTTATATTCTTGTTCCTCACACAAATCTGTGCAAGGAAACGGGCATGGGTAAGTATCCCATGCAGTGGTAGAGATTCAGGATATAGTTTTTTGCCGACCTGAAACCGTAGGCCCTATGGCTAATGACCTTGGCCTTGTTGTTGAGACCTTCAACAGCGCCATTGGAGATCGGCATATCGAAGTAGGAGAGGATATTATCCTCGTGCCGCTTGAGCAGGAGAGCAAAGTCCTGCATCGGCTTGATCTTTGACTCCATAGCCAGCCCGAACCAGTGTTTCATAAACTTGGCAGCCATCTCCCTGGTTGCCGATTGCCAGAAATCACGGAAAGACTCCTTGAGCAGATAGGCACGATGGATCTTCAGGTTCAGTGTTTCAAGAAAGCTGAGTGAGGCCTTCTGTCTGTCCGTCAGGTTCCACGGATTCTTGAGCCAGATATAGCGGGTTCCGGCCAAGACCCCTTTGTGTTCCTTGTCCTTCTCGGCAACTTCCTGACGCCTGACCTTGTCCACGGCCTCGGTGAGTTGCTTTACGATGTGGAACTTGTCGAACACCAGCGTTGCCTGCGGAGCCTTGGCCTTGACCGCCTCGATGTAGGAAGGCCACATGTCGCAGCAGATGCCGACAAGCCTGGCAGTTCGCTCGGGGCCGAAGAAGTTAAAGAATGCGGAGAGGGTGTCTTTGGTTCTCCCTTCACCGCTCCAGATAAGCGTTCCGGTCCTCAGGTCATAGACATTGGTGAGATACACGTGACCCTTCTGCCGGGAAATCTCATCAATGCCGATGTGGGTAACGCAACTCAAGTCCCTGTGGCCAAGGCCAAAGGCAACCGCGTAGGCAACAGCGGCGGCAACCGTACCCCAGGAACACTGGAACTGACGGGCCACCTGCAGCCACGGCAACGACTTTGCCCACGTGGCAATTGCCACTGCAAACGCTCTGGTCAGTCGCTTCTTCCCTGCTGCCCAAGGCATGCTCTCCACATGTACAGACCTGCACACTGGGCACGTGATACGACAGGGAGCATAAACCAAGGTAACCGGTATCGCCCACAGGGGCACATGGCGAAAACGTCTTTCAGAGAGCGTGTCGCGGTAATCGCCGGGGCTGTTACACACCCCGCAGCGGGGATGGTAACGAAGATCAGGAACAAGAGTGACAACCAGTTCGGAACCCGCCTGTTTGACGGATTCGATGCGAAATCCTTGCATCTCAAGGGTCTCGCGGATAAGCTGTTCAACAAGCATGGGTTCCTCCTGCAGATAGGTATGGTTGGTCGCGCTTCCATAACTACCTGATGGAACTCATGCTTTCAATTTTTTAATCCTGTGCCGAATGCACAGATTTCAGAGACGAACCTATATTCTTTTCGCGATGTTTCCTTTTTTCCTCTTTCTAACAACAGTTATCGGCTATCTTAACATTCCACATTTGCTGGAATACGTGCTGAACAGCGCCGAAAGATTGCTGCCCGGCCAGGTCTTTGATCTGTTCCAGGACAATATCCGAGTCCTTTTTAGTGGCAAAAAACGAGGGCTGCTCTCTCTTGGATTTATTCTTACCCTGTGGGCTTCATCTAAAGCTGTCATCTCGATGATGAAGGCCATGAATAAAGTATGCTCCGTTAAAGAAGGAAGGCCGTTTTGGAAGGTGCGGCTAACAGCTTTTTCCCTGGTGATTGGACTTTCGTTATTGTTTTTTCTGGCGCTGGTTCTGCTCATATTCGGGTCCAAAATTGTCAGTCTCATAACCGCAATGTTGAATCTTGGGGTTGTGTTTCGGATAACCTGGAACCTAATGATCATCCCGGTGATCCTGTTGCTTCTGTTGCTGGCAATCGCAGCCATTTATTTTTTCGCGCCTGACGTAAAACAAAAAAGAAAATGGATCACTTCGGGCGCGGTATTCGCGATCTTATGCTGGATAGGTGCATCATTTGCGTTCTCTTCCTACATCAGAAATTTCAATTCCTACGACAGGACCTATGGAAGTTTGGGCGCCGTAATCATCCTTTTGATGTGGCTGTATATCAGTAGCTTCATCATTTTGGTGGGAGCTGTAATCAATTCAGTGATTGAGCATAGTTCAAATGAGAGGAAAGAGCCTGGTTAAAAGGAGTGCGAGTATCGCATTGGGGTCAGTTTAGACTTTTTAACTTTTATGTGACAAATATCAAAAAGTCAAACCCGACCCCACAAGCGACCCCGAGACTTAAAATGGAAACTCCCATGAAATCATGCTGCTTCCGAGTCCCCATCAGTGACAATAATTGAATCAAGGTCCACGTTAAGATCACGGGCGATTTTCTTGAGCAGGGTGACGGATGACTTCCGCTTCCCCGATTCGATCTGGGAAATGGCCGCAGCAGTCACCCCGCAGACCTTCGCAAGGTCCGCGGCAGTAAGCCCGCGGTATTCACGCCAGACCCGCACCGGGTTAGCGCCATCCAGCAGCCTGTCCACCACTTCAGCGGGTATCAGTTCCTCATCTCCGGATTCAAAGGCATTTCTCGCCATGTCGAAATCCCTTATGTCAGCGAGCATCCGGGCATCTTCCAACAGTTGCCGGTATTCGTTATAGGGAATCACGGCATATTCCGGTTTGCCGTCTTTTTTTATAATCTGTGGTTTCATTTATAGATACCTCCTCGCGGACCTATGTCCAAAACCATCACGATGAGTCGATCGTTGCGAATTTCATATATTACCCGCCAGTCTCCTACCCTCTTATTTTAATTAAACCCCTTGTTTATTCAGCCAGTCACGTATGTGATCCGCCACCCCCTGCCAGCCGGGTTCCAACATCATGTCATGCGCCATTCCCGGGAATACGGTTGTTTGCGTGTTATATGCTTTGGCAGTCTCTTCAATTTCATTTGGATGGATGACTGCATCATCGGTTGCCCCCATTACCAACATAGTGGTCGCAACGTGCAGCGGAGCAGGCAAAGTAAAAAACAGCATGTCGAGGAAGGCGCGGACGGATTCATCCTGCATTTTGCAGAAATGGCCGAGTGACTTGCCTTCAGGCATAGTGGTAGAGAACAAAGCCTCGCGCGTCAGGTTGGGTGTCTCTATAATTGGATACAGGCTGAGCCGCAATGCGGCTTTTACAAATGCTAGCGGATGACGCTTGGCAATGCGCAGCGTGGCGTCCAGAGCGCCGGTTGGAGGAACGGATGCCAGCAGCACTGCCGCCGGGGCAGTATGCGTTTTCAGATAGTTCTGGACAACCAGACCGCCCATTGAGTGACCGATAAGTACGGGAGTCTGAGACAATTGACCGGCGACGTGAGCTACATCAGCAACATAGTCATTAATGCTTGTCCAGCGCAAACGGTTGTGCCCTTCACTACCCCCATGGCCACGCAAACTTAGGGCGTAGCTCTCATACCCATGGGCGGCGAAGTAGTCGAGGAAGTACTCGGCCCAACACCATGCGGCATGCCAGGCCCCATGGACGAACAACAGGGGTGTGGGGCGGGCAGAGGAAGCTGGTTTCCTTGAGATAATTTCCAGTTGCATGGAAAAACCTTCCTAGCAAGCCTAGAGTAACGTTTTGAAATATCAGTTTTGATAATCCTAACGATTGATTACCTTGCTGACTGTCGTGTAGTGAATGCCAAGGGCCTGTGAGATCTCCTTCAGTGTGTAGCCATGTTTTCCGTGGGCCAGATGGATCAAGCGATTTCGTTCCTCCTTTGTGAGGGAAATTGCCGGAGAGAAAAGCTCATCAAGCGGCGGGCGGCCGACATGTCGCTGTATTCTCGGAATCTCTGCCAGGTCGTCTTTTTCGCTGAGTAATCCTCTCGCCTTCTGGACAAATGCTTCAGTCCCGAGGAGGATCTGACCGGTAAGCTTTTCCCACGGGGATTCGATTATATTCATTCCCTCTTTCACAAACTGCCGATACCTTCGACAGGATTCGGCATGAGAGGTCGAGAAGTTACCGAGGAGCCACTCAGTAGCCAGGAATGGCGGCCGCGCAACTGTGCCAAGCGTCGGCAGGTAGCTGCTCCAGCGGTAGTCTTCCGGCCGCGCAGTTATGCCGGCACGTACCGGATTAAGAACGATATATCGGCACAACTCGAGCAGATGGCTCTCTTTCTCCACAAGAATTGCCTTGAACCTGCCCTTGAAGAGGTGTCCATCCCTTCGGTGTGCACGGTTGAATGCCTGGGTGTAGACGCCGTTCAACTGACGCATCCCCGCAGAGAGATTTCCTTCCGGAGTTTCAATCAGAAGATGGTAGTGGTTATCCATCAGACAGTAAGCATGGCAAAGCCAATTGAACCGCTTCACCACCTGCCCGAGGATTTTGAGATACATCTCGCGATCGGTGTTGTCTTCAAAAATATCTGAGCGTGCGTTGCCACGAGAGGTAATGTGATAGACTGCACCGGGAAATTCGATGCGTAAAGATCTAGCCATAGCTGCACTATACCGGATAAATATGATATTTCAAGACCTGACCCCCGAAACTCTGACCCCCGAAACTCCTTCGACCAACTCCAATCAATTATTCCAGACAGTAGTGGATTGAAGTATTGATTTTCTCTGTTAGGTTTAGGGGACTAGGTCGAGTGTCTGAATATAACTCATGCGCAGAGGAGTTTATTATGGAAAAAAAACCGCCGTTCCCGCCGTTTTCTGAAGAGACGGCCCGGCAGAAGGTTCGCATGGCTGAAGATGCCTGGAACAACCGTGATCCGGAAAAAGTGTCTCTTGCCTACACCGTAGACAGTGCATGGCGTAATCGTAGTGAGTTCCTGAATGGCCGCGCTGCAATAATTGAGTTTCTTAAGCGGAAGTGGGCAAAAGAGCTTGACTATAGACTGATCAAGGAGTTGTGGGCATATGCCGATTCACGAATTGCCGTTCGATTTGCCTATGAATGGCACGATACTTCCGGCAATTGGTACCGCGCCTATGGCAATGAAAATTGGGAGTTTGACGAGAATGGCCTGATGCGTCGTCGCTATGCGAGTATCAACGACCTGCCGATACAGGAGGCGGATCGTAAATATCACTGGCCGCTCGGCCGGCGTCCGGACGATCATCCAGGCTTGTCGGATTTGGGGTTGTAGCTGAGGTAACAACAGGACCTCGGCCTGGGTAGTGTCTGCGGATTCACCAGAAGGATGTCCCGGTTGATATGGCAGTGAGGGCTCGGACCCTGTGCACCTGTCAACGCCGAATGACTTTGTCGCCAATTCAGGTAAAAAATTGTCCATACGCAATAACAGCTGCTCACACGGGCGGGTGAATACCCGTCCGGGGAATTGACCGTACACCCCGGTCGCTCAAGGGAGGGGCGTCCTGGTAACAGGGAGAGGTGAATTCAAATAGCAAGTGCATTCCTTACCAGAAATATAATAATTCAAGACTTGACCCCCAACATGACCCCCAACAGCCGCAAAGGAGCGAAGCAAACGACATGGTCGGACAGAGAAGTAGTCCAAGCCGCGCATTTCGATACTTTCTTGCCAGCATGAATTTCACATAGTCTTGGTAGTAGGATCGAGCATTTCCGAATTCCACTTCAACCCAGATGCCGTTCTTTTCGAAATCACATTTGAGACCCAAGTCTGCACCTTCTGTTCACTGTTCCAACCTGTTTTCATCAGACCTTCACTAATCCGCTTGTTGTAATCCGACTGACTGTAGTCAGTCTCGTATCCCACCGAAGCAAGGGATTCTTTGATTTGGCCTATCTCCGAAAAGCGGTTCAGCTCCTTCTGTGCCAACCTGTGCAACAACATGTCGCTGACTTGGAGGGATGGAAAATTGCTCTTCAGTATTGGCTTGAAGTAGAAAGTAAAAGGGGCAAATTCCGTTACTTCAAGAAGCCCACCTTCCGTCACGTCACCGAACAACCTAATCAAGGAATGACGCAAACGCTCTTGTGCCTTGTTTTCGTAGCGGAATTGCAAGTGTCCGGGCCTGTTGTTCAATCTCCGTATCTCAGCAGTGAATGGCTCTTCCGTACCGGTCATAATGGTGACCGGAACTTTGCCACCCTTTTCGATGGCGAGCATCCTATCCGATTGGGTCTCAACAGGTATGGTCACGCCAAACTTTAAGGTTGATATACCAACCGGGTGCAGAAATTTCACAAATTCGGGGATTGCATTGCGCATAGTAGACAATTGATCTTTCCGGGATATTATGGCTCGACTCCGTTAAAGTAAAAACACCACTTCACGATGTTTCTGCAGATAATCCCCATCAGGCAGAAATTTGTCCGGCATTTTAATCTGCATTCCTTCATATGCAAGGAAGTTTCTCGAAAGTGCCTCGTTTGGAAGGAATTCTCGCAAATACGGACTGAGCATTAGCCGATAATCCTCGTCCAACGATATGAGCCCCTTATCAAAGGCTGCATCCTGCGTTTGCGCAAGACACAACCCATTCCTCGGATTAAGTCGTTGTTCCGGAAACTGACCCCATGGCAGAATATGGCTGGCAATGAGAAGATCCGGTATCGGATTTCCGGTAATACAACAACGGCAGTTGTAGGATGCCAGCACACTTTGACGGAAGAATCGCTGGCCGAGACGAGTCTTGCCGGTGACTATTGCTTCAGTTGGGCCAAAAGGCTCGACGGAGGGAACCTTCACAATGTATTTTCGGGCAGAACGGCCAGTAGCAATTGGCCTATTCTCTTTTGTCTCGCCGATCAGCGCCCGCAGCTTCTCTTCGCTTTCCACTCCATACTGATCCCAATCGGACGTAAATTCCTCCCACACTTGCCGATCAGCACGACTTGTGCCTCGCAATCCCTTAACGCCCCGTGCTTGGTGATAGGGATCGAGAGAAGCAAGATTGCAGAGCTTCATGGAGAGACTGCTTGGAGTCCTTCCCAACATTCCGGCAACCTCGATGACGAGTGGATTGCCATGTCGAAGCTGCCCAAACGGAAGTTTGCAATAGAGATTCATTGCAATAATCAGCTCATCATGTGTCCATGTTTTACCGCTCGACATGCAAAAACTCTCCAGAATTCCTCAAAAGGATATTCAGTTACGGCAAACTGACCCGAAAGATTAACCTTTGCTTTTAAGTTTTTGGTACGCAACGGGTTCTACATCGCGACAGCGTTGCTCTACCTGATGAGCAATTCGTTGAATCATCTCAGCTGACAGGACTGGACTTCCCGCATTAATATAAACAGGACGGGGACTTTTCCCATTGTAAATCAGCAAGCCGGGTTTCTTCCTTTCTATATACCAACCAGGGAAAACCAGAACCGGCTTCACTGCAACCTCTGCGCCCACTGCACTGGTCAACCATTTAGCAAACCAATCAGCCTGGCGTTTTGCTTGCTCAAACGGTTCCCGCTCGTAATGGGTGGGAAATTGAAGCCCTTGTCCGTCATAGGTAATTTTCACATCACCCTTGACCGGCTTCGCTCTCCCCTTTGTTTCAACGGCAAAAACCCCATTTGCGCCAATAACAATGTGATCAATGTTGAAATTTTCAGCGGGGAAGTCGTGATAAACCCGATAACCATCCAGCATAAGCTGATTGAGTTCCTGACCTACCGCCCGCTCGCAATCTAGTCCGAGACGCAAACTGTTTCTTTTCTTCATCAGAGTAGAAAATTTGAAGCTGAAGTAAATCATAAACGCAGCATATGGGATCATTGAGGCCACCCAACTGACTTTTTGATTACCCAGGTATCTCATGGATAGGTATGAAGAAAAGCACAACAACGGCATGAGTGTAAAAAAAGCAAAATGGAAATCGAGCTCTTCAGAAATTTCTTCTAACTGTCGCGAAAGAGATTCGCCCGGTGATCTCAACAGTTGGACAGTAAGCGGTGTACGCCTCCCTTTTCGCTGGTAGCGTACCCAAAGCGCTAGGCATACGGGGACACAAATTGAAGCAAAGAATATTGCAATTGGAATTAGCTGATATTTCAAGGAAAATACTCCATGACTTAGTAAATCAGAATCGATTCTTCCTCCGATGCCACCCCAAATACTTCTGCTCCGGCCACAGTTCCTTATCACCAGGCGGAATAATCCCTCTCCCGGAAAGAGTCAGCAAAAACCCCGGCACATTCGGATCAGCACCGATCTGTCGTGACGTGATAACACAATAACTATCCGAAACTCCCATCATCCCCTCATCAAAGGACCAGTGAAAAGGCAAGTATGAAGGATGAATTATGAAATCTGACAAAAATGACACTATAGACAAGTATGAAGGATGAGGTATGAATTATGAAAATTTACAACCGGCATACTTCAGCTTTTGCTTTTCTTAGAAATCGCAGTAAATATGGCCAGCAGTTCGTCACATTCTTTTCGCAAAGCATCCAGATGTGAAGATGCCTGAATTCCGGTGTCCACGAGCAGCTCGAACCAGTAACTCGTTTCATCGAGCTCTTTCAGACAATCTCCGATTTTAGAATAAATTCGGCCTTGGAACGTGCGCGGTATGCCTCACGGTAATTGGCTCCCACCGAAGTGTCTGACCGGAGAACCTGCTTCCCCAATACCTGGGCTTCCGCGGATTTCGGAAGTGACGAGTACATGCGAATAATCCGGATGGCAAACTCCTTCGTACGTTGCCGCAAATCTCGATCATCTGTCCCGATAGCAGGTTGAGGTCTATCCTTCATATCTGACCGCTTTCATCCTTCATAATTCATCCTTCATCCTTGTCTTCATACTTGCCTATACTCCGAAATATTGGGGACATCCATGATAAGTAATGTCAAGGGGAAAACGAAGATTTCCCGTTCACCTGAAGAGTGTCCCTGGTGCTAGCATTTCACGCTGATCTTCAGCTGATCCTTTTAATCGTGTCATAGGGTCAGCAGAGTACTGCGACCTGACATCCATTTGCTGCATGGCGAGCGTAGTCGCGGCAGTAGATTAAGTTTGGGTAAACCCACCGGCCTCGAAACAGATTTCAGTGCCATTTCGGCAAGTCCCTAATTCGGCAAGGTCCGGTGGGAAGATCTTTGAAATCAGCGTCTATGTAATACGCCCTCAGGCGGCAACTTCCTCATTGACAGGTACGAATTCAATCCCTGTTTTGTCCACCGCCAGCATGTAGATCACAAGCTTTCGCGCCACTGCTAACGTTGCTCGGTTACGGTTGCCCTTCGTTAACTCCTTTGCGTGAATCTTGGCAAGTTGCGGATTCCAGTGGGGCGCAATTTTTGCGGCCTCAATGAGCACCGTCTGAAGATGCTTGTTGCGTTTCTTTGATATTGGTCCTCGAGTCTCTTTCCCCGCCGACTCTTTTTGAGCGCTGCATAGGCCACAATAACTGATAGCCTGGCGGGCGGAGAAGCGATTGGGGTCGCCAATTTCCAGCACCCAGGTAAGGGCTGTCACTTCACCGACCCCAGTAATGGTCATGAGTTTTTGAACACGGTCACGAATCAACTCGTTATCCCTGAGGGCGGCCAGAAGCTTTTTCTGCACAGCGGCAAACATCTCCACCCCGGCGCGGGATAGCTTGAGCAACTCCTTAACTGATTGGGGAACATCCTCTACCGTATCGAGAAGATTCTCGAAGTAGCTACGCCCATGCAGCCGCTTCTTCGAATACTCGGCACCCACTTCCATAAGCAGACCCGACATCTTGTTTTTGACGTTCGTGGCCATATGGACAATGTGACTTCGGTAACGAAGGACCCGTCTCAGTTCCCTCATCTCTTCCGGGGCCATATAGCACTGAGGAATAAGATCAACGCGCAGCAGATCGCAAATCTTTTCGGCATCTGCCCTGTCATTCTTTTTTTTTGCCGCTGTTATTGCTTTCAGCATCTGTGGATGGGCCACGATGAGGTCCTTTGCGTAAGGCTTCAGAAAGTCATACACCCAGCCGGTGAACAGTGTCGCTTCCATTGCCGCCATCCATGGCTGCGGCAGGCTCTCTACCCATTTCAGCAATGCGGAACGGGTGGCTGCTACGGTGCCTCGGCTGACGGTAACCCCGCTGTCTGTTTTGATGCAGTAAGCGATGATTTTTTTGTGGAGATCAAGTCCAATGTAGTAAACTGCTTTCATGGGAGCCTCCTTGTGGCCTGATTTTGGGCGACTCTGTCGACCCAACCGCTTGTCTCTACAAGCTTCTGTACCACCAGGAGGCTCTCACTTCAACTGCTCTTACTTATGCATTTAAACAGTATATTTAATCCCCCCTCATATCCACTCTAACAACATCGAGCAATTAACGCTCACAACATCAAGTACGCATAGTACGCATAGGTGTCGTGTCTACACATTTCACAATATGCCGAAAACCAGCATACAACTTTCTCCCACTTGGAGATTTAGATTTTCTCTACCCACCTCTTCTATTATCCTCAAACATCTCCACCGGCATCGGATACTGCAACCGCCAAACCATCTTGATCGGCCGCTCACTCTCGTAACTCACCCGTTCCACCGTCCCAAGATAGGTAAACGGTACCGTAACCCCGTTACGCTTTTTCTGGTCGCGGGCAAAGACCAGGATCGTGTAACCTCGCTCCTGATGGTAAATCAGGTTCTGCCCGTCAGTGTGATGCTGCGCGGTATTCGCCTGTGATTCCCAATGTAGGAGTTCCCGGCTGATGGGATAATCGGCATACATGGTGCTCGGCGAAAATTCTTTTTCGGTCTTCTGAAAGGTAACCAGCAGCACATAGGCCTTCACTTCAGGGAAATGAAACACACCCACCCCGGTCTGTCCGGCAGTCTCCAGGGTTGCTTTACCAAAGACCGCCTGAATTTCCTTGCCCCCGTAACGGGAATGGAGTTCTAGCGGACAAGCAAAAGGAAGTTCAGGAATCTGCCCACTAACTTCTGTAGTATCAAGCGACCAGGCAAGAATTTCATCTAAGTCAGCAAGTATTGAAGGATTGCTGGCAATTCGGTTGAAGGCATCTTCCAGAGAAGAAATACCAAGATTACTCGCTTTGTCTCTCCAGATCCTATAATACAAAAGCATGGCCGAATTCCCGGCAAGTGCCAGTGCCTCAGCAATCGCACCATTCGAAACTTTCCCCAGAACCTCGCGCAACAGTGCCGCTTCTTTTGGGCCATTGATAAACACCAACTGGACCAGGGACTTTTTCAACCGTACTATGTCCGGGTCCGTAGGAATTGGTCCCAGTTGCGCCTTGGCTTTCCACTCTGACCAGGTTTCTTTGGCCAGCAATACTTCCGGCTCGTAATCGTGGTAGCGAATGAAATTGCCGAAGGTCAGTTCCTGTCCAGTTTCGCTGGTGAACGTCTGGAGACGGTCAGGCACCTGAACAGCCAAGCGGCCCAGGTTTTCCTTTATGTTCTCTAAAACGTATTGACGGGAAAGTCGGTCAAGCTGAATGGAACAACCGGCTGGGAGATGAGGAAAATCAAACGCTACTTCCTTGTCGATGGAAAAACGGTGCCTCGGCATAAGAGCTTTGAGTTTTATGTCGATTCGGTAGCGGCGATGGGCTTGACCGACGAAGTCGAGCACAGTGAGGCAGTCTTTACCCGGTGCATGGCGAAGGCCACGACCTAACTGCTGGAGAAATACTGTCAGACTCTCGGTTGGTCGTAAGAAGAGGACGGTGTTCACATCTGGCACGTCAACACCTTCGCTTAGTTTGTCGACGGTGAAAAGGAAAGAAAGACGACCTGCCTCCAGATCCCTCAGCAACTCCTGACAGCGACCATCATCGACACCTGAGACAAAGGCTCCGGAGGGTATTCCTTGCAATGAAAATTGCTCCGCCATGAAAGCGGCATGTTTGATGGTGACACAGAATCCGATTCCCTTGATGGCGCTCAGGTCCGGTTCATAACGATTGAGCGCATCGACAATGGCAGTTAAGCGCTGCTTGGCTCGGACCTGGTCCATGACATAGATGTTTTCAAGGGCCGACTCACTGTACTTGCCATTACGCCAGAACTGCTCGCCGCTGATGGCGATCGGATCGGCGACGCCGAAATAGTGGAAGGGACAGAGCAGTTTTTCTTCCAACGCCTCGGGTAGTCGGATCTCGGCGGCAAAACGGTTACCAAAATCGGCGGCAACATTCTCACCATCCATCCGCTCTGGAGTGGCAGTCAGGCCAAGGAGAATTTGCGGGGTAAAGTTCTCGAAGATCGGTCGATAACTAGCCGCAGTCCCGTGATGTGCCTCATCGACCACGATGAAGTCATAGAAATCCTTTCCAACCTGTTCCCACAAACGCCTGCTGGAGAGCATCCCAATAGAACAGAATAAGTGTTCGAGACGATTGGCCTGATATGGACCGACCAGTAGTTCACCAAAGTTCTGGTCTCGCAACACATTGCTGAAGGTCGCTTGTGCCTGCTGAAGAATTTCCTGTCGGTGGGCAACGAACAGGAGACGAGCCTGACGCTTCTTCCGCTCAAAGAAATGTTTAAAATCAAAGGCAGCGACCACTGTTTTGCCGGTACCGGTGGCTGCAATCACCAGGTTGCGCCAGCGATCATGGGTATTGCGCTCCCGTTCCAGTGCCTCAAGGATGCGCTCCTGGAATGGATGGGGACGAAGATCAAAGAAAACTGCCGGACCATTTGGACGGAGATTACGAGCACGGTCAATTGCAGTCCGGAAAAGCGTCGGATTCTCGGAATCAAAAGGGACAAACTCGCGACTATTCCAGTAAGTCTCAAATTCAACAGAAAACTTTTCGAGGATATGCCCCATATCCTGTGCAGTTACCTTGAGATTCCATTCCAGACCGCTGGTAATGGCAGCTTGAGACATATTTGCCGAACCAATGTAGGCAGTGGAAAATCCTGTGTTGCGCCTGAAATGGTATGCCTTGGCATGAAGCCGGGTCCGTTCGGTGTCATAAGAAACGCGGACGTCAACGTTCGGCATGTGAGCCAACCATTCCACAGCAGGGGCATCTGATGCTCCCATATAGGAGGTGGTGATTAAGCGAACCGGGACATGACGGTCACGCAAATCCTCGAAAGCTGGCATCAATAGGCGAAGACCGGACCATTTGATAAATGAGACCAGGATATCGACCCCATCCGAGGAACGCATTTCTTGAAGTAATTCATGAGCAAGCTGGGGTTCTTGGGGGGAACCAGTGAAGAGGCTGCTCTCGGCAAGGGGAGTGTGAGGTCGGGGGATACCGGACTTACCATAATTTGGAGGAGTGATTTCTAGCAGTATCGGCTTTGATTTTGGTATCAGTTGATGTTTTTCGAGGTGGCTTCGACCTGCCTCATTGGCAACATGGCCGAGAATCCGGTTACAGAGCGCCAACCGTTTTTCCGGGTCTGATTCTTCACGGAGGGCCTGTTCCAACACCTTTGCCACGAAGGCCGAATACTTCGCTGGCTGCTCCTCTGGATCAATTTTGCCGAAAACGGTCCTAAGTTCCGGATGTCTCGCCAGAGTCTCGCGGAGGAATTCATCGATGAGCGCTTCATATATGCCATGTGCTATCTGATTCATCTGCGGCAAGACTCACTTTCAGCTTAATAATGGAGAAAACATCAGAAGACAAGCATGCTGTCCCAGTTGTCGTATATTTTGTGTTTAGCAAATATCTATTGGAAACCCCTATCCGGACTGATTAGCGTTTTGATTCGATCTCTTCCCAAACACAATTAATTTTGCCCAATAAGATTCGCAGGCCAACCTTTTTTACATGGGTCACAACCATAGAATTGCTGTCCATTTTTTGGTCCGCTTTTGAATTGGCGTAGAATCATTTCACTACCACAGTCGGGGCAATTCTTTTTTTCAGGCAATGATGAAGCTGCAGAATCTTGTGACACTGCTGCCTGCACGCCTGCGCTCTTTACTGAGACTTCTACAGGTCTGGTCCCTTTACAATTTGGAAAAGTGGAGCACCCCCAGAATTCTTTTCCTGCTTGGGCTCCTATATTCGCTATTCGCTTTCTCATGTCCGCACCACATTTTGGGCATGCCGGAGCGACTGAAACTTGCCGCACATCATTCGAATCATATTGCTGCTCTGGTTTTTTTTGGGCAACGTCTATCATCTCTCGAAGTTCGCTACCATCAATCAGTTCAAGATTCAATCCACTAGCAAACCTGAAAGCATCGGTGGTGAACTCACCAGAGGTAACGAAATAGCCTCCGGCTACACCGCGCGATGCAATGACACCATAGAACTCACGGACCGGCTGCACACCGACTTTATAAGCTTTCCACTGCTTGCACTGCACCAGGTACGTTTCATTCCCTCGATTCAATACCAGGTCGATCCCTCCATCCGGTCCATTGCCACCTTCCCTTTTTACCTGAAAACCCTTGCGACGATAGTATTCACTAACCAACCGTTCGAAATCTTCCCATCGCATATTGTTCAGGATCGCTACTCCCGGAGAAGACGCCACCTTGTCATAAAGCTTTCTCTGACGAATCCCCTTAATCCCGGAAACCAACGCTCCAATACAAAAACCTCCCGGAATTACGAACTGCCCAAAAAGAGCAAATGTTCTCATTATGTTCTTGAGCACGAAATTGCCCATCTGACCGGGACCGGCAATAGTACCCACCGGAGAAGAAGCAATAGCATGTAAAACAACAAAAGACACAAGTGCCAGCAATAATCCAGCCCACCATGGTAATTTACTGGCTCCAACAATCATATCTTCGAAAGTGCTATTCTTCTGGCGTGCCATCGTTCAACCTCAATAATATTTAGATCCTATAATTGGCAAGTTTTGAGTACTAACAAAATCATAGCCGCCACTTACTCCGATGCCATCCCAAATACTCCTGCTCCGGCCATAATTGCATGTCTGAAGGTGGTAAAATCCCCCTCCCCGAGAGCATCAGTAGAAATCCCGGCACATTCGGGTCAGCCCCGATCTGCCGTGAAGTGATAACACTATAACCGCCCGAAACTCCTATCATTCCCTCATCGAAAGCCCAGTGACAGAGCTTGCACAGCGCCATGCCGTTACGAATGTCATCATTCTGGTTCACGCTCCACGGCACGATATGAGCGGCATCAACCACGGTATGGCCTTCGGAAGTAACAATCCGCACCCCGCATAGGGCACAGCGATGATCATAGGTCGTAACCACCGCCCGGCGAAATCCCTGATAGCGTATGACAGGCTTATACTTCTCCGCATCAATAATCTCTTTCACCCGTGGCTGGTGTGCCATCTGCACCAATTCCAGATTGTAGGAAAATGCCTCGGAATTTATCTGGGCCTGTTCCAGAAGCGCCGTCTGTGCCGCCTCGGAAAAGCATGATTGCAACAGTACCTGCCTCAACGCCATACGGTTTCCCGGTGACTGTAGAAGCAAGAACAAGTCATCATCCATCCGTGCGCCAAGGGCGATCTCCCGCAGTTGGTTCACCGAACAGATTGTGCTGACAACCGTCGGTGTGATCTCGCGACTGGATACCGGCACAAGCTCCCAGAAAGGTTCATTATGCAAACGGGAAAAGGGAAAAGCGATGCTGCTCTTTTGCGTAATCGGCACAACCCTGCGCCAATAGCCGGTGAAAAGGTCATTCAATTCCACCAGATCGCCTGTAACTTCGATAAAACTCGACGTAATAACGCCACGCGCGACTAGATCCATCACCGCCATGAGCAGGAGCGGTTTGTGGGGCGCACGATTCTGCGTTGCCTCGTTCCAGGCAGAACCCGGCGCTCGGCGCAGCCTGGCGAATTGTCGCAGATATTTTTCGAGGGACTTCATAAAGACGCCCAGTATGCTGCCCGTTCAGGCAACACCCACCGCACTCCGCCGCGTGGATCTTCGCAATCTCCCACATAGCGCGGAATCACATGAATATGGAGATGAAAAACCGTCTGTCCGGCAGCGGCTCCATCATTGATCCCGATGTTGAAACCATCCGGCTGCAGCTCTGTCTTCAATCTCCGGCACACCTCATCCAGCAAGTCAAACAACGCCGCCAGCTCCTCTGCGGTTGCCTCGAACAGGGAGGCAAAATGCCGCTTCGGTAAGATCAGAGTGTGGCCGGGAGAAACCGGGTAACCGTCGAGAATGGCAATGGCAAGGTCGTTAACTGCCAAAACCCGGGAGAAATCCGGATCGCAGAAAGGACAGCCTTGACCATCATGATCGGAATTTTCTCTATGATCAGGGGAAGTAACCATCGCCTACCTTCACACCAGAGTTTTAAGACTTTGGGGTTCAAGTCCTGAATAATCACTACCTATACCACCCTACCCCTTCTCATACCGCGGAAAATCCGTATACCCCTCCGCACCAAGCTCCACCGAGTACCAGACCCTCGGGTCAGCGATCGGATTGAGTGGCCAGCCGTTGGCAAAACGTTCCACTAGATCGGGATTGCTGATGTACGGCCTGCCGAAGGAAACCAGGTCCGCAGCGCCACGGCGGACGGCGTCCTCCGCCTTTTCCTTTGTATACCCGCAGTTCCCCATCAGCGGCCCGTTGAACACCGCCCGGAATTCCGCCAGGGTCATGGGATCTCCCAGCTCATGAAAGCCGAATTCGAGGCCGTCCACCACATGCAGATAGGCAAGGTTGTACTGGTCCAACCGTTCCGCCACCCAGGTAAACGTCTCGCGGTAATCCGCTGAGCCCATGTCGTTGAAATTGCCGTTCGGCGCGAGATGCACCCCGACCCGGATGGAGGGCCAGACGGAGAGCACCGCATTGACGATTTCGTCCAGGAACCGGTAGCGATTCTCCGGGCTCCCTCCGTAGCGGTCGGTGCGATGGTTGGTCCGCGACTGGAGGAACTGGTCGATGAGATAGCCGTTGGCAGCGTGGATTTCCACACCATCGAACCCTGCCGTCAGTGCCCGCTTTGCCGCAATCCGGTAGTCCGCCACGATCCCCGGTATCTCCTCCGTATCCAGCGCCCTTGGCGTTTCATAGGGCTGCTTCCCCTCCGGCGTGTGCAGGTAATCCCCGTTCAGCTTGACCGCCGAAGGGGCAACCGGCAACTCTCCGTTGTCGTGAAAGCTGCTGTGGGACGCCCGTCCGCAGTGCCAGAGCTGGAGAAAAATCGGGCAGCCCTTGGCGTGTACCGCATCGACGACTATTTTCCACGCCTCCGCCTGCTCATCGTTATAGATACCCGGACTGTCCAGCCAGCCGATCCCCTGTTTCGACACCACGGTCGCCTCGGTGATGAGCAACCCGGCCGAAGCCCTCTGGGAGTAATACTCTGCCATCAGCCGGTTAGGCATCCGCCCCGCGCTCGCCCTGGATCGCGTCAGGGGTGACATGACGATCCTGTTCTTCAGCGGAAGACCGTGCAGGTCAAAGGGGGACAACAGGGACTCGGGACGCAAATTCTCGATATCAGCCATGTTCATCTCCTTTCTGATCAGAGCTTTCTCCATGACCAGAAAAACTTGCCATCGCTTATCAGCCTGGCGCTGTTTTTACGCACAAAAAAGCCGCCCGATCAGCGCTCAGCTGACACGGACGGCCCGGTTTTCCCCACAATAAAATATTCCGCCAGCGATCCCATCTTTCAGGTCTCCCAAAACAAACAAATAACAGCAATAAAATTAACCCTTTTTTACACCCGGCAGCGCTCCACTGTCAAGATGAGTGGAAATTATATAATTTGAATTAAAGCTGCGGCCAAAGCCCGGCAGTTCGTCAATCACCAAGGCCATACAATGACCGAAGGTTACCAAGAACCTCGTCGAGACTCGTGTTCTTCAAACCCAGACTTTTCAGGTCCACATCTTGTCCTGCGTCCACTCCATCAAAAAAATGCCGCAGATCGTTCGCAATGGAGCCTGGCAGACCAATTGAAAGCTCCGGATCAATAATTCTATAGAGCCTGAAAACATCATTCTTGTGCTTGTTTATATCCCTTTGATCAACAGCTTCACCAGCCTCACGTCGTTTCGAAAGGTCAAGCCAGGCTTTCGCCTTCAGAGGTATCAGGAATGTCGGCCCGACAACAGACAGCCCGGCTATCTCCTGCTTCCCGGCATGGATGAATTGATAGTAGTCAGCGTCCAACAGGATAGCCGACAGACTGGAAACTTCTTCATCCATCGGGATTGGGGTCAGATGATCGTCATCACTGCTGGTCAACGCATCCGGAAGGCGCGAAAACAGCTCCAACATTACCGGATACGAGTGATCTTCAGGGGTCTTGAAGCGGTAAAATTGTTTCTTGCCTGAACTCTTCTCCTGAATTTTATACTGGCCTTTGCGTATGAACTCCCAAAAAGCCAGCACAAAATTTCCGTCCAGCGCCTCCACGCACAGGACAATATCCAGGTCCCTGGTAGCCCGAAACTCCAATCCGGCCTCTTCCATTGCAAGGGAGCAGGCCGTTCCGCCGATCAGTACATACTTGTCGGCAAAAGACTCAAAATGAGCCTTGAAACAGTCAAGCCCTCTCACCATAAAGCATCCTCCATCATCTTCTCCAGTGCGGATTGAACTCGTTCATCGGCGTTATCCTGCAAGCTCAGATACAGGGAAAAACGATCAACTACGTCATCTTCCTGAAACAGGAGCGGCGAATAATTCCATAGCTCAATTTCATACGACTGTGGCTCCGGACCGGGCAGCTCCACAATAGCAGTAAGGAGGTTCATTGATTTCCAATCGTTCATGCCAAGCGCGTAGACCGGATTGGCAGGCGGAGCCAGCATGGTACAATGCGCCAGTGCCGACAATCCTGAGGTAACGCCGGGCCATTGCCTTTCTACAGGGCGGATATATGTGCGTCTTGTGACTGGACTGCGCATGAACTCTCGCGATCGTTCCCACAGTTTTCGCTTATCTTCACTGAAACGAAGAATTCGTTCCCGACCCTCAGTGACCACTTCTCCCAGCCCGAGCAACGCCAATTCATCAAAGGCCCGCGTCAGCGTCATCCCGGCATAGCCCAACCGGCTTGCCAGCCGGGATGGCGTGTAACCGCTCCCGGCACCGTGCAAAAGAACATGCAAAACCAGCGCCTGAGTGGAAGGACTGAACTTGATGGGAACTCCGGTACGAATCTGTCTGAAATGTTCCCGCAGATCGATGCCGAGCATGGGAAGGTACATCTGGTTGCCAGGCACCACAAAGGGTACTTTCTGCTCAATCAACCGCTTACGGTTGTAGGCGGAGATCGACGATCGCAGATAGATTACCTCCCCATCCCACTTTTCCCGGACCTGTAACATTTGTTTGCGTATATTTGCCGGAGTCTGCTCTTCCTCGTTTCGCACAATCATCAAAAGACAGGAAGTATCGAGCACTGAAACCTGAAAAAAATCGTAGAGATCCCTCAAAAAAAAGGGCAGTTTGCCGGCATTTTCCCACTTTTCAGGGGCAACCGTTATTCCCAGTGTTTCTCTCAGGTGGTGTTCAAAATTCCTTAGCAGCTTTTCCATTTCCATCCCTGGCAACATATTTACCGCACCCTAACATAGAGTATGTTGTCGTGCAAATATATTGTTACAGTATCTATCTCTTCATCCGGCATTGCAGACAAAGTTTCCAATTCTTCTCCCGGCGCCTTATCTGCCTTTTTCATTCGTCTGCCGCTCTTTCCCTGTTGCCTTGCGTGCTGAGATGAAAAGGATCTTCGAAGACAAGGCTGGCTAACTCAAAGCTGACTTTATCGGTAACCATTACGCTGCTTTTTGATTTTTACTAATGTGGAACCAGACTACTAGACATGCCAGCTCATAATGATGAACCCGTAATAAGCCGTCATACCCGCGCCTTGTGCGCAGTAGCCCTAGCGAAGGAGCAAAGCGGGTATCCAGTGTCTTTGGCTGTATATAATTCCTGGATTCCCGCTTTCGCGGGAAAGACGGTGTAATACAGTGCGTTTTGCCTTTATACGAATGATCAAAATGTTGAGATCCTATAGATTCGTTACAATCATAATGTCGAGTAGTTAACTTACATTTTAGTAAGTTCCTTCAATAGTTCCGGATGCCGGTCCAGAAGCCGGAAGAGATTCACTACAGCGGCAACAGGCTTGGCTTCTCCTCTCTCATAACGGGAAAATGCATTGTGACCACCACCGGCAATCATCGCCGCTTCTTTCTGCGTCAATCCGAGTTTTTTTCTAATGCGTGCCAGTTCGGCAGCTTCTTCCCTATCCACACGGGCTATGAATTCGTCAAGCAGTGATTCAGACGCAGTCACTTCTTTCCCGGCAACAATACCTTCTCCACAACTGTTGCACCACGTTCCTTCCTGATCGTATTCCAGTATCCGGCCATGGTATTCAAACTTTGCCCGATTTAACCGATGCTCTACTATTCCCTTGAAACAGGTGGGGCATGTTTTTCCGTTCCATTTTTCCATACTTCACCATAACCCTTAAAGGGTAATCAGGCAACTTTTTTTGACTTGTTTTGGTAATAAGAAAAGTCTGCCCATGACATAGGACTATTCCAGAAAACAAGTGCCACACGCTGAAGAAACATGAATTCCACCTGCCAGGAACCGCGCAATGGGTGTAAAATATCAACTGAAGACGTAAACACCTCGACCTAGGAGCCTGTCGGACTTAGGGTAAATCTGCTGCAAATCCGTCTGGACGGTCCATATTCCGTCGCTTTTTTGGTCAATAGAACAACTATTGCCCTGCAAAATCGACAAAATCTGACCTCGCCCAGCCGAATTTTCGCTTGACTACCTAAGTCCGACAGGCTCAAAGGAGGAACCAGAAAATGAAACGAATATGGTCTTTAATCATCCTTGCACTTATCCTGGCGGGCGCTTCCCCGGCCCTGGCAGCGGCTGTTTCGGTAACGATCCGGGAATGGAGCGTCCCCGCCGGTTCCTTTCCCCATGACCCGACCGTGGCCCCGGACGGTGCCCTCTGGTATACCGGGATGCAAGCCAACACCCTCGGCAGGCTCGATCCCCGAAGCGGCGCCATCCGCACCTACCCGCTGAAGACCCCGGAGTCCGGCCCCCACGGGCTGGTGGCTGACCGGGCAGGAAATATCTGGTTCACGGCAAACTACCAAGGCTACATCGGCCGGCTCGACCCGAAAACCGGGACGGTGACGGAGTTCGCCATGCCCGACAGGGCGGCAAAAGACCCGCATACCCTGGTCTTCGACCATAAGGGGACCCTCTGGTTCACCGTCCAGCAGGGCAACTTCGTCGGCAGATTGGACCCTGCCAGCGGGAAAGTCACCCTGAAAAAGTCTCCCACCTCCGGCTCCAAACCGTACGGGATAATCGTCAACTCGAAGGGAATCCCCTATTTCTGCGAATTCGGCAGCAATAAAATCGGGCGCATCGACCCGGTGACCATGGCGATCACCGAATTTGTCCTGCCCGAGGGAGCGCGACCCCGGCGAATCGCCGTTACCCCGGATGATATGATCTGGTATAGCGATTACCGTCGCGGCTACCTGGGCAGGTTGAATCCGGCAAACGGCAAGGTGGACGAATGGCCGTCACCGGGCGGGAAAGAGGCGAAACCCTACGGCATGGCCGCCACCTCGGACGGCGCTGTCTGGTATAGCGAATCGGGGACCACGCCGAACACCATCGTTCGCTTCGATCCCAAGACCCGGACCTTTGCCCAGTGGCCGATTCCCTCGGGAGGGGGCATAGTGCGTCATATGGTGGCGACCCCGGCTGGAGAGCTCTATCTGGCCTGCAGCGGAGTTGACAAGGTGGGAGTGGTACAGGTCGGACGTTGACGGAGAGAACGGAAGGCTTTAAATTTGATGCCCTCGCAAAAACTCATAAGATGGCTAAGCAAAAATTTCGTTCTACAAGGCTTGGAGTTTTTTCAGGGGCGAAGGCATACATGTGGTATGTCGAGGTCCTGAAAAAACGCCGTAACGCAGTAGGGCGGACTTTTTGCGTCGCCATCAAATTTGCATTCCTCCGTATTTTCCGATTATGGCAATAATTGAAGCAAACAGGAGGGCGATCAGTAGTACCAGGATGATACTGAAAATAATCGCAACCCAAATTACCCACAAGTGTATGCCACCCACCGCATGAAGAGTCGGATAGAATCTTTGCGGGGTCTGATTTTGTCGAATTTCCAGGATCTTAGCTTGCACATGTCGGTAATAGAGATAGTTACCCACAACACCGACAACGACATGCAGGATGATATTGATCCCGGGCAGGCAGAAAATAACAAACGTGATCACTGCCGGGACATACATTTTCCGGTACAACATCCAGATGAACGAAAAACAGAATGCTGACCAATTCCAGGTCGGACAAAATTTTTCAATTCCCGTTTGGGAGAACTTTGAAAAGTTTTGCAGGTAGTAGTGAGAATTGGGCCCAACCAATGCACTGATTTCGTCTGTGATGATGCTCGCGCTGTTGATCCTGTCGGCAGGGTCGAGATGCGGCGCAGCACCACAGTAGCGGCAGGTAGTTGCGCCATCCTCTATTGTTTCTTTGCAATATGGGCATATCATGAAGAAAACCTCCCCGTAATTGTTACTGCTTTTCGGCATTATCCCCCGCAGCCCTGCAGCGCACTTTTCATGACTTCTCTCAGATGATCAAAATTGAACGGCTTGCAGACAAGCCCGGCGATCTCCTCCCGGGGTATCCTTGTCGTTACGGAAATATCACCAAAACCGCTGGAGATAATTATCGGCAGATCAGGCTTGATCATTTTCAGTTCACGGAACAAGGTGAAACCATCAATGAACGGCATCCCGATATCTGTTATTACCAGGGATATTTCTGCAGCATTTTTTCGATACAACTCCAAGGCTGTCTTGCCGTCTGCTGCTTCGATAACCGCAAATCCCAGCTCCTCCAGCATGATTTTGGTGAGCGACCTGACCTGTTCATCATCCTCCGCCAACAGTATCGTGCCGCCACCCTGCCACGGCACGGAGGAGGCAACGTGCTTGGCAGGATGATTTTCCGCAGGCACATTCAGCGAAATTGGGAGGAAGACCTTGAAGGTTGTCCCCTTGCCCAACTCGCTGGAGAATTGTAGTGCCCCCTTATGCGCGGTGATGATGCCGAGCGTGGCGGACATCCCCAGTCCCCGTCCGGAAAATTTGGTGGTATAGAACGGCTCGAATAGCCGCTGCTTTGTCTCATCATCCATACCGCTGCCGTTATCATGCACCTCCAGGCAGACATAGGTGCCCGGCGCTATGGTCAGATCAAGGTGATCCTTGTCGGACTGACCTTCCCGGATCTCTGCCCTGGCGAGAGAGATCCGGATTTCTCCCTGTGCTTCCCCTATCGCCTCCGAGGCATTGATGATCAGATTCATGACTACCTGCCTGATCTGGTTATCATCGCCATTGATGATCGGGGTATCTGCCGGCAGATTGAGTCGCAGCACAACATTTTGCCTGATAGTCGCTTTCAGCATCGTGGCCATCTCAGCTACCAGTTTTCCAACGTTGAGGGGTACTAAAACATACTGACCTTTTCCGGCGTACGTCAACATCTGGCGGCAGAGTCCTGCGGCACGTTCTGCTGCCAGCGTTATTGCCGAGATATGCTCCCGGGCTGTTGCATAATCCAACTCTGCCAGATAGCAATGGCCGGTGATGATCGCCAGAATATTGTTGAAGTCGTGGGCGATACCGCCGGACAGCACCCCAAGGCTCTCCATTTTCTGGGCTTGCAGCAATTGCTGTTCAAGTACCTTCTTTTCCTGCTCCTCACGTTTGCGTTCCGTTATGTCCCGTGCAACCGCATAAAGTATCGACTTGTCCATTGCAGGAGTAGTTACCCATTCGAGCCAGCAATAGGAGCCATCTTTACAGCGATACCGGTTGATGAAATTAATGGTGCTTTCGCCAGCAATCTGTTTTTTAACTTCACCCAATGTGGCGTTTACATCATCTGGATGAATCAAATCCAGGAACGGTACCTTCAGCAGTTCTTCTTGAGTATAGCCAAGGACAGCCTCCCAGGCCCTGTTGATTTTCTTAAAGAAGCCTTCCGTTGAGGCGATACAGACCATATCAGGAACAAGGTCAAAAAAGAGGGTAAGTTCTTCCTCTGCCTGTTTTCGTGGGGTGATGTCCTGAATTGTTCCAATCAGCATTACCACCTTACCAGTGCCATCACATTTGACTTCACCAAGTCCATTTACCCATCTTGTTTCACCATCATTTTTGCGAGTTATTCGATATTCTTTTGAATAGGGTTTTCGCTTTGCTATGACCTCATCGCCAACATAATGAACCATCATCTCCCTGTCATCGGGATGAACAAGATCTACCCACCCCTGAAAGTTGCTGTTATAGCTCTCGTCGATGCCTAAAATGCTACGCAAAATATCAGAGGGCTTCCAATAATCAGAGGTGATATCATATTTGAATGAACCTATCTTTGCAGACCGCTGTGACTCTTTGAAGAAATATTCACTATCTTTCAAGTCGTTTTCTGCCTGCTTGCGCTCGGTGATATCCAGTATGAAATTGAGACTGCAAGGCTTACCCTCAATTTCAATAATTTCACTGGAAATCAGGAAATCTCGTTCCTCGTTATTTTTCATTCGTAGTCGGCATTCAATGTTTTTCAAAAAACCGTTCCGGGAGAGTTCTTCCAGAAACTGCTTTCTTGCTTCCAGATCGACCCAGAAACCTAATTCAGCCGATGTGTGACCAAGTACCTCCTCTCGCTGGTAACCCGTGATCTCAAGAAAAACATCGTTCACATCAAGGTACCTGCCGTCATCAATTGAACCGATTGCCATTGCCTCGGGGCTCGCCTTAAAAGCCTTGGAAAATTTGTCTTCACTCTTCAGCAGCGCCTCTTCCGATTGCTTGCGTTCGGTAATGTCCCGGGCAACGCCAAAAAGTCCGCTGACCGCGCCATTTTCATCATGTACCGCTCCTTTGGTGGACAAAAAATACCGTACTCCGTCAGGCGTGGTGATTTGCTCCTCATACATTTGTGGCGAGGACTGCGCCATGGCCCATTGATCCTGAGTCATGAGGATGAGTGCCTCATTAAAAGGAAACAGCTGAGTATCATCGTTGCCGATAATTTCATAAAGCGGTTTTTTGACAAACTTCGTGACAGCAGAGTTGGCTAACAGGTAGCGTCCTTCGAGGTCTTTTATGTAAACGGCATCGGTCGTTCCTTCAACGACAATATCCAGCAACTCTTTCTGGCGAACCAACAGTTCCTGTGCCTTCTTGCTTTCGGCCAGGTGGATTCCGATTTGTTTGACATAACGGGCAATGAGAACATAGAGGAGAATGGCGGTAAGGGCGATGAAAACAAGCCCTTTGTACATGGATATTCGGGCGATGATAGCGGGGTCGCTTACTACCGAGTCCAGAATTGTGTCTGAAAGGTAGATCCAGAGTCCGCCGAATAGTGCGTACACGGCAACGATCTTTATTATTTCAATTCGTGACGAGTCACTCCTGGTTGCCATCTTTATCTCCAGCACCGATCGGTTAGGAAACGATTGGTACGATACGTTCTGCCAAGAATGAAAACTATAACAGGAACTTTTGGCATCCTATGGCACACCCGTGATTATATATCATCCTCTGGATTACACCACTATTTATGGCGTCATCGACCTGCCCTTCTTCACAGGGACTTCACGAGCACGTTGCACCATACAAAAAAGGGGTTAGCCAATACTGGCTAACCCCTTGATTTTGTATGGCGGAGAGATAGGGATTCGAACCCTAGGTACGTTGCCGTACACCTGATTTCGAGTCCTTACCGGCGGTTAACTTACTACAATAAGATAACACAAATCACAACACCATACAACCTATTTTCTTATATAATATCAAACAGATAGATCTATTATGCAACTTTCGCGATTTGTTGTCCTGGATGGTCATGTTTTGCCGTTTTTTATTTTT